>Ga0207421_10007855_pt1 | contig 11244 bp, 9 predicted proteins | sample SodLakKL_010_SED_4_FD_187542 | JGI IMG/M metagenome (GOLD analysis project Ga0207421, IMG submission 187542) | Alkaline sediment microbial communities from Lake Tanatar, Kulunda Steppe, Russia - 8KL_010_SED (SPAdes) (version 2) | ecosystem: Environmental > Aquatic > Non-marine Saline and...
GTTTTCTTCTATTCCAATTTCTTTCAACCTGTTTTGATAATCAATAACATGCTCCAAGGTCAGTTTGCTTTTATTTTCTCCCATTAATTCCACTGCTCGTAAAGCAGAACGTCTTCCAAAAACAAAAATATCGAGCAAGCTGTTTCCTGCCAGACGGTTTTTACCTTGCACTCCTCCGGAAACTTCTCCTGCAGCAAATAAGCCCGGTATAGTGGTTTCACCATGAGGATTAATTTTGAGTCCCCCGTTTTGATAATGCTGGGTGGGGAATATCAAAATTGGTTCCTTACTAATGTCGATGTCATATTTTTTGAAACGTTGATATATACCAACAAAATGTTTTTCTACACCTTCAACCAGCGGAGTGTCCATCCAGATGCCTACCATACCGGTTGGAGTAACTACACCCTTTCCTCGATCAACGCATTCCCGGATCAATGCCGAAGCACAGGTATCCCGACACTCCAGCTCATTTATAAAGCGTTCTCCATCTACATTAACCAGGTGAGTCCCATGACCTCTCATAACTTCAGTTATCAACTGACCCAACAGCTGCTCCGGCCAGACTACGCCTGTAGGGTGGTACTGAATACTATCCATATGGAGCAATTCTGCTCCGGCCCGATACCCGATAACTAGACCATCGGCGGTAGCGCCATAGTGATTGGTAGTGGGAAAAGATTGGACATGTAAACGTCCGATTCCTCCACTTGCCAATATAACAGCATTGGCTTTAACCACGTAATATTCTTCTGTTTCCATATTATACAGGATGGCTCCGCTACAGCGGCCCTCAGTATCTAAAATAATTTCTACCGCAGGACTGAATTCAAGATAGGGAATTTCACGATTTTTAATTTCATCCCGCAGCACGCGCATTAATTCCAGCCCGGTTAAATCCTTACATGACAACAATCGCTTTCTAGAATGTCCGCCACAATGATTGACTTTAAGAGTACCGTCTTCCTCAAAATCGAACATCACTCCCAAATCTATTAGCCAGTTTACAGTTTTAGGACCGTCTAAAACCAGCGCTTTTACAATTTCCGGTACGTTTGTATAGTGTCCGCCTCCCAGGGTATCGAGAAAGTGCTTATATGGATCATCGCCCGGTCGAAGGGGAGCACAGATCCCGCCTTCTGCCATTAATGTATTGGCATCGCCCAGTCTTAATTTAGTGGCAAGTAATACATCGGCCCCCATAGAATGAGCTGTCAGCGTCGCTGCGCTTCCACCACCACCGCCGCCAACTACCAGAATATCAACACAATAGTCTGGATTCTCCAAATCTATTTTATCCGGGTTAATCTGGCTATAAGATTCAACAACACGAGCAAATTCAAGGGGAACCCGCTGTCCTTTATTGACACCAACCTTTAATTCCTCCATCCCTTCATCCCTGTAATCGGGATGGAAGGCCTCAATAAGCTCGGTCCGCTCTTGATCAGTAAGCCTTTTTATGGTCTGTTTTTTTCTAAATGACCTGCTTGTCTCAAGTTTGGCAAAGGATTCTTGAAAATCCGATGGATATGGCATATCCCTACCCTCCTATATTTCTTCAATGTCTCGGTTGGCGTAAATAGTCCTTACTTCTTCAGTGCCTTTACCAATTAGTTCATCTATTTCGTTCCTAAATCGGCCTTGTTCCACTTCCTCAATTCGCCTCATAACATAATCCGGCTTTATGAGATTGCTTTTTGCATAAAGGCGACGAGCCATCATGGCCACATTATAAGGGACCATTTGTGCCAAACATCGAGAAGCACAAAGACCGCACATTATACAATCAAAAGAAAGCTCGGCAACCTTTTCAAGATCTCCCCTTTGTGCGCAGGCAATATAATCCATCACAGCAATATCCTGGGGACATATTTTTGTGCAAGCACTGCAACCAAGACATCTAAATATTTCTGGATAGGCCTGCCATAAAGCAGTAACAGGTTCTTTGATATTTTCCAAATTGTATAATGCTTTGTGGGCAGGGTAACTTGGTAAAATAGTTAAAGTCATGTTTTCTACCACTTGAGTTTGGCAGGCCAATCCGACTTTTATCTGATGATCATTAGGGGTTCGATAAACAGTAGCACAGGCACCGCAAAATCCACCACGACAACCACAACCCCGGATCAGCTTATAACCGGAATATTCAATAGCACTTAAAATAGTTGAGCCTTCCGGGACCGTATATTTTTTTCCCATAAAATAAATAGGGATTGATTCAGCCATTCCGCTTCCCCTCCAATTATAAATCTAAAACAATAAACTGCTTATAGTATCCAGCTGTTCCATATTCTCCAAATTCTCCATAATTTCTCCTGCTCTTTTTTCATCCACAGTTAGCAACGCCAACCTTTTAAATTTTAACCTCAGCTCATCCTCCGTGGCTGGATTTTCAGGATCTCCCTTAGGGTAGCTGGTTTCTTTTTTAATAACCTGGCCATGCTTTAGTTTAACTTCTATTCGGCTGGGCCAACTGGCCGGGTAAAGTGCGTTGATTTGATGATCATCATCAACTGTACACTTGGACATGATCTCTCTTACTTTAGGATCATTTATTGCATTGTAATCAAAACTCTCCAATACAAGTTTACCGTCCATAAGGGCCCTGGCCAGGCAAAAGGGAAGACTGAATTTTGCTTCAAATGGTGTTTGCGGCCTGGGATTTCCTACAATATCTTTGGCAACGTTATAAGTTTTTACATCAATCTTGACAATATCATCTATATTTATTCCTTCTTCGGCCAGTTCAATGGCCAAATCCACAATGCCATGGGTATGACGACAAGAGGGATAAATCTTGTAACTGTTGCCTAATATTTTATACTCTTCACCCAAACCCTGAACACTTTTGCTTTCATCAATTTCAGCAGCCGTCGCTTTAAAAAACCCTTTTTCGCCTTCAAGGATTTTTCTGGCCCCTGTAAACCCCTCCCGGGCAAGCAAAACAGACAAAATACCATTCATGGCTGCCTTGCCGGGGTGCAAGTGTTTACTCATCGCCCCGTCCCGCAAAAATTCCCATAACCCTGCTGCCTGTGTTCCTGCGCTTCCCATAGCATTTAATGTTTCTTCTTCGTTCAAAGAAGCAATATTTGCTGCAGCCGCTGCCGCACCAAAAGTTCCGCAAGTTCCAGTTGTATGCCAGTAATAGTAATGCGAGGGGGAAATAGCTTCCGCTATTCGGATACCGGCTTCATAGCCTGCAACTACCCCGGTAATAAAGCTTTTTCCATCGGAGTTTTCACTTTCTGCCATCGCTGCCGCTGCCGAAATTATCGGAGCAGCCGGATGTAAGATCGAGTCCTTATGCAAGTCATCCATTTCGAGAATGTGAGAGGAAACACCATTTACCAAAGCTGCTCTACTCACCGAAGTTTTCTCTTTAAACCCTATCATTGTAGCCTGGGGATTGCCGCCTTCTTTTCGAACAACACCGGCCGCTATCCGGGCAGGCTCCTGCCGGGAACCGGCCAAAACCGAGCCCATCCAGTCCATAACCGCTACCCTGGTCATATTTATTACCTGGGGAGGAAGATGGCCATATTCCAACCCGGCAACATATTTACTTAATGCTTTTGTGATCATGTGCACCATCCTACCCCCACCTTGCACATCCTACCTAATTTTCACCTTTTTTAGCTATTTTTTCTGCCAAATTTAATACCCTGCGGGCGCTGTTGACTACAGGATAATCTATAAATTTACCATTATCCATGGTTATGGCCGCTCGCCCCTGGGCTTCGGCTTCCTTAAATGCAGCTATCACATTCTTTGCAAATTCAATATCTTCCTCTGAAGGAGAAAAGCTTTTGTTTGCTTCTTCGATTTGGTCAGGATGTAACACCAGTTTGCCCTGAAAGCCTAAATCAACCGCTACCTGGACATCATTTTTATAACCTTCTTGATTTTTGATCTCCGGATAAACAGTGTCAATTGGAGGTTCCAGTCCAGCTGCCCGTGATGCATTAACCAAATACGAGCGAGCATAAAACAACTCACTGCCTTGTTCAGTTAATTTAATTCCCAGGTCAGCGCTATAATCCACTGCTCCGAAGCACAGTTGTTTAACCCTTGGTACCGCCCTTGCAATTTCATAAGCATTATGAACGCCCCGGGCATTTTCGATCAATGGTATTAAATCTAAAGAACCGGTGGGTATCGATTGTTTTTCTTCAAGGTGATTTATTAACCAGTCAACCTTTTGCAGGTCCGCCGGTTCTTCAACTTTGGTTAACATTATACCGTCCAATTCAGGGCAAACCACTTCATTTAGATCATCTATAGTCATTTTTGTGCTTAAAGCGTTCACCCTGACATAAGCAAATGATTTTCTCGGCTTTTTCAAAACTTCAACAACCATGGATCGGGCCATGCTTTTTTCTGATATTGGAACTGAATCTTCCAAATCAAGAATCACAGCATCAGCTGGAAGGCCAAGTGCCTTTTCCACCCGTCTGGTTACATTAGCTGGAGCAAATAAAAGAGTCCGCAGCACAATGCACACCTACCTTCATATCTTTAAATAACGCCTTTTTCTTTAAACTCCTGCAATCTTTCTTCCGAAATTCCCAGCAAATCGCCATATATTTCCTGGTTATCTTGGCCTTTGTCTCTGCCGGTAAAACGAATTTTTCCCGGTGTTCTGGAAAGCTTTGCCAATACATTGGGCAGCCTCATAGTGCCAAAATCCTGATCATCCAGCTCTACAAAAGATAGTCTTTCATTAAAATGAGGATCTTCATAGATTTGATCCATCTCGTATACAGGGCCGGCTACAGCACCAGCTTCGGCCAAAATTTGTAATACCTCATCTTGTTCAAATTGTTTAATCCAACTCCCTACAATTTCATCAAGTTCCTCAACATTTTTTATCCTGCTCACATTATCGACAAAACGAAGATCATCTATTAATTCTTCTCTACCCATAGCCTTAAATAATTTTTCTACTACCGGCTGGCTACTGGCAGAAAGAGCTATCCATTTGCCTTCTTTGGTCTGATATACATTTCTTGGAGCAGCAGAAGCAATGCGGCTGCCCATTCTTTGAGACAGTTTGTTCAATACATCATATTCCATTAGCTGTACTTCCATCAGGCGCATAATTGGCTCATAAAGAGTGATATCAATGACTTGCCCTTTACCGCTTCCCAATGCATCTCTTTCATATAAAGCTGTGAGTATAACTCCCATACCTGCCATTCCGGCGATACCGTCGGCCAAAGCAATGGGGGGAGCAGTTGGTGGTGTGTCAGGATAACCGTTCAAAGAGGCAAAACCGCTCATCGCTTCAGCAATAGTACCGAACCCCCCCTTATTGGCATAAGGCCCTTCCTGACCAAAACCACTGCACCTCAACCAAACAAGGCCTGGATTAACTGAACTTAATTTATCCCAATCATACCCCCATTTTTCCATTGTTCCGGGGCGGAAGTTTTCAATAAGGACATCGCTTTGTTTGATTAGATATAGAAAAATTTCAGTTCCTTCTTCAGTATTTATATTTAGTGTTATGCATTTCTTATTTCTAGAAAGGGTTTTCCAAAAAACACCTTTGCCATCTTTTGAGTCCCCAAAATGTCTTGAATTGTCTCCTTTTTGGGGATGTTCAATTTTAATCACCTCAGCTCCAAAATCACCTAAAAATGCTGCTGCCCATGGCGCAGACATCATTGTCCCAATATCTAATATTTTAACTCCTCTCAGCGGCATATTATTTGCTTGCATCAATGATCATCCTCCCAAAAATATTTTTAGGGTAATAATAAACTCATTAATCCTGAATTTTTATCAGTTTACCGGCCTCTGATTGGAGGCCTGCACAATAAGCCAAACCCAATTTCTTATATTCCATTTTTTTGCAAACTCAATTATCTCTTTAACTCTGAGCTTTGTCGGCTGACGTACAGGAGGTTTTCTGTCACGGTTCGCATAATATTGGGGCTCCTGGATAGATAGATTGACGGGCAAATTCATAAACGTCAGGGTTCTGATACTGTTTATTAGCCCACTCAATTATTTCCTGCCCGTATTTGTTGGGCAAAAATCAGGGCCATTTCCATCTTCAACACTACACGCTTTTTTTCAAGCTTTACAGCACATTTTGCGCACTGCGCTTTTATAAGCACCAGATTAACCTCCAATTCTTTTAAATATCAAATCTCAGATTTTTTTAGTTTTTCGGTTCCAAAATAAAGGTATCTTTACCCTTCCGGGTCATTTTTGCCTGTGTTTTCTCGACCAGATCCAGGTCATATTTTAAACACCGTTTTGCTTCAAGAACAGCTTCCGAGCTCCCGAGATTTCCTTCAATCTCATTAAAATTACTGATTCGCTTTTTAATAGAATCAAGGGGCGTTTTTACCCGTTTGGGATTTTCCCAATCAATTACTTCCCCGGGATCACGAAATGCATCCTCCCTTGTAACCCTGATATAAAAGTCACTTTCCTTCTCGCCCTCTATCGATCTCCCCTGAAGATAATCGTCTATATAATACGCTGCTTTTTTACCTACTCCTGCAGCTTCTGCTACAGTACCCGCCCCTGATGTTAAATCTCCACCGGCAAAAACACCCGGGATATTAGTCAGCAGAGGATAATGTTTTAGGTACTTGTTCTCCCAGGTTATATAAGAAAGCTCTAGCTTCTGATCAAGTATGTTCAAATTGCTTGATTGACCCGCAGCAATAATAACGTGATCAAAAACCTTTATAAATTCACTCCCTGTAACTGGAACCACCTGGGAATCAGGATTTCCATTCTTTGGTTCCATTCTGGTCTTGCAGAAAGTAACTTCCAGCTTGTTGTTTTTTTCTTTAATTTTGACGGGGGCAGTCAGATCCTCTATTTTAACCCCTTCTTCTAATGCTTGCCTAACTTCGCCTTTAATAGCGGGCATTTCTAAACGATTTCTGCGATAATAGATTACTGCTTCTTGTGCACCTAAACGCAGTGCTGACCGGGAGCTATCAACTGCAGCATTGCCACCACCAATTATAGCCACTTTTTCCCCAATTGAGGGCATGTTCCCCTGTTCGATCCTTTTTAAAAATTCCAGCCCATTGTATACTCCTTCGCATTTTTCTCCTTCAATATTCAACTGGTTGAACACAGAGGTACCCATAGCTAAAAAAACCGCCTTAAACTGTCGATCAAACAATTCCTGTATTGAAATATCCTTCCCTAACGCCGTATTATTTCTGATTTCAACTCCGGCGCTGATAATATATTTTAAATCGGCATCTATGAATGACTTCGGCAGCCGGTAAGAAGGAATGTAATTTAACTTGCCTCCGATATAATCTTCTTTTTCTATAATTGTTGGGTTATAACCCATTTGAGCCAGAAAGTAAGCACAGGTTAGACCGGCAGGACCTGAGCCAACAATAGCCACTTTTCCCCCATCCTGAGCTACTTTCTTAGCCGCTTCCATACATAAATTATTTTGCAGCCCATAATTAGTTACATGCTTTTTTAGCTGCCTAATTGCTAAAGGTTCACCGTCTTCACCGCGGCATATTCTTTCACAGGGGCTATGGCAAACCCGGCCTAGCACATTTGCCAGGGGATTGTCCTTTTTAATCAAAGACAAAGCTTCTTCATACCTATTTTTTACCAGCAATTTATGAATATTAGGAACATCCTGCCCTACCGGACATTGATGGACACAATCCCCTGGAAAATAGTTTACGCAGGTTACAGAACCCCTGAGCACTTTAGTTCTACACAAGTTGCATAAAGAATAAGTGGAAACGCACTTTGAGGGCCTTATATCACCTTCAATAATACGATTCGGCAAATTAGGCTCCGTAAGAAAAGGCCTGGCCAAAGAAACAAGATCTACACCCTCATGTAGAATATTTTCCATTACCTCAGGGGTACGAATCCCTCCGGCTATTGCTAAAACAGTATTTTCGGCGACAACTTCTTTAAACTTAGGAATGGCATCGCGGAAATAAGCTTCTCTTGCTCCAACTTTTTTTCTTAATTCTTCTCGCAGCTCGGTGATATAAAATAGACCACCACTCATTTCAATAAGGTCAAATCCTGCCCGGGAAAAATGCTTAGCATAAACAGCAGTGTCACCGATCCAGTTGCCACCGTGAAGATAATCAGCTGTATTCATTTTAATGCCAACCGGGAATTCTGGTCCCCCTTTTTCTCTGATATTGCTATATATTTCCAGCACCAGGCGCATTCTATCTTCCGGGGAACCGCCCCATTTATCGCTCCTTGAGTTAGTAGCAGGGCTTAAAAACTGAGCCACCAAATACCTGTGAGCACCGTGAATCTGTACACCGTCAAAACCCGCCTTCTTGGCTCTCAAGGCTGCATCACCAAATGCATTAATAATGGTATAGATATCGCGCTCGCTTAAGTTATCAACATCCAATCCCGGATTGCGATGTCCGCTTGAATCTTCCCAATGCTGCACAGCGCCGCAATGAAGTTGAAGCCATACCTTGACTCCGTCACCGTAGCGATGGATAGTATCAGCCAGCTTTTTCAAACCTGGAATATACTGATCGTTATGCACAACTATTTGCTGGTTAAAGAACTTACCATTCGGGTGAACAGAGACAGCGCCTGTTATTATTAAACTAACTCCGCCCTCTGCAGCAATTTTATAAAAATTGAGCAAATCGTTCGTAATAAAACCGTCTTGGTCAGCCATGGCCTCAGCCATAGCTGAGCGCATCAGCCTGTTTTTTACCCAGATACCATTGATTTTTAAAGGTGAAAACAGCCTGCTTTCTTCAGCTTCAAAGTTTTCGCTCACCTTGCTATCCCTCTCCTAACAGATAACGTTAAGAAATATTGGCATGAGTATATAAACAAAAACTGGAAATATAAAAACGGCTTAATTAATTCAGCTCTTTTAGCTAAATTTAATATATTCTACCTCTCAACAATTAACTTTTATCCAACTTTCTTTGCTTTTTCCTTATAATTATTGATTACATAATTGTACCCACAGTCAAAAGCTTTCTTATTTAAATCATCAGTGCCTTTGGGGGTCCTATCAAGAATAGCTTTTCTAATAGAGTCCCTGGCTACCCAGTCAACGATGGCCGCAAATGCTCCAAGGGCAACAACATTCGCAGTGATTACATTTCCGATTTCTTCCCTTGCTATCAGGGTAAGAGGAACTTGGAAGATCTCAATATTGGCATCAGGCATTTCCTGAACATGTTCAGGATCAACGATCATTATTCCCCCTTGCTTTAAATCGTTTTTATATTTATTACAAGCTTCTTGGGTCATAGCGAGAACTAAATCAGGTTCTTGCACTTCCGGATACACGATCGGTTCCTCGCTAATAATAACCTCTGAACGACAGGCGCCTCCCCTGGCTTCAGGTCCATAAGATTTACAAAGAACAATATTTTTGTCATCATATATTCCTGCTGCTTCGGCTAAAAAGGTTCCCGCAAGCATCATGCCCTGCCCACCAGAACCGCTCAGTCTTACTTCAAAATAATCAGACAATCTAATCGGCCTCCAATTTTACTTTTTCGATCATTTTTGTATATTGTTTTGTATATTCGGGTTTTATTTTGTTTACAAACTCGCCAACCATAAACTTATCTTCCAGCTCCTCACTGCTCATGTTTTTTGCTTTTTCCAGAGGTACAGCCCTATCTTTTTGTTTCATAAGCATTTCTTTTCCTGCGCCTTTCTTATTCAACCTGCCATACAGGGTAGGGCAATCACACATGGCCTCTACCAGCGCAAATCCGTCGTGGGTTAGAGCTTTTTGAAAGTACTTGGTTAAGATCCGCGGTTTGTAGGTATGAGATCTGGCAACGTAGGTCGCTCCTGAAGTTTCCGCAAGATCACATATATCAAAAGGCGGTTCTATATGTCCATATGGAGAGGTTCTAGTTTTTGCTCCCTCAGGAGTTGTGGGGGAATACTGGCCACCTGTCATCCCATAGTTACTATTATTAAGCACAACGGCTGTTACACCAATATTTCTTCTGGCTGCATGAATCAGGTGGTTTCCCCCTATTGAGGCGCAATCACCATCTCCCATAATACAAATAACATGTAATTCAGGCTTAAATAACTTGATACCTGTTGCGTAAGCTAAAACTCTACCATGAACAGGTTGAAAAGCACAAAACTTTAAATAACCCGAAGCTCTACCAGAACATCCAATCCCAGAAATAACCACTGTTTTTTCTTGTTCCAGGCCTGCACTATCAATGGCCCTGATCAAAGAATTAATTACTATCCCATTGCCACAGCCTGGACACCAGATATGTGGAAGTTTATCTGTCCGAAGATATTTTTCAACGATACTATTGGAAGACACCGTTTGAAACCTCCTTGACTGCTGCCAATATTTTGTCTGGTTTAATTAGTTTCCCATTATACTGACCAAGAAAAGTCATCTTTGCTTTACCTTCAACAGCTTCTTTTACCTTCCCAAATAATTGACCATGGTTCATTTCACACACGAGTATTGATTCTACTTTTTCCCTGACTTTCTTAATTACCTCTTCAGGAAATGGCCATATTGTTATTGGTTTTATTACTCCTACCTTTATGCCTTCGTTGCGGGCTTTATCGGCTGCGGCAACAGCTGCCCTGGCTACAGAACCATAAGCCAAGATAACAATTTCCGCATCTTCAGTCATGTATTCATCAACCTGTATAATATCATCCAGGTTTTCGTTGATCTTGTCATGCAACCTATTAATTTGTATTGTTAATTTGTCAGGATCACCGGTAGCAGGAAAACCTGTTTCATCGTGAACAATACCCGTTGTATACCATATGTATCCATCACCATAAGAGGCAAAGGGGCATACTCCTGTACCATCATCTTGATATGGTTTAAATTGTTGAGGGTCGATTGTTGCTTCTTTCCTATCCAGGATTTCCAAACTATCAAGATCAGGAATCTTTATTTTTTCACTCATTTGAGATAGGGTGGCATCAGATAAAATAATTACCGGGGTCCGGTATTTCTCCGCCAGATTAAAAGCGCGCACAGTTACATGATAAGCTTCCTCAACAGTTGATGGAGCCAGGGTTATACTGGGGTGATCACCATGGGTACCCCATCGCGCCTGCATAACATCAGCTTGCGCAGGCACAGTAGCAACTCCCTGGCTGGGGCCAAATCGCATTACATCCACAATTACACAGGGCACTTCGGCCATAATGGCAAAACCCAAATTTTCCTGCATCAATGAAAATCCCGGGCCGCTGGTAGAAGTCATTGATTTTCCACCTGCC
>Ga0207421_10007859_pt1 | contig 11241 bp, 12 predicted proteins | sample SodLakKL_010_SED_4_FD_187542 | JGI IMG/M metagenome (GOLD analysis project Ga0207421, IMG submission 187542) | Alkaline sediment microbial communities from Lake Tanatar, Kulunda Steppe, Russia - 8KL_010_SED (SPAdes) (version 2) | ecosystem: Environmental > Aquatic > Non-marine Saline and...
CCACCTCCTCCCGGTCCAACCTCCGGAGGGGTGTGGTCCTCCTTTTCACCTACATACCACTACATTTCAAACCAACTAGAAAAGGATTTCAGTAGAGCCTAAAATTTAGATTTTTACGGTAGGTGATCGAAATGAGCAACAAAAAGACGAAAATTAGAAGCGAAATTTGGGAAAGAATGGATAAAGAAAACGTAGTAAAATTCCCTAAACCAGTAGAAGGTAGAATTCCGAATTTTAAAGGGGCTAAAAAAGCTGCTCGGAATTTAACCGATATCTCAACGTTCCAAAGAGCTACTCACGTTAAAGTAAATCCGGACTCCCCTCAACATCCGGTTAGAACAAAGGTCATCAGTGAAGGAAAAGTTCTCTACATGCCAACCCCCCGCCTGAGAGAAGGTTTTCTCCAAATTAGACCGGAAGACGTGCCCTCTGGAAAAGAAGATAAAGCGACCACAATCAAACATTCAAATAAATTCGGAGAAAAAATAGAGCCGGGGGAAATAGAGGATATATCGCTCGTCGTCGCAGGGTCAGTAGCAGTGACGGAAGACGGAAGAAGATTAGGAAAAGGAGGCGGTTACAGTGACTTAGAGTACGCAATTCTGACAGAAGTGGGATTGGGAACTCCCCCGATTTTAACTACCGTTCACCCCATTCAAATCGTGCGAAAGATTCCAATGGAAAAACATGATATTTCATTAGATTGGATCGTGACACCCGAGAAAATTATCGAAACAGGGACAAAGTTAAGTAAACCGGATTGTATCGACTGGTCTCTGTTGAACGAGGCGGACATAAGAGATATACCTCTCTTAAAAAAGTTGAAAAACTATTAAAGCTAGATAAGGTTAGTAACAATCCTTAAACTATTAAGAACGAAACAAAACCTAACAATGAGTAATTAAATTCAATAAGACCGAAAAAATTTCCGGAGGTATAAAAATGGTTAATAGTGTATTAAAAGAATTCGCAGAGAGGGTCGAAGATAATGACCCAGAAAAAGCCAGCGAGCTAATAGACGAGATACTCCGAGAAAAGAAAAAAAATTTAGAATCCAGAAAAGTCGAAGAAATTCCGAAAGTGGGACGTAAAAAGGTAAATGAGCTAAAAAGTTCCGGATATAGTTCCATAAAAGATATAGTTGAGGGGGGCATAGAAGAACTATCTAAAGTCCCTAAAATAGTGGAGAAAGACGCTGAAAATATATATAAATCATGCATTGAGGAAATAGAAGAATCATTATCATGTTTACCGGGCGTTGGTCCCGATAAAGCTGAAAATATTCGTGAAAATGGATTTTATTCCGTCAAAGATCTGGCAAATGCATCCATAGAGGAAGTTAAAAAAATTCCGAACATAGGAGAGAAAGGAGCTCAAAAAATAATCAATTCGGCAAAGGACCATATGAAAGAGGAGATGAGAATTGATGGATATCGAAGAGCCTTACAGGGAATTTTAGCTACGCTAGATTCTGATCGAGTTCTAACGTTACCCCGGAAAATATCCGAAGGCAAATATTCAAAAGAAGAATTAGAAACTATCAAAAAGGAGATGGAAACTAGAGCATCACACAAATTCAGACCGGAAGAAGAAAGAGGATTCAACGAAGCATGGCGAGATCTTATTGAAGTAATTTCCTGAATATCTCATAAATTTTCTAAAAGAACGACTTTAGAGGATACAAATTGAAAACAACACCTAGATGCTTAAAATGTGAAATTAATGGAGCTTTCGAACAGATCAAACTTTCGACGGATGACGAGAAGCTCAGATTCAAAGCACTTCAATTAATCCTATCTTATCTATCCGACTCCCATATTAGATTTATACCTCCCGCCGAAATGGGCACCAGATGCAATAGAATTATCAGAGAAGTCACGTCAACTTCGGATCCCTACATCGAAATTAAGGAGAAAATGAACGAAGTTGCGAGAGAGCTAAAACCGATCGCTAAAGAGTACATAGAAAAAGGCAAAGAATCCGAAGATAGATTAAGAAGAGCACTCAAAGTCGCAACAATAGGAAACTCTTTCGATTTCAGCGTTTCAGAACATGATGTCGCCCCCTCAACCACAAGAGAAAAATTCAAACAGGATCTAACTGGAAGTATATATCTAGATGATAGGGACTTAATCGTCTCCAGAATCATATCCTCCAATAAAATTCTATATATATTGGATAATGCTGGAGAAGTGATACTCGATAGACTGCTCATGGAAAAAATACAGGAGTTAGAAATTGAGCTCTATATCGCAGCAAGGTCCGAACCCGCACAGGACGACGTAACAATTAAAATGGGAAAGGAACTCAACCTCCACAATTATGGAAACCTTATCTCCACGGGACAGTCAGTAGGTATTAACCTAGAAGAGGCACCAGAAGAATTTAAGGAAAGATTAGAGGAAGTAGGAATCGTAATAAGCAAGGGACAAGGAAATTTTGAAACTTTATCCGAATATGAAGAATATTACAAGAGGAAAATCGCCTATCTCCTTATGGCAAAATGTAAACCAGTTTCCGATAATTTAAAAGTACCAAGAGGTTCAAAGATTATCTCTTTATCAGAAAAGTAAAATTCACGTAAAATAGGAATAAAGAGTCCAAAATACCTTATAATCTTTAAAAAATTTCTCTATCTATTTAAAAGCTTCAGATTCAGATAAATGTTTAATGCTTTTATTAGTTTAACAACCTTCTCACAAGCACAACCGAAATGTTTATAAAGGATTATTATAAGAATTATAATCACAATCAAGTGGGTATAACAGATATATTGGCTCCCCTCGAAGGAAAATACTTCGAATTTCGACGGTTATCTTTCAAAATATCGATCCCGTTTTGAGAAATTGGATCTCTTCAAGAATTAGATTGAAAGGGAACTGTATAATACCCACAAGGAGTCTAAAATATGTCAAATGTGAAAACCGACCGGCAAGAAACACTTGCCCAAAAGAAAAGTCTAGAGGGAGACTGTCCCAGCTGTGGTAAGTCTTCGATCGTCCGAGATTATCACCAGAACATCACAATCTGTGAAAACTGTGGCAGAGTTCTAAGAGAAGATATAAAAGATATGGGTCCGGAATGGCGGGCTTATAATCAAAACGAAAAGAACGAAAGAAGCAGAGGTGGACCACCAGTTTCCGAAACAATTCACGATAAAGGACTCTCGACCCAAATTGACTGGAAAGATAGAGACAGTCGTGGAAATTCGCTTTCACCCGGGCAGAAGGCGAAAATCAGAAGGATGAGAAGATGGCATAAAAGCACAAAACTATCTAATCAAAAAGACCGTAACCTTTCTACCGCCTTTTCCGAAATAGATAGGATTTCATCACAATTGGGATTACCCCGAAAAGTTAGAAATATAGCAGCTAGAGTTTATCGAGAGGCAGTTGATCGAGATCTTATAAGGGGGCACTCTATCGAAGGTATATCAACCGCTACACTCTACCTAGCTTGCAGAAAGGCTCAAATACCGCGAACCTTGGAAGAAATAGCCGAAGTAAGTTATGTCAACAAAAATGAACTTGGGAAAAACTACAGATACATCACCCGAAAATTGGACATTTACATCCCTCCTGTTAACCCCGTAAATTACGTCGCCCGTTTCGGAAGTGAATTGGACCTATCAGGCGAGACTAGAACTAAAGCTATCGAATTGATAAAGAAAGCCGAAGAGAAGAAAATAACTTTAGGTAAAGGTCCAGCTGGAACTGCCGCAGGAGCCATTTATCTGGCCAGTAAGATAGCTGGAGAAAACAGAACTCAAAAGGAAGTAGCCGAAGTAGCCAACGTTACAGCTGTTACCCTTAGAAACAGGTACAGAGAATTGATGGAAGAATTGGATATAGATAATCCCTAGTACGGACCTAGATCGTTAAAAATTCGGAAGAGCTAACTAATTGAAAGAGAGATAAGTTAAAGCTTTATCCGCAATCTCCCTCCCTATCAATTTATTTAACTCGATCCTGCTATCGGGCATGTTCGTGAAAATTTTCGCAGCCCTCTTTTCTCCAATTCCGGGAATTGCCTGTAGCTGTCTGAAACTAGCCTCCGAAATCTTCAAAGGTTGATGAATTCCCGTAATACTCCTATACCCGTAATCAGTCACCGCTATATCGTAATAACTACCGAGTTCGAGCGGATATTCTACCCCCACCAAAAGAGGATAAGTGCCTACCTGCCTACCAAAAGTTTTCTTTCCATCTCTCTTCTCCATAAATACATCCCTGATAACCGATCCTCTGGGAAGCATTTTTTTCAGAAGGGGACGATCTATAACCTCCCGGACCTTATTCTTGAATTTTCTAAACTCTCGCTTATATTCCATTTTAAATTCGCCTCGATGAGGGATAACCTGCCTGATGTTTATCCTCCTCAACAAAAGGTTATCTTCCTTTATTTTTTCTAAAAACTTGAAATTCTTCTTATAAGTCTCAGGTCTCTCCCCCTTCAAGCCGCCGAGAAAATTTATTCCTGGAAGAAGTTTCGGCATCCCATTAGAACCTTTTTCTCTCCCTATCTCGTTGATTATCCCGATCGCCTCCCTTACCTGCTCTGGAGTGGCATTGAGATTATTTTCCCGGACGACGACAGGATCTGCAGATTCCATGCCAAGTGCCAGCACATTCCCCGAGGTAGTGTACCTAACCAAAACTTCTAATATCCCTCTAGACCTTTTCGGATAATTTGATATAACCGCGGGATTAGCGTTGTCGAGATGGAGAACTCTAATATCTGGGCATTCTTCGGAAATACGCCGAAAAAGAGATCCGATCTCATCCGGCTGAGGGACAGGGATCTCCTCACTTCCAACCCCCTCGGATTTATAACTAATCGTGCAAGATTGACCGCCTAGCCGGAAATTTCTAATTCCAAGATCGTACAGCGTTTTCATCTCTGCCACTATACCCTCTTTCCTCCTAAAACTAGGTATTCCGTAGTATGGTTCCGAACAAAAAGAACATCCGCCGGTAAAGAATCGGGTACAACCTCTATACATACTTATCTCTACTATAATAGGGTCCGGAAACATGGGGTGTCTTTTTACCACTACTGCCCCCTTTTCTAACCACCTCTCCCTCTCCTCAGAAGTAATCCACCTATCTTCGGGATTACCGTCCAAGTAATCCTTAAAATAAGAAGAAAGATCTTTCTCAACGTAGTGATCATACCCATCTACGTCTCCATATCTAGCCAAAGGTCCGCCGAGAAAAGTTTCAGCCGGGATCTCAGTAACTTCCTCCGCCTCTCTAACGCTCAAGGGGGTAGCGCTAAGATAAGTTCCGGACACCGTAACTCCGCCATAAACCAGAATCTTTCTTGCCTTTGGAGCACCGCACATTCTGTATTCATCTGCTGTGATATACTCCCAGTCAATTCCAGATTCCTCCAATACCCCGGCGATTAGCCTAGGTTCCGGGGAGATATAAGGAGGAACGCCTAACAGACTAGGCTCATCCAGATAACCATCGACGATTAACACATCCGTCTCGGACTTCTTCTTTGTATTCCAAATATTTCTCATAAGTTTAATTCCAATTATCCGAAGTAAATTTTTATGTATCTTGAATATCAAGAGAAGTTTAAGTCATCAATCTTCTCAAAAGTTAGGTTAAAACTTTTTAGACTTAAAGATGAGTGTAAAATTATGTACTTTCTGATCGTTGGACCTGCAGGTTCGGGAAAAAGTCTACTCACTTGTGAATTTGGAAAATACCTTGAAAGCTACTATTCGGTGCGATACATAAATTTGGACGCCGGAGCTTTGCAGGTCCCGTTCGAACCGGATTTCGATGTCAGAGACTACTTTACCTTGGAAGAAATAATGGAGGAAGAGGAACTTGGACCGAACGGTGCAACCCTTGAAGCAGTAGAAAGGTTAGCAGACCTAGAGTTTCCTCAATTCGATGACGACTTTATCCTCCTGGACACTCCCGGACAGCTCGAACCTTTTGTTTTCCGAGGCGGAGTGGAAGTGTTTCGAAATTTCACTGATGGATGTATCTACCTTTTCGACGGTACAGGACCTATGAAAACCTTCCCAAGTCAGTACCTCTATTCGCTCGCCACCCAATACGCCCTAGATATGCCCATGGTAAGAACTCTTAACAAAACGGACTTGCTGAATCCGGGAAAAACAGAAAAACTCGAGAGTATGATGAGAGATCCGCGATTGTTCCGAGAAGTAGAAGGAGTAGAAATGAGAAGTCAAATGAATATGGACATCGCAAACCTATTAATGGAGATGTACACCCCGTCTCAGTTCCCGACGATATCGGCCGAAACGCATGAAGGGTTCGAAAATCTAGCAACATACCTTTTCGAAACGGTGAAGACGGATAAAGAAACAGCCGCGAAGTTCACAGTAGTAGAAGATCTGGAATAAAAATACATACTCGCACTATAATTAGAACTAAATCTCAATATTTTTCCGAATTAAATTTATAGTATTAAAAAATTTCCTTCTAACCTCTATGTCGATATATAAAGACATTTAAAAGTGTCTTTTTAGAGGATCAGGACGAAAATCAACACGAAATATGTTAACCATATTCGACCCTACGCTGAAGTTGAATCTCATCCAATTAAGCAATCTTTTGGAAGGCTTCAATCATTAAAGGATCAGATAAATAATAATTAAAGCTACTAAAACAACCGAATAACGATTTGGTGAATGTGATTGCTAGGCGAGATACATATAATTATCGCTAGATCTCTATGGTTAATTTTTCCCGCCTATGTAGCAAACGCGATGCCCGTTTTGCTAAACGGTAAAATTCCCATCGACGGCGGGAGAAACATGTCCGATGGCAACAGAATTTTCGGGGATGGAAAAACTCTCGATGGATTTCTCACTGGACTTTTATTCGGATCCTTGGTAGGAATCTTTCAAAATATTTTACTTTCCATACCTGAAGTTCAGATTACTCTCCAAATTCAGCCTTTAGGATGGACCTTTCCAGTTCTGATGGCACTGGGAGCTTTATCAGGGGATATTTTTGCCAGCTTTATAAAGCGCCGTGTCGGCGTTCCTCGCGGGAGACCGATTCCTGGAGTCGATCAGCTTGATTTTATCATCGGAGCAATTTTTTTCATTTCGATAGTTTGGATTCCAGAATGGGAGATCTTATTTGTTTGGTTAGCATTCACTCCATGGATACATCTCGGAACTAATTTCCTGGCGTATATATTAGGCCTGAAGCCGAAACCTTACTAAATCTTCCTTCTCTTAACTTTCCTTTTTACCGGGGCTTCTTCCCAAGGAAAAACTATCCACTTACTGGTTTCGTATATAAAGTAATCGGGCTCAATTTTGGAGGAAGGTTTGTAAGCTATTGTACATATTTTCAATTCATCCTCGGCCCTGTCCTCAAGGTGATCTAATACCACTTCGAGGGTACTTCCCGTGTCTGCAACGTCGTCTACTACCAGTACTTTCCCCTCCAGTTTTTCTACATCAGACCAAAATATTTCGGGCTCTTCTCTAGTTTCATCTACATCCTCGTAATATTTTACATGTACTACCCTCATCAGCAAGTCGTTCAACAAATGAGATAGGCGCACAGAGGGGATAAGACCGCCACGAGCGACCCCCACAATCGTATCTGGATCGTATTCTTCCCTTATTACGACGGATAGGGCCTCCACCGACTTCTCAATCTCGTGCCAAGTTAAACATTCAGGATCCACTTGAGACTCCATCGAAGATAGTTCATTTTTTCTCTAAAAACTTTTCTATAGGGCTTTAAAAATGATAATGTAGATAGATGAGGTTAAGAAACGACACTCTGTCGACACTAACAAATTCAGAAATAGATATTATGAAAGCACTGTTGGAACCCGAAGCTTTTGAAGAGCTAGAAAAAACCTTAGCAGATATCAGAAAATCTTCCGCTAGTGGATCTGCAATAATCGTAGAGGGGGAAAAAGATGAAAAAGCGCTTCGCGAACTCGACGTTTCGGGACCCATTCATCAAATTCCTACCGAAGGAAAAACTTCCTTGAACTCCCTAGAAGATCTAAAATATTACAGTGAAGCCATAATTTTAACCGATTTTGACCGAACGGGTGAGGAATTAGCAGAATTTTGCAATATACACTTAAAAAAAATCGGAATTAACGTTCTTTCTGACCTTCGGAACAAATTAAGGAATTTTGTGAGAAAAGCGGTTAAGGATATAGAAGGAATCGCCAGCTTTATGAGGACAGAACGCGCGTCACAGTCAAGATATAATCGGAATTCTTATCAGAGGCATAGCTACGTTTTTAACACAAAATCTGAATAATAAGTTTTAACATCCATTTTTATCCTTTTTATCTCCCCCTTTCTAAAAAAACTAAAACTAGCACGCCGACTAACCCAGACAAAACCGAACCAATCACAACAAAGGTATCGCCAGGTACTCCCGGAGCCTCCAAAACATTTACAAATGGAAGACCCAGAGCACCTATCATTAACCCAGTCAAGAAAAACAACGTTTCCGGATGATACTTTTTCAGCATAAATGATAATATCCTAGAAAACGTTAGGAGACTCACGCCTGCACCCATCAGAAAGACGAGAACCACCGGCCATTTTTGAGAAATCGATTGAAGAGCGTTCAACATGTAGTCATATTGACCCAGGAAAATCAGTATAAAAGCCCCCGAAATACCTGGTAGAATCATGGCGCATATAGCTAAGAATCCGGAGAAAAAGACCATTGGTAACGAATGGGTTGAAAAAACATCCCCCACACCAGTGAAAAGAAATACATACACATAGAGAAACGAGAACGTGAAACCGAAGATTCCTGATAAGAATGTCCTTAAGTTGCTTTCTTCTATTCTAAAATATACAAGCACAGCAGATATAAGAATGAGGCCGAAAAAGAAAGAGTTTATAAATGCAGGATAATTATATCGAAAAAAAACCATTATACGCGAAGCTCCAAAAATAGCGGTGGCGATTCCCCCGGCAAGTGGAAGGAGGAAAACGAGATCAACGGATAAAAAGTTTTGCTTTGCCTTTTTGATATAATCTCTATTAAAGATACCCTGAAAAGCATATAGAATAAATTTTAGATCTATTGACTTTATTGCCAAAATAAGTCTTTCGTATATCCCCAAGATCAGCGCTATAGTCCCTCCTGAAACTCCTGGAACTAAATCGGCTAATCCCATGGATATTCCTTTAATATAGGTTTCCACCGGATAATCCTCTTCACTCGAAGTATCGTCCAATCCCAATCAACCCCTACTAACCAACTTGCTCTTTGAAGATAGAATCTACTTATCTTACTAAAACTTGGGCCTCATGAGGCTTAATTCCTTTCTATCAAGGTCCAGAAAGAAGGTACCTTACACAAAATTAACAGTTTGTTAAGAATCCCCAGGTTTATAAGGCTCCGAAAATAATAGGATTATAAAATTAGATTTTGATTATAATAATACCTTTCAGCAAAGAAAAAAAATTTAATCACATCCAAATACGAGTTGATCAATATGGCAAACACCAAAGGACAGAGTCAAAGCCAAACTGAAAAAGGAAAAGTCGAGACGGAAAGAGAGTGTAAGGAGTGCGGAAACAAATCAGTAGTCAGAGATTATCAAAGAAATATCCTAATATGCGAAACCTGTGGATGCGTCATAAAAGAGGGTATAAAGGATAGAGGCCCCGAATGGAGAGCGTTCGATCAAAAACAAAGGGAAGAACGTAGCCGTGGAGGGGCTCCAATGACTTACACCATCCATGACAAAGGACTCTCGACAAAGATCGATTGGCGAAATCGAGACGGAAGAGGAAAGAATTTATCGCCAGAGCGTCGCTCCCAGATGCAGAGGTTGAGAAAGTGGCATAAACGAGCGAGGGTAGCTGGTTCTTCTGATAGAAACCTAACTCTTGCACTTGGTGAGATGGATCGGATGTCTTCGCAGCTGGGATTACCTAAAAAAGTTCGGGAAATTACCTCTAAAATCTACAGAAAAGCCGTCGAGGAGAATTTGATCCGAGGACGTTCCATAGAGGGAGTTGTATCGGCAGTTCTTTACGCCGCTTGTCGAAAGACTCAGATACCCAGAACCTTGGACGAGATAGCCGAGGTAAGTCATGTCGACAAGAAGGAGATAGGACGGAGTTACCGGTTCGTCACCCGGGAGCTGGACATACACCTACCGCCTACCGATCCTGCAAACTACGTAGCTCGTTTCGGAAGCGATTTGGGCATCTCCGGTGAAGTCCGAATAGAAGCGATAGATATAATTAAGAGAGCACAAGAAGAAAAGCTAACTTCGGGAAAAGGCCCTTCAGGAACAGCTGCAGCCGCAATCTACCTCGCCAGCATCATGTGCGGCGAGAGACGGACTCAGAGAGAAGTTGCCGAAACAGCAGGGGTAACTGAAGTTACAGTGCGAAATAGATATAAAGAACTGGCCGAAGAACTCGATCTCGATGTAAATACGTAACTACACTACAATTAATTCACTTAGTTCGTCTGAAGAGGTCTTCTAAAGACCTATTTCAATTTAAGGAAATAATGTAGAGAAAAATGGTTCTGAACACATCGGAAAAAGAAAATTTAGAAAAAAGTGGCTATAGAATAGTAGGTAAACATGAACATAGCGCCGTAGAAGTCTGTAGATGGACCAAAAAAAGCTTGCTTGACGAAGAAGTCTGTTACAAGCAAAGGTTCTACGGGGATATTCACGGAATTAAAAGCCACCGCTGTCTCCAGATGACGCCAAGTTTACCCTTCTGCGATAATATGTGTGTGTTTTGCTGGAGAAACTCAGACATTAATTCACCAAAATGGAAAGGAGGTATCGATGATCCATCTGAAATATTGGACGAAGCAATCGAAGCACAAAGAGAGCTTTTGAGCGGATTTAAGGGAAATCCGGAAGCAAATAAGGGGAAATGGAGGGAAGCTCAAAACCCCAACTTATCGGCAATTTCACTCGACGGCGAACCCACGTTGTATCCTAAGATTGGAGAATTGATAGAGGAATGTCACCAAAGAAATATAGTTCCTTTTTTGGTCACAAACGGACAACATCCTCAAGCCTTCTCGGAGATCGTGGAACCCGCCCAGCTCTATATTTCGACCGTAGCTCCCGACGAAAAAACCTATAATAAAGCTTGTCGACCTCTAGTCTCTAATGCCAGTAGTCCACAAAGTAGTTGATTTTAGGATTTTTTGGTGCAAGTATTTGTTTTGAGGGTGATGGTGAGTCCTCTTTTTTGGAATTTTTTCCTTTTGT
>Ga0207421_10007861_pt1 | contig 11240 bp, 16 predicted proteins | sample SodLakKL_010_SED_4_FD_187542 | JGI IMG/M metagenome (GOLD analysis project Ga0207421, IMG submission 187542) | Alkaline sediment microbial communities from Lake Tanatar, Kulunda Steppe, Russia - 8KL_010_SED (SPAdes) (version 2) | ecosystem: Environmental > Aquatic > Non-marine Saline and...
CCAGGCCCTCCCGGTTCTCCACGTCCCGGCAGTACAAGTAACAGTACCATCCGTCCCCGGACTCCCGGATCACGTCAACCAGGTCCTCCCGGTTCTCCACGCACCGGCAGTACCAGTAGCAGGCCCACGCGTCCCCTGACTCCCGGATCACATCAACCAGGTCCTCCCGGTTCTCGACGAACCGGCAGTACATATAACAGACCATAGCGTCCCCGGATTCCTTTATCGCCTGGACGATCGGTTCAATCACTTCCCTGGGAACGTCATGTTTCTTATAGTACCTGCCCAGTTCCGGCCAGCACCAGTCGTCTCCTATCTCCTCCGCATATTTCTGTGGAAGCGCTGATTTCAGCCACTCTATCGTCGGTTCGAACTTTTTCATATTTAATATCCTTTCTGTTTTTATCGATTATCATATCCGGCCAGTCTGAGGGCCTGATACCGGCATTCTCCGGCGGACTGTTCCCCGTGGGTCCCCGTCCGGACCGGACGCTCACCTGACGATTCTTTCTCCACTACTTTTCTATACGTCATCCGGGGCGTTATTTTCCCGTAGTTACGCACCGCGTCCACAAATCCCTTCAGATCGGCCGGACGACAGTAAAGTCCCCCGTCCCGGACTTTCATCAGGTCCCCGATTTCGACAACATTCCAGTCTTCCGCTTCCGGCATTATTTTCATCAGGAACTTATAATTCGGGACCACGGCCAGACAGTCTCCCAGTAGATCCGGTATCCGGGACCGCTCTATCACTTCCCAGCCATTATACACATCAAAAGATACCCGGTTCAGCCGGCCGAAAGCGTTATAGCGGAACTTGTCCGGAACCTCCAGACTGTATACTAACCGGTGGAACGCGAAAGAAAAGGCGACGGCCCCCGCCGCCGCCTTGCTGTCCACTCCGTCCGTCATAATACCCATGCCGGCTATATGATCCTCCGGAGGATCTTTCAGTACCTCCGTCAGCATCGTGCTCAGATACATTATTTCTTCTCCTAATTTCCCGCAACGGGCACATGCCACTGCATTTCCGGAATCCGGGCATCGCAGTACACCCGGTCCTTCAGAGAGGGGATTACTCCGGACTCTACGTGTATCCCTTCAAAGGTTTCGCCTGGATATACAGGCCGCCACTTTACGGGCCTTATAAGGTCCTCCCTGGTCCAGACCTCGTCCTCCAGGGATTTGTTATTCTCCGTGTTAAGATATACATATTTCCTCAACTCTTCCGGAAGCTCATCCGGCGGAAGACAGCCGGCCGGCGAGCCGTCCAGATCCGGCCTGTCCAGATCCCCTCCGCAGGGGACACAGGGACTGCACTCCTGGCAGTTCATCAGCCAGGGGGAGTTATGCACGATCACCAGCGGGGCCCCGCCGAGCCAGGTCAGCAGGAGGTCCACCTGACCCTCTGTCCGTTGCAGGTTATGGATTATATCCGGTTCTTCAGCCGGTTCGTCGTCAGCATCGAATATACCGTGGTCAAACAGATGATCCAGAACCATCTCCGTCAGTTCGGTATCCACCGCGCGGATTATCTTATCCTGATCATCGTTATACCATTCTGTAAGCGAGTTTTTCAACGCGGTCTGGAGAGAATCCTGTCTTTCCTCCCATACGGCTTCCTCCGCCAGGTTCTTTCCCTGTTCATATATTTCGTCCAGAAGTTCCGGTACGGTTCCTCCGTCGATAACTCCGAATCTATGGATAATATTATTTTCATCCGTCATACTTTCATTCTCCTTTCTATTTCCAGGTTAATTCTGTTCCAGGGGCGGTATATCGAACAGGACACACGGGGAATATTCAATACTTTCCACCCGGTGCCATGTCAGCAGCGGATGCACGTCATGCCCCACGACGGACACTACGCCCCGCCCGTACACCATCCGGTACGGCAGCATCGCCTGACCTTCTTCCGATTCGTTTATCCGGTCCTCGGTCAGCTTCCGGAGCAGCGCGTTCTCCGGCAGGTCCTCCGTTTCCTCCGTCCGGTATGACTCCAGCCATTCGGCCGGTTCACTGCCGGACCTCAGTTCTATTTCCGGGGACCTGGTGTTCAGAAAGAATTCCGGGATCGGCAGGGGCACCGGTTCCAGAACGTCGACTATCCCGTCCAGCAGGTTCAAGTAGTTCCGCAAGTGGTTATCTTTTCCCCGGCGGTATGAAAATTCATCAGGGGCCTCTCCGGTCCTCAATCGTCTCAGGGAGACCGCCGGACGGGATTTAACCCCCGGCTCCAGCCCGTTCCGGTGCAGCACATGTCCCTTCCGGGGACCTTCCAGGACCCTTACGGTGTTACGGGAGGCGTAGACCGCCGCCGGTTCTCCTTTAACGATCCGGTCCGGCTGGTTAATATCCTCCGGGTGCGATGTCTGATATCCGGGTATCTCCAGCATAGCCGGACCGACCGAAGTGTCTTTCACCACATACAGAGTTGTTTTATCCAGTCGGCTCCCCGGGAACCGGCTGGTCCAGACTACAGGCGCCCAGAAAGCGAATACCGCGTCGGGATTGTCTTCAATATATTGTTTAGTTCGGTTCATAAATAGCTCCTTGTGTTGTTATCGTTCTTTCAAGATTATCCGTACCTCGCCGTAAGTATTATTTTTTCAGAAGCCGGGCCGTCAGATTCTGAAATCCGGCGCCCGTTTTTATTCCGTTATTTCTTTCTTGTACATATAATCTTCCCGCCAGTCCTTTTTTATCTCTTCAGCCTTCTCCGCCCGGAACTGATTCACTATATCGGAAGTCAGTCCGGCCAGGGGTGTATGTTTACGGTCCTGTCCGAACGTTCGTTTAATCAGGCGCCGGAACAGCCGTCCCCCGCCGGACCCGAGACGGGCGTACAGGGTCGTCATTACGTCATGCTCCTGACTGAATGGCTCCACCAGTCCGGTGGAGGCGCAGGGGGTCGTCAGCAGATAGGCCAGAAATTCGTCCATCACGGCCCTGCACAGCATACTGTGGACCTCATCGGCCACCGGGTCCCGTTTCAGATCGTTATGGAACTGATGCCATCTCTCCAGATATCTTCCGACCATATTAGCTCCGGACGGGTCCTCCGGTTCGGCTTTGTTCCAGGGGGCCTGCCATATTTCCAGCAGGACCTTTATTTCTTCTGTAAGGGCTTTCAAGCGCGAATCCCGGTCCGCGGAGCCTTCTTTATACATCTGCACTATCGCCTGCTGCGTGAACAGCATCGCGTTCCGCAGCACGGTGCAGGTGAAAGCGTGCCCGATGTCCCGGGCGGCGCTTACCGATCGTCTAGTCTCAGGATCTATCACTCCCGTATAGGATCGGGGCTTGTATGTATCAGGTATCTGGTTCATAGTTTCTCCTTTCAGTATTCTTTATTTTCTTTATGTCTCTTTCCGCACCTCCAGCACTTCACGGCGCTTTTCAGGGCCGGCCGGTCCTTCAGTTCGTCATTGTCTACGGCCAGAAAGGGCACGCTTTTTTCAGCGTTCATTATTATATTCCTCTGTTAATGACGGGACGGTCCGGGATATTTTATTATTCCGGAGCTTCCCATAGATTGCACCCAAAAGACAGTCCCACCATCAGGTACTGGCACTTGCCGTCCGCCGGTCTGCACGACCATCTTTCGCCGGCTTCCAGCGGGCGGAAACATACGTTCTGGACAGGATATCCGTCTTTCCAGCATTCGTCCACTAAGTGTCTGCATGTGGCGCAGATTTTTTCCCGCCCGGGCGGCTTCACAAAAAGGCCTTTCTTTAACTCGGATGCCAAAATGAAGATTCTGCTTTCTACTGAAAACGCCCTCGCGTCTCCGTCGCGGTCTATAATCTTTTTTCCGCTTTCAATCGCATCCCATAATTCATCCAGCGTTCTGATCCGGACACCTTTTTTATTCATATCACACCTCCGTTATCCTGGTTTAATCATCTCTATTCGTCCGCCGGAACCATGCATTTTACCGGTACTTCGACGGTCTCTCCACTGTCCTCGCACCACACTAGAGCCATATCGTCCATCAAGTGCGAATACCGTTTAAATGCAGCGTAATAATTCTTCCAGGGCTGATCCGCGGCCGTAACATACACCCGGTCGCCGGTCCGGAATTCTTTCTTCTCGTCCCGCTCATCCTTAAGATTGATATTACACGACCGGACCGCGCTTTCCGCTACAGCCGCACTCAGGGCCGCCAGTTTGATATATATTCCCACAGCCTCTTCAATATCCCCTTGCAGGGCCTTTCTGCGGGCCCAGGTGTTGTAATCGGACAGAACCTCGTGCCAGGCATCGACCGTCATCTCTTTATCATCATGCCTGATGCTCCATTTCCGTTCCTGCCGGTCCCGTTCTTTTCTTATTCTTTCCATAACTCCGTCACGGATCGTCTCAGTTTTTCTACTGTTCATTCCGCATCTCCTTTTTATTTGTTTCTGTTTCGTGATTCTGGATGACGGGCAGCATATCATAATACAGATCCGCCGCCTCATCATAATATCCCGTCTCGTACAGTACAGCCTCCGGCAGGGGATACTGCCTGCCGGCCAGTGTTATGTAATAATGGTCGACGTCTTTATCCGCGACAAATTTCAAACACCAGTTCCTGGTAAGTGCTTTAAGCTCAGTTTTAACCATAGCTTCCGGATCCATTTTCAATTTCCTTTACTTTATTTATGTTCTGGTCACACCATATCGTAATATTTAATCATCCGGCGATGACATTCCAGACACACTCCGGACGCCAGCCGTCCTTTATGCTCCTTCCGGTCCGGCACACCACACTCGCCGTGCGGGAGGTCCCGGCTGATCCGGGAAAGCGGACAGGAGTCCCGTCCTTTCCAGCAGGGTTCGCACGGATTGCCCTGCCAGATCACGCACCCCCCGCTTCTTTTCTTAATCATCCGGCGGTTGTCTTCAGCTGTTCTGTCGTTCCGGAAAAAGTCCATCAGGATCTTCTGATGTTCCGGATTAAGCACCGTTTCGAACATCAGTCCTCCCAGGTCCTCTGATGTGACGTTCCTGTTAGAGTATCCGGCGCCGTTCATCGACAGAATGAACCGGGCCATCCGCCGGGTGACCCGCTTGCTGTACCTCTTTCCCGCCATAGCCCCTGTAAGGCACAGAAAGGACCCTTCCAGACGTTTCAGATAGTGGGACGGGTAAAGGTCCTCCACGTAGACGACGCACCTCTCAGCGGCCTGCCCGTACATTGAGACATATCCCGTATCGGAAGGCACGGTAAAGGGCAGTCCGGCCAGCTGATAAGTCAGCAGAGTGGAAACGGAGGAGCTGTATGACTCCCCGAGATATCCGGACAGAACCCGGGAGACTCCCCGCCGGTCGTCCGGCAGGACATCTTCCAGTTCTTTTTCCAGCCTCTTGATGAGAACGGCGTCCATGATCCTGCCCGAGGGTATAACCTCCAGGACCCGGCCGCACCTGTCATACAGCTTCCTCCAGGGTCCCGGAGAGAATCCGGAACCTTCATTATTCATCAGGAATCTCCGCCATATTATGGTTTATCAGAGTCCGTTCCTTGACCATTTCTTTCCTGAATCCGTTTATCCGGTCCACCGTGTCGCACTCCAGAGTGTCGTCATTATCCAGAGTATCCTCCATGGACGGCAGATCCATTACCGCCTCCGCCAGCTCCTCCCGGAATTTAGTCATTTTCTTAGCCAGCTTCCGGTAGAAAGCTATCAGTTCTTTCTGCGGATCTTTCGGCCCCTGCTCTCCTTCCGTCGTTTCCGTATCCACCGGACCCGTTTCTTTATCCTGCCCCGACCGGTTCACTTCCTCCGGCGGGACTTCCTCATTGATTATTTTCTCCACCAGCTGCTTTCTTTCCGTATTGTCCTGGATCGCCGACAAGTTCTTGAATCCGGTCCAGCTGACGCCCAGTTTAGCCAGATTGAACACCAGCTCCGGTTCGGGGAATCTTTTGAACAGCTGCACGGCGTATTCGATAGTTCTGGTCTTGAACCGGAATTCCTCTTTTATCCGTTCCACTATTTCCGGATGCGCCGTCCGTTTCTCCAGAGCTATCCGACCCAGAGTCCAGTAGGCCAGAGTGTTGAAGCACCCTATGCCCGTGGAGAATTTGTACATAATATCCAGGCACCCTTTCTCATCCGAAGGCAGGGCCTGTTTAAGGGGCTCGACATCCATCGTGAACACCGGTCCCTGTGAAATATCCATTCTTTTCATTTGATCCTGCTGTTTATCCATATTTGTATCCATGTTGCGTAAACCTCCGCGTTTTCTGCTCTTATTGACATAGTCATACCCCGGCTCCCGTCATCCGGGACGGGGTACAGTGTAAGGGCCATTGTATTGCCGCCCTTGAATTTTATTATTCCTGTCAGATTCTCGTCTCTGACGGACCTCACCAGTTCCGACCAGCGCTTCCCGGGCTTATTGTCCGGAAATCCGGCCGCGAAAGCGAATCCGTCGTAATATCCCGTAAGGGCCCGGACCGGGGCCAGTTCGGGCAGGAGGGCGTCGATGTCCTCCGCCGTTTCCACCCGGTAAATCTCTCCCCGTTTAACAGGCAGCCGGGGGGACCAGCCGGCCAGGATGTTTTTGAGCATCTTGAGCTCCTCCCGATCCCGGTCCTGTTCTCTGGAGAGCTGGAGGGAATATTCGAAATCCTCTTTCATTCGTTTCTGCAGATCGGTAGTCATAGTCACTCCTTAGATATAAATTCCCGTCCGTTGCCCGTCCCCGGATTGAGTCTTAAACTTGCTCCGGTACTTGTCCAGCACCTCGTTCGGGGTCATGCCCGAAATAACCTCCCCGCTGTCAGGCAGGGCCAGTTCCCACCGGCAATGGTCGGTCTGTAGGATAGACTTGCCGTCAGACATATGTATCCGGTTCTGTTTCCCGCAGACTCTCCGGTCCCGTTCATGCCGGGCGCCGGACGCCATAGTCTCCACATTATCCACTTCAATCCAGGCGTCATCCAGCAACTCCCGGACTTCCGGGGACCAGTCCTCCCCCGACAGCACTATGCTCCAGAGCATAGCCAGACAGCGCCTGGTTTTCGCCATTCTAACTTTTTCCGTCATCAGTATTTTCTCCTATTTTACCGACCTCGACTACGCCGAGGGCCCTTTTCAATTTCTTAAGGACTTCCGGACTCTGCCGGATCATTTCTCCGAACTCGGCGCGGGTCACATTATCCGCCCCCAGGGTTTTAGAAGACATCCGGGCCCCGTTGGGCACGAAGTGCATTACGTCGGCTATAGTCTGCCTGCTCAGCCGGGTGGTATCCTCCAGCAGCCTGGTCAGTCCTTCGTCCCAGTCGAAGTACAGCTGTTCTCCAGCTTCCGTAAGATCACAGGGACGCGTCTTGAGCGGGACGTCCAGCCGGTACCGGTCTTTCGGTCCGTAAGCGTTCTTCGGGGCCTTTATACCGGTCAGCGGAACCACGCCGGAAGTGCCGGCGCTGTTCTTTTTCGTTTTCAGCCTCAGCTCCAGAATTTTAATGAACTTGATAAAATTCCCTCCCGGGGTGCTGTTGTCCCCGTATCCGTCCGAATCCAGATTCTCATGATTAATGCAGAGCATCGTCACGGGCCGTCCTTCAATATACTCGGCCAGATACTCTCTGAACCGGGATTTCAGTCCCTGAGCCAGGTGCCTGGCGTGCATCTGATTAGATCCGGACGTGGATACATCTTTCTGTATGGACGCTTTGGACATGCATCCAATGGAATCAAAGACGATAACCGCCGGCGCGTCCCGGTCCGGACAGTTCTTGTCGTACCATTTGCTGAACTTGATCAGTTCGGTGAACACCTCTTCTATCGTATGCAGCATAGGAGCGGCGTCTTTATTTCCTTCTTTCTTCCCCAGATGAAACACGCTCGGAAACAGATTCTCATCGTCCGCCATGATCTTCAGGATCTGATGAGGGCTTTCTTTCGGCTCGGTGCGGGCCTGGACGGCCACCCCGCCCTGCCGTATGACCTCCCGGGCCAGCACCCAGGCCAGAGTGGTCTTTCCCGTCCCGGGCGGTCCGGCTATCTCGATAACGCCCGGGGGCAGGATATCCATTCCCAGTACCGCCTCCAGGGGCGCGCAGTTCAGAGCGGGACCTTTAATCTGGGCCAGATATTTCGCCACATCCCCGTCAGGATTAGCCAGACCCAGTTTTACCGCGTCCTGCCTCAGCTTGTCTCTCAGTGATAATTTCTTAGCCATTATGTTGCTCCATATGACGGGGCGGGGAGATTACACCCCCGCCCCTTTTAGTTCCTCAGTCCAGATTCAGTCCGGCCAGTTTATTCTTAGCCTCCTGATATCTGGAATTGTCCTGTTCATCCACGGACGGGGCGGCGGACTTTCCGGCACTTTCCGGTTTCGTCTCCCGCTCCTCCCGCGCTGTATCCGCGGGTTCTTTCTTCTCATCCGGATCGTCATACTGTCGGGATGTCTTGAACTTCCCGCCGGAACCTGATGTTTCCTTCCCGGACGCGGTCTGTTCTTTATCCGTCTTCTCTCCGGAAGAACCCTTGGTATTCGCGCCTCCGGTCAGCATATTCAGAGCCCGGTCCCGAACCGTATCCGGAAGATATCGCTCCCATCGGGTCCCGGTCAGGGCGGCTCCGACCATATCCGGATCCACGACCCGCAGGAACCATTCCATATGGTCCTCCGGAGTCTGGATCTCCAGAATGTCCTCCCACGGGCGGTACATTTCCCGAATCATTTTCTCATCCAGGACGCACGGTTCGGAGTCCAGCTGCACGCCGTAGCTCGGGAAGGTGTTTTCTCCCCCGCTGTCGGATCGTTTCAGTTTGAGCATTTTACCGTTATCCGGGGTGTAGAAATCACCCAGACGGTTGTTCTTCGGACCCAGCGGCTGATCCTTATCCTCCTGATGGACTATATCCTTCAGGAACGATTTGGATGCTTCGGCCGGCAGGATGATAACACCCGGACCGTCCAGTTTATGATTCGTGTATTCCCCCTCTATACCTTTATTGTCCACCGTTTTCATCAGGACCTGGAGGAACACCCGGCACTGGGGCCAGCGAAAAAGCCTCCGCCCTTCCGCGGACTCCCACAGATTAAGCCACGCTTCCGGCAGTCTGGAGTCCAGACCCTGCTGAAGGTTCTTCTTTTCCTTATCGATCAGTTCCGTCATTCCCTGGATGAAAGCTCTCCAGAAATTATCGAACGGCGGGGTTTCCCCGGCCCGGTCCTTATCTGAAGGGTACATAGATACCTGATAATAGGTATTGCCGGTGGAGAAAGAGGCCACGTTTTCAACAAGGGCCCAGTCAGACACCGCTTTCCGCCAGTCGTACCAGGTGGGCTTGCTTTTTCCCTCCTTGACCGGGTATCCTTCCGGATTCAGGGGATCAACCACGCCTATTTCCTCATCCCAGTAGGGAATAATCCGGAACCGGGTCATGGAATCGGGATCGCTCAGCCGTTCATCAAACTGCCGGACGCCCTCTTTCAGGATCTTCTTTACCACCTCAATACTGGGATAGTCCCGGTTCTGACGGTCTGGATCATTGTAGTGACTTTTTGTTTTGAATGCCATAATTACTTGCTTCCTTTTAATTAAATTTTATTCCACTATTTTCGTACTTCTTCTTGCGGCGGACTGCCCGCTTATTGCTTAAGTAAATTAAAAGCCGCGTCCCAGCTATGGAGAACCCAGCGTCCGCGGGGGAGGTCCCGGCGAAGTATGCCTTTCTTCTTCAAATTGACCCCGCCGGCGGTCCGGACCGTATTGTACCACCGGGGTTCTCCATTGCTCTTCAAGAGTTCTTTATCGTTATCCGTCAGTATAGACTGGACCTCCGGCTCTATTTTCGCGATTACCTTCAGGGGTCCGGATGAGCCTTCCAGAGCGATGAGCGCCCGGATTACATAGGGTTCAAATTCCTCGGGGGTAGTATAGGTTCCTTTCGGGACCTTGCCGAAAAAGTTCCGTTTCTGCCCGGCCGTTTTCCGGTCGTTCCCCCTATGGACGGACGTCCCCGGGCGGCCCGGTTCCGGTTCCGAGTCTGAAACCGGTTCAGGGGGAAGCAGGGTTTTTTTATGAGATCTCCAGGCATCCCTGACCTGCTTGACTTGATGCCGGAAGTTCTCCAGCGCGTCTACTCGTTCCAGTATCCTCCGGGCCGTATCCGGATCGTGATCCCTCAGGGCATTCATACAGCATGTATACCACTTCTCCTGCATTCCTGTAATCGCGTTATCAGCGGACTGCAGGGCTCTGCTTAAATGTGTTAATTCCGTCATCATTATTACTCCTTGTTTTTTAGTTTCTGTACTTTCTATATTCTATTCCAGCCGCGTCGTGCTCCTTCCTGTCTGTCTGTTCTCATTATAAAAACCATTACCATCCGTATACAACTTAGTCTCTTTTTTAAGTTCACGCCTCTTCCAGGGAACCCGGGAAATATTTCTCCAGAGCATCCACCTTGTTCCACTTCTCCAGAAGTTCAATAACCTCGGACTCCGACAAAGGTATAATGGCCCTCCCTCCGGTCCATCCGTTGTTTTCTTCCGGCCGGGAATATTTAGACATGGGTCCGCCTTCCCCGTATAAGAACCAACGTCCGTTCTTCGTAAGATAAAGGTGTTCTTCACACTGGTGGAAGTCTCCTCCGTAACACCCGTTGTCCCTGTTTTCAATCTCCTCCGCTGTCTCTGTATTGTACACTTTACCATCAATTACTTTTTTCATAGTTCATATCCTTCTTGTTTCGCTATTTCTCTAAGATCCTCCCGGTTCTCCACGTCCAGGCAGTACCTCCAACAGGTCAGAGCGTCCCCGGACTCCCGGATCACGTCAACCAGGTCCTCCCGGTTCTCTATGTACCGGCAGTACAGGTAGCAGACATCCGTATCCCCGGACTCCCGGATTACGTCCACCAGGTCCTCCCGGTTCTCTATGTACCGGCAGTACTTATAGCAGGTCCACGCGTCCCCGGACTTGCGGATGACATCAACCATGTCCTCCCGGTTATCGACGTACCGGCAGTACTTATAGCAGGCCCACGCGTCCCCGGACTTGCGGATGACATCAGCCAGGTCCTCCCGGTCCTTGATGTCCTCGCAGTACTCATAACAGGCATCAGCGTCCCCGGATTCCCTGATCACATCAACCAGGTCCTCCCGGTTCTCCACGTGCCGGCAGTAATGAAAACAAGCATCAGCGTCCCCGGATTCCTTTATCGCCTGGACGATCGGTTCAATCACTTTCTTCGGAACGTCATGTTCCTTATAGTACCTGCCCAGCT
>Ga0207421_10007862_pt1 | contig 11240 bp, 6 predicted proteins | sample SodLakKL_010_SED_4_FD_187542 | JGI IMG/M metagenome (GOLD analysis project Ga0207421, IMG submission 187542) | Alkaline sediment microbial communities from Lake Tanatar, Kulunda Steppe, Russia - 8KL_010_SED (SPAdes) (version 2) | ecosystem: Environmental > Aquatic > Non-marine Saline and...
AGGAGGAAGAAGATGGCTAATTGGGGAATAGCAGTAACTTTCTGGTTGGTAGTGGCGGCGTTTTTCTTTATGATGGATTATCAAAATTAAGAGGAGGTAGAATAATGCTAGTTAATTTTATTGTTGGGTTTGTCTCGTTCTTTTTCGGTTGCTACATCGGCATGGTGATGAGCAATGACTAAAAAAGTGAGCAATAAAATACCAAGGGAGTGCCGGGACTGTCTTTTATACTACTGTCAGGAGAAAACACAAAGCTGTCATGTGTTCATCAACATAAGCAGCAGGTTTGTTAAAGACGGGGAATGTGCAGCAAAAAAGCAAACATACCGAAACTACAAAGAATTTGTTGAAACAGAATTGGCGGGTTCTCCTAGCCGCCGGCGTAGAGAAATGCGGGAGATGAGAAGAGCCGAATCGAGGAAAGCAAAATTTATTAAAAAGATGCTGGAAAAAGCCTGGGAAGGAGAATAAAGATGGGAGAATACGCAACCTGCCCACAGTGTAGAGGAGAAAGTTATGTCGAAGAGGATGATATCTGTATTGTCTGCGGGTATTCTTTAGCAGATAGGGTCAGAGATGCAAAGAATTAGCCCCTCTCGCTAACAGAGGCAGCCACCTGGACCTTTTATTCTGATAGGCATATCATTATATTGAAGGAGGTTAAAGTTAGCCTATGAGCCTCAGAGGGGATATATAGAAAAAGCCCCCTACCAAAAGGCAGAGGGAGTCGAGGAGAAATTAGCAAATCAATACCAAGAATTGACTTGCATCTTTAGTGTACCAGAAAAAGGAATAAATAGCAAGGCCCCCTGCGCTGGCAAGCAGGGGGCTATGAGAAAGGGAGGGTTTTTACCCGCGGGATGTCTTATTCTATAAAGTCTATAAAGCCGGCCAACTCGTCTTTGTATTCTTCAACTCGCTCAACCCAGTTGTCGCCCAACTCGTCATTGAGGGCGGAGACAATACCGTCAATCGCTTTTGAAAGAAACACTTCTATTGCTTTTCTATACATAAAGTTTAAATCCATGCTGTCTTCAATATAACTAAACACTTTTTCAATGACAAACTCTTTTTTGCGTTCTCCCATCCCCTTAGAGCGCCACTGCTCCTCAGCATACTCAATAGCCTCGAAAAGAACTTCCCACAGGCCATCCCATAAGCTCTGAAGAACAGACCTGACAAAAGCAAATAGTAAAGCAAATAATCCTGCTTTCATTATTGTTTTCACCCCCTTATATTGATTCGTTCAAAACCTCCGATAAAGCCAGGCAAATATCGTTGATTACCTCAGCTTTAACCTCTTCTCTCGCCAGCATCTTTTCCCCTTCCTTGTTGGAGAACTCCTCCAGCTCCAATGTCATGGAGCGCAGCCTGTTAAGCCAACCTCTAATAAAGGATTTCTGACTGTGTCGGCTGCGGACAATATCAAAATACCTCTCCCCTCTCATAATAAGATATGCAAATTTAAGTATACCGATATGAGCGTAATTGTTTACTGCCCCTATAGTCTGGGGCCCGATTACACCGTCCACCGTGATGGTGCTCTCGCTTAACATATTATATGTTCGCTGCAGCTTGTCAATGGCCGTGCCAACGCCCATGTTGACAGCCGTATCAAACAGGATAAACTGCAGGGTGGCGTTGTTAATTTCATCAAGTCTAATATTATCCCAATAATTGCTACGATAAATTTCTTTAGCTGTCTCGACAGGCAGGTCCCGCATGTCTCCCTCATAGCCTGACCCCCGGGCGACCCACTTGGTGATACCGTACATGGTCTTCCCGCCCCTGTCGTCAGGATGGTCGGCGTACCCACCCTCAAAGTTGATAATTTCTTCCACAAACCCCTCAAAGTTGCTCACAATTTAACCCTCCTATTAAGTTATGTTGAGAAGAACAGAAACAATGGCCGTCAGCATAGAAAGGACTGTTATTGTATAGAGAATGTTATCTTTGATGACGCTTTCCCCCCTATCCTCCCCCTTTTCTCCCACAAATATATCAGCGTGCCCCTCTACGCTTTCGTCTAATTCCTCGAGACTTTCGTTTATCATTCTAATCCTCTCGGAGTTTCTTTCCAGCTTGCTCATTAGCCTATTATGTTTTCTTACCTCGTTAGTGAGAGAGTCCATCTTGCTATCAATTTTAGAGAGAGTGGTAACGGTGTACTCCTGAGATGTTTCCAGGCGGGCCACTCTCTCATTAAGGGTTTCTGAACTCTTGTTTTTGTTTTCTTGCATAGTTAGCCTCCTTACCATTCAGGTGAAGTTTCTTCGTCTAACATGTCATCCGTTTCATCTATGATGTCTGCATCAATATAACGCTCGGGGTCAATTATATCTCTACCCAAAGCCATCCTGGCAATATTAGTCTTCATGATGTTGAGGTAAGTTAAGTGGGCCTCTCTTTTATCCTCGGTAAAGAGCTCCTCCGTTCGGATTAATGTTTCTACCCGGCCTATTTCGTTCATCATATTTGTTGCTGAACCGTATCTGGCTTTGTCTGCAAAAGCCTGGGCTGCCTCTTCTTGCGATATTTTGGGCGTCTCTAGGCGCAGTATATCGTCTCGATAATCGGCCACGGTACTTTCTGCCTCTCTGCTCATGTTGTAAACCTTGCTCACGCTGTAAGGGAAGGTGAAGGGCTCGTTGTAAACTCCCAGAACTGAGCCAACAGTTTCCTGGAAGTCCTGCGCTCCGATAGCAAAATTAACAGTTTGGTCAAAAGTTCGATAAACAGAGGTAAACTGGCCTCGCAATACATGGTCAATTTTCCGGGGCGACATGCCAAGCAAATCCCCCAAAACCTTAGCCGGCTCAGAAGTAAATTCGCTGTACTGTTTTCGGGGGTCAAGCATCTGCTCGTGTCTGGGCACTATTTCAGAGCCCGTTTCCCAGCGTCTATTGAAAGCAGTTTCTAAATAAGGCAGCAAATGATGGGGCGCATAGTTGGGAGCGCCAAACCTAACAGACTGTTTTAACATATCGGTCAAGTGTTCGGGGTCCTTTTCGTATTGATAATTAAGGATAGCAGCGGGTATTCCGCCAAACAGATATCCTAAAGCGAAGGGCCTGGGGAAGGAAATTAGACCGCCCTCTTCATTAACATAATTATATCTAAACATTTTCTGGAAAGGGGACAGCTCCTGATAGGCTTCCTCATCTTTATTGTGGTACCACAGCAGTATCTCAGGTACAGTAACGAAGGTGAAAGCCTTAACCCAGAACATGGGGTCATCGGCCATCTCATACAGGTGCCTTACTCCGGTAACCCCGGCAGAGAGGAAAGGAATATACCTGTTGAGTTCCCGGCTCCACTCTCCTTTTATTCCGTAATCCTCCAGGATACCGCCTCTGGCATGATAGCCCGACTCCATCAAGGCCCTCTCCCACTCTTCTGGAGACATGTCGTTTATATTTTTGTCGCCTAGCATTTCGAGGAAAAAGCCTTTACGGCGCACATCCTCAGTCCAGAGCGACGCTTTTGATGCTATATTGTAGGGGTTTAAAGAGCCGGCGGTAAACTCTTTTTTGGCAAAGAGCTTATGGACAGCCCCGGGGTCGTCGTAAGTCTGCATGGCGCCAAACATCCCACCCCTGCTGCCTCCTGCCGACCTGAACATGGCGTCAGTCTCGGTCCTGTCAAAGCCGGTAAGAGAGCTCATTCCTTTTATTACCGAGCTGAAAAGTTTCAGTTTTTCCCAGCCGTCCTCTGCATAAACCATTTTTCTTACTTCATCTCGGCCCAGGTTGTTAATCCAGAACCTAACATCCAGGACTGCCCCGGCCTTAAACATGTTGGCGGTAAACCTGACGGGGGCCAAGAGGGCCTTCTCTACACCGCTCATTTGGGTGGTTGAGCTATTGAGCGTTTTATACAGGTCAGGGTGAACCTGGTAAGCCTCTACTTCCCCATCTCTGCGGACTAAAACAACATTTTCTCTGGATTCTTTGTAGCTGGCGTACTGCCTTGTTTCAAAGAATTTTGCGTACTGGTTAAGGTCGGCATCTTCCAGAACATCATCGGTTATCCCCGCATCTTTTAAGGTGTCTCTTATCTGCTCCAGAACAACCTGGTGGGACTCCATGGGCAGGCGAACTTCCTCAGCTATCCATCCCTGTGTTTCTTTTCTGGCGCCCGGCTCACCTAACACGCCGTCAATGAAATTTAAGGCTATCCTGTTTTGGTCTGCGGTCCTTATAATATAGGAGGTATCTCTTATCAAGCTCATTATCGGGTCCTGAATTATTCGGGAACTTCCATAAGCTTGCTTCAGCGGCTGGGGCAGGTTGACATATTTGTTGCCGGCCGTAGTGTTAAAGTCGCTTTCCTCGCCACCAAAAATTCGGTAAAGCGGCATGTAAAATGAGTAGGCATCCTTGATAGCCTCGGCCGATTCGGTGTCCAGCATATCCCGGGATTCAAGATAATCGACAAGGTTGTCTCGATATGATTTAATGTCTTTGGCTACATCATAGAAATGTTCTTTTTCATAGTCTCTTGAAACAGTTATTATATCTTCAGCGGCAATTCCGGTGGCCTGACCGGCTAAGTTGGGGTTATCTCGCAACACCGTCTCAAGGAAGCCAATATCCTCTTCCCTTACAGCGTCCCGTATCTCTTCTGCGTAATCAGGGGACTCCCGCTCTACCTGCCGTGCTATATACCTAGCCTCTCTCTCAATGGCGTGTCGGGCCAGATGCCATTTGGTATAGTCGCCGACCTCTTCGCCCCGGCCTAAATCATCTCTAACCCTGCTAAGGATATCAATAAGCGGCGGCATCTCGGGCTGCAGGTTGGCGTTAAGTGTTTTATTGAGGAGAAAAGAACTTACCTTATCACCGACACTTGTGTGTAGTCTTTTCAGCTTAATGGGGTTTTTCAGTATGTCGATGTTTTTCCAGTCAACACCGGCCATCTCCAGAGCTTTTCTCAGGACCTTATCATCGGCAATAAACTTCTGCTCAAACTTCTCCCTGAATGTCAGCAAATCTCTAGTCTCGGTTTCCCTTCTGGCCGTGGCGGCTCCGACTCTCTCGCCCTCCGACTGGTTAACATAGGTTAATATCATATCCTGAAGTTCTCTTACGCTTTTGTCAACTTCCGGGTTTAAGTTAAGCCTTTCCTGAAGATGAGCATAATATCTGGGCGCTTTAAGAGCTGCTGTGCCGGGTTCGGTGAAAAAGTATTTAAAAAACTCAGCACTGCCCTCTTCAAAATGGAGCTCTCGGCGGTAAGACTCAGCCAGGCCTTCGTCTCTTAAAAGTTTTGCCAACTCATCACCGTGCTTGCCAACATTAAGGTCCAAAACTTCTTTAAGGTGGTGCCCGACTTCGTGGGCAGTTATTTCATAGCCCTTATAGTTTCTCAGCCGCATAACTTCTGATAGCGTATTGTACTGGCCCTCAGCCCGGGATGTCAAAAGTTTGCCCCACTTATAGGCTGGCAGGTTTTCGTCAATGTTGATATACTCCTCTATCTCCTGCCGGTTAACAGTTCTATCCAGGGGCCTTTCTCCCGTGGTGCGCTCTGGCTCTTCACCGGGCTCTCTTTTAACTCTATTGAGGAAACTTGCGGCCTCTCTGGTCCTGACAGGCTCGGTTGGCTGCTCTCCACCAATATCGGTCTCTTGCCCCGACATATCTCTTTGTACTGAATACATAGTGTCAGGCTCTATAACACCAATTTCATCGGGCTCTGCGCCGGTATATCTAGGTGTAGAGCCGTGCTGTTCTTCCATTTCTAAAATTCTACTTTCAATTCTATCAAATCCTACATTATCAATTTGTTCTTTTAGTTCTCGGGCAGCCTCATCAATAGTACGGGCTGTCATCCAGGTTATCCCAGTTTTAGCTTCAACAATATGCCAGTTGGTCTTGTCTCCAGTAATTGGAAAACCGGGCATCTGCTGGTTAGGCTTAAACCTAAATAAGTCAAGATGCTCCGCTCCCTCTATAGTGAAGGGCTTTGCTTTAATAGGCTCAAAGAAGTGGCTCTCATCGTCTCTATCAAACCTTACAAAATAATCATCCCTTTCTATATTAAACTCTTCAATATTCGGCCTGGCCGTTTCAACAACCTCCGGCGCTAATACATCTGACCTGTCTCTTATCCCAAACTTATTTAATATATCCACTATTACCTGAGTATCATTCCTAAGACTGAGCTCCCCTGCCGGAGTGTCTATGGTAAACTCTTCAACTTCCTCGCCGGCTTTTTCTATTATTTGCCTTGCCATATCGTAGCGCTCTCTCTCGCTTCCATATAGGTCCCTGGCTGAGCTGTCTATAACATGAATATTATCCATAATATCATCAATGTCAGCCTCGCCAACTCTCTCCTGAAGTATCCTGTACTCCAACTGCTCAGAGCTACTGGGCCTATCAACCTCTTCTAGCTCCTCTTTTCTCGCCCGAGTCTGCTCCATTAACTCAGAAACATATCTGTCCGTAACAAAGTTTTCAATGCGGCCCTGCAGTTCAGCTATGCTTTGTTCGTATCTTTCTCTGGCATTATCGGCTGTAATTTCCGGCCTATCAAAATCATCAAGCTCAAGTTCAAGGCCCTCCGACTCTGCTCTCTCAAAAAGAGCATTAAACTCTTCTGTAAGCTGTACATATTTCTCTTGAGTAATATCAGCATCAGCTGGTTTGTGCCGCTCTATAAGGTTTCTGTAACGCTTAACTTTATCTTCCAGCTTGGCCCAATCCTGGCTGTCAAGATAGGGGTCATTACGAAAGGTATTCTCTAGTCTTTCAAGCCAGTCCTCCATAGGGACACCCTCGGGCCTTGGCTGACCGGGCTCAACAAACTCTCCTGTGCGATAACGCTCATCACGCTCGGCTCTTGTTATATCAGGCCCTTCAGCCGGTCGTTCGGGCTCATCGGGCCGGACTTCAATATCTTCCTCCGGCCTATCAACAGGCTCTTCCACTCTAACTTCTTCTGGTGCCGGTGTCCTTTCTCCCAGGATAACCTCCTGGCGCTCCATCTCCAGCCTCTCGGCATCTTCCATAAGCTCAGCGTGCCTCTCAACAAGCTCCTGACCCCGCTCCTGTGATAGCTCAGTGTCTGACAGCCGGTCAATCTGTCCCTCCAGCTCCCGGGCCTCATTAATCCTTTCTTCTATGCTTCCCTCTATATCACGGATAACCTCGCTTTTAATTTCACCGTGATAATAATCATCAAGAAGGTTTCTGATAAATTCCTGCCGGCCGACTGTGGAAAGCTGCGGATAACTCTCCTCAAAAAGGACTTTAATCTGCTGCTGGGTTAAATCCATTTCTCTGACAATATCATCAGCTCGGTCTTTTATATCATATTCTCCCCGCTCGACAGCCTTCACCATATCTCTGGCCTCAAGGAAAGCCTCGTTGGCCCTTTCTATCGGTATTCCGTAGTGCTCGTTGAGGGTGCCTACCATCTCTTCTCCGTATCTCTCAAGAGCAACATTTTCCGGGAGACCTCTGGTCCTCCAGGCCATAGCCAGGTCAGTAGCCATTTGCGGAATAGCCATAACAAAGAATTCTTCGTTTAAGCCTCCGGCCTTTTCATAGGCTTTTCTGTACTGGTGTGAAGTTAAAAGAGCGTTTAATCCGAAGTCAGTCGCTACAGCGGCTAAGCCTGTCATTCCAGCAGCGTCCTGCACTATATAAGGAGTTATATTATATCCCACTCTCATAGCCATACCTAAAAACCTGTCTTTAATATCACCCTCGGTCATAGCAAACCCGCTGGCTCCCATTCTTATTAAGTGCTCATTCATCTGCCTTGTCCGTGTCATTCCCTCAAAATCGGCTGCAACCTGCCCTTTCCCCGTCATAGGAATATTCATGAATTTCATTGAAAGCATCAATGCCGCAAGATTGGCTCCTGTTTGCCCGAGATTTTCAAATATCTCGGTAGCTGTTCCTGCGGTTTCGGCATCAAGAAGCCGCTGCTGGGCTAGTTCATCCGTGTAGTTTTTTAACTCAAAGACATTAAGCCCCAGCTCTTCGGTTAAATCCTCGATTTTATCGCCTGTTCGCCAGGCCTCTCCTGTCTCCCTTAATAGCTCGCTGTCTATAAGCCGGCCAAGTCCTTCTGCGACATCACCAGGCATGTTGAGGGTGTTCTGCAGAAAAGCCTGTATTCTGCCGCCCACAAGGGTGGGCAGCCCTAAAAAACTGCGCTCGGCCTGGGTAAGCTCTCTATCCATGGGCATAAGCTCCTCTATCCCCGGAACTTCCCCGCCCATAGTTCCTAAAACTTCAATCTGCTGCTCAGCTTCTTCCCGGGGCATACCGTAATCACCAATAAGCCATCTGGTAAAATCACCTATCGGACCGGACATAACATCATGTTCAGTAGCGACTGAAGGCCCTTCTCGGGGCGGGCCTGCCGGCATAGCCGACCTCGGCCGGGAAGGAGCATCTGTTTCTATAGTGAAATCAAGCTCTCCCGTTCTTTCAAATCCTTCATACAGCTCATCGGGCCGGGGGGTAACATAATCAGCAATATCTACTTCTTCGGGGGTTTCCTCTTCTATTAAAAAACCCTCTTCCATAGAGAAGGGGACATGCTGTGGCTCCGTATCAAATTGGAAAATACCAAACCTATCGGCCACCGAAGATAACACATCTATAAGCGGCAGTTTAAATTCTTCTTCCTCTTCTTCCATTGAAAAAGGTACATGAAAATCTGGCATATATTTTACCCCCTTATAGCCCTAGAATATTTTTCAGGTTTATTGGTAGGTTGGGATTGAGGTCGACTTCAGCTGGTCTCAAGCCTTCTCCCTCTGTCGGTGCCCAGTATTCAGAAAACCAGTCTATAAACTCTCTCTTGTCAGAAACAGAAAGCTCCGCCCAGTTTACGCCTTCCCCAAAAAAGTTTTCCAGGTAAGCGTCTACTGTAGCTGCCGCAGCTATCGCCATATACTTTTCTCTATCCTCTTCCATGTTAACAGGGCCAACCGCTTCCATCAAGTCTCTGAACTTCTCCTGCCGTACTCCTGTCGTGAATTTATACCCCTGCCCCTCGAAGCCCAAAAGGCCAAAAGGCACGCTGGCACCCTCGCCACCCTCAGCTATATATATAGCTTTAAGCAGCTCGGAAATACCCTGGTTGTTTGTGGCATCATCTATCTCTTCGGGAATAGTGTCGGGAGGTATTAACCCCTCAAACTCTTCTGCTAAACCTAGTCTTTCTTCGGCCAGAGCTTCACGCCCGGCCATGCCTTCTAAAATGCCTATGGGAGCTTCCTGTCGAATAATATCCAGCCTTTCAAGCGATGCAATGAACTCTCCGAAACCAACACCGTAAGTGTCCTCTATGGCACGGCGGAGCTGTTCATCTCCCCGTTCAGCCATGGCCTGTGCTAATTCTCCGGGAGTATCAGCATGTTCTATACCCTGCTGCTGAGTGTGCTCTCTCCAGTATTGCAGCCCCGGCTGTATAGGCTCATCGCCAATAAACTCTTCTCTCAAGTCCCCCACACCGATATCAAGCCCTCTCCTGAGGGCGTCTGCTTCAATATCATCTTCAGGCGGGGTAAACCCTGTCTCAGTTTCATCAAGTTCCTCTTCAACAGGAGGAGTGTCCTGCCGCAGATGAGGATTTCTCTCGTAATAAGATTCTCGTGTTCCCTGATGCCGAGGCTCTATTCCCAACAAGTCCTGTTCTAAAATCTGAGTATAATACATTTCTTCAATATCGGGAGTATACCCAGCAGCCAGATTGACAATTCGCTGCGCCTCAACGGGTCTTTCCAGCTGTCCTGCGTGGTCATCTGCTATTTCTTGAGGTATTCTAGAATCAAGCTCCATAATAAGACCGACATCTACCTCTGTTGGAGAGGTGTAATGCGGTAAAACCTCATCCCATAAACTATCATCAAGAGGCTGATATTCTCCGGTATTGGGGTCGTAAGCAGTATAAGCCTCAAAACCTTTAAACCTGTACACCGGGTTGCCTTCATAATAGCCTACAGGAGCGTCCATAATACTGGCGTTTTCCTGAGGAGGAGGAGTTACATCATCGGGCTCTTCGGTCATTCGCTCGAATGTGGTGATAAAATCTTCAGCGCTGACATCTTCATAGCCTGGTGGCTTTTCCCAATCAAGTCCCACCGCTTGGCTAAATAGTGCATCTTGATAATAAGGTTCTAAATCATCAAAGCCCATGGGTTCATAAACATCCTCTTCTGTCTTTATCTCGTCAATAAAGTCATATTCCTCGGCGGCCTGCTGTTGATTTAAAATATTATATGATTCCGTAATTGGATTAACTTTCAAAAACATATCATCCCCGTACTCATAAATATATGCTCCTTCCGGGGTGTCTTGCAGGCGACGGCCTATGTGTCCTTGTACAGTCTCGGGAACATAATCTGGATGAGTCGGCGCTCGTGCATCGGCTAATCTTTGGGCTATACCTTGGTCAATATCGTATTCTTTAGCAAGGTCCTCTGGTGTAAGCCAACCAGCCGCATCTTCAAGCGACACATGCTCGGACAAGCCCGGCGCATCAGGGTCATCCGGTTCGTCGGGAATAAGATGCCCCATGCCCGACTTCGCTAACAAAGACTCCAGCTGAGGTCTGGGTATAGGGGCTCTTGCTCCTGTGGCTGTATCAACCTCGTGGAATATTAAATTGTCTAGGTCAGTAGCCTCTATGGGGTTGCCGTCCTGAGTAAACCCCACGGTCATCTCCGGCATGGGCGGCAGTTCTGTTTCGGGTCCACCGAAAAAATAATGTACGGGGTCCTGCTCTTCCGGTATCTCAAAATTAGGCCCCCACTTCTCGGCAAACTGCTGCTGCCCGAAAGGTCCCGTCTGCTCTGCTATCTGGAAATCCTGTATCATTTCAGGGTCAACGATAGGCTCGTATTCATCCTGTTCGTGCCAGCCGAATTTCCGGGCCAACCCCTGATATCCTCCCATCTGGGAAAATCCTTGATGGAAACCCTGCAAGCCTGCTGCTATATATCCTTGTGGCATACTATTTCACCTCCTTTATTTATGCAAACTTGCTACCTACATATGAACCAGCCTGATATCCTGCTGCTGCCCCGCCGGGTCCACCAAAATAAGCTCCACCGATAGTACCGATAATTTGCAGGCCTGTTTGAATTAAATTACTAGTCCGCTGTCTGCTGGCCTCTTCTTCTTCCCGGGTCAAGGCCTGGTCTCTATACGCCATTTCTTCGTCAAACTGCCTAATTGTCTCCTCAAGCTGACGCTTCTGTAATCCATGCTGCT
>Ga0207421_10007864_pt1 | contig 11238 bp, 9 predicted proteins | sample SodLakKL_010_SED_4_FD_187542 | JGI IMG/M metagenome (GOLD analysis project Ga0207421, IMG submission 187542) | Alkaline sediment microbial communities from Lake Tanatar, Kulunda Steppe, Russia - 8KL_010_SED (SPAdes) (version 2) | ecosystem: Environmental > Aquatic > Non-marine Saline and...
ACTGCAGATGACACCTTTATCGTCATCACCAATGACTACAGAGCAGGCGGCGGCGGAGACTTTCCCCATATGGTGGAAGAAAATATAATACTGGATACTGCAGATGTGAACAGAGAACAGATAATCCATTATGTGCAGGAGATGGGCACTGTCAATCCCGAACCCAGTTTCAACTGGGGTATAAAGCCTGTGGAAGCCGAAGGGACAGTGCTCTACAGGTCACATCCAGATGCAGTCGCTTATCTTGAAAAATATGATGTTCCCGGCATTGAAAAGCTCGAAGTGGATGAAGATGGCTGGGGAATCTACGAGATCAGGCTGGATGAACTGCCACGTTAAAATACAAAAACAGTCATAACACAGGGGCCGGCTGCCGGAAAGAGCCGGCCCCTGCTAATCGCAAAATACAGACCATAACCCAAAACTGCTGGAGGGATAAAGTTGAAGAAAAAATTAGGCATAACTTCCATGTTTCTGGCTGCTCTGCTGGTCCTGACGCTGGCACCTGGAACGGTAGTGGCAGAGGATGTGGCGGAAGAGATCATCTTTCTGCATACCAACGATGAGCACGGTGTAATTGAAAATTTCGACAGGATTGCCTGGTATAACCAGCAGCTTCAGGAAGAATATGAAAATGTTTTTCTCGTCAGCGGTGGTGATATATTCAGCGGCAATCCCGTGGTGGATGAGTATGTAATTGAGGAAGAAAACCTGCGGGGCAAGCCCATTGTAGGTCTTATGAATATGGCCGGTTATGATGCTCTCGTGCTCGGAAACCATGAATTTGACTATGGCCAGGAAGTGCTGCAGGACAGGATAGATCAGGCAGAATTTCCGGCCATTCTGGCCAATTTTGACACCTCAGAAACTGATATACTGGCCCAGCCCGAACCCTATATTTTCCTGGAAACAGAACAGGGTAACAGTATAGCCGTGCTGGGGCTGGTGGAAGTGGGCGCCGATGGTATTCCCGCCACACATCCCGGCAACCTGGATGGAATAGAGTTTTTCGATCCCGTGGAAACCGCTCTGGAGTATGATTATCTTGCCGACGAATCCAGTGTCTTTCTGGGCCTAACCCATATGGGCCATTCCTGGGATCAGGATCTTGCGGAAGAGATGCCCGAGCTCGATCTCATTATAGGAGGTCATTCACATTCAGTAGTGGAAGATCCTCCGATTGTAAACGATGTTCTGGTAGCTCAGGCGGGTGCCGACACAAATTATCTGGGCAAAATAGAAGTGGGTCTGGATGACGAGGGAAATATCGTATCCCGTGAAGGAAGGCTCATAGATATAGAAGATATTGAAGATCGTGATGAAGAGGTTACCGCGGAGATAGAATATTATGAAGAACAGGTGGAGGAGATCTTCGCCCGGGAGATAGGCTATGTCGAGGGGCAGCTCAGCGGCAACATGGAGCTGGGCAGTCTCATGACAGATGCCGCCCGCCACCGTGTGGATGCCGATTTTGCCTTCCAGAATAATGGCGGAATCAGGGTGAGCGAGATCGGCGGAGAGATAACCGTGGGTACGATTTTTGAACTGGAGCCCTTTGGCAATGATGTTGTTGTTTATGAGATGACCGCCGAGGATATCAGATCTCTGCTGCAGTTCTCCTATGAGCGCCGTTATTCCATAGATCTGCAGGCCGGTGGACTGCATTACGAGGTAAAGGTCAATGATATAGGTGCCGTTGAGGATATTGAGCTCAGCTATCCCGATGGAACTCCTTTAAATGAAGATGAAGTCTACGAAGTGGCCCTCAGCGATTACGTGGCCAGCACCTATGAATTTTCGGCCCGTGATGAGGGAGTAAATACCTATCGCCGCACCAACGATGTTATAATCGAATATATCGAAGAAGATCTCGAACCTGGCGATCTCGAGGATTATAAAGGTGTGGACAGAATTTCCACCTCCTCCGTTCCCGGGGGCGAAGGGACAGAGATATCACGAACCCAGGTTCCGCTTTCCACCGTGGGCAAAGAAGATGGATCTGTAACTGCCGGAAATCTCAAAGCAGATGCGGTGCGGTCTGTACTCGACGTTGATTTCGGCACCTATCCCTCCGATCAGCTGGCAGATGGTGCTGAATTCGAGGATGGTCCTGTCTACGAAGAGGCACTCCAGAACGTACTCTATGACAGTTTTGCCTATGATAATAACGTCGTAATAGCCACAGTAACCGGTGAGATGTTCGAAGAAATGCTGCAAAATCAGAACGAATGGTATGATGGTGCTGCCACACAGGCCTCCGGTTTCACCTATGAGATAATTAAAGAAGACGGTGAGATCGCCGCTACAGAGGTATATGTCGACGGGGAGCGGATTGATCCGGAAGCTGAATATACCGCCGCCTTCAACAGCCACGTTTTCCAGTTTTACAGTGAGGACGTTTCCCCCCTCGATACTTCCACCACCGATCGCATTGAGGTTGAGATCCTCATGGAATATGTGGAAGATATCGAGGAATTTGGCGAGGAGCTGGCTGATGAACGGATAAACATCATCGAGAGATAATTTGCTGGCTGTTGAATCCAGGCTGCTGGTTATAATTTAGAGGTGAATCCCGAAAATAAAATATAAGTCTGAAATCATACCCCCGGTTCAGCCGGGGGATTTTTTTGTCTGTATACATCATATAAAACATTAATTGTATGTTTTATTTTTTCTGCTCCCTTTTAATCAATTTTCACAATATGACGACCCGAATATATAAGAATTATATACACGAACGGGGTATATAAAAATTATTTTTATCTGTGACAATGCATATATTTTAAATACAGCAAATGATCCCATCAAGGTAATTTGCTTGCTGTGATAGGAATTAATAGCGTTGTGTGGATTTATCCTTGAAATATATAAATCAATTTTGTATAATGGTTTACAGACAAAATACCCCTACAAGGTAATGGTATAATAATTATCCGGGAGGAATTATAATGAAAATATTTATGACTTTGATTTTATCGCTCGCAGTTATTCTGGCTCCGTCAGCTGTGGAAGCCGAAGCAGCGGAATGGAGCAGAACTTCAGCTGAAGGCGGGGTTAATATAGAGGTGAATTTTCTAAATGAGGGTGAGCCTGATGAAAATTATCTGCGTTTTGAGATTTATATGGACACTCACAGCGGCGATCTAACAGAGGTTGATTTTGAGGATAAAATCTCTTTTACTGACAAACACGGTGAAATAGAGCCTGCCGAAATGGACTGGGAGTGGACGAGCAGATCGGCTCATCATCCTGCCGCAGAGCTGGCTGTCAGGAATTCTGATGCTGATGGCAGTCCCATCCGTGAACAGGATATCGATCAGCTGACTTTAATCATTTCCGATTTGCGAGATGCTGACCATGAATTCACCTGGGAGCTGGACAGTTATTATCTGGCAGCTGTCCCCAATGAGTCTGATGGAACAGTATCTTTAGTGGATATTGACGATGGTGAGATTGTAGATGAGATCAAAATTGGGGATAGAGCCGGACACGGCATAGCAGCAGATCCCTCCGGGCGTTATCTCTATGCAGGTGATATGGATGAGGGCATTCTATATACCTACGATGCAGAGGCTGAAGAAATTGTAAATGAGCTGGATATTTCAGCAGAGATTCACGGCATTGATATCACATCTGACGGGAGATATCTCTTTATCTCACCAACAGGAGAAGCAGAGGAGAATCTGATAGTTGTCGATACAGAGGAAAATCAAATTGAGAAGGAATTCACTGAGGAGCTGGCCGGCAGCTCAAGTCATGTGACCATCAGCAGAAAGGGAGATTTGGCGGTAAATACTGTTCTGAGCGAGAATCTGGTGCATATAATAGATATGGAAAATCTGCAGGTTATGGAGACTGTTGAAGTCGGTGAGGGTCCCAATGAGGCCAGAATATCACCGGATGGAAGTTATGTTTATGTGGCCAACTGGGAATCACATGAAATTACTGTCATAGATATGGATGAATTTGAGGTTATTGCGGACCTGCCGGCAGGAGAAGGTACTCACGGAGTGGCTGTTTCTCCGGAGGGTGAAGAAATCTGGTCGGCCAACCGTTTGAGCAATGATGTGACAGTATTTGATACAGAAACTCTGGAGCTGAAAGAAACGATTGCTTCCGGAGAATATGCCAATCATCTCAGCTTTACACCTGATGGCAAATATGTGCTGGTGACTAATGCCCGGGATAATGAACTGGCAGTAATAGACAGGGAATCCCTATCGGTCATCACCAGAATAGAAGTGGGGGGAGATCCTCACGAGATAAGCTTTATCTCACGAATTAATTGACGAAACCCACTATGTAGAATGATTTCTGAAATGAGTAGTCCTATAATCGGGGTGTAAGAAGATGAAGGATGGGGAAACTCCAATTATCAGAATAATTTTAACCATGGTCGTCATCGCTGGGCTGGGATCAATATTTCTGGCAGGTGTCTATGCCTGGACAAACCCTTATATACAGGAAAGGCAGGGAAGGGAGAGGGAAGCAGCAATTGATACTGTGCTGGATGGGAAGGATTATTACGAAGAAGTAAAAAAAGAATCCACCACATATTTTGTGGGTTATGATGAGGCGGGAAATCGGACAGGAGTGGCTTTAAGTTTATCTGCCGGCGGCTATCAGGCTATGATTGAGGTTATGGTCGGTGTGGAGCCCGGGGCCGGGAAGATAACAGGTATTGAAATTCTCGATCATGAGGAGACCCCCGGGCTGGGGGCCAGAATTGAAGAGCAGGATTTCAAGGATAATTTCCGTGATATTCCTGTAAGTGAATACGAAATTGTTGATCATGAACCTGAAACCCCGGAAGAAATAAGTGGCATAGCAGGGGCAACAATTTCTGCAGAAACGGTTGTAGAGATTGTGGAGAAAGCTGGAGAAAAGGTTACGGGAAATTATTAATCGCACCTTCAGATCCATTAATCAGACCCAATATTTGAACTGGAAATCAGAAAAGTAGTTCGGGATAAACTTGAGGATTGTACAAGTAGACCGCAGTATTTTAGATATGAGATTAATGCAGATTTCAGACTTGTAATTTCGCTGATTAACGATTGGGCTGGAGAGGGGATATTTATATATGAAAGACAACAGGGAAAAACACACCAATGGTTTTTCACATATGGGTTTAATGATGGTGGGGTGTTTGATAATGATGGCGGTTTTATGGTTGGGTGTTGGCAGCGGGGTGGAAGGCAGTTCATTCTGGCCTATAATTTTGTTGTGTCCTCTGATGCATGTATTTATGATGTTTAAAAGCGGTAAAAATAATGGTGAAGAAAAAAATGAAAATAAAGATGGCGAGGAGACATGAGGAGTTATAAGATGATACGGAATCTTCGCCTTCAAAGGGATAGCTACTACTCTATTTGATGGAAAATTTTATTTAAGGATAAATCTATCAAATTCGGATCAAAATATATTTTAATTAAAAGTATTTCCACTATGTGTCGACTATAATAGTATAAAGATGTTATACTGGAAATAGATTCGAAGAAATACCCTGAGAATATTTCTGTGTTGAAGCTGGTTAAACTGATGTTCTCTTATTATTATGTTTTATTGTGCAGTAAATTTACCCATCTAAAAAAACTGATAAAATTTTGGAGGTGAAAAAATTGACAGACTTAAATAAAGATAATATAAAACAGCATTTAGTTGATGACTTTTCCAGCATAGCCCGGAGAGAAGATACTAGTTGCTGTCTTGATACTGCCTGTTGTGAATCCGAAGATGAAAAGGTGAAAGAATTTGCTCAAAAGGTTGGCTATTCGCGGGAAGAACTGGATGCTGATTTTAACGAAGCCAATCTGGGTTTGAGCTGTGGCAATCCTCAGGCTATAACAAATTTGCAGAGGGGAGAAACAGTAATTGACCTAGGATGTGGTGCTGGTTTTGATGTTTTCTTAGCCTCTAAAGAGGTGGGAGAAGCTGGAGAAGTTATTGGCATAGATATGACACCTGAAATGATAAATAAGGCCAGAAATATTGCCAGGAAAAAAACTTTAAAAACGTCGAATTCAGACTTGGTGAAATTGAAAATATTCCTGCAGCTGATAAAAAGGCGGATGTTATCATCTCCAACTGTGTAATAAATCTTTCCACGAATAAACCAGCGGTATATAGAGAAGCTTATCGAGTTTTGAATGATGGCGGCAGATTAGCAATTTCTGATGTTGTTAAGAAACAAGAATTTCCGAAAGAAATAATTAACAAACCGGAAAATTACTCGAGCTGCATAACCGGTGCAATTTCAGCAGAGAAACTCCGCAAATATTTAAAAGAATCTGGTTTTAATGATATTAATATCGAAGCTCACGAAAAAAGTGAGGAAATTGTTTCCAGCTGGAAGGATGATTTTCCCGTGAGTGATTATATTTACTCGGCCAGTATTACAGCCAGAAAATAAATATTATAATATAAGGCTAAAGTTGTTGAAAAGTCAGTCTCTCCGCCGTATTTTTTGACTTATATCGTCAGTTCTTATAAAATTAACTCAAAATACATGTACCCCGTACCCGTAAAGGTTTCTGTTTATAATTTTTTAAAGGGAGAGTAGATTTGTACCATGTTATCCAGAATATCTGTAAAGAAATGGGGCCTTGTGGCAGTAATATTGATCATATTGACCTCGGTTGCCGGTTTAATGACAGATGAGCAAAGCCCTATAACCTCTGATTTCCAGGGGGGAGGAGAGGATTATTACCGGGGAAGAGTGCTGGATGTGGAAACCCTGGAGACGGATCGCGGATACAGACAGCAGGCAGAAGTTGAGGTGACTGACGGCATCTATGAGGGTGAAAGAACAGAGATAGAGAACGAATTTGAGGAAGGAAATAGATTTTTAAATATAATCCTGGAAGAAGATATGGAAATAATACTTGTATCTTTTATGGAGGGCGGAGAGCGCCAGTTTCATCTGCAGGATATAGCTCGCGATGGCATACTTCTGCGTTCGGCCGTAATACTGGGAGCAGCTATTATTATAATCGGAGGAATTAAAGGTTTTAAAACAATAATCACTCTATTTATTACCGGTTATGTTATAGTTCAGATCATGCTTCCTCTGCTTTTACAGGGTTATTCACCCATCCCGGTGGCAACTTTAAATGCTCTAATCATTATCTGTCTTATTCTGCTGGTAATTGGCGGGTTAAACAGCAAAACTGCCGCGGCGATAGGGGGTACAGGTGTCGGTGTGATAGTGGCGGGAACTTTAGCTTTCTATGCCGGCAGTGCTGCGGAACTGACCGGGCTGGGAACCCAGGAAGCTCAGATGCTGGCCTTTGGGGCTGAGACTATGGATATCCGCGGACTGCTTTTCGCCGGAATCATAATCGGCTCCCTGGGGGCGGTTACTGATGTGGGGATGTCGGTGGCATCCAGCGCCTATCAGCTTAAGCAGGCCTCGCCCGAAATCAGCTCTTCTAAATTAATCAGACATGCGCTGGCGGTGGGCAGAGATATCATGGGCACAATGGCAAATACTCTGATTTTAGCCTATGTGGGTGGTGCAGTCCCTCTGATGCTTCTGCTTATGGCTCAGGAGATGTCCTGGCTGAGAATCATCAATATGGACTTTCTGGCCACGGAGATAATAAGCGGTATTGCCGGGACTCTGGGGCTTGTTATAGCCATTCCTGTTACGGCCATTATTTCCGGGCTGGCGCTCGGAAAACGATAATTTTTTCAGCTTTACAAAACAATTTGCTCAAATACTTGACAAAATATATAGGATAACCTATAATAAGGTTAGAGTATAAAACCCTTAGGGGGTATGCATTGGAGGTGCAATAGATATGAGTAATGAGAATGAACTGAGAAATCTTACATTTTCGGTGGAGGGTATGACCTGTGCGTCCTGTGCCCAGCAGGTGGAGAAGACACTTGCCAGTGCAGAGGGAATTTCTGAGGCCAGTGTGAATATCAATAATGAAAAGGGCACGGTGAAATATGACCCTGCTAAAATAGATTATTTGACTCTGGAAGAGCTGGTAGAGCAGAGCGGCTACAGCATCCACAAGGAGAAAGAGGATCTGCCGATAAAAGGAATGACCTGTGCATCATGTGCTCAGGCAGTGGAGGAAAGTCTGGCCGGATTGGAAGGTGTGCTGGAGGTCAACGTAAACCTGGCCACGGAGAAAGCCAGCGTAGAATATCTGCCCAATATTGTGGGTGAACGCAATTTCATCAGGGCAGTAGAAGAAGCCGGCTATGAGGTCGATTTGAGCGGTCAGGAAGAGAACAGAGATAAAAAAACAAGAGAAGAAGAAGAGATGAAAAAATCCAGACGAAAGCTAATTTATGCCTTTGCCTTTACCATCCCTGTTTTTATTCTGATGTTCGGCTCTATATTCGGAATAACTCTGCCAATAGAAGAAAATTTCCAGGGCTTGATAGAGGCCGCACTTGCCTTTCCAGTTGTTTTTATATTAGGATATGAAACTCATAAAGGTGCAATTAACTCCGTCCGCCACGGTGGGGCCAATATGGATGTACTGATAACCATGGGTACATTTGCTGCCTATGGTTACGGTCTTTCAGCTTTTGTGTTCGATGTCGACAGATTTTTCGGGCTGGCAGCCGGTATCATGGCCTTCCATATACTGGGAAGATTTCTGGAAACCAAGGCTAAGGGTAGAGCTTCCCAGGCCATCAAGAAGCTTCTGGAGCTTGAAGCTGATACAGCCAGGCTTTTGATCGATGGCAAAGAAGTGGAAGTTCCCGTGGAAAAGGTCAATGTCGATGATGTAATGCTTATTAAGCCCGGTGAAAAAATTCCCACTGATGGTGAAGTTATAGAAGGTCGAAGTGCTATAGACGAATCGATGGCCACAGGTGAATCGATGCCCGTGGAAAAAGAAGAAGGTGACGAGGTCATAGGTGGCACAATTAATAAACAGGGAGCCCTGAAAGTGAAGGCCACCAGGGTTGGTGAGGATACTTTTCTATCCCAGGTCATCAAGATGGTGGAGGAAGCTCAGGGTTCGAAGGTGCCCATTCAGGCTTTTGCCGATAAGGTGACCTCATACTTTGTACCCACGGTGATAGGACTGGCAGCACTCACTTTTGTACTCTGGATAGTCGCTGGAGGAACGGCTGCTGCCACAACTGCCGTGTTTGCCAGTATAGCTGTGCTGGTTATTGCCTGTCCCTGTGCACTGGGGCTGGCCACTCCTACCGCTCTTATGGTCGGTACAGGCAAAGGAGCTGAAAATGGAGTGCTGATAAGAGACGGTGAAGCGGTGCAGACGATGAAAGACATTACAGCTATAGTGCTCGATAAGACAGGGACCATTACCAAAGGGGAGCCTGAGGTGACGGATATTGTCCCTGCTGACAAATATGATGAAAATGAGGTCCTGCGCACTGCCGCAAGTGCTGAACAGTCATCAGAACACCCCCTGGGCTCAGCCATAATTCGAGGAGCAGAGGGAAGAGGTCTGGAGCTTTTCGCAATTGAAAACTTCAGCGCTGTTGTAGGCCGTGGTGTGGAAACTGACAGTGAAAAAGGCAAAATACTGGTCGGTAATCAGAAGCTGATGAGAGAAAATGATGTAGATATTTCAAACCTCGAAGATGAGGTTATATCTCTGGAGGAAGAAGGTAAGACAGCGATGCTGGTAGCTCTTGAAGGCGAAGCTGCAGGTATAATAGCTGTTGCTGACACACTCAAAGAGGATTCCGAAAGAGCTATTGCAGCATTTAAAGACATGGGATTGACCACAGTGATGATCACAGGTGATAATGAGCGGACAGCCCGCGCTATTGCCAACAAAGTAGGTATAGAGAGAGTGCTGGCTGAAGTTATGCCGGATGAAAAGTCCTCAGAGATCAAAAAGCTGCAGTCACAGGGTGAAAATGTGGCCATGGTCGGCGACGGCATTAATGATGCTCCTGCACTCAAACAGGCCAATGTCGGTATCGCCATAGGTACCGGAACTGATATCGCCATAGAATCATCCGATCTCACACTGGTCCGGGGAGAGCTCAGTGCGGTTGTTTCCGGTCTTAAGCTGAGCAAATACACATTCTCCACCATCAAACAGAATTTATTCTGGGCTTTCATATACAACACCGTAGCTATTCCGGTGGCTGCACTGGGACTTTTAAATCCCATTATAGCAGCCGGGGCTATGACGGTCAGCTCCATAAGCGTCATATTAAATTCCACCCGGCTCAGAAATAAAGATATCTCACTTGATGAAGAAGATTTCGCCAGATTTACACCTGAGAGAGCTGGAGAAACCACCTGATGCACCGACCTGCTCCCCCTCCTGACCCCCTGCCAACCTGCAGGTCCTGGTGCATCCAGGTGTTGAATATATATTAGCGGTAGACGATCGCCCCCTGAATATCCGGGGGCGATCATATATGTCTGGATCACATTATAAAATCAATATACAGAAAGCAATGTACAAAATTGATATGCAGAAAGAAAGGAGATAATACTGCTTTGAAGTTTATTTTTCATCATAAAAATATTCTAGGTTTTTCAATAATTTCAGCTCTAATATTATTATTGGCTTTTAACCTATTCACTGCGGCTGGAACAGCTGAATTACAGGCGGAAGGTTACTCTTTTCTTAGAAGAGGGAGTGAGGGCAATGAGGTTGAAGATCTTCAAAATGAACTGAAAAGAGCGGGATTTCGAATTCCCGGAGAAAATGGATATTATGGCCTGCAGACCGAAATTGCAGTTAAACAGTTTCAAAAACATATGGATTTAACGGTGGACGGTCTGGCCGGAGAGGAAACACTATCAGCTCTAAATTCAGTACAGGGGGAAAAAGATGTGCCCGTTGAGCAGGTGGAGAAACCGGCCTGGTCGGAAGTGGATAAAATATTTAACACCACAGATAAAGTCCTGGTTACGGATGTTGAAACCGGATTGAGTCTGAGAGTGAGCAGAATATACGGCACATATCATGCAGATGTAGAACCTATAAAACCTCAAGATGCCGAAGTTCTGCGGGAAATATATGGTGGAGAATGGAGCTGGGAGCGCAGGCCTGTGGTGGTACAGATAGATGACAGGCTGCTGGCAGGTTCAATTACGGGCATGCCCCACGGCGAAAATGTAAACGGTCATATTCAGGATAACAATTTTGCCGGTCACTTTGATATACACTTTCGCGGCAGCAGGCGTCACAGGGATAATGAGATAGATGAAAGACACCAGAATATGGTTGAAGAGGCAGCGGAGTATGAGTGGCCTCTTTTCAGAGATTAAGA
>Ga0207421_10007865_pt1 | contig 11237 bp, 8 predicted proteins | sample SodLakKL_010_SED_4_FD_187542 | JGI IMG/M metagenome (GOLD analysis project Ga0207421, IMG submission 187542) | Alkaline sediment microbial communities from Lake Tanatar, Kulunda Steppe, Russia - 8KL_010_SED (SPAdes) (version 2) | ecosystem: Environmental > Aquatic > Non-marine Saline and...
TCCGACCTGAATACCGAACATCGTGAGGAACCCGTGCGGCAGAACCGCGAGACTGCGCGCGCTGAGGAGCGCGCCTCCGATAATCAGAAAGCTCCAGCCAACAAGCAAGTAGCGAGCCGGTCGGTAGCCGCCTCTCAAGCTGCGGGTGACGGCTGCCAACAACACGAGCGCAGCGGCTACGAACGCGCCGATCGCCGCGCGCATCATGAGGGTAAACGGCGCAGCCAAACTCAGAAGCATCAGAACACCGATTACGCGTGAGGTGATTAAGGCTACGTGGTGCATCGCGGAATCGCGATCGCGGAGCTGCAGAACTTCCGCTGCGAACCGAAGCAGCAGCGCTCCGCCGGCAAATATGAAGAACACCACTGAGCGGTTTGCCCACCACGGCCACCCCGGCCACAAGTACTGAAAACCCAGGCCGGTTAGCGAGAGATGGAAGCCTGCGATACTCAGGATGTAGAAGACATAGTAGAGATAACGGCGGCCTGTAACGAGCACATACAAGAAGAGGTTGTAGAGCACCATGATCGTTACAACGCCGAAGTACAGCCCCAAAAGCAGGTACTCGCGCGCTTGCGCCGCAATAAACGCGTGAGGGTCCCACAACTGTAGCGGCAGTATCAGAGCGGCCTCGGACTGTGCACGGAGATAGACCGACTGCCCACGCTCGGCTGCCGCAAAATTATGCGAGTGCTCAGGAATCGGGAGAACAAATCCGCGGTACGGAAGCGGGCGATCGCGAAACGGCAGGTTGGAGCCCAGCTCGGTTTGCTCGAATACGTCAGGCTGCATCTCAACGTATACCTCGGCCTCCTGCACCAGGGGATAGGCGAGTTCGAGCAACGGCTCATCACCGACTCGGCTGCCGCTGAGTTCAAAACGGAGCCAGTACGCCGAGTCCGTATAGGAAAAATTGGGTGCGCGCGTGCTGTTGTGTGGAGTAAACGCTGCGGGCTGAGCCTCTCGTAGGCGCAGCACTTCGGCGAAACTTAACTGCGTGCTCGTTGCCATTGCGCATCGGGGTCGTACGGGTAACTCACCACGGGGGCGCTTGCTGAGTTCAAACTCGCCAGGTGTTCCCGTGATAAGCTCCAGCCGGCGGCGCCGAGGTTGGTTTTGAGTTGGGCAAGCGTGCGGGCGCCGATGATCGGAGCCGTTACGACGTCGTTTTGCAGCAGCCAGTTGATTGCGACCTGTGCCGGCGTCTTGTCGCACGCCTCGGCAACCGCGAACAGAGCATCGAGCACCTGCCAGGTGAACTCATTGTTGTAGTTGCTCCAGCGCTCGCCCCAGCCGTGTTCCTCGGCAACCGCAATACGCGAGTCGCTGGGGGGCATCTGCATGCCGCGGCGAAACTTCCCGCTCAGCCAGCCGCCCCGGAGCGGACTCCACGGTATAACCCCCAGGCCCTCGTCGCGACATACATCGAGTAACTCATACTCGGTAGCGCGGCAGAGGAGGTTGTACTGCGGCTGCAGGCACACGAACGGCTCCCAGTGGTGGGCGCGTGCCAAATCAATGGCCTTCTGTAGCTGCCGGCCCTTCACGTTGCTCGCGCCGATGTGGTGTACCACACCTTGCCGAACGAGATCGTTCAAGGTTCGCATAACCTCGGGCAGCGAGGTAAGCGGATCCCAGCCGTGAATCTGATACAAATCGATGTAATCGGTATTGAGGCGCTCGAGGCTGCGCTCCACGCCGGTCATGATGTGTTTGCGCGACAAACCGGTTTCGTTTGGGCCCTCGCCCATGGGGTAGCGCACCTTTGTGGCGACCACGAAACGGTCGCGATCGTTGTTTGCGAGCCACGCGCCGAGAATGCGTTCCGACGCGCCGCGCGAGTACACGTCTGCGGTATCGATGAAGTTTCCGCCGGCCTCGGCAAACGCGTCGAGAATTGCGTAGCTGTCGGTCTCAGTGGTCTCGCGCCCGAAGGTCATGGTTCCGAGACAAAGTTCGCTCACCTTCAAACCGGTTTTGCCTAATACGCGATACTGCATTGCATTCACCTTCCTGCCGCCGCAGAATACCAAGAGCGTTTGGGGGAGAGTGTATCGCCGCCGCATCCGGCCGGTCAATGCCGTGTGCCGGCCGCGCGTGCCGGCTATGAACGGAAGCAGGCTCGACGGTGCGTATGCACGACGAGCCTGAACGATCAGAGACGTTTCGGTGAGCCCTTTCCCGTAACGCGACGGTTGGCCCGGCCTCGTGGCCGACCAACCGTCGAAACTACTTCAGCTTGGCTTACTACGTGCCTGGGTGCCTAAAGCACCAGAATAACGACCGTAGTAAGGATGAAGATTGCGAATGCCGGGGAGTCAATGTGCGTGTCACCCCAGTTGTGGAAGAGGCGCGCGTGAAGCTCGCCAACGAGAGCGCCTAGTATTCCGAAGATACCACCGACGATTATTGCGCCGAGCACCGCCATCCCGCCGTCAAGCATAGCCAGCGTAGCGAGAGCACCCGGTAGCGCGATGTGATGGGTAACCGGCATAGGCCCTTTGGTTTCGAGAAAGATAAGCGAGAAAGCGGCGATACCGAAACCGATCACGGCGCTGCCGGTAAGATAAGCCGCAAAACCTGAGAGCACACCGACGCTTGCGCCCACCAGCACCAGCGACTCCACTCTGCTGAAGAACGGGAGCCATGCGATGGAGCGGTCGGCCGGTAGGCCGAGTCGACTCGAGGCTACGCTCGGGTCGTGCTTACCCATAAGACCGGTTTTCCCGGGCGAGAGCACCACACGCACGATGAGCGCGCTGACCCACACACCTACCGCGATTGTGTCGGTCGGCGTTCCGATTTCCGCGAGCGACGCATGAATCAAATGACCGATGACACCGAAAACACCACCAACAACGAGCACCTGCCAGAAATCGGCCTGCGCACCGGCCTTGGTAGGCGCCGTGAGAATGTCTTTACCGGCATCGATCATGCCTTTCTTTGCGGCGAACGCTGCAGCGGCGACACCACCACCGAACGCAACGTGGGGACCGAAGAACGGCCCGAACGCGATCAAACCGGTAACGGCACCGCTACCTGTCTGGATCGCCTCCTGCGCCGCACCGGAGAGCCCGGGGATCTGCGAAGCCAGATCACCGGCTACGAACAACATTTCTCCAGCGATAACCATGATTCCGGTGAAGATAAACGCGGGCAATGCGCCGATAGCCGCACCGAAGAGCCCCCCACCGAAAGCGGCAATAAACATGACCGGATCAAACAGACTTAAATCCATTTGCAGCTCCTTTAGAATTGAGTTGTACCACAGCACCGAACGATCTTTAGATCGTCAACGTAGCTTACCCCCAACTGTAACATCCGTCAACCAAAAAACTGCGTTTGTTACGCAGCTGGAAAATCTCTGAGCGCTTTTTGAAATCGATTTAGGGCTTTTAAGCCACAATCTCGTATTTCCCGAAGCTAAGTGAAGCGGTCAAGAACCGTGTGGCCGGCCGAACGGCGTTTAGGGAGTTCTGGCGACACGAATGCCGCCGTTGAGCTCCGACTCGGCGGGGTCGAACCCGATGCGGAAACCAACCTGTAGTAACTCGGCCGTGCCGGTGGCGCTCGCACCGCGAAGGACGCGGTAAGGATTCTCGCCCACCGGCGCCTTTGGCCCGTGATAGTCACGTTGCGGATCGTCGGGGTACGGGGCGTACCGGTCCCAAACCCATTCCCACAGGTTACCGCTCATGTCGTATATGCCGAGGTGGTTGGGCGTCCGGGTTCCCACCGGCTGCGTGCGGTGTCCCTCGATGTGTTCGGAGTCGGTGCGGTCGGAGTTTGCGAGGTACCACGCCACCTCCGAGGTTGCTTCCTCATCGGTGTGGTCGGCGCGGGCGCCCGACGCCCAGCTCGGCGGCGTCCAGTACCGGCCGCCGAACTCGGTGAGGCCGTGGGGCTCAAGACGGCCTTCGTCGGCATCGGGCCCGCCGGAATCGGGCCCGCCGGTGCCGCGCCAACTCGCGGCGTACTGCCATTCTCCCTCGGTCGGCAGCCGATAACCGTCGGCCTCGCGGTTGAACGCCACCGCGTTGAGCGCCTCGCCGGCGGCGGCGCCGGCGTCGGCATCGGCATCGCGTGCAGGCTCACCACCCAGCGTGTACACCGGCTCTAAGCCACTCATCTCGCTGTATGCGTTGAGCCAAACGATCGCGTTGTACCAGTTGATCTGGGCGACCGGTTGCCGACCGGCCTGGGACGGCGGAGCGCGTTCGGAGCCATGACTGCCTTCTCGTCCCGGGGTGGTGAAGTGGTAGCCGCGCCCCGACTCGAGTGCCCACCGGCGGACCGCGTACCACAGCTCGTAGGTTACGAGGTACTTCCCGAGCCGAAAACTCGAGATCTCGTGCTCAAATGCTTCTCCGTTCACCGCCTCCTGCAGAAACCGCCCTCCGGGGACTGTGACCAAGTCGCGCTTTTGGAGCTGAGGCCCGCTCGAGGGTGTAACGGTTTGCGGCTGCCCGAGCTCGGCGGGTTGTTCGATTTTATCGGGAGGCCCGCTCTCGCCGGCGCGCTGAGCGTGCCCGCAGCTCATTGCCGAGACTGCAACGAGCAGCGTCAGGATCACTACGTGGGCGGGGCGGGCGGGTGCGTGAGGCGGCCCGGCGTTCGGCGCAGAAGCGTTGTTCACGCCGTCCAAAATGCCATGACCCGGGATAACGCGCAACCGTTTGGCTATAGATGATGGGCATTTTGGGCCAACGGGATGTCGAGCACGACGCGCGTGCCGTTGGCGTGCTCGATTCCGACCGTTGCCCCGATGTGGTTGCTGAGAATCCGGATTAACGACCAGCCGAAGCTCGTAACGTGTTCATCATCGGCCCAGGCGTTCATCCCGGAGCCGTCGTCGGCCACGGTGAACTCGAGGCGGTCGCCATGCGCCCGGGCCGTCACGCGTATGGTGCCGCGCTGCATGCCTTCGAAGGCGTGTTTGATCGCGTTTGTTAAAAGCTCGTTGGTGATAATACCGAGCGTGGAGAGCTTCTTCGGCGAGAGTTCGAGTTCGGCGATCTCGGTCTCGAGTTCGACCGGGACGCGGTCCGCAAACACCGAAACGATGTCTTCCGCCAACGGCACGAGGTAGTCGCGTAGCGACATACGCTGCAGATTCTCGGAACGGTAGAGGTTGTCGTAGAGCATCTGCATTGCGCGCAGCCGCCCGTGCGCCTCCTGCAGCGCCTGCACCGAGGCAGGCTCGGTCAAGCTTTCGGCCTGAAGCGCCAAGAGACTCAAGATCGTGCTCATGTTGTTCTTGACGCGGTGGTGGACCTCCTTGAGCAAGGTTGCCTGCTCTTCGATGCGCTGCTTGTCGGCTTGCTCGGCTCGCTTGCGTTCGCTAATATCGCGCGAGTTGAGCAATACGCGTATCTCACCGTGGTGCTCTATCACGCGGCCCACGGTCTCAAGCCAAATCCAAGCTCCGTCGGCGGTGAGGTACGGATGCTCAACCCGGTTCGGCTCGCGCGTCGCGACCATGCGCTCAAACAGCCGCCGCGCGTGCTCGCGATGCTCGGGGTGCATAAGGTCAAACGCGTTCTTGCCGAGTAGCTCGTCTGGGTCGTAGCCGATGAGCTCGTGCGACTTGCCCACGAACGTGAGGGTACCGTCTATGCGGGTTACGACAACCAGATCAAACGTGTTGTCGACGATGCTCCGCAAGAAGGCTTCGCTCTCGTGCAGCCGTTGCTCCACCGCTTTGCGGTCGTCGACGTTGCGAGTATTGCAGAGGACGTAGGGTTCGCCGCCGAGCTCTATCAGGCGAGCAACTGTCTCAACCCAGCCGCAGGTGCCGTCGGCACAACGAGCCCGATACTCGACCGTCTGAGGCTCTCCGGTCTCGAGCACTCGCTCAAAGCGTTCCTGAACCCCAGCGCGATCATCGGGGTGGACCACCGCAAACACACTGCTTCCGAGCAGCTGCTCGGTTTGAAATCCCGAGAGCTCGTGCGCCTTCCCCGCAAACACAAACCTGCCTCGCGTATCGGCAAGCGTGATGAAATCGAGCGTGTTCGCAACAATAGCCCCTAAAAGCGAACCGTCGTCAACGGCCGTAAGATTCGCACTTGAGCCCGATGCCTGCGGCGTGTGCATGCTGCACGTCCTTTGTTAGATAATGGCGATTGCCGTCGAGTTGAAACATGCGCCCTGAACAATTCTAACGCCATCATTTTACAACCGTTCTGTCTGCCCGTAAATGAGTACTCTTTCTCAGTTGTCTCAGTTTTCTTAGCTCTCGCGGGGTGCCTAATGAGATCTCATGCGCCTGACGTAGCCCCACTAATCCACCGAAGTTTCGTTGATTGATTGCCGGCCGAGTTTGCGCTTCAGCTCGGCCGCTGCGAGGGTATACCCGCCGTCGCCGCCGTCGATGAAATGCACCTCGTCCGGGGCGCGCAGATGCATGATGCAGGTTATCAGCGCGTGGTCGCTAATGTGGGTTCCGTACGCGATCTTACCGGCGCGTTCGAGCTCGTCTAGCTTGCGTTCGAGAGCCTGCCTTCCGTTGCTGTCGCACGCGAGCACCATCTTGAGCCTGCCGTCGTACTTGCGAAAATCCGCATGGTTGATGTTGTCGCGCGGTATCTCGTTCAAGGTCTTGTAGTGGTAGCGCAACGGGAGGTTCCACCGCAGCGCTACCTTCACGGCGATAAGCTGCATCCACACCCAGGCACGTTGTCGCGCGAGCGCAAGGCCGCCGCGACCGCGAGCGTGCAGGCGCGCTTCGTTGTCTATCTCGGCCAGGTGTTCGACGGCTTGTTGGGGACCGCGGGCAACGGGGTGATACTGCTTCTCGTCGCCGAGCGAGTTGCGAATAGCGGCAAGTACTTCGTGACTAACCGCGGCGCGTTCGCGAGGTTCGTTCGAAACTGCCTCAACGATGAGAGAGACCGTTTCACCCGGGTCGGAGGGTATTGCGCGCCAGCGGCAGCTGAAGCCCTCGGTGCTTGCCCGCGTGGCGGCGTTGCCGGCGAACTCGGCTGAGTGAGGTGTAGCGGTGGGAACCGCGTCGGCTTTTACGAGTTCTTCGGCCCGTGCAATCCCGGCGCCGTCAAACACTGCTTGGGTGTACTTCTCGCTCACTCGCAGCTTACCGATCCGAATTTCGTGCCGCCCGGCGCGGACCTCGCCGACCGTGATAGCCCCCACGCGTAGCTCGATCTCGAAGGCGCGCCGAATCGTTGATTGGAGGTCGCGCAAGGCATCGAGAGCGGTCTCGGCGGTATCGGGTGGAAGCACGGCGGTCATCCCGTCGCCGCCGAACGTGAACGGAAAACGGAGATGCCCCACGATGTTGCTGATTACGGCGACTGCGGAGGCCCCTGCGATATTGACCTGCTTGTACTTGCCGGCGGCGACGGCCTCGGTCGAGCGCAACACGTCGGCTACGACGATCACCCAGTTGCGCGGCGCGTCGGCGTAGTTCTCCGGTGTTAGAATCGCATCGAAACCGGGGATTTCCGGCAGCTCTTCGTAGAAGGTATCGTTGAGCACGGGCCACTCCAGCAGATATTATACCATAGCATTCAAGTCAGGAAAACCGTGTCGCCTGCGGAAACCGCTCGGAGCCGCGCGGAACGAGCTTCACCTTCCCGCGCTGTGGTGCTACGATGGCGGGTGACGTCACCGAGCTGCGCGGCGGTGACGCCATGCAACGCCGAGGCTTCCGGGCGCTCCCGTGGGTTGCAGCGGCTCGTTGCAGCGTAACGCGGCGCGCTTAAGGCGCTGAGAAGGTCGGCATTATGCAAACTGCCTTTCAGAAAACAATCCTGCTGGTTGAAGACGAAGCGCTGATCGCGATGGCCGAGAGAAGAACCCTCGCTGCCGAGGGCTACACCGTCATTACGGTGAGCTCCGGCGAAGACGCTATCGCCGAAATCGATCAGACCGAGAGTATCGATCTCGTCGTGATGGACATAGACCTCGGGCCGGGCATCGACGGGACCGAGGCTGCCGAGCGAATCCTCACGCGCCATGTCGTGCCGGTGGTGTTTCTCTCGTCGCACACCGATCCGGAGGTCGTCAAGAAGACCGAAGGTATCACTTCGTATGGCTATATCGTGAAGAACTCGGGTGATACGGTTCTGCTCGCCTCAATCCGCATGGCGTTTCGGTTGCACGAAGCGCACGCTCGGATCAAGGCCCAACACGACCACCTGAACGCAGCGTCGGTGCAGAAGGAGCGCACGGTACGAGACCTTGGTGTTGTGTTTGACTCGGTGCCGGCGATGATCCGGCAAAAGGATCTGCAGGGGCGCTTTCTGCGCGTGAACAAGCCGTGGTGCCGAACCGTGGGGATGTCGCGCGAAGAGGCCTTGGGAAAGACCGCGCATGATGTGTTCCCGGAGCATCTCGCCGAGGCCTCGGTCGCCGAGGACGCGTTGCGCGAAAGTGAGGCACGAAACAAGCCTCGTCCTGTCTTGTGGGCGATCCGGATCAGCGGCTTCATCTTCTCGTCGTTCTCAGACCTGGCCGACGGCCCGCGCGTCATCCCCGCGTAGAACCCGCTGCGGGATACCTCCAGCACTCTCGCCATCAGCTTCACTGGTTCTCGGCGGCAAGATCGGCCACCGACGGGTCCCCGAGCCGAGCCCGATTCGCTGCCGACTCATGAACGCGTACCGGGCAGCGATTCCTTGGCGAAGTACGCGGCTGCTTTTTTGGGATTTCCCGCTCCATGCGGGCTTCGCTCTTGAGCTCATCGCTGTAAGATCGTTTCTTCTGCTGCATTGTTTCCTTGTTCCGCACACGGATCATTCAAGTGTCCGTGTCTACAGAAGTCAGTATAGACCACGCCAACATCAGCCTAACCCACCGTGCCACCTCTCGACTCTACCAGTGTAGCTCTGTCAGGCTTCGACGCGGTATTCGGGATGTGCCTGACGCGTTTCCATAAGGAGACGAAGCGCAACTGTAGGGCGCCAGGCGGATGTTTCGTAAAGGCGTGCTGAAAAGCTGTGCAGGAAACGCCTGGGTATGGTACTCGTGCGGCTGCAGGACAGTCACTGCATACGCTCTTTCGCCCTCAAGCCCGGTCAATCGTCGCGACATGCCGGAAACCTCGTCCTTTTGCACCTGCCCGCGCTCCCGCCGATAGACGGCGGACGGACATAGTGCGCTCTGAGGCCGCGCGTCGTGAGGGAGTCGTTCGACTTGCCCTTCGCGCGTGGGTTTCGATCTTCGAATCGCTCGAGCAGCCACTCGACGGCCGCGGGCATGAACATCGTAATCGTCGAACCGGGAGGTGAGAGCCGGAACGTCAATAAAGCAGGTGCCGCATTCATCCTGGTTCAGCGGTGGTCAGACGCCCCGTTGCGCCGAGGCGATTCTTGAGAAGATCGACTGTGCTGGATAGACTGGTGAATATGCAGGCGGCGTCGGCCGTCCTGGGTGGGCTCGTGCTCTGGCAGTGGGCATCGCAAAACCGGAGGGTTCGATCTGATCCGATTCGCCGTCTATTTTATGACGGCCTGTGGTTGATTACTTCCGTCGTTTTTCCTCGTACATCGCCGTATCAGCGTTCTGCATGAGCGTTTCCAGGTCGCAGGCATCGTCGGGATAGACACTGCACCCGCCGCTCACCGTGATGGGGATGAGCCGCCCACCAATAGACAGGGGGGTGTTGAGTTCTGCAATCAATCGGTCCGAGATTACCGTGATTTCATCTTTCGACGATATGTCGGCAAGAGCCACCAGGAATTCATCGCCGCCCATGCGCGCTTTCAGGTCCTTTCCTTTCAGGTGGTTTTCCATTCTGGAGGCGATGCTTTTCAGTACCAGGTCTCCGGTATCGTGTCCGTAGCTGTCATTTATCTCTTTGAATTTGTCGACGTCAATGAATACGACGCCGATGCTGCTGCCATCGGCATGGGCCCGGTTTTTCAATCTGTTGAAGGACTCCTCGAAGTGCTTTCTATTCGCCAGTCCCGTCAGTCGATCGTGTTGAGCCTGATACTCGAACTTCTTGAGCAGATACACTACGACAGCGATAAATGTGGTGAGTAATAGAGATATCGAAATGATATTGATCATAAAGAGATATCGATGCTCCGCGATTTCTTGCTGTCTCACCTGATCGTTGTAGACAATACCAACAACGTAGGAGTTCCATCCCTGCTCATTATTCTGATCACTTACCAATGCGGGGAAAAAGCGATAACTTCGCTGTACGCCCTCAATACTTCTTGTGCTCCGCTGCATACTGTTGTTGACGACCGCCTGTCGGGCCAGTTCTTCTTCAAACTCGGGTACGTCAGGGTTCAGATACGGTCGCTTGCTGTTTCTGAGTCTCGCAACTCCGAGTCTCAGCGGTTCGACACTGTAGAATCCAATGTCTTCAACGACCTCGTATTCCTCGGTCAAGGATGTGGCGTCCTTGAAGAGATTCAAACTCTGAAAGGAGGGGTACCGCTCTTCAATACTGACGCTGAGCTCAAAGAGATACTGATTGTCCGGACTGGGCATGTAGCTGTACTTCTTGAACTCACCCGCTTGAGTTGAAAGGTCGAGTCTATCGACTTCGAATTGATCTCCCGCCATTCTTTCCCGCAGGATGGTGGCAAAACTGCCGAACTTGGAGAAGTCGAGACCGAGGTCTTCCTCATAGGTTGTTCGAATTATTCGGAGATTTTCATCGACGATATAGATGTCATACCCCGGGAACCGGTCCTGCAGTTCGAGCAGATCCCACTCCATCACATCGGGCTCCCTCCGGTACTCCGCTATCATCTCCTGGGAGTACTCTCTCATCTCCTGATTCAACTGCTGTTCGGCAATCGCATACGCATCATCAATGTAGCTCACCGTCTGGAGGATGTTTTTCTCCACGAGCTGTTGCTGGTTGCGGTATTTTTCTTCTACTACTTCTTGGGTATCCGTATACTGGGTCGAAACTGCGTAAATCATTATCAGAGCAATAGCGACGATTATGATGTACTTGCCTTTGCTCAATAGTTTTTCCAACCCGTTTCCTCCATAGAAACAATCCCCCGGTTACGACGGGGTTGTTAAAGGGATGCGTGTGTGTCGTAGGCGTGCAGTATAACCAACCTACCTCATTAAATCCTGATGCGCCAACTACAGGTCGTCGACATTCTGTACCGATGTTGGCCGACGTCGGATGTTCTTAGTGATCCACGGGGCCTGGGCCGAGCGGTTAGGGGAGCGGGCATCGCAGAACCCGACAGTTCGACCTTATGACCGTTCCTTGGTTCTCGGCGTTTCTCGTGGAC
>Ga0207421_10007868_pt1 | contig 11235 bp, 6 predicted proteins | sample SodLakKL_010_SED_4_FD_187542 | JGI IMG/M metagenome (GOLD analysis project Ga0207421, IMG submission 187542) | Alkaline sediment microbial communities from Lake Tanatar, Kulunda Steppe, Russia - 8KL_010_SED (SPAdes) (version 2) | ecosystem: Environmental > Aquatic > Non-marine Saline and...
TGAAGACCTGCAGTACGGGTTCAATTTGGAGAAAGTGATTGGCATAACAGCAATGATCTACGTGGAGTATCAAAATACGGACAGAGGAAAATGGGCCAATGTGGACAGCATACTTCCGGCGCCGGAACTTCAGCTTCAACCCTCTGGCAACTATCAGCGAGTTACTGAAGCCCTTCAAGAATCATAAGGGAGGAAAAATCATGGTGAGGCTTTCAATGCCACCGTGATTTTTTAGCATCAGAATTATGATCCCGCGTTATAGGCACTTCTGAAAATTTGAACAAAGAATCTGAGTTTTGGAAAAGGTAGATAGTCGGAGGTTTAAGCTAAAAAAGAGCGCGAATCACGCCCTTTTTATGTCTAGCAGAGGCCTTTTTGCCTCATAGAGGTATAAGTTTCGTTAGTTATGATTATGTGGTCATCGAGGGGCACTCCCATGATCTTTCCAGCGTCCGCAATCCTGCGGGTAAGAGCAATGTCCGAGCTTGAAGGCTTGAGCGTCCCAGACGGGTGGTTATGGGAAATTATGAAAGAGTGGGCGTTCCCGATTAGCAAAATCTGGAAGATTGCAGCCACGTCCACGATGGTTGCTGTTGATCCGCCACTGCTTATTTTACTCCATCCAAGGCACTTTTTGTCGTGATTCAGCAGAATCAGGAGAAACTCCTCCTTAATTTGGATGGTATCCATGTCCCATATTTTCAGAAGAAGATTATAGGCATCTTCCGGGCATTGAATAGTCACCATCTCATCAGTGGGTAGCGAAGACTTGTAGGTAAGTCCTATTTCATCTATTTGAGAAGTCATAAGCTGTTTGTTTTATGATTAAAGCTGTGGTTCTCAATTCTTATACCTTTTTATACCGCGTTTTTACGGAATCGCATAGCAATTCAATAAAATTTTTGTCAAAAAAATATCAGAATCCGAAAAAGGCCGGGAATTAGAAAGGCACCCCCCGATGAGTTTAAACCTTATTTGAAAGGATTATATGTGGGTTAAGTGGTGTATGGGAATAGGGGAATTGTGCCAAAGTACCTCCAGTAAAGAATGAGTTTAACCCGCCTTTTCTAATTAAATAAGGCCACCCCCCAGTAAGGGAGCGGCCTTCAACCATATCAATAATGTTACTTCAACTAAGTGACTACAACCTGTCAGCTCTGCACTCCAAAAAGTAGTCGATCGCTGCCTCCAATTTCAAGAAATCTCTTCTATAAAAGCGCTTGTCGGTAGCCATGGCAGATTTTAATTCAGCAATGGTTAAGCATTGGGAAAACTTTCTGGAAAGTTGTGTTCAGGATTTGATATCGTTGTAGTAGGTATACGATCCTTCGTACCTTTTAATGTAGTTCAGGATGTCGTAGAAGTCTATTTTTTCTTTACGTGTCATTTTGGTTCCTCTTGTTTTTGTTTAAGTTAATCCCTGAAAAATCCAGGGTCTTGTAGTGGGAGGCTGACATCCTACCGTTGATGACTCCGGTTACCAAATGCGGACATTTTGAAGCTGGTCTCCGCCAGCCGTTTTGCTGCGCAATGTATCTGACCACGGATGGAGAAGTGTTTAATTGCCTTGCACTAGCGTACATTCCGTTTTCTATTCATATTTTCTCAATATGCTCCAATCCGTACTGACTGATTACCATTTGTGTCATTGAAAATGACGTATCGCGTGTTTTTGACATGTTACTCCGTTTTTATGAGTTATTGATTTATTCTGGCTATCTATAATTAGTTGCCGTTTATTTTTAAAGGTCTTGCCGCGCACCCAGGTTCTATCCTTTCATTCGTATGATAGGGTGGGTAGGGGTGGGTAGTATTTGTTAAAACTATATATTTTACTACCTCTCTATAATCGTAATCGTATAGGAATAGGATTATTTATTAATTTACTTTTCTAATCTTTTTACCTCTTTTTTAGTTAACTACCCACCTAATGGTTGTAATATACTGTTTAACAATTACTTAACAGGGTGGGTGGCCTGTTTTGAACTTATCACCCACTACCCATTACATTCTTTCAAGTAATTGTTTATCAGTTGTTTATAGGGTGAGTAGTTGAAAATTAACTACTCACCCACGATCAAGTGCTATCGATTTAGGCCTCCTCCACCAGCCATTTTTTGGAACCTCGAGTCATTTGATGCTCAAAGCCATGTTTGGCCAGAGCCTGACCTAATTTTATGACTGCTGAGTTGCTGTTTGAAGGTAAATTGCCGTCGTGTAGCCTCCTGAGAATATCAGTTGCCGTAAGTGCGACGTAATTGCCATTAGAAAGCGAAGCAGGCTTTTTATAACTGCTCAGCAGTAATTCTTCTTCTGGAGAAGCGCTGTTAAAGCTTTCATTCTGCTTCTGTATTCGGTCAATATCAGCTCCATCAAACCAGTATTTAAAGCCGCTTTTGTATAGGCTATAGGCCTGAGCCCATACCAAATCGATGTCAACATTATGTTTGTAATCGACGCTGATAGTTTTGTGAACCAGGAATCGGCGGTTGCCTGAGCTGTCACTGAGAACGGCCTCATGGTTTACAGACCCCGTAAACGAGGCTTTACGGATGTAATTTTCGTTATAATGCCCGTACACGCGTCTGTACTTAATAGTATCCTTCGTGATCAACTCTTTTAAAGCTGCTTCTTTTGAACGGCTCAGTGAGTCGAGTTCGTCCAGATTAATAAGAAAGCACTCGGCCAGAAAGGAAAGAGAGTCTTTCGAAGCAGGATCAAGTGGGCCACTGTAGGCATAGCCATCCAGTTTGGGGGGGAGCAACCTCTTTAAGTATGTTGTTTTCCCACTACCTTGAGCACCGGACAATACGAGCACCTGATGGTTTGTTGCATTCTCATCCAACACTGTCGCCACAGCACCCACCAGCCACCGTTTCAAGCACCAGAGAAAATAGATATCGTCTGTCGTCTTTACTTTGGATGCAAGTTCCACAATCGGATCATCGCCCGACGCTTTATCCCAGGCAGGTAACGATGAGAAATACTTTTTAAAAGGATCAAATTGTTTAACAAAATCTGAGACCAGGAGCTGCCGTAAATACTGCGTATTCAGTTTTCCTCCCCGATTTATGACCTCTCTGAGAATAGAGTTGAATTTGTAGTCATCAAGCTCCACAAATCCCGTTGATTTACAAAGCTCAGGCTTCCCCCTCACTACATTGTATTGAAGTGAGTAATAGAATGAAATAAAGTCTTCGATCTCATTTTTATGAAAGATGGGCCGTGTAGACAGAATTTCTCGAATGGTCCTCTCGGTTTTGCAGTAGCCATCTTTGCCAACAATATCCCAGGCGGGATGGTGGATCGCGCAGCTTTGAGATAGCTCTTTAATCAGATCCACCTTGAAGCCGACATATTGATTTAATCTAAATATCAGCTTCCATCTAGCTTGGTTCATGTCGCAGTTTTCGCCCATCGATTTTATCTCTCCGCGATAGAAAACCGCGTTAAAATCGAAATCTTTCGTCGCTTCATGGATCTTATCCAATAGTTGAGAGTGTTTTTTATGGACGATATTTTTATCCACACTGCCGGGAGCCACATAAGGAGTACCCTCGAAAAGAAGGCATATATGCCCATCCACTATTACTTCCGTAATTGAGTCTGAATAACAGTACTTCCATTCGTTGTCACATTGCTGGATAAGTGAATTTAACGTGATTTTGTACTCTATCTTTTTCGCTGATTCAGCCTGTTCTACCAGGTGATCCACGCCGAGTTGTATAATGGGGCTGTAATGTCCTTTGTAAGATGGGGAAGGTTTCTCTACATCACCGATTCTTGACCACAAAATGGCAATGCCTTTGTACTGATCGGGGTTTTTGAAGAGAGTTTCCGTTATTTCTCGGAACATTCCGACTTTTGGAGAAGTGCTTACCTGATACTCGTCGGATTGGGTATCAAAGAACTTGTTATCGCGCGTAATAAGGGTCCAAACGTTATCTTGTGCTCAGACGCTTACATTTAGTATGTTTTTTTTAATTTTTAGCATGTTAATTATTTTTTGAAATTATAGGATGACCTATTTACATCACCCACGTTGTAGTTAATTTATCCATATGGATAAGTACATAACTAATCTATTACCATATTGGGGAGTTGTCAATTCTAAAGCACATAAATAAGCCCTGCAGAGCAAATTTATATTGTAATCCTTCGACAGAGTTCACAGAGGCTGATTTTTTTGTAAACTAAATTTCTAAAGCATCTAAATTAAAAGGGGGGAATCGCCCCGATTACTTAATCGTAAACTGGCCGATCCCCCCCATTTCAGAATTATGGCATATCCGTTTAGAACGTTTAGGTTTTTAGAATCGCCTCTAAAACCTACGAAACACCTATTTTTGAGCTAAATATCTCTCGAACGGTCTTTTTATGAACTTTTAGATCCAGTGGAAAACCCGTGCTGCTTTGAGAGTTTTCATAGTTTGGTATGTGCTCTGTGCCTTTTTTTACACCCAGCAGTGTGTCGAACCACTTCAATGTTTTCGCCTTCCCGCCAAGATGCCCCTCCAGAGGCGTACCTTCCCATTTACCATTCGGAATGAACAACCTGTCCACTTTTACATTATAAGCCGTGAAAGATGGATCCTGCCCCCACTGGTGTAGCAGTTCAAAAAGAAATTCCATGCTTTTTTGAACCTCTTTATAGTCAGGGTTCCATATCGCATCCAATGCTTTCAAAAGCGAATCTTCTGCATCGCTGGACGCGTTTATATCAATGAGCTGGGCTATTGCGAGTAAGGGAGCCACTATCTGGCGTTTTCTGTTATCCAACATCATTCCGGAAGGCAGACTGATTCCGGCCGGAATCTTTCTATATAAACGTCCGATCGCCTTATGATGCCATAAACCTAATGTATAGCACCCTCTTCTGGCCAGACTGACCTCACAAGAGGTATCTCCTACATGTGTATCCCACTCTTCAAGATTTATATTTCGTGGCTTTAGAGCGGTTTTGATAGTGAGAGTCCTACTGTCCAAAGCTTCATCGCCGAGGGGATCAATGCTCGCTATCGCCTTTGGAGAATACACATTCAAGCGACGTACATTTTTTCCTGACATTTTCGTGTAACTTCCATCACTACTATATCCGGCTTTTAACATCTGGACGTAGTCATCCTTCGCTGAGAGCGATTTTCTCTCTGCCTCATCCAGGCATAATGTACAGCACAAATAATGAATCGTTTCAGCAAGGCCTGCCTTGGTAATCTGGGGCAATGTTGTACCATTGAACCCGCATGCTGCAATAATTTTCAACAGAGTTGACTTGCCTGTACCCGCCAGTCCATTGAGCCGTAGATAGCCGTAAGCCGGAAAGAGCTTGTACACATACCCGCCCATGATCCAGAGCGCTACCAAGCTGGACAAATACTCATTTGAGAAGTATATGTGACGCTCAATAAGTTTCTTAAGATGACGGTACACCCGTTTAGGTGTAAGTTGCCCGTGCGACGATAATATATTCATCAGTTCAGAGTCGGTAAGGCGAATACCTTCCGCTTGAATCTGATTTAGCTCTCCTGCATCCACCGCAAGGTTCTTCTTCTCCAACACTTCGTCAGATTTCATTCTATTTACAGGCGTCGAATGGACCGCATTACCTTCAACAGAGCCATACCAAAACATTCCGCCTCCCGTGTCTTGGGGAAAATGCAGGCTTTGATTCAACTCATTACGAATAAATGAGTTATACATCTGTTTTGTTACAGCCTGCTCTACCCTGCCTGAGGAGCCCTTCACCTCGTCGAAGAGGTTTTTTATGTTGTTTTCATTGCAGGTCAACCACTTCGAAAACGGTAACCCGCCCGTCAATGGAGAGTAGTACACATTCGTCCATTTTTTCGCATTTGAAGATACGGCGTTGATCAGAGGATACGAGGTGTACCCGTATTCCCCCTCATCATCTCCCTGAATGCAGATGACTTCGCTGCCGGCTACCAAGCTCTCATAGTCATTCCACTGTAAGGCCTCCTCACTGGGACGTAGAAGCACCGGATCGTCCACATACTGCCTTAGTATTACAGCTTGCAGATAATCCTCTACAAACCATAACCGATCTACCTTTTCAGGCAAGTCAATCCGAGGCACACCCAGCAGTAGTTCATTTCTGGAGCCGGGTTTCCAGCTGTAGCGACAGATGGGGTGGCCCGCCTTACTTGTTTGAACGTAGTGCAATTGGTTTGCATCCCCCTCAAACCAAAGCGATTCGCCTTTCACATCTGCCCGATGTACGTGGCACATATTTTCGAATTCCTCCCTCTCACTCTTTTCAGAATGGAAGTGCGACAGATCGCTTTCGAAGCGCTCTTTGTCCAGCTCCGGTTCATCTTTTGACTCGATCTCTATTGCCTTTTTTATACCCTCATCGGTCAAATCGGGATAAAGATGCCCCAGGAAATCCTGCATTGAGCCTTTCAGCCCCGTTGTTTCGCAGCGAGAATCACCGTTTTCTTCTATTCGTATGTCTCCTTTATTTGCCAAAGGAGTTTTCCCCCGCAGGGGAAAACCTTTGTTAAGAGCTGTTTCTACAGAGAGATCAACATATCGTGAGTATAATAATATAACGCTCATATTGCCCTCCTTATCGCTTCGACCTGACTGGAAGACTCGGCCGGACGCTGCTCAATGAGATCTTCTATTACACCGGTAGTGACTTTTGAAACTTCACAGAAGGCCAGTTTATCTCTGACTTCACGCATGAGCCCGGCAAGGCTCCGCTGACTCCACTGTGGTGTGATCTTGGCCAAATATGCGTAATCGATCTGATCTTTTGGTAATTCACGAAACAAGCCCTTCAACACCTCTATTCTCTGGGAGGTATCTGGAAGACCCATTCTAAAATCGAATGATACCCGGCTGCGCAGAGCAGGGTCCAAATCATCCAGACGGTTTGTTGCGGCTACCACAATTACTCCCTTATTGTCCGCAATGCCATCCAGTTCGGTTAGAAGCTGGTTTAAGGCAGAGGCCGTGTAAGGATCGGTAGCTGATCTGGTTTTACCAATGGAGTCAATCTCATCAAGAAATATCACGATTGGCTGATAGGTACGGCCAGTATTAAACAGCTTACGAATGTTGGATTCTGTTTCGCCTACATACGACCCTTTAAAGGCGGTAGCAGGTTGGTATTTGAAGTTGCACTTTAAATAACTGGCCATGCATTGCGCAATCATCGTTTTGCCCGTTCCAGGGGGTCCGTGAAGAAGTATAAATGCACTATTGCTCACAGCATATGGGCTGCTAACTTTCCCGGATAAAAGATCCAGTTTACGTTTCAGCGGCTTATTCATCGAATCTGCGCCATACATGTCATCAAAAGTGAATTTTGGCCTTTCTACGCCTAAAATCCTGGCTCCGGTTGGTTTGAAGGATTGGATTTCAGTTATCAAGCTCTCCTGGCTGATCTGCTGGTTTTTACCGGTTTTGCAATGTTTGCTCAGGGCCTTTGCCCCGGCATTTTTGCATACACTTTCGATATCAGCTCCTGAAAACGAGGCCGTCATACTGGCAAGTTTTGCACAATCTATACCTGTTTCTGTTTGAACAGGAGTAAGAAAAAAGTCAAAGAGCATGCGTCTGGAATTTTCATCAGGTAGTTTCATCGTAATGATAACATCGAACCTGCCGGGCCGAAGAAGTCCTTCCGCAACATCGTGAAGATTGTTTGTTGCCGCTATCGTAATCACCTTAGGGCTTCGCTTAAGGCCGTCCATTGCCTCCTGTAAGGCTGTTGTGATAGGACTGCCCTTCCAATCGCGAGGGGCTACGGCATCAATCTCATCAATAAATACGATAGCCCCTTCTTTGGCCTTTGCTGCATTCTGATAGGTCATTTGAATTGTAGATGGCCCAATATTACTCGTTGCAACTGAATTGGGTATAAAATAAACCTGTATGCCCAGCTCTTCCTCTATAGCTTTCATGAGTGCGGTTTTTCCAATTCCAAAGGGACCGTTCAGTATCGCACCTTTTAAATGTTTATTGAGATATTTCGCAACCAGTGGAGGATTACGCATAGGCTCAATAATTTTGAGTCTAATCTCATCAATTTCATCATGCATGCCTATTATTTGGGAAAAACCCTTTCCTGTTGATGTAGAAGATTTACGTTTTAAAGGATTGCTCTGCTGAACCTCAACAATCCCTTTTTTTCCAATTACTTCAACAGTCGCGGATTCACTAATATATCCTGCTCTCGGATCAATGGATTTGACTATATAAGTTTTGCCATCGAGGTTAATTAGCTGGCCAACTTTAGGCTGAATACCGGTAACAAACGGAAGCGGTGAGTCACCTTTTTTAGCTTTAATTTGAATTCGTGATATCGGCTCCAGATTACTGAGGCCAACGGTCACTTTTTGTTCGTTTTTAATACCCAGCTCTTTCGCAAGCTTTTCATCGACCAGAAGGCACGAACCTCTACTCTGTTCATCACTGGCCTCAAAAATTTTCCCGTGCACCGTATTTTTCCCGAAATTTATTTCAAACGATTGCAGGTAATTCCAGCTTCCACCTGAAATATGGTTTAAGGTCTCAGTCGCCATTGCAAACCCTTCGGTTTCTTCACAGATTTTTATTTTAATAGAAGCTTTTTTCATTTCGAAACCCTCCCAACTTGAATCATTCGATCGATTACCTTACGCTCGAAGTACTTCTTCCGGCCAGACTTTAATTTTACGGAAGGGATGTGGGTGTTATGCGTTGCTGGCAAATTGCTTCTATTAAGCACCGTCTTTTGTGGGATGCCGTAGATAACCTCAATCTGCTTAGCGGTGAGATACTTGGCATGTTTGTCGATTTTTGCTCTTTCAAGCAGTTCCGTGAGCTCTGTCACGAATTTTTGTTTATCTACCATTTATTTAATTCTTAGTTTGCTGTTCTTGTGTATTTAAAAGACAGCACCTTGATGAGTAGCATTACAGGTAGATAAGTGTGGAATCAAGTATGGAAAGGGTGGAAAGATGCAAATCTTGAGAGCGAGATTGCGATATGGGGAGCTTATCGCATTTTCTTCAGGTTAAAGAGGTGAGAAAAAACCGACAGAAATTATTGCTGAAAATTCAAACGTTTGTTAAGCCGATTATTTCTATTAGTTTCATATTCTGAATAATATTTTTTTATCCATATACTGACAGTCGATTTTTGGCCCGGTCTTAAATCCTTCGTATTTTTGATCATATAATCGGCGATGCCACTAACAGACCAATCAGTGTCTCTGACTATGTATTCGACTAATTTTTCGCGAAGTAATTTCAGAGCTGCTGTCATAACCTTTACATCACTACCTATATTATAGTTATTTCTGGCCGCTCTCTTCTGAGCAAATGTAGCCGGATTTGGCATGTCCCTGAGAATATCTTGTTCCCAGATGTTTCGCATTGATTTAATCTCCTGATCTAAAATAAAATCCTCAATTATAGACTCAAGCGGAAGTAGTTGTTTTATCAATTCTTTTAATGTGCGAATATAAGGCTCTCTCTTTCTGGAATAACTCAAGATACGCTCAGTTATTTCTTCAGCAAGATCGTTATCTATATATTTATTATGGACAAACTGATCTAAAATTTTTCTACTTTTGATATCATCCGGGCTCATTCCGTGTTGGATTCGATTAAAAATGGAAAGTAAATCCAAAACTAATTCAGGCCAACCTTCAGGTGGTTTTTTTTGGAAAACTTCAGGATGTTCTTTCTGCTGGTCATTAAGCATCGTCTGTTCTATGTTCGAATAAAGAGACCCAATTTCTTCAGCAATTTGCTCGTGAAGTTTTACTATTGCCGAAGCTTGCCTGTCAAACTGAGTCTCGAGCGTATTCTTAAAAAGTGCAATTTGAGTATATTTTTCTGGGGGTACAGTTGCTGCAAGTTTGAGATCGAACTTGTCTAACATTTTTTCATAATCCTGATTGGTGAACAAACTCTCAGTAAACTGAAATTTTGGCTTTAAATATCCCGTCTGAGAAATAAGCTCTGTCACCTCATATTCGTCATCACCGTCTATAGTATATACTTCATCACTTTTTTTTCTTTTTTCTCCTGTCGGGACAAATTTCTCTTTGCTTCTATACTCAATAGCATCAATTAATGTGAAAACTCTTTTGGGGTCCAGTTTTCCATTTTGGAGCAGATCCCTTTCGAAAGATGTTCTATTCTTCTCAAACCATAGTTTCTCTTTAACAGGGTCCATTAATTTATCATGGACGTGCCATAAAGTTTGTTCAATGTAATTTTCTAAATTGGACATTTCCTACCTAAGTATTATTAGTTTATAACTTTTTTTGTTTGGCGAGCTCTGCTTCCAACTCTTCAATCCTATCCCGGAGCTCCTGCTTTTCCCTTTCATGCTGTGAAAGCTCACCTTCGATGCTAAGCATTTTATCGGTGAGATCCTTCGATGTAAGGTGCTCATACATCCGTGTTACATCCAGAGAGCTGTGTCCCAATATCTTTGCAACTTCATTAATATCATAACCCATTCTCAAAAAATTTGTCCCGGCTGAGTGCCTCAATCCATGAAAATTGGTAGTAGACTTTATTTTTGCGGCTTTCACGTAATACTTATACACCTCTGACACATTACTCTTGCTCATCTTGTGACCTTCGTAATGCACTTTTGTACTGGGGAAAACCAATCCTCCACCCCCTCCATCATTTACTTTTTTCCACTTCTGAAGAGCCTCTAATAAATCTTTAAGAATCGGTACTACTCTCTCTCCTCCGGATTTGGTATCAGTCACAATGATCATTCGGCTATTTAAATTGATATGCTCCCATTTCAGATTTACAACTTCTTTAAGCCTTAAACCACCATAGTAGGCTAATGAAATGACTGGCTTAAACCACCGCCTTCTCTGAAAGTCCATCTTGACAGCCCCAATCGATTCCTTATCAGCCATATCTTTTTCAAAAGAGGCAAAAACTTTATCCAGATCCTGCTTCGATATCGTTTTGTCTGAAATATTTTTTCTTACAGTGGGCTTCTGGATATCCTTCGTTACATCAGATTTCACATATCCCCTTTCAAGCAGCCAATTGAAGAAGACTTTCAGATGCCGGAGATAATTTGCCTGAGATGCGGGTGCCAGGTCCTTCTTAAAACAAAACTCTCTCACATCTTCCTCTGTAATCATGTTGACTGGAAGCGTTTCTCCTACCTGATCTTTTTGGAAATAGTCGAGTATGCTCTTATAGTTCCTAATCGTAGCTTCAGAAGCCTGGGTTCTTTTATCTG
>Ga0207421_10007869_pt1 | contig 11234 bp, 8 predicted proteins | sample SodLakKL_010_SED_4_FD_187542 | JGI IMG/M metagenome (GOLD analysis project Ga0207421, IMG submission 187542) | Alkaline sediment microbial communities from Lake Tanatar, Kulunda Steppe, Russia - 8KL_010_SED (SPAdes) (version 2) | ecosystem: Environmental > Aquatic > Non-marine Saline and...
GATCGCGCCGTCGGTGAGCAGGCCGACGGTGACCTCGCCGAGCTCGCCGGCGCGCTCGAGGATGTTGATGTGGCCCGGGTGGATGAGGTCGGCGCTCATGCCGACGTAGACGGTCGGGGCGGAGGTCATCGGGGCATTCCCTCGGTCGCGCGAACAGGGCACGCCGTAGCGTAGGCCACGAAGACCAGCGTTGTCGCGCGGCGCCGGGCCCACTCGGACAAGCCGCGGCATTGATCAGCGGGCCCCTCCGGTATGCCGTTACGGCGCTACCTCCGACCCGCCGTCGTCGACGTCGGTGAGGGCCTGGGCGAGCAGCGCGGCGGCCGAGGCCGGCAGCGCCTCCTCGTCGCCGACGAGGAAGCCGTCGGCCCACCGGTGGGCGTGCGACCGCAGCAGCGCGTCGATCGCGGGGTCGGTGCCCTGCGGCGGGGATAGCACGAGCGCACCCTGCTGCGCCGAGGCCAGCGGTGCGGCGAGCAGGACGTCGCTGAGCGCCTCCCCGGAGGCGACGACGGGCGGCACCGCCTCGCCACCGCGCTCGACCATCACCTCGGCGACCTCGAGCGCGGTCGCGTACCCGCTCGGCCCGCCGACCCGATCGGTCTCGAGCCCCGCCGCCTCGAGCTCGTCGGTGACCGCGTCGCCGACGACGCCGGGGCCGCCGACGACGTGGACGCGCTCGACGCCGAGCTCGCCGAGTGCCTCGGCGGTCGCCTCCGGGAGGTCGTCGGTGGAGGTGAGCAGGGCCGGCAGTCCCCCGAGCGCGGAGCCGAGCGCCGCCGCCGCGGTCGACTCGAGGAAGCGGTTGTCGACGGTGAGCACCGCCTCGTCGGTGGCGAGCCCGTCGAGCGTCGCAGCCGCGGCGGCCGTCGCGGCGCGGTCCGCGCCCTCCACGCGCTCGACCTGCTCGACGTAGCCGAGCTCGGCGAGCTGCCAGGCCACCGTCGGCTCGACGGCCTCCTCACCGCCGACGATGACGGCCCGGTCGGCACCGAGGCGCTCGATCTCCTCGGCCGTCGACCGCCGCAGCGCCTCGGAGTCGGTGAGCAACAGCGGCACGCCGAGCCTCGTCGCGAGGGCGCTGCCGACGATGACGCCGTCGACGTCGTCGGCTGCGGCGAGGACCACGTGCTCGGCGGCGTCCCAGCCCGCCTCGGCCACGGCGATCGCCGTCGCCGTCGCGCCGTCGGCCTCGACCCGCTCGAGCTCAGCGGCCTCCTCGCCACCGTCGCCCCCGAAGGCCCCGCCGAAGGCGAGGGCGAAGAGCAGGGCCAGCGCGACGACGATCGTCGAGCGGACGACCGTCGCGCGACTGAGCAGCTCGGTTTCGCGGGCCAACGCGGTCCCCTCCCTATGGCGACCGTCGCCGGCCCCTCGGCATGGGCGACGGCCTCGCGGTCTGCGCTGCAGCGGACGTGCAGCCGACCCTGCCGGGACCCCGCGCCGATGTCAACGCGAAGGGCTCAGCCCTCGTCACCGCCGTCGGCGAGGGCGCCGGCCTCGAGGGCGACCACCTCGCCGGCCTCAGCCACGAGCACCGTCACCTCGCCGGTGTCGACGCCCACGCCTGCGGTCAGCCCGGCCTCCAGCGCGAGCTCGACGAGGTCGCCATCGAGGGCATCGCCGGCGTCGTCGACGGCGACCGGCCGCAGGATGTCGAGATCGCGCTGCGTGGCGACGTACTCGTCGACGGCCTCGAGCGACCACAGCACGCGGCCCTCGGCATCGAGGACCCCGTCGCCTGCGGCGTCGATGCCGAAGGGCTGTCCGTCGTCGTCGATGAGCCAGACGCCGTCACCGTCCACGTCCTCCCAGACCCCCTCGGCAGCGTCGTCACTGAAGAGGTTGTCCGCCCACGTCTCCGTGAGGTCCATCTCGGGCGCCAGGGATGCCTGCTCGTCACCGTCGACATCCACGACCAGCAGACGGTCGAGACCGTCGATGTCGCGCAACTCGTCGACGGGACCGCCGTAGGAGGGCTCGGCGAGCAGCAGGAGCTCGGACTGCTCCGTGCGGCCGAAGAACACCACATCCGGCTCGCGCCATGCGTCCTCACCGGCGTCCGGGTCGACGAGCACGGTCTCGATCGCTCCCTCGAAGCGGACCTCGTCGTCCTCGTCGAAGAAGCCCTCCCAGTACGACAGGAGGATCCCCTCGGGTCGCCAGTAGAAGCTGAAGTTGATCGCGCCGCGTTCGAGGATGTCCTCGCTGTAGATCTCGCGCCGCCAGCGCTCATCGGCGCTGTCCCGGTCGAGGCCGACGAACGCGAGGTCTCGAAGATCGAGGCCCAGCAGGAGGTCGTCGACGCCATCGGCGTCGCCCAGGATGCGCAGGTCGTCGCTCGACCAGCGCGCCTCGCCCGTACCGGCGTCGACGGCATGAGTGACGATGATGTCGTCCTCCCATGCGGTGTAGAGGTACTCACCGCCGAGGAGGTGGTCCTCGATGAGCTCGAGGTCTTCGACCCGCCACTCCTCGCTGCCGTCCTCGGCGTCGAGGGCGACGAGGTCGACCGCCCGCCCCTCGTCGACGGCGATCACCACGATGCCGTCCTCCTCGAGGTGGCGGGCGGGGGGCAACGTCCGGGCACTGTCGAGCGATCCCTCGAAGGCCACCGGCAGCCGCCAGCGCTCCTCGCCGTCGCCGGCCTCGAGCGCGACGAGGGCGAGCTCATCACCGTCTTCGGCGAGGAACGTCACGAGACCCTGGCCCGCGGTGACCGGCCCGACCGCGGAGGCCTCGGCACGCCACACCACTCCCGCGAGGTCGCCGTCCTCCTCGGCTTCGTCGCCCTCACCATCGTCGTCATGCCCGTTCTGAGGCTCGTCCGCGGCCTCGGGCGTCGGCGCCTCCGTCACCTCGACCGCCGCCTCTTCGTCCTCGGTCGCGCAAGCCGCGAGGGCCAACGCAAGCACGAGCACGGGGACGGTCCATCCAACACGCAGGCGCACGAGCGCCACCTCCTCGTTCGTCGTCTCCCCTTCGGACGCCGCGCGACGACCACACGCCGGTAGTCCGATTTGCGGCATGACGCTAACACAAGACCGACAAACACCTGAAGTTGGGCAACGGTGTCGCGACGGCGGTCGGCGCCACGGTGGGGGCGGGTGTGCGGCTCGGCGCTTCTCGTCCAGCCGAGGAGCGCGGGGTCAGCGCCCCGCGTCGGCGAGCGCCGCGGCGTAGACGATGCGCAGTCGCTCGGCCGGCCAGCGGAAACGCGCGCGGACCGCCTCGGCGCCGCCGCGGGCGGCCTCGCGGCGGCCCGGATCGGCGAGCACCTCGGCGAGCGCATCGCGCCAGGCGGTGGCGTCACCGGGGGGGACGAGCGCGACGCCGGGCAGGCCGTCGATGACCTCGGCGGTGCCCGGCAGGTCGCTGGCGAGGACCGGCACGCCGAGCGCGAGGTACTCGAGGGTCTTCGTCGGCAGCGAGTGGCGGTAGTTCGGGAGGTCGGCGAGCGGGGAGAGCCCGACCGCGGCGCGTGCCGCCGCCGCCATCGCCTCGGGGTGGGGCAGGAAGCCCGGGAGGTCGACGTCCACGCCGAGCTCGGCGCCGCGCGCCGCGAGCCGACGGGCCAAGGCGGGCTCGCAGCGGCCGATCAGGCGCAGACGAGGCCGGGGCTCGGGCAGGGCGCCGACGGTCTCGACGGCGAGGGCCGCCCCGCGCGCCTCGGTGACGTCGCCGACGTAGACGACCGAGCCGTCCGAGGAGGCGGGCGCCGGCAGGCCGTCGGGGTCGGGGTAGTTCGGCAGGACGGGGTGACGCGCGTCGAAGAGGTGGGCGTAGTTCGGCTCGGCGAGGGTGATCGTCGTCACCCGCTCGGCGAGGCGCAGCAACCGCGCGGCCATCCACGCCAGCGGCGCGCGCAGCGGGGCGGGCAGCCACGGCTTCGTGCGGATCTGGCCCGGGACGTCCTCGTGGACGTCGACGACGACGGCGCGGCGGCGCAGCAGTGCCGCGGCGAGGCCGAGCGGGATCGTCTCGGGGTCGTGGAGGCTCACGAGGTCGACGTCGCCGCGGAGGGTCTCGCGTGCCGCGGTGAGCCAGCGGCGGGCCCTGCCACCGTGCAGGGGCCGCCAGGTGAACGCCTCGGCGTCGACCGGCCCCGGCGGCGGGGTGGCGTAGCGCACATCGTGCTCGCCGGCGAGCACCGCGACGGTGCGCCGGCGGATGCGCGGGTCCTCCGCCTGGTGGACGGTCGAGAGCACGAGGATGCGGGCCATAGGCGAGGCAGCCTAGCGACCGGGCCGGCCGCCGCGGCGAAGCGTCACGACCGGGCACGCCATGGCGCGGAAGCGTCACGACCGGGCACGCGGCCGCACGGAAGCGTCACGACCGGGCACGCGGCCGCACGGGCGCGTCACGACCGGGCCGGCCGCCGCCGCACGGGCCACGCGCTGCTAGCGTTTCCTGCGGTTTACAGGCTGTCACGAGGAGGTTCCCGCATGGCGGACACCCGCCCGCACGGCTCGCTCCGATTCGTCAACGTCCTCGCCCACCTCCAGGCCCTCGGGCTGCTCGTCATGACCGTCCTCGGCGGGATGATGATGGAGGGCGTGGCCGGCGCGGGCTCCTGGCACGGACCCGTCGGCGAGTCGCTGCCGGTCATCGGCCTCGTCCAGGTCGTCGCCGCCCTCGTCGCACGCCGCCGCGGGGCACCGCTGTGGGTGCTCTGGGGCAGCGTCGGCCTGCTCCTCGGCTCCTCGCTCATCGTCGGCATGGGCCACGCCTCGGTGCTGAGCCTCCACGTGCCGCTCGCCACGGCGGCCTTCGGCCTCGCGGTGTGGATGATCCTCACGCTCACCGGCCGCGGCGGGATGCTGCGCTCCTCCGCCCCGGCCGCCTGAACCGCCGGCCCGGCCGAGCGGCCCGCCGTCCGGGCCGAGTGGCCTGCCGTTCCTGCGGTGAGTGGCGGATCACGACGCTCCTACGACTGCGAGCCGCCACTCGATATCGCGGGCCGCACGGCGGAGCCACCGCCGCCTCGGCGAGTGGCGGATCTCTGCGCTGTAGGCACCTTCAGCCGCCACTCGATATCGCGGGCCGCACGGCGGAGCCACCGCCGCTTCGGCGAGTGGCGGATCTCTGCGCTGTAGGCGCCGCGAGCCGCCACTCGGCGGGAGGGGGGCGCGGCGAGGGGGCTCGAAGCGGGCAGGCGGCGGGGACGCGGCGCGGCCTGGGTGGGCTGCCGGCGCGGCCTGGCTTGGCGGCCGGCGCGGCTACGGGGAGGTCTCGCGCAGGCGGGCCTTGACCGCGGGGATCGCCCCGGAGGCCATCGACAGCTCGCGCACGCCGAGGCCGACGAGGCGGGCAGCGTGGTCGGGGTCGGCGGCCATCTCCCCGCACACCCCGACCCAGCAGCCGGCGTCGGCCGCGGCGTCGCACAGCCACGCGATGAGCTGGTCGATCGCGGGATGGTCGGGCCGGTAGTACTCGGCGACCTCCTCGAGGGTGCGGTCGGCGGCCATCGTGTAGGCGATGAGGTCGTTGGAGCCGACGCTGCAGAAGTCGACCTCGGCGACGAGGTCCTGTGGCGCGGCCGCCGCCGCGGGCACCTCGACCATCACGCCGACCTCGACGGGCCGGCCGTAGGGCACCCCCTCGGCCTCGAGGGCGGCGGCGGCCTCGTCGAGGGCGGCCTTCGCGCGGCGCACCTCGCCGACGTCGGTGACCATCGGGAACATCACGCCGATCTCGTGGGCGGCGGCCAGCCGCAGGATCGCCCGCAGCTGGGGCCCGAAGACCTCGGGACGCGCGAGGGAGAGCCGCAGGCCGCGCTGGCCGAGGAAGCCGTGGCGCACCGGGTCGAGGTCGAGCGCCGGCGCGGGCTTGTCGCCGCCGGCGTCGAGGGTGCGGACGATCACCGGGCGGCCCTCCATCGCCTCGCAGATCGCCGAGAGCTCGGCGACCTGCTCGTCCTCGCTCGGCAGCTCGGTGCGCTCGAGGTAGAGGAACTCCGTGCGCAGCAGCCCGATGCCCTCCGCGCCCTCGGCGACCGCGCGGCGCGCCTCGGCGGGCGAGGAGGCGTTCGCCGCGACGATGACGCGGGTGCCGTCGGCGAGCTGGCCCGGCGCCGCGGCGAGCTCCCGGGCGGCCTCGGCCGCGGCCTCGGCGTCGGCGATCGCCGCGCGTGTGGCCTCGCGACGCTCGGGGTGGGGGGCGACGACGAGCTCGCCGGCGTCGCCGTCGAGGATGACCTCGGTGCCCTTGGCGACGGCGAGCAGCGACGGGCCGAGGCGCATGACGAGCGGGATGCCGAGGTTGCGCGCGAGGATCGCCGCGTGGGAGGTCTGCGAGCCCGCCGCCGTGGCGAGCCCGGCGACCTGCGCGTCGGCGAACTGCGTGACGTCGCTGGGGGTGAGGTCGCTCGCGGCGACGACCGCGCCGGCCGGCGGGGTGGCCACGGCGGTGGCCTCCGAGCCGAGGAGGTGGCGCAGCACCCGGTCGCCGACGTCGCGCACGTCGAGCGCGCGGGCGGCGAAGGCCGCGTCGGCCATGCCGGCGAGCAGCTCCTCGTGGGCGGTGACGCCGCGCAGCCAGGCCGCGGCGGCGGCGAGCCCCTCGGCGAGGGCCTCCTCGACCTCACGCGACAGCGCCGGGTCGTCGAGCAGCGCGAGGTGCATCGCGAAGATCGCGCCCTCCGCGCCGGCGGCGAGCTGCTCGAGCTCGGCGCGCGCGGCCTCGCGGGCGGTGGCCAGGACCTCGGCCTCGACCTCCGGATCGTGGTCGGTCCCCTCGGGCACCGGCGGCACCGCGCGGCGCAGCTCCGCGAGGGGGCCGATGACCGTGCCGCCCACGACCCCGCGACCGGCCAGCGTCGCGCCTGCCGGCGGCGGCTCGTCGGCGGCGCCCTCGAGCGGCGCGGGTGCGTCCTCCTCGGTCGGCGCCTCATCCCCCGCCTCGCCGAAGCCCTCCCGGGCCATCGACGCGAGGCGCTCGACGGCGGCGACGGCGTCAGGGCCCTGCCCGGCGATCTCGACCTCGACCCCGCCGGTCGCACCGAGCCCGACGACGTCGAGGACCGAGCGTGCCGAGGCGCCGGTGCCGGTGTCGGTGCGGGCGATGTGCACCTCGGCGTCGAGGTTGCGCAGCGCGGCGACGACGTGCGAGGCCGGCCGCGCGTGCAGCCCGAGGGGGTTGGTCAGGACGACGCGCTCGCGGACGTCGGGCTCGGCGAGGACCGCCTCGCCGGCATCGGTGGCCGCGCCCCCACCGGCGGCCTCGGCCGAGGCGAGGACCTCGGCGAGCGCCGCGCCAGCCCCCGCCGTCGCCGCCGCGGCGATCGTGCCCTCGGCGATCGGGGCCTGGGCGAGGAGCACACGCTCGGCCTGCTCGGGCTCGAGGAACTCGAAGGCCTGCTCGGCGGTGAGCTCCGCACTGCCGAGGTCGGCGAGCACGAGGGCCCCGTCGCCGGCGTCGGCCTCGTCGATCGCCGCGAGCACCCGGTCGAAGGAGGTCCCGATGCTGCCGTCGTCGGCACCACCGGCCGCCACGAGGGTCACGCCCTCGGCCATCTGCCCGGCGAGCTCGGCGACCCCTCGAGCGAGGAGGTCCGAATGCGACACGATGACGATCCCGACCGCCACTGCCCTGTCTCCCTCGTCAGGCCCCTGTCGGGGCGAGCCACGCGATCCTGCGCCCTGCTCGCATCCGCCCGGCCACCGGCCTGGCGGCTCCCCCGTGGTGCTGCGACTGCAACGCCAAGGGGGCGGTGCCAGCGCACCGCCCCCTCGTGCTGAGCCCGTCTGCTCCTAGCTGACGTCCACCCAGTCGAGCGTGCGCTCGATGGCCTTCTTCCAGCCGGCGTAGCCGGTCTCACGCTGGTCGTCGGACCACTGCGGGTGCCAGCGCTTGTCCTCGAGCCAGTTGTCGCGCATCTCCTGGAAGGTGCTCCAGAAGCCGACGGCGAGGCCCGCGGCGTAGGCCGAGCCCAGGGCGGTCGTCTCGGCGACCTGCGGCCGCGAGACGGGGACGCCGAGGATGTCGGACTGCATCTGCATGAGCGTGTCGTTGGCGGTCATGCCGCCGTCGACCTTGAGGACCTCGAGCTCGACGCCCGAGTCCTTCTCCATCGACACCGCGACGTCCTTGGTCTGGTAGCAGACCGACTCGAGCGTCGCGCGCGCGAGGTGGGCGTTGGTGTTGAAGCGGCTCATGCCGACGATGGCGCCGCGAGCGTCGGAGCGCCAGTACGGCGCGAAGAGCCCGCTGAACGCCGGGACGAAGTACATCCCGCCGGTGTCCTCGACCTGCTTGGCGAGGGTCTCGGACTCCGCGGCACCGGAGATGATGCCGAGCTGGTCGCGCAGCCACTGCACGGCCGAGCCGGTGACGGCGATCGCGCCCTCGAGGCAGTAGATGGCCGGGTCGGTGCCCATCTTGTACCCACCGGTGGTGAGCAGCCCGTGGTTGGACTTCACGATGTCGGTACCGGTGTTGAGGAGCATGAAGTTACCGGTGCCGTAGGTGTTCTTCGCCTCGCCGGGGTCGAAGCAGACCTGGCCCACGGTCGCGCCCTGCTGGTCGCCGAGCATGCCGGCGATCGGCACGGCCGCGCCCACGGGGCCGTTGACCGGCGTCTGGGCGTAGACCTCCGAGGACGCCTTGATCTCGGGCAGCATCGCCCGGGGGATGTTGAAGAAGCTCAGGAGCTCGTCGTCCCAGTCGAGGGTCTCGAGGTTCATGAGCATCGTGCGGCTGGCGTTGGTGATGTCCGTCATGTGGACGCCACCGTTGATGCCGCCGGAGAGGTTCCACAGCACCCAGGTGTCGATGGTGCCGAAGAAGGCCTCGCCCCGCTCAGCGGCCTCGCGGACGCCGTCGACGTTCTCGAGGATCCACTGCACCTTGCCGCCGGAGAAGTACGTCGCCGGGGGCAGACCCGCCTTGTCGCGGATCACGTCGCCCTTGCCCTCACGCTCGAGCTTGCTGGCGATGCGGTCGGTGCGGGTGTCCTGCCAGACGATCGCGTTGTAGTACGGACGCCCCGTCTTGGGGTTCCACACCACGGTGGTCTCGCGCTGGTTGGTGATACCCATGGCGGCGAGCTGGTTGCCGGCGATCCCGGCGCGGGCGAGGCCCTGCTCGATGACCGTCCGGGTGCGCTCCCAGATCTCCACGGGGTCGTGCTCGACCCAACCGGCCTGCGGAAGGATCTGCTCGTGCTCCAGCTGCGCGGATCCGACGCTTTCACCGGAGTGGTTAAAGATCATGAACCGCGTGCTCGTCGTTCCCTGGTCGATGGCTGCTACGAACTCTGCCATGTGCCCAACCGCCTCCTCAGACGTTGTCGCTCGCTTTGAGCTCTTCCTGATCGGTCCCGTGCAAGACGCCCTCTCAGGCGCCGGTCATCCATCCGAGCCCGCCATGTCGGCGAGTGTCTGGAATAGGTAGTAGGTGGAGGTCGCACCGGGGTCCTGATGCCCCGCGCTGCGCTCGCCCAGATAGCTCGCGCGCCCCTTCCTGGCGACGAGCGGGATGGTGGCCTTCATGCCCTCCTCCGCGGCTGCGGCGGCCGAGGCGAGCACCTCGGAGCACTCCGCACCACCCTCGAGCGACTCTTTGGCGGCATCGACGGCGGGCGACCACGCGTCGACCATCGTCTTGTCCTCGAGCTCGGTCTTGCCGCGGGAGATCACCCCGGCGAGCCCGGCGTCGAGCGCCTCGACGATGCCCGCGGTGTCGAGCTCCTCGCGGCCGTCGATTGCCGCGGCGGCCCGCAGGAACGCCGTGCCGTAGAGCGGCCCCGCGGCACCGCCGACCTTGCTCACGAGCGCCATCGCCACGGCCTTGAGGATCTCCGCGGGCGTCGCGTCGTCGCCGGGCATCCGCTCGAGGGCGGCCTTGAAGCCCCGGTCGAGGTTCTCGCCGTGGTCGGCGTCACCGATCGCGCTGTCGAGCTTCGTGAGCTCGCGCTTGTGCTCGGCGACGACGCCGGCGTAGGCCTCGATGAAGGCGATGACGTCGCTGGTCGTGGCGTTGGCCATGGTCAGGGAGCTCCTCTCGCCTCAGGCGACGGCGGTGTCGCGCTCTCCGGGTTGCGGGGCGGGCGCGCGCCGTGCCGGACGGCTTGCCGCCGGCCGTGCGCGCCACGCCCCGTCGGACGTGCGCGGGCCTACTCCTCGCCCGCGTGGACCCACGGCAGGTTGCGCCGGTGGGTGGAGATGCCCCAGGTCGAGACCCACGGCACCGCGGGCTTCTCCCAGGAGCCCCAGCTCATGCCGGGCGTGTCGACCGGCGCGTCCCAGAGGTGGGTCGTGTCGTCGTCGAGCTTCATCACCGTGACCGAGCACCCGGCCATCTCGAGGGCGGTGATGTAGTTGCCCACGAGGTTGCGCCGGATGTGGACGCCGCGCTCGGCGAGCAGGTCGCAGATCCGGCGGTAGATGATGAAGAGCTCGATGAGCGGGGTGCCGCCCATGCCGTTGACCATGACGAGGACGTCCTCGCCCTTCTCGATCGGCATGTCCTCGAGGATCGGGTCGAGGAGGCGCTTGGCGACGGCGTCGGCGTTCTCGAGCGGCATGCGCTCGCGACCCGGCTCGCCGTGGATGCCGATGCCGATCTCCATCTCGTTCTCGTCGAGCTCGAACGTCGGCTCGCCGGCGTGCGGGACGGTGCAGGGCGTGAGCGCCATGCCCATCGAGCGCACCCGGGAGTTGAGGTCTGCGGCCAGCGCCGCAGCGGTGTCGAGGTCGTCACCCCGGTCGGTGCACGCCCCGATGATCTTCTCGATGAGGACGGTGCCGCCCACGCCGCGGCGACCCGCGGTGAACAGCGAGTCCTTGACCGCGACGTCGTCGTCGATGACGACGGACTTCACGCGGATGCCCTCGGCCTCGCAGAGCTCGGCGGCCATCTCGAAGTTCGCGACGTCACCGGTGTAGTTCTTCACGAGGTGCAGCACGCCCGACCCGCCGTCGATGGCCTTCGTCGCGGCCTCGACCTGGTCGGGGGTAGGGGAGGTGAAGACCTGGCCGGGGACGGCGGCGTCGAGCATCCCCGGGCCGACGAAGCCGCCGTGCATCGGCTCGTGTCCGCTGCCTCCTCCGGAGAGGACGCCGACGCGGCCGGCCTTCGGGGCCTCGCGGCTGACGATGTAGGCGGGGTCGTGGTTGACCCTGACCCGCCCTCCATAGGCGCGTTCCATGCCCTCGAGGGCCTCGGCGACGACCTTGTCCGGGTCGTTGATGAGCTTCTTCATCTGTTGCCTCCTCGCGCATCGCACCTGGTCC
>Ga0207421_10007870_pt1 | contig 11231 bp, 9 predicted proteins | sample SodLakKL_010_SED_4_FD_187542 | JGI IMG/M metagenome (GOLD analysis project Ga0207421, IMG submission 187542) | Alkaline sediment microbial communities from Lake Tanatar, Kulunda Steppe, Russia - 8KL_010_SED (SPAdes) (version 2) | ecosystem: Environmental > Aquatic > Non-marine Saline and...
AGTCTCCTATTATATTAAACTTTTTATTCAAATTTAGATGTCAGAAACCCCCGCCTTTAGGCGGGGGTAGTTGACTATATATAACATATTTTATCCTTTTTTTGATTTTAAAGGGCGTAAGTAGATCTTACGCCCCACACCCTAGGAGGTAGTATGGTTTGTTACACTCAGAAGTACTACTTATTTCACACTTCCCTAGACAAACCAGCTAGCAAATATTCTAAACATGATTTACAAACTTTATCAATATCTTGATTACCATTAATCATTTGAATATTACGTTTTAATTCAGTTGTCATTGTTAAATATTTAAACATTTCGTTTCTTCGATGAATAATATTAAAATCTAAACTTTCAAACATATCATTAGAAAGTCTTTCTTTTAATCTTTCAATTATAACTTCAGTAGGGCAATAAAGTACAAATGTAAGGTCAGGTTTTAAGAAATGGTTATGATTATAATTTTGTCGAATCATAATATCATCTAAATATTCATTCAAATATACATAAGTTGAATCATAATATCGGTCAGCTAAGACAATGTCAGTTTCTTTAAAATTTATTCTATTTAATTCATATCTTCTAGCTGTCCACCATAGATATAATAAATCCAACTTTTTTAATCCTCTGTCACCAAATTTAGCAGCCTGTCCATATCGATTATCAGGTTCATTATAAATAGCTGTTTTATAATTTTTCTGTAACTCTTCATGAACCTTTTCAATAACAGTCGACTTTCCAACTCCATCAACACCTTCAAATGATACGAACATATAATCTCCATTATTTCTTAAAAATTTTTGGCAATGGTTCATTACTTGTGTGTAATGGCTCATCAAAATCAACTTTGTGTTGAGTTTTCCAATCTCTAGTTTCTGGTGTATTTTCTTGATCTTTCCAAGCTAAATAATAACGAATCGACTGATGAATGTCATATAAAATTTTTGCTTGTGAAGGAGTTTCAGGGTGTAAAATACCATGATTATGTCCAAATTTTTTCATTGATTTAGTAAATGTGTCAATACAAATATTATCACCTAATATTTTCTTTAGTTCATCAACTTGGCCACAATAAAGTCGACTAACAATGTCTGTAGCTTCACACAATATTTTCAATTGACTTTCAGTTAACTCTATTTGAAGGTTTTCATTTTTCATCCAAAAAGTCTCCTATTATATTAAACTTTTTATTCAAATTTAGATGTCAGAAACCCCCTCCCTATTTTTCTACTCTTTTGAAATAATTTTGGCTTCTTGAATTTTAGTACCAACATTGGTGCCAAAATTCTTTTTTTCATCAGGTCGTCTAACTTGAATATGTCCACTTGTTACTTTTTCTCCCTGTGGATCAGAAGTAAATCTTCTTTTCCACTGTTGAATTTCTTCAGGAAGAAGATTATCAAGGACGTTGGACAATAGGGTGATTTCGCCCCGATGAATCCTCTCTTCCAATTTGATTTCTACCTGACCCTTTTTGTGGTTTTGATAAGCAGTAAACTCGATCTTCATAACTTCTCCTTTTTTCCGACAATTGCCGGGTTAATTAAATTAAAACATCTAGAACGTCACATTATTATTATTTCTATATTAAATTTTTGAATATTAAAATTATGTTTTAAAAATCTAATGTAAAAATAATATTTAGACATCGGCAAAAAATCGATCTAATTCAACTTTTTGCCGATGTCAACAGTTATCTAGCAAACAACCCCATACTGGTCATAAATACATCCAACATATTCTTAGTTTCTCCAGCTCGAGTAGCTCTAGGTAAATTTGCAGTACCATTATTAATAATAGTATTAATTACACCTCTTTTAGTTTGATGTTGATCAGATCTTAAAGTCAGCAATTCTTCAACAACAGCAGGACTATTTAATGTTAATAATGCATTAACGTCTAATTGTCCAACAGATTGACCACCACCTCTTGATTTACCTTTAGTTGGTTGTCCAGTCATTTGTTGATAACTTGCTGTACTTCTAGCTGACGCATAAACATCACTAGTTTGCTCCAATGCTTGATAGTATAATATTCCTACTGGTACTTTCTTCTTAGTATACCTTTCATATTCAGGAATGTATACATATTCATCTAATTCAATCTCCAATAAGTTTGCAACTTCATAAATTTTATCAAATTCCAATTTACTGAAGGGTGGTACAGGAAAAAATAAACTGAGTTGATTTTCTTTTAATTTCTTTCTTAATTTATTTTCTGTTAACCCTTTCATGAAATTTTTAATAGCATTTTTAGTTTCTTTACTACCTAATGCATTAAAAACGTCATAGATTAACTTACTAATTTCATTAGTTTGAATTCTAGTATTTTTTGCCATCTCCTTAATAGTTTCATCTAAATGTTTAATAATTTTTCCTAAATACAATTCTTTTAAAATAGTCAAATTCTTTCTAGAGAATACAGTAGTTGGACTAATAAACACATCAATCCCACCAGTATTACTGTATGGAGTATTTTCTTTTTCCAATATTCTTGATATGACTCCTTTAGCACCACTTCTTGTAGCTATTTTATCACCAATCATTAATGGTATTTCTTGTTTAATATAATATACAATTCTTGCACCAGTAAATTCAGCACCACCTTTTAACTTATGTCCGCCAATTTTAGTAAACTTCAATGGAATATTATCTCCAGCTTTTACTCGTTCATCTTCATTATCGTAAGATGCAGCAATTTTTCCAACAGTATTTTTAGTATCTTCTACTAAATCTTTATGAAATTGAACAATTTGTTTGTCAACTAAATTCTTATTATTAATGAATACTCTGACATCACTAATAACACCATTTTTACCCATTGTTTTAATTGAATTGTCTCCAGCTCTATAAGTTCCTTCTTCAACAGAATCTTCATCATCTGCTTGTTCTAAATCATAAACATTTAAATAAGTTTCTAAATCTTCTTGATAATCAAATTCAACTAAAATATCATCATGACTTACTTGTTTACCTACTTCTTTTTCTAGTTGAATTATTTTAGTTTCAGGTGGTATTACAACACTAACTTCTCTTAGTATGTCTCTTGTCATAGTGTTGCCGAAACTTTCTGACACACAATAAGCATCTTCATGACTTAATCCATCATATTGCATTATAGCTGCTCTTGAATTCTTTCCAGCACAATACATTCCATTCTTATTAAAATTTTTAGTCCAAGCAACAGGTTGTTCTTTACTTACTTTATCACCTTCTTGCAAAGTATTCATTTCTAATGAAATAAAATTATTCATTTTAGTTTTAGATAATCTAGGATATATATCAAATGTTTCAGTTTTACCATTTTTGTATTCAACGGTAATATATTTGTTTGGCACAACTTCTTTTACGATACCATCTTTTTTAGCTTTTTGTACAAATCTTCTACTGCTCAATTGTGTAGTAATATATTCAGCACCAGTTCCAATTAACGGGGGTTCATTTCCATTTGTTGGTGTAACCTGTTTACTATGTACATTCGCCATTACCATTCTGTCTGAGTCAATCTCATTCATAAATGGAGTTAAAGCTTCTGTCAAACTCAGTGTATTCCAACCTGAAAGTCCTTCCGGATTTTTTCTTCCATAACTACCAAACTCATTCATAATTGCGCAAGTCATTGTGTGCGCAACATCTAACCCTACATTGCTTGATTCACTTGTGGCGTTAGCTCCCATATTACCAATATGAGATTCGTGAATATTTCTGTGTTCTTTCTTGAAACTAACTTTACTAGGAACACCACCAGGACCAATCTTAATAGTTTTAGAACCTAAACCAATTTCATCTACTGGGTTTGTAGGTTCCGTATAATTTAAAACACCTGGGTGTTCATATATTTTATCAATTATAAAATTATCATACAAATCTATTTTTGCATCGTCATATCCTTGAATTAATTTTTTTCGGTAGTTAGAGTGTGCCATTTTTAACTGATTATACATCATATGTAAAAACATCTCACTTAATCTTCCACGATATATTTTTAAATCAGCTAAACTGTCAATTTGGTCATCCATTATTTTGTCAATGGCAGTGTTTGTTAGAAGATTGCTTAATGAAGTGGGCAATCCTTCAAATTCTAACAACTCTTTTGCAATAGGATCAATAATATTCTCATTAATTTGACGCATGTTATAAACAGCATTTTGACCTAAATTTCTATCAATTAGATCATGAATCTGCGTAGGATCATTAAGGTCTTCAATATTTTTGTTTACTTTAAATGATAATAACCCATTACAAAATAATTCTTCTTTTTTAGTTTCAGGTTTAATAACTAAATATTGATTGTTGTGACGAATTGTATAATTTGAATCATCTATATTATTTGAAATTTCATAATCAACACCAAAATCATTTAATGCACTAAGTAATCCTTTTTGTTGCCATAAATAAATAATAAACGGTAGTTCGAAACCACCAATATAAACAGAAAAATAAGGTATAGATTTACTAGTTCTTCCTAATTTGTCTTGTGGATTAACAGATTGAATTTTTTCAATTAATGTACTGTAAATAAATTCATTTTTCTTTTCTTTAATTGTGTTGCCATCTTGGTCTGTTAAAACTTGTCTTTCATTATCGTAAATAATTTTTCTGATAGGAGATTCATATACAGTGTTTCCGTTTAAGTAAATAACAGAATCATCTTGAAAATGAACATATTCATCTTCTTGATATTCTTTAATAACCTCGGGATATTTCAACTGTATATAATTAATGATCTTTTTCACTTCAACAGGAGTAAATTTCATATTCTTTAATTTAATACTTACAGTATTATGACTAGTTAGAACACGAACTTCTTCTTTATTAGTTTTAGTGACAGGTTTCATAAATTGCTGAACTGGCATAATATAAGTAACACCATTCAATTTGAGGTATCTGTCATTTACAACAGTTGGAATATTAAGATATACAGAATATTCTTCTTGTTTACCACCCGCTGTATTTTGTAGAGTTACTTTATATCGTATGTATCTATTTACATCATCATCGACTACCTCATGCTCCATTTTTTTGATATTAATTGGATTATCTGAAACTTGTTCTAGTGATTTAAATAATTTTTTAATATTATTATGAATAGTTTTTTCAAATTCTTCTTTTTGTCTCCATACTCCAGTTGTATGATCTATATCAATTATATCTTTAGGATTAATTAAATTAGCAGTCTTAGTATTTTCATCGAATAACAATGGTGTTTGGTGTGCTCTAACATGCTCTAATTTTTTGAGTAGCTTTTCAGGATTTGATAAAAATGATGGATCAACTTCATCAGTACCATAAATTGAATAATGCACTGCATTAAAAACAGTCTTTTCTGCTTCTTCTTGTGTTAATTTTTCACCTTTTGTTTGAATATATTGATCTAATGAAGCTCTTACATTTGCAACAATGTCTGGGTCTTTAATCTTATATTTACGAAGAATACTAGCTAATTTTTTGTTGTCTAATTTAACTTTTAATGCATCTTCGTCGACTTCACCAGTTACAGCTTTTGCAGTTTGTAAATTTTGAGCAATTTTTTCAAAAGGTGATTTTTCTGTTTCTAATTCTGATACTTCTGGTTCTTCTGGTGTATCGGATACTGGAGTTTCTTTTTTAAGTTGATCAGCTGTTTCATGAACATGTAAATAACTTTCTAATCTATTTATGTTTGCCCAAGCAAATTCATTTTTTCCACGATCTTTATACAGTATCGGTATAATTGCTCTGTTTGAATTACTTACTAATAAGAAATTATCATATAAAGGCATTTCTCGTACCATTCTTCTTGGTAGGAATGTACGAATATTGTCAATAACATCAAATAATGCACCGCTAGTGTTTTTCATTAACCATAATAATTCAAATGTAATATGTGGATATTTTTGTTTTAATTTTTTATATTCACGTGAAATTAATGGTAGAATTCTTCTGATAGCCATTCGTGGTCCACGTGCTTCTGTAAAATGTTTTAATGCTTGAGAGTAAAGTGATAAATCATAAAAATAATAATCTTTGCTTCTTTGGGGATCAATGTCTTTTAAATGATTAAATGTATGTAGAATTCTAAATCTTTTACCATGTTCGGCTCTTAATTGAAATTGTCTTCTAGCATCAAGAGCATATTCTCTACCATTAAATGTTCTGTTGACTATTCTCATTTGGCGATTGGGAACAATGATACCTCTGCCATTAAAAAGAAATAATCCAGAATCATATATTGAATCCCAAATCTTTACATTTGAGTCAGGTAGTGTAATAAAAACAGTTGGTTTTTCAATTCTTAAAATGGTTCTAGATATCATTCTTTCATTTAATTGCGACATTACCATTTCTAGTAATATATCTTGCGATTCTTCCATAATCTTTCTCCTTCAAATTTTAGACATCGGCAAAAAATTGAATTATAAAAATCCAATTATTGAAATTTTTAATTCAAAAATCTGCCGATGTCAACAAAAGTTTAGAATCTTCTTAATATCAAATAATTCGTAAAAGTTATATTTTAAAATCTCTGCAAATAAATAAACATACCCATAATGGATATGACCGTTAATACTTATGGGTATTGCTACATTAAATAATAATTTATTACAATCAATTAAATAATTTGTAATTAGTAGAGGTCTTTGATTTTTAAACTGACATATTAAAAGAGTTACTGGTTGGTTATTAACTTGACCTTCTAAATAACTTTTTTTAAACCATTCACACACTTTGCCATATTTCCAAAAAGTAGGATGATGTTGTGAATATCCAGTTTTGGTTTCGATTAAGAATGGAAAATGTCTTCTCCATGTATCGGGAATTTGTTTGACTGGTACTACATCACCACACCATACAGATTTATCCATGCCAGAAGTTGAATGCCTTTTTAGAAAATCTTTATCTTCAAACATCCAGAATGCTAAATCTTTTGCTACTTTTCTTTCATATGAGTTTCCTTTTTGTTTCGAAGGCATAACTTGCTCCTTTTTTATAATTCAAGAATTTGCAGATATCAATCATCAATTCTATAATTATCTCTCATTAACAATCTTTCTATATCATTCATAGTAGCTTCTTCTTCATTTACTAATCCAGTTTCAATTGCTTTATTAATATCTTGAAATGCTAACGCATTCAACCAACTGTCAACAAACGGTAGATTTTTAACACCAATAATTTCAAAATTTCTATAGTTATTTAATCTTGCTGGCATCTTTTTATTTTCTTTATCTCTGCACATATTTGCAACAGTTAACTCAATATGGACTAAATCCATTCCAGGTAATTCTTCATAAATTAAATCTAATAACACTCTTGGATCTTTTACATATTTGGTTGTTCCGTCAAATAATTTAGTAATTACAGCAGGATTAACTCCTTTAACATAAGTATCCTGAGCGATTACTTTTTCATCTTTTGTATATTTCAAAATCAAAAATCTACCTTGTTCAGCAATATCATTTGGTTTAAATAGATTAACTTCGAAATTTAATGGTAATGAATAATAACTAGGATTGTCGGCACCATGTCTTATTGTAATTAATCCAGGTAAAACATATTTTTCTGGATATTCATTTAAAGTAAGATCGTCATACTCATGTCTGTCGATTTCAATAACAATATCGTCTTTTGCCCAAATACTTTTTTCTTCAATATTTAAAATTAAATTTAATTCTTCGATATTAATTGGTGATTTATGAATAATATCAATAAAATTAACATCAATGTGCTTTATCTTTTCAGATTGATGTCTTAATTTCATAAAAGCATTAACCGCAACATTATTAACAGCACCACCAGCTAATATTCCAATATTATCAGTGTCAAGTGATTCAGCCAATTTACCATAACAAACATTACAAATTCCTTTCTGGCTTAAACAATATAATGGACTACGAATCTTAATAGTTTGATTTAAGAATTCACTAGAATCTTCAATTAGCTTTAATTCATTTTCAATCAATGCATATCTTCCAGCAATTCCATCAGCTTTTTCGTTATCTATATATAATTCTAAATATTTTCTAGTCCCACAATCTTGTTTATCTAATTTAATGTTGGCATTTGCCATGACAACTTTACGAGACAAATAGCCAGGTTGTTGAACAGCTGTTGATTTAATAAAGAAACCACTTCTAGCTTCTGCTGCTGCTTTATAATAATCTTCAATGTTATATCCATCTGAGATACCGTTTGCAATCATAGTAATATTATTTTCGATGTCAGGGGTCATTCCTTTTGATACTTGTAATTGTGCCCAAGTTTCCTTATTCATTTTCCCACTAGACTTAGAATCTAAGGCTTCAATAAATGGAATTTCTTGTTCTTGCATTTCTGCGGCAAGAGAATTTATTAATTGAGTTCTTCTTCTTTTAAATTCATCTAAACTTAATTCTGGAGCTTCTTCTAAAAACTTTCTTTTTGATTCTTTCCATTCTTCTGATGGATTGAACATTTCAATTTGAAAGGTTCTAGGGTCAAAAGTTGCTAACATATTAGCATGTTTTTGTATATTTCTCACATAATCTGAAGCTTCAGATGGTTCATATTTTTCACTAATTTGTCGAATTATTTTTTGTAATTTCTTTTTATCTACAGGTTCATTAACTAATGGAAAATTATCTGGAAGAATAGTATTAAACCAAATTCTTCCTAGTGATAATTTTTTACTTCTGTTATTAGTTTTGGTTGGATGAACATATGAAAATTCAGTTGAAAGATCAACTCCTTCATTTTTTAGTTCATCATATACTTGATCAGCTGAATTGAAAGTTGCGAAAGCCATATTTAATCTCCTTATTTGGTCCAACGATCTTTTTCTGAATCATATGTATAACCTTCTGATTCAAGAGTTTGAATTGCTTTTTTAGCAGATTCTTTACCTTTTGTTGTTAGTTTAAGACCGTCACCGTCTTGTTCTATTAATCCATTTGATTTAGCTATTGCTATTGCACTTCCTGTTTTATCATCTGTATCATCTAAATTTGATTTAATACGATGTAAAAGTGCTGCTTCGCCACGACCTTCGAATAATTTAGTTATGCTTATCATAATTTTCTCCTTGATAATTTTATCGAATCAGAAACCTTCAGGTCAGTGTCAAATTATGACTGAAGATGAGGCAATACAAAAAATTAAAAATAAATAAAATTAATTCTGGATAACTTTCAAAACACGAAAGTTATCCAGAATTTTCTTTTTCATCAATTAAATCGTCTACATCAAATATAAAATTTGAAAAATAGCCTTCTGCTAAAGCTTCTTCCTTAGTGTAAAATAAATCTTCATGTCTGCCTGGTAAGACAGCGTGACCTGGTCCAAATTTAGGACTGATTTTTGGTTGACGGATTTTTAAGAATCTTAAGAAATACAACCAAGTGTTAAATTTGATTTTTTCCCAAATTTCTTCTAGTTTTGATATTTCATTAAAATGAATCCAATAAAATATATAAGCACCTGTTGACTCTTTTGTGTTAAAGTCTTGTATTTCTACTATTTCAACTTGTATTGGTTGAAAATTATAAAAAATCCAAGCCTTATCTCCTACATTAAAAAGTTTTTTGGTTGCATCATATTTTCGAATATGCTTTCTTCTAAGTTTATTTAAATCGTTTTTTAATTCTTTTAAATCTGTTTCCATATCCTTTTCCTTTTAAGCGGCAGATTCTTTTTGTTTAGCATTTTTTGAAAAAAAATACATTGTCCAACTGTGGACAATGAATACACGCATTGATTAGAGTGCCACCCCTAACCCTTTTAAACGACTTTGGCTTCGGTCGTCCCCGTGTATAAGGGGTGCAGAGTCCCAGTCTGCCTCCTGGACACTCTTGGGTACGCAACCCTAAAGTTTGTCATATCAATCTCACAATCCAATTTTCAAAATTAGATCTGTTACTGGTCCTCGAGAATGTTTACCTTTTAATACAATATGTCCATAATTGTCTTGACCCTTACATAATTTTACTAACCAATTCAATCCATTATTATATTCATTTTGATTCGAAATAACCTGTCTAGTATCTCCAATAGCAAATAATCTAGTATTCTGTCCACATCTAGTAGCCACACTTCTCATTATCTTCCTACTCAAATTTTGAGCTTCATCAATAATTAAAATAGAATCTTCAATATTCATTCCTTGAATATAATTTAAAGGCAATAGTTCAAATTTATTCTTATTAAAACCTTTATCTAAATCTTGACTATCAATAAATAACTTGTTTGCTGGTCTAATTTCATGTAACTTATGTACTAAATCTACAACAGGTCTAATAGCAGGTCCAAACTTTTCATCTAATGTTCCCGGTAAAAATCCTGATTCTTTACCTAATTCTTCAGGTGATTTAGTAACAATTATTTTTTTGAATTGTTTTCGTTCTAAAGTTAATTTTAATGCAGCAGCCAAAGCTAAAAAGGTTTTTCCATAACCAGCTCGGCTTTGTACTGTAACTATGTCTAATTCATTATTTAATAATAGTTCAAAAGCCAAGTTTTGATATACATTTTTAGGTTTTATTTTCCAAACATCATGCTCATAACTAATGCAATTTAATCCTTCTTTTGAATTGAAATGAGGTTTTCCTTCGATCCAAGTAAAAGCATTAATAATTGGTTCATCCTCATAAAACCCAGTATACTGTTCACTATCAGTTAGAAATGGAACAGAATTTAAAAAATCGTTTGTTTGAATATTTTTGTGTTCAGCTTGTATCCTTAATAGTCTGTCTGAAGTCACTAAAATACCATTTTCACGAAGATGTGGATCACTATCAACTTCATCTAATATGTTTTGATCCACATTATCTGTATAATGTGAATGACTAGATTGATTATCAATAAAATGCAACCATTCTTTATTTTCCTCAATTTTTTTAATTGCAATTCCTGCAGCAGACCCTCTATCCTGTTTTGATTTTAAATAATCTAATTCAAATAAAACATGATTAGGAATGTATACTTCATTTTCGGTACCATTCCTTAAAATTGTTAGAGCGTCTGGATTGTCAATTAAAACGTTTGTGTCAACAATGTAGTGTTTTTGCATAATTGCTCCTTAATTAAAACTTAGTTAGTTTTATTGACAGCGGCAGATTTCACTTCTTGATAAAGCAATAAAATCTGCCGATGTCTAAAAATTAACCAAAGTAATTAATTTTTTCTAATGCTCTGATTGTACGATGATGCATATTCAATGCATCTTCTAGAGCACTGTGTGTATGTGTTCTGGGTTTTTTAACACCCAATGGAACATAC
>Ga0207421_10007871_pt1 | contig 11230 bp, 9 predicted proteins | sample SodLakKL_010_SED_4_FD_187542 | JGI IMG/M metagenome (GOLD analysis project Ga0207421, IMG submission 187542) | Alkaline sediment microbial communities from Lake Tanatar, Kulunda Steppe, Russia - 8KL_010_SED (SPAdes) (version 2) | ecosystem: Environmental > Aquatic > Non-marine Saline and...
GCAATGGTATCTGCGATGTTGCCTGCAATGGTGTCTGTGATGGATGCCTGCAATGGTGTCTGAATCGGTATATGTGCGGCGACTGCAGCAGCATCCGTAACGCTGTCCGCACATCATCCGTCACCAATCGGGGTTCAGGTAAATCGGGTCGCCGATCACGAATTGCCAGTTGCCCCGAAACGTGCCCAGCCGGCCGATGAAGCGGATCTGCTCACCGGTTTGCCCCAGTTCCGAAAGGTGATCCCGCAGCTCGCGATTATGGGAGAACAGGTCGTAATATTTGCCGTTCACCTCGATCTGCCGGTCCTCCGTAACAGTCCCGGTCACATAAAACAGCCTGTCAAAGAATTCCTCTGAACGCAATTCCTTTCCGCCGTATTCCTCCGGCATCAGCACGTGTTCCCGGTCCGGGATCTCATACACCACGGGAATCGGCTCCCACTCCTCGTCATCGTTCACGCCCGGATCCTCCAGTGTTACCTTCCGTTCAGGGTCATCGTCCTCCACGACCGTGAATTTCATACTGATGGGCAGGTGGTCGGAGTAACCGCCGCCGTCCCCGAAGAAATGCCAACGGTTCGGCATGCCGCTGTTCACATACACATTCTTTCCGGGAAAGCGTCCGACATCGAACGAATTGTCCACGTACTGCACGCCGTGGAAATCGTACATGCCGGGACTGACCATGATCTGCATCAGCGTCCCCCAGTATCCCCGGAACGTATCCGAGCCGCGCTCCGAAATATCATGTTCATACCACAGGTTGTATACCGCATCGGTACCGCCCTGCTTGACCTTCCGCTCGTCCCCGACCGAGCGCAGCACGTCGTTGACCGCCGTCTTTTCCATGTAGGGATAGCGGTGGGACTGGTTGTAGTCGCTGTTGAAATCACCTCCAAGGATGAAGTCAACGGCCGGATTTTCCGCTCGCAGCTCATCCAGCCGATCTTTCAGAACCTGTGCATTCTGGATACGGATCCGCTCCATTTCCCGGTCCGACGCCCGGGACCGCCAGTGGTTGGCAAACACGGCCAGGTCGTATCCATCGACATCCAGCCACACCTCCAGTATCGGCCGCGCCCCTTCTGTTGGATGAGACCGCGTCTTTTCGTGTTGAATCGGAAGTCGCGAGAAGATAACGTTCTTCTGCACATGTGTCGGACGATGGTTTTCATCCCTTTCATAAGCCACGGCCAGGTCGTATCCCGTCAGGCCATGATCCTCAAATCCCTTCAGGAGCAGTATTTCGGACGGCAGGTCGGCAATAACCTCATTGAATTCGTCCCCCAGCATCTGATCCAGGGTCATATCTTCATATCTCTTCATCACGGCCAGATGGTCATAACGCTCACCACCCGACAACGGTGTGAAATCACTTTCGATCTCGGAAAAGACGATCACATCAGGCCCCGCGCCATCGTTGTAACGCGCCATGAGCCGGGCGTGATTTTGGATTTTCGTGAGCACATGTGCCGGGGTATACTGGGGGTTGCCGTCCGCATCCGCCGGTCGGTAATCCTGGAACACGGCATAGCCGTCCGCGTCAAACAGGTTTTCGATATTATGTACCACCAGTTTGTATGGACGTGCGTCGGCCAGCGACGATCCACAAGCCAGGACCAGCAACAGCAGGAAAAGCGGAATTTTGTGTTGATTGGCCGGTTTGTGTCGATTGTCCGGATGTCCGGACAGCACGTGACCTGAATCCGGCCATGGTATTTTGCTCAAGTTATTTCTCCTCATCGGGTTTTGGATTTGCATGATTCGTGATACTGCTGCTATCGTCGTGCCTTTATGTTTACCCCGGTACAAGGTCACCACTTGTTTTTTTCTCTCCGGCGGCGTCGACAGCCGCCACCGCAAGCGGCTTTCCACCGGTTTGCTCCAGAATGCATTCAAAAGGCTGCTCCAGGCAGACCTGCGGTGAGTGGGGTACCGTTTTGACCAGATGTCCATTCTCAAAAACCTCATACCGGACAATCGGTTCGTTGCCGGCATAGGCCGAATCCCACTGAAGCCGGATTTGCTCATCGCCTGTGATACGGATATTGCGGGGAGCGGTGAGTCCCTGGTCGGCCAGCTGGAAGTAGTTGGTTTTACCGTCATGGGACCGGTCGCCCAGCTTTTCAAGTTCACGCCGCTCCTGCTCCGACAGAGCATCCGGGGCAATCTGCGAGGCATAGAAATTCTGGATGAGCTGGCATTTGAGCGGATCCTCGTCAATATGCCCGATGCCGACAATCAGCGTATCCACGCCCGGTGTCGTAAGCGCGTACTCGATGAGCGGCTTGCTGGGCAGGTGATCGGTGCCCACCCGACGCACCACATCCTCCGGCCTCCGGGACCAGCGGGGCTCTTTGTCGTACATGGCTCCGTCTGCAAACACCTTCATGCCGACCACGCCGATGTCCTTCGCCTTGGCCACGGGGATCACATTGTGCTGCATGTTGAGATATTTCCGGTCGTTGACATTGATTGAGACCAGCATACCGTCCAGCAGTTCGAACTTGTCGCGCTGGATCATCTCCATCATGGCCGGTGCGGAATAGTGTCCGGAAAATCCGATATGCCGGATGAGTTTTTCATTCCGTGGATTCAGCCCGGTGATGTTGGTACCGTCCCGGAAATCGCGCAGGGCCACCAGCGCTCCAAAATTTCCGTCCGGATCCAGGTCGCCTTCCAGTCCCCGGTACACCACATCCACCTCTTCAAAACTGGTCAGGTTGTGGATCATCACCATATCCACGTAGGCGCCTTCGGGGTAACCGCCTTCCCCGTCGCCGAACATCAGGGTCAGGGCGCGTTTGACATCGCCCACCGCCCCTTTGGCAGGGTCCCCGTTCGTTGCATTCCGAACGCCCTCCATCTGCGGATAGCCGCCCTTGGCCCATCGGATCATGGTTTTTGTCGTCAGAAAGATGGAGGATCGCAGGTTTTCATCATATCCGGGTTGGTCCGGTATCAGGTTCCGCTCCCGGAACGCCTTCCCAAAATTGGCCTGGCTGGGTCCGTAGACATTGGAGGTATCGAAGTAATTCACATTCAGGTCAAAGGACTTGAGGATGATGGCCACCGGATCCACATCCTCCGGAGTCCACTGGATAGATGCCTGTCCGCCCAGGCCAAGAGTTGTGACATCAAAGTTGGTCCGGCCGAAGCGGCGCTTCATGGGGGACGGGTAAACGACATCACCGTACGCCAGGCCGGGCATCACCGCCACCCCTGCGGCCGCTGCGGCTGACAGTTTCATGAATTCACGACGGGACAATACTCCCGGAGTACTTATTTTCTTTTTCATAATCGTTCTCTTTTGGTCACAATTTCTATGTAACAATTTCCTGGTCACAATTATTTGGTCACAATTTTCAGGCTGCAATAATGACCACAATAATATCCGGCGAAAATATGGTTGCATCAGATACCTGCATGATACGAAACTGCCGGGATTCTTGTTCGCATTATCACTCACGGCTGCACTATCACTCACGGTCGGATTAACACCCGGTGCTGCCCGATTCTTTTGCAACCATCAGGTTTGTCCGGCGTATAAATGATAACCGTCTGCTCATGTCACCAACCCTGCAAATACCTTCTTCATGAACATTTTCATATTCATCGCATCCGTGATTCTTGTTGCGATTATTGCCGGATTGCTCTATCTGGCATGGTGTGGTCTCTTTGCCAATATCACTGTCGAAGAGCGTGACGAGGGCCCCTTCCTGCTCGTTTACAAAAAGCATACGGGCGATTACAAGAACATCGGTCCGGTGCTGGATGATGTCTACCACACCCTGCGCGACAAACATGATCTGACCACAACCCGGGGGTTCGGGCTTTACTACGACAATCCGCAGTTGGTGGAAAAGGCGGATTTGCGCAGTCTGGGCGGCTGCGTTGTGGATGGCATTTCCCCGGAGGAGCTGCACCGACTACATCCCGGTGTGAAAGAGTCCTTTGGCGTAGCCGTGTTTCCGGAATCCCTGAGCGTAGCGGCAGAGTTTCCGTACCGGGGCACGGTATCGGTGATACTCGGTGTATTCCGCGTCTACCCCCGGCTCCATACGTGGATGAAAAAATACAAGCGCCGGTCTGTGCCGGTCATGGAAATCTATGATACACCCAACAGGAAAATCACATACCTTGCGGCCGTTGGCGTGCCCGATTCAACCTATGAAAACCTGCTGAATCAGGGCACGTGACACGGCACGCCGGTCTCTCCCCGGAGACCGGATTTACCCCTGAGTCAGTGTGTGAATCACTTCACCATCCGGTCGGGTAAGTTCTATTTTGAGCGGCATTTTGCCGGCAGCATGCGTGGAACAGCTCAGGCACGGGTCAAACGCCCTGATGACCGCTTCCACCCGGTTGAGCATTCCTTCCTTGACCTTCTCGCCTTTCACAAACTGCCTTGCAACCTGCATGATGCCATGGTTCATTGCCATGTTGTTATGTCCGGAGGCGATGATCAGGTTGGCCCACTCCATCACACCATGCTCATCCACTTTGTAATGGTGGATAAGGGTGCCGCGCGGAGCCTCGGCCATGCCTACGCCTTCCAGGTTGTTCGGTCCCGCAACAGCCCTTGTCTTGGTACCTGTGAATGCGGGTTCTGAAAGCAGCTGCTCCAGTTTTTCCAGCGAGTAGAGAATTTCGATAAGGCGCGCATGGTGGTAGTAGAACGAACTGAGTACGGCGCCGCTTGAAAGTCCGCGGAATTCCGACAGTTCAAGATCCGCCTGGGGCGTGCCGCAGCGGTCTACGACGTTCAGGCGCGCAAGCGGACCAACGCGGTACATGCCTTTCGGATATCCCATCGGCTTGTAGTAGGGGAACTTCAGATAGGTCCACTTCTCAACATGTTCGGCGATATAGTTCTGATAGTCGGCCGGTTCCAGTTTGTCCGCCACGATCTTGCGCGAGGAATCGACAAAGCGGATTTTCCCGTCATAGAAATCCAGCTCGCCTTCGTCGTTCACCAGTCCCATGAACAGGGATTTCATGTTGGCGAACGAGCGGATTTCATCGCGGAATTCCGATACCCGCAGGGAAGAGGAGCCGTTCTGGCTCAGCGCCTGCTTGTACCAGTCGAGATTCCGCTGGACGATACGGAGCATCTCCGGGATGTCGGACAGGATCTTGTCGCGTACCTCTTCGCTGCACGGGTCGGATACGCCACCGGCGATGATGGCTGCGGGATGCACCCGTTTGCCGGCCAGCAATTCAATGATCGTCTGTCCGAATTTTCTCAGCCGGATGCCGTCACTGGCCATCTGCGGATTCTTTTTCAGCACTCCCAGAATGTTCCGCTCCATGGGATCGGCGTCAAAACCCATCACCAGGTCGGGAACGGAGAGGTAGAAAAAGCTCAATGCGTGGGATTGGACGATCTGGCCAAGGTTGATGGCCTGTCTGATAAGGGCCCCGGTCTCCGGCACTTTCACGGCCAGGATATTGTCGCACGCCTTGGCGCCTGCGATCAGGTGCGCGACCGGACAGATACCGCAAACACGTGCCATCAGCGACGGCATCTCACGGAACCGCCGTCCTTCGCTCAATTTTTCAAATCCGCGGAACTGGGTCACCTGAAAGAGCGCATTGTCAACCGTACCGCTGTCATTCAGCATCAATGTGATCTTTCCGTGCCCTTCAATCCGGGTAATGGGCTCAATAGTTATGGTTCTAGACATGAAATAATTCTCCTATCCAAATCGTGTTCGTAGTGACAGCTCGGGGGTTCTTCCCTCCGCTATTTCCACCAGGGTGTAGAAAATGTTGTCTGCTGAGGGCGGGCATCCCTGCAGGAACACATCCACATGTACAAAGTGATGCACCGGGTAGGCCTTCTCCAGCAGTTTCGGAATGTTTTCATCCGGAATAATGTCGTTGCCCGGTGTAGTCTCGAGATATCCCCGTTTGAAGACGTCTTCCAACTTGAAATGATTCCGCATGGAAGGCACGTTGGCGGTCACCGCACAATCCCCGAACGCAATCAGGGTTTTTGTGCTCTTGCGGACCCGTTTCACCATTTCAACGTCCTCGTCCGTGCTGATGGCCCCTTCCAGCAGGGTCACATCCACGTTTTCGGGGAACTCTTTTGCATCCACAAGCGGACTGAACACGATGTCATAGATTTCAGCTACTTCAATAAGGCGCTCGTCCACATCCACCAGGGACATGTGACAGCCGGAACAGCCGTCCAGCCAGAGCGTGGCAAGGGTCAGTTTCTTTTTCATTCGTGAGCCTCCCGCATTTTCGTCAAATAGGGCAGTAATTGTTTACGTTTTGACATTTCACCAACCGACTTTCCTCTTTCGATCAGGGCACCGGTGGGACACACATGGACACACTTGCCGCACTGCGTGCATGTCTCCGATTCACCCCAGGGCCGATCCAGGTCGGTGATGATCCGTACGTCGATGCCCCGGTCCTTGATATCCAGGGTATGCGCACCTTCAATCTCGTCACACACCCTGACGCATCGCGTACATGCGATGCACCGGTTGTGATCCAGGACGTAGCGCTCATGGGTGGCATCAACGTCAAGATGCGGGTACATATAGGGGAAGTGGACGTGAGACATTTCCACTTTCTGTGCCATCGTCTGCAGTTCACAGTAACCGTTTGAAGCACATACGGAACAGACATGATTTCGCTCCGAGAAATAGAGCTCAAGCAGGTTTTTCCGGTATTTTTTGATCCTGTCTGTGTTGGTGGATACGACCATGCCTTCTTCCACCGATGTCATGCAGGACGGGAGCAACTTGGGCGATCCGGCAATTTCAACAATGCACATGCGGCACCCGCCGTAGGGCGAAAGGCCTTTCATATAACACAGAGTCGGAATTTTTATCCCGTTCTCACGGGCAACTTCCAGGATGGTCTGGTTTTCCCGCGCTCCGACCTGTCTTTCATCGATCGTCAGGGTTTTGATTTTTACTGATGAGCTCATAATACCGCTTCCTCTTTATGTTCAATGGCACACACACCGGCCGGACACTTTTTATCGTTGATATGAGCCAGGTACTCATCCCTGAAAAAGCGGATAGTACTGAGCACCGGATTCGCAGCCGTCTGGCCGAGTCCGCACAAACTGGTATTCCTGACCACATCGCAAAGCTCTTCGAGCAGCTCCATGTCATACATGGTTGCCCTGCCCTCCGAGATCATGGTAAGCAGATTGTGCATCTGGGCAGTCCCGACGCGACACGGGGCGCATTTTCCGCAAGACTCTGACCGGCAGAAATCCATGAAGTATTTCGCAACGTCGACCATGCATGAGGTCTCGTCCATTACGATCATGCCGCCGGACCCCATGATGGAGCCGACCTGTGCCAGCGACTCATAGTCCACTTTCATGTCCAGGTACTCGTCCGGGATACAGCCGCCTGACGGGCCACCCGTCTGAACCGCCTTGAATTTTTTGCCGCCCAGGATACCACCTCCAATTTCGAAGACGATTTCCCGCAGTGTAATACCCATCGGCACTTCAATCAGGCCCGTGTTGTTGATGCTGCCGGCAAGGGCAAATACCTTGGTACCCTTGCTCCGCTCGGTTCCGATACTTGCAAAGTAGTCGGCACCCTTGCGGACGATCGGGCTGATGTTGGCGAACGTTTCCACGTTGTTTATCAGGGTGGGATGTCCCCACAGTCCGTATTCTGCCGGATAGGGCGGACGTGGTCTCGGTGTGCCGCGCTTTCCTTCGATGGATGCGATCAGGGCCGTCTCTTCGCCACAGACAAAGGCGCCGGCTCCCAACCGTATTTCCACATCAAAGCTGAACGGGGTGCCGCATATGTTCTTGCCCAGGAAATTCTGGCGCTCGGCCTGCTTGATGGCTGACCTGAGCCGCTTGATGGCCAGCGGATATTCCCCACGGATATAGACATACCCGTGCGATGCACCGACAGCGTAACCGGCAATGGCCATGCCCTCGACAATACTGTGCGGATCGCTTTCCAGCATGCTTCGGTCCATGAAGGCACCGGGGTCGCCTTCATCCGCATTACAGATGACAAATTTCTTGACGCCGACCGCCTTGTGGACCGTACTCCATTTGAGTCCGACCGGATAGCCGCCACCGCCCCGGCCGCGCAACCCGCTCTTCACCATCGTATCGATGACTTTAACGGGCTCCATGGTGGTCAGGCAGTTGTACAGGGCCTCGTATCCTTCCAAAGCAAGGTAATCCCCGATCACCTCCGGATCGGTCTTGCCGCAGTGCTCCAGGGCCATTTTGGTCTGGTGTGCAAAAAACGGCATATCATCCGGTATTTGCAGCCTTTTGACCGGCTTTTTATTAATATTTTTGACAATATCAGGGGCATCATCCGGCTTTACTCCACCGTATAGCGCCTGACTATTGTTAATGGTGACCAGGGGGCCGGAGGCGCACAATCCCAGGCAGCCCGTACCGCTGACCCTGCAGACATCCTTTTTCTCCTGCTCCTTGACCTGCTTGGTCAACGCCTCCTTTACTTTTTCGCTTTGCAGGGAAACGCAGGCCGCAGCCGTACAGACATTGATGTTGTATTCAAAGCCTTCGCGCTTTTTCTGATGCGCTTCACCGATTTTTTTGAATTCTTCAGGTGTCATTTTGTATCATTCTCCCAATTCTGTCTACGACAATTTCCGGTGTAACTTGTCCGGCAATTTCCCCGTCCAGGACCATCGCCGGTGCTAATCCGCAGGAACCGATGCAGCGCGCGGTAAGCATGGACAACTTGTTGTCTTCGGTTGTGTCACCGTCCTCCACGCCAAAATTATCCCTGATGGCAGAAAGGATCGCAGGCACCCCTTTGATATAACATGCCGTTCCCGTGCAGAGCACCGCGGTGTGCTCTCCCTGTGGCTTCAGGGTAAAGAAGTGATAGAAAGTCGCCACACCGTAGATTTTGCTTAACGGTACCCGCAATGCATCGGAGACGTACTTCAAATTATCGTCATCAAGGTATCCGTATGCCTCCTGCACGGTGTGCAGTGTTTCAATGAGGGCATACGTAGAGTGACCGTACCTGCGCATGGTGGCGTCGACAAGCTTCCTGCGCTTGTCTTTGCTCGCAGATTTATTCATGGAGTGTACTCCTGTGGTTGTTTCTGTAATTAAATATTATCAATAAGAGATAGTTGCGGTATCAATATTTGATGCCTCAGTATACCACTTTTATTGTGAATTCCTGATGAATATTTCTTCTTGTAACCGCTTTTTCGAACTGAGTTAATCATATATTTCGCATTAGTGACACAACCGGCAAAAGATGCTTTTGCCGCAGCGCAAGACAGCCGCATGAGAACCCTTCCGGAAAACCGATCCGCAATGCAATGGCAAGCAAACTGGGTATCTTGTCTACTGATTCCGGATTCGCTTTATCAATAATCCACATGAAATGAACATGGCAGCCTCCGGCTGACACACAGGAGCATGATCAAATCCTGCCATGTGAATTCATTCTGACGATATAAATCCAAATATTTAAACAGATGAAATGTCCCAAAACGGAATCCCCCATGTCCCGATCCGCCAGATACAGCAATAAGAAGTTCGGCCTGCCCCCGGGAAGCCTGGTATTCACGGGCAGAAAAAAAACAGAACAGCTTCAAATCAGCGTGATGGATTATGGACCGGAGCAACTGGAGGAGTCGCAATCCGGCGACATCACCTCCTGTTTTCCGTTCCGTGGCACTTCCGCGACCTCCTGGATTACGATCACGGGGCTTCATGAAACGGAAAAAATCGATGCTCTGGCAAAGCACTTCGGAATCCATCCCCTGACCTCCGAAGATATCCTCAACATCCATCAGCGACCCAAGGTGGAGGTGTTTGAGGACTATATTTTCATCACCCTGAAGATACTGGATTTCGAAAAAGACACACGCCATGTCGGCATCGACCAGGTCAGTCTCATCCTTGGCAACGGCTATGTACTCATGTTTCAGGAGCAGCAGGAATCCCTGTTTGACCCTCTGCGCAAGAGGATCCGCGAAAGCAAGGGGCGCATACGAAGGATGAACTCCGACTACCTCCTGTATGCCATCCTGGACATCATCGTGGATCACTACTTTGTCAACCTGGAACAGATCGGCGACCACATCGAGACCGTTGAGAAACATCTCATGACAGAACCGGACCCGAAAACGCTCAACGAAATCTACCGTCTCAAACGCGAGGTGCTGTTCCTGCGAAAGTCGGTGTGGCCTCTGCGGGAGGCGATCAGCCGGCTGGAGAAATCGGAGTCGCCGCTCATCACAGAGAAGATTGTACCGTACCTGCGCGACCTGTACGACCACACCATCCAGGCCATTGACAGCATCGAAACCAACCGGGACCTGCTTTCGGGCATGCTGGACCTCTACCTCTCAAGCGTCAGCAACCGCATGAACCAGGTCATGAAGATGCTGACCATGATCGCCACCATCTTCATCCCGCTAACCTTCATCGTAGGCATCTACGGAATGAACTTCGAGAACATGCCCGAGCTGGAATGGCGTTATGCCTATTTCGTGGTGCTCAGCCTCATGTTCGCCATTGCGATGGGCATGTTGGCCTGGTTCCGCAGAAAAGGGTGGATGTGACCAGCGTCACTGCACATCGAAATCAAAAAACGTGTCCGGATAAGGTTCATCGGCAAGTCGGTAATGCCACCACTCTCGCGAATAGGGCAGAAACCCATGCCGCTCCATGGTTTCTTTCAGGAGGATGCGGTTGGCGACCTGTTCCGGCGTGACAAGATCGGAATCGTGGTGCGACGGCGGACCGAACAGGTCGAACCCGCTTCCCATGTCCACCTCCTCCCCGGTCTCCAGGTCGTAGAGTGACAGGTCGATGGTGCTGCCGCGTGTGTGTCCGGACCGCTCGGCGATATACCCCTTGGTGAAGAGATCGGCTTTGTCCACCTCGGGATAATACTTCTGCTTGGTCAGGGTATCCGCCGGATCCCGGGCCCAGCGCACAAAATGGTCCACGGCCTTCTGCGGACGGTACGCATCAAAGATTATCATGCCATATCCCTTTTCGCGCAGTTCGTCGGCCGCGTTCTTCAGGGCCAGGAGCGCTTCATCGGTGAGGATGGCGACCGGGGCCAGGTACCCGTCCACCCGTGTTCCCACAAAATTATCCTCGGTGTAATACCGGATGTCGTATTTGGCATCAGGGATATGCTCATGGACGTATCCGAATCCCTCGGGAATGCGCCGCTCCCGGTGGTCGCCGTTGCTGTTCCCGCCGTTGCTG
>Ga0207421_10007872_pt1 | contig 11229 bp, 6 predicted proteins | sample SodLakKL_010_SED_4_FD_187542 | JGI IMG/M metagenome (GOLD analysis project Ga0207421, IMG submission 187542) | Alkaline sediment microbial communities from Lake Tanatar, Kulunda Steppe, Russia - 8KL_010_SED (SPAdes) (version 2) | ecosystem: Environmental > Aquatic > Non-marine Saline and...
GATCCTCGGGCACATTGCGCAGCCTTTGATTGGCCGTGGCCACGCCCGGAGCCCGTCCCACAGTACCAATGCTCCAAAGATTCTCTGCCTGGGACTGCAGGATTTTCTTTGCATACTCGTTCCGGACTGCCGGGTCTGGGTCGCCGAGATAGGCATCCAGCCAACTGCGCAGTTCTTTGATCTCTTCTGGAGGTTCCATTCCGCTCTCGCCGTCGCTCTCGAACCAAAGAGCCCAAGCGGGCCAGCGGGTGCATTCCCACCTAGGCACAGTGGGAACGTACTCAAAACCGCGTTCTGCGAACTGCAGGGCAGGTCCGGCTCCGCTCCAGATCAGCGCATCCTGTTCGTTGGCCGGAGCCCTCTGGCTCTGCAGTTCGTGGGAGTTGAAACGTACATTGAGATCGATGCCGATGTCTGCCCACTGCTGCTCTACGAGCTCAGAAACTTGGGGCCAAAGCCCGGCATCGATATATTCCAAGGTGAACGTGAAGGAGTCGCCATCGGGCCTGTCGCGCCATCCGTCTCCGCTTTGGTCCACAAAGCCGAGATCGTCTAACATGGCTTCGGCCCGTTCCGGGTCGAACTCAACATAGGACTCTGCCCAAGCAGAGTCGACAAAGTCAGCTTCTTCCAGAACCATGTGCTGGCGGGGAACGCCTTGGCCGTAGAAAAGCACGTCATTGATCTCTTCACGGTCAATGGCCAGCGACAAAGCCTTGCGGAACTGATCATTTTGGAAGGTTTCCCGGAGGAAGGGATCGTTGTGCGTCAAATTGAGCATGATTACACCAGCGTTGCCGCCATCGGAAGGCCAAAGCAGGCTGTTGAAGTTTCCTTCTTCCTCGTATTGGCGCAGGACTGAGTAGTCCCGGATATCCGTGCGGAAGCGGGCAAAGTCGATTTCGCCGCTCATGATCATTCCTGTCAGGATTTCCCGGTCAGCCACCAAGGTTGTCTCGATGCGATCGATGTAGGGGAGTTGGTTTCCTTCCCGGTCGACTTTCCAGAAGTAGGGGTTGCGCTCCCAGGAACGATGGGTGGAAGACAGAGCCACTAGATCATAGGCCAGCAGTGTGGGCAGATCGGGGTGCAGCGGCAGTGACATCCATTTTTCGTTGCGCTGTTGGAAAAGTTCATACCAGCTGTCGAAGCCTTCCTCTGAAACCATGGCGGCCAGTTCGTCCTCGTCCGTATAGTTGGGGTGGAACTGTTTCAGATAGTGTTTGGGATTGTTGACCACTTCGGGCGCCTTGGTGAGCTCCACCAAGAAAAACGGTTTTGCTTCCGCAAAGGTGACCGTGAACTCGTAATCAGAAACCGCTTCCACCTCGGCCGTTTCACCACCAGCCCTCCAAGTATCTCCCACTACAGGTGTGAGATCTTCGTTGAGCAGAATGTCTTCATACCAAAACATTACATCTTCAGTGGTAAAAGGATGCCCGTCAGACCATTTGACCCCTTCGCGTAGGTAAATCGTAAAGGTTGTTCCGTCCTCGGACATTTCGATATCCTTGGCGAAATTAGGTACAGCATCGGTCAGTGCAGGGTCAACCTTCGTTAGTCCTGCAACGAAGTCCATGAAGTGCATGTCCTCTCCGCCAAAGCGGATGTCGAGGGTTGCTGACTCGACCGTGCCTCCATAGACGCCGATATCGCCTGTTTCCACCACGTAGGGATCACGGGGCAGACGATCGTCAACCGATGGCAGCTCACCTTCTGCGACCGGGTCCTCCAAAAACGGAGACTGCTGAAAGGTTGCAGGAACAGCGGCTGCAGAAGCAGAAACGAGAAGCGCAATGGATACAACGACGGACCAGAATACCAGATTCGGATATTTACCAGCCATTAAAGTTTCCCTCCTCAGATAGTGCACGCGGGTTTGCCAGCAGTGTCTTGGTGGCCGGCTTACTGTGGATTGACCAAATCAGCAAACGGTCTGTCCTCCTCTCCTATGCTTGATTCCACACGGCGCCGCCTCCAGACATGGCCACTGCCGAACACCATGCCGGCAGCGTTTCTACCTAGGATCTTAACCGTTAGTTTAACTTTTCCTGCCTACGCCCGCAAATTTTGCTGAAAAAGTTGCCGCAACAGACGCATGCCAACCGACGAATTTCCCGGCAGGAACGGATGTCAATGGGTCTTGCTGCACTAAAATTCCAGTACATTGCATAGGAGAGCAACGAGGGGGGAGCCGCACCCTCTAATGGCATGGACGAGTTGCAGAAAATGTTTCAGAAATTGTTCTGAGAAGAAGGAGAACCGACAATCGGTATCTAAAGGAAAACGTAGACACTGTTACATGAAACGAGGTTACGCTATGGCCACAATAAGGGAAATCGCAGACCTCGCTGGGGTCTCCAAAGCGACCGTTTCCAGGGTTCTCAATGGCAAACGGCATATCAGTGAAGCCACGTCGCGGCGGGTTCGGGATGCCGCAGAGCGGTTGGGCTATCCCATAACGCCCACAGCCGTGCCAAGCCGAAGGCCGAACCGGACCGGGAATTTTGGAGCTATCTTCACCCAATATCCAGGATCAGAGCGAACGTCCGCGAATATTGGAGTCAACTTGCAGAATCCATCATGGAGTAGCGAAGCCCTGCAGGGAATCGAGACCTTGGTCCGGGAAGCGGGGTTCAATGTGTTTGTGACCAGCATGAGTCTGCTCCGGGCCGAAGATCCGCTGCCGCTGTTTGTGCAGCAGCAGCAGGTGGATGGCGTATTTGTGCTCGGCGGAGTATTTTCCCGAGACTACCTGCAAAAGCTGGTCGACGCCGGGGTGGCGGTGGTGATAGTCGGCGGATGCATTTCCCTGCCGAATGTGCACTGCGTCTATGCCGACAACTATCGCGGGGCGTACTTGCTGGCTGAGCATCTGCTAACCCAGGGATGCAGACATGTGGGTTTGATCAATGGACCAAATACAACCAATACATCCCAGGACAAACTGTTCGGATACCGCAGCGCCCTAGAACGGCATGGATTTGACTGGGACGGCCGTCTGGTCTCCCATGCAGACTTCACCGAGACGTCTGGGTACGAAACTATCAAATACTGGCACGAAGAAGGCTTGACTGTGGACGGTGTTGTCTGCGGACATGTCTTACAGGCATTGGGTGTTTACCAGTACTGTGACGATAGAGAGCTGCATATTCCCCGCGATCTAGCTGTTGTCGGATTTGAAGGCGGCGGCAGTGTGCTTCGGCTAGAGCCGCAGTTGACTAGTGTGCGCTGGTTCAATCGCGAAATGGGTATGGAGGCAGCCCAACGAATGTTTCAAATCCTAGATGGCCGTGCTGCCATGGCAGCGCGCACCATTCTTCCCATTGAAATGAAGATCGGATCTTCGTGTGGGAGTGGCTTGGACGGAATTTCCGATGAAGCACACAAGACTGGCTAGGGAGGATACACGCTATGAAAACAGTGGAGCACAAAGCTGATCTATGCGTTGTCGGAGGAGGTCTGGCAGGCATGTGCGCCGCCATTGCTGCTGCGCGAAGGGGCAGCCGCGTGGTTCTGATGCAAGATCGCCCCGTGCTAGGGGGCAATGCTTCGTCGGAGATCCGCATGTGGGTGTGCGGTGCCCACGGAGAGGACAATAGAGAAACGGGGATTTTGGAGGAGATCAGCCTCGAAAATCTTTACCGTAACCCCAGGCGCAATTACTCCATATGGGACAGTGTCCTCTATGAGAAGGTGCGCTTTCAGGATAATCTGACCCTGCTTATGAACTGCACCTGTCAAGAAGCATCCATGCAGGCAGACCGCATCGGCAGCATCCGCGGGTGGCAGATGACCACGCAGACCTATCACATTGTAGAGGCCGATCTGTTTGCCGACTGTTCCGGCGACAGTATTTTGGCTGTGCTGTCCGGCGCAGACTATCGGTTGGGCCGGGAGGCAGCGTCCGAGTATGGCGAATCCATTGAACCGGAAGAAGCCGACGAGAAGGTCATGGGCCATTCCCTGCTCATTCAGGCGCGGGAAATGCCTGAACCGCAGCCTTTTATTCCTCCAAGGTGGGCGTATACGTACCGGGACGACAGCGAACTGCCCCATCGGGATCATCGGCTGCCGGAAAGCAATTTTTGGTGGATTGAACTGGGCGGTGAACAAGATCCGATTCACGATACGGAAGCGGTCCGGGATGAGCTCTTGAAGGTGGCGTTCGGGGTATGGGACCACATTAAAAACCAGGGCGAACACGGTGCCGACAATTGGGCGTTGGATTGGATGGGGTTTTTACCCGGTAAGCGCGAGAGCCGCCGCTATCTGGGGGATCATGTGCTCACCCAAAACGATATTGAGGCTGGAGGACACTTTCGTGATACCGTGGCCTACGGCGGGTGGACAATGGACGATCACCATCCCGGCGGTATACGCCACAAGGGCCAGCCGACCATTTTCCATCCGGCTCCTTCGCCGTTCGGCATACCGTACCGCAGCCTCTATTCTCGGAATGTTGGCAACCTGTTCTGCGCCGGGCGAAACATAAGCACCTCCCATGCGGGCCTTAGTGCCACACGGGTCATGGCCACCTGTGCCACTGTGGGACAGGCCGTGGGTACGGCAGCTGCCATTGCATTGTCCCATGGGCTGCAGCCTCGGCAGGTGTATGAGCAGAAAATCGATGCTCTGCAGCAGATGCTTCTAGAAGATGACTGCTACCTCCCTAGGGTACCGAGGCGGGTGGGCCCCTTGACCGCCGCAGCCCGTGTAAGCAGTGCCGCCGGCCACGCAGAACAATTGCGCAGCGGCTGGGACCGGCCCATAGATGGTGCCCCGAACTGCTGGACGGGCCCATTGGGTTCGGCAGTGGAATACCATTTCGATGACACACAGCATGTGTCGGGAATGCGGTTTGTGTTTGACAGTGATCTCAACCGGCCCAATCACAACATGCCCTGCAACTATCCTCTGAACATGGCCAAACGGACCGTACCCAAGACGATGATAAAAGCGTTCCGGATTGATGTCTGTACCGCGGCAGGGGAATGGACCACCGCCAAGCGGGTGGAAGGCAATTACCAGCGTTTGGTCCATGTAGATTTGGATGTTTCTGGTGCCGGTTTTCGGTTTGTACCCGAAGAAAGTTGGGGCAACGAAACCGTCCGCGTCTTTGCATGGGACCTACTGTGAATGTGCGCCCGCAGTGGACGTTGTACTGGGATCGTATCGGTGGCCGCATCACAACGGCGGCGCCATGGATGAGGTGATGATTTTGGCGAAACCATTGTCCAGTCGAGAACGACTAACTCGTTTGTTTTCGGGACAAGAGATTGACCGCATTCCCATATGGCTCTTGGCCCCCTATCACCGGCTAGGTTGCTATGCCGATATCTACAATTTGCGCTGCTATGAACCGGTGGTAGAGTACATTGATCGCTTTTGCGACACCTTCGATCGACGCAACTTCTCCTCCGGCTTCTGCTATAACGCCAACCCTGACATCCAGACGGAGACCTTTGCCGAAGAGGACGGCGAGAACCAACGGGAGACGACTGTCATACGGTTCGAAGATCAATCCTGGCAGAAGAGCATATCCAGAGGTCGCGGAGGCACCGTGATCGAACCACTTCTGAAGCGTCCCGAACAGTTAGAAGAAATCCTTTCCATTCCCTGGCAGCCGCCGCGTCCGGAGCTGGCGCAGTACTTCCGAGAAAAGGAAGAATTAGGCGACCGGGGTCTGATGATGGCAGATATCGGCGATCCGCTGCTGCCCTTGTACCATCTGACCAGTGCCGAAAATTTCTCGCTGTGGACGGCTACCGACTACGACCGCCTGCTGCGGTTTTTGGACGTCATGTATGAACGGGTATACGGTTTCTACCAGTACCTTTTGGAGAGCGGTGCGGGAGAAGTCTTCTTCATCGTGGGCGCCGAGTTTGCCGGCCCTCCCTTGGTTTCGCCCCATAAGTTCAATGAGCTTTCGGTACAGTATCTTAAGGGAATAGTGGATCTGATCCGCAGCTATGGCCGCATATCGATTGTCCATTACCACGGCAATCTGAAACAAATTTTACCAGGCATCAAAGAAGTGCGGCCCGATGGACTGCATACGGTTGAAGCCCCACCCATCGGCGATTGCACGCTGGCAGAAGCCCGGGAAGCGTTAGGGCCGGACATGGTTTTGATTGGGAACATCCAGTACGATGATTTGACGCGTCTAGAACCCGACAACATCCAAGAGCAGGCCAGAAAGGCAATACAGGAAGCCGGTACCAATGGCCGCTTCATTCTTTCCCCCACAGCCGGGCCTTATGAAGAGTGTATTTCCTCCAAAACCGCTTCTAACTACCGGGCATTGATAGAGGCCGGCTTGCAGTACGGGAGCCATGCTTAATTACGGGGCATGTGTGTCTTAATGATTTGTGATGTACCCTGGCAGTCCAAGGCAGTGTTGCCACCGGAAGATGGGCACGGTGTTAAACGAGTAAGACACATGAAAAAATTTTCGTGGTTCTGTTACATATTAGGCAGGAGAATACTGAACCGTCAAGAACTGTATAATTGAATGCTACCGGTGGCAAAGAGGTGTGGATGTGGCACAGGTGACAATTGCCGATGTGGCCAAGGCCGCAGGCGTATCGAAACGCACGGTTTCGCGCGTAATCAACGGCGATCCACTGACGAAGACAGAAACCCGTGAAAAGGTGTTGGCTGTAATTGAACAGTTGGGCTTTTCTCCTAACGTTTTGGCCCAGCGGCTTGCACGCGGCCAGACAGGCATTATCGGCGTCTTTGCCTACCTAGACGAGTTTCCCGCCAGCCGCGAGAACTTTTTCTATCCATTTCTCGAAGGGATCGAACTGGCAGCGCAGGCCAAGGGGTATGACCTGCTCCTGTTCACCCAAGGGCCGCAGGGTGAGGAATGTTCCATGTTTGTGGGAAATCAGAACCGCACCCAGATTGCCGATGGCCTGATCATCCTGGGAACAAGGGTGAACCAGGGCGATCTGGCCCGGTTGAATGCATTGGAGATCCCCTTTGTCTGCATTGGCCGGCGATCGGCTGCCGACGGTTCTCCCGTTCACTGGGTGGGTGCCGACTACCAGACAGCCTTCCGTGAAAGCACCGATCAGCTCATTGGCTTGGGGCACCGAAGATTGGCATTGGTAGGCGACGGGTATTGGGAAGCCAATGTGGACAAGACCAAGGGCTTCCGAGACGCGATGGACAAACATGGCTTACCGGCCGTGGTGGTTGATGAGAAACGGCCTGTCGCTGAGGTGCTAGAGCAGGTTGTAATCAAGCAAGGCATAACGGCGCTGGTCTGCATTGCCGCCGGGTTGGCCGCACGCTATGCCCAAGCCCTGGCAGCATGGGGACTGCAGATTCCAGAGGACATATCTTTGGTCGGGTTTAACGAAGAGGATGTTGGGACTGCAGACTTCACCCAGGTGTGCATGCCCCGCCAAGCCATGGGTAGACGGGCGGTCTCCCTCTTGATCAGGAAGCTGCAGAACAAAACAGGGCCTGCGGAAGCCAAGCAGTTTCTGCTGCCCTGTGATGTTGTAACCGGTACATCGACTGCCGTGCCCGGCAGTCTAGCGGCAAGAAAAGAGGAGTGAAGCGAATTGCGTACAGACTTCGACGTCATTGTCCTAGGCGGCGGCCCGGGCGGCATAGGTGCTGCCATAGGTGCAGCCCGCGCCGGTGCCGAGGTGCTCTTGGTGGAGCGATACGGGTTCTTGGGCGGCGGCGCCACAGCCATGCTGGTGAATCCATTGATGAAATTCCATGCCGGTGATCGCCAGATTGTGCAGGGAGTTCTCCAGGACGTGATCGAACGGCTTCAGGACATGAATGCCTATGGTACCGAGAAGGGGCCGCATTCCTACGACACCGAAGCCTTTAAGATTGCTTGCGAGCAGTTGTGTTTGGAAGCCGGCGTGCAGCTCCTGTATCATGCATTCCTTGCTGATGTACAGTTAAACGGAGACAGAATTGATAGTGTCCGCATCGCCACCAAGGATGGACTGAAGACGCTGACGGCCAAGCAGTTCATTGACAGCACTGGCGACGGTGACCTGGCTTATCTGGCCGGTGCCCCCACGGAAAAAGGAAGGGAACAGGACGGGCTTTCGCAGCCGATGACCTTGTGTTTCCGGATGGCCGATGTGGACATTGGGCGTATGCCGACCCGGGCCGAAATGACGGAACAATACGTTCGGGCCAAGGAAAAAGGTGATATTGACTGCCCTCGGGAAAACATCCTCTTCTTCCATATTCCGCAGCCGAATGTGATCCATTTTAACCAAACCAGGGTCATCCGGCACGACGCCGTGGATCCGGAGTCGGTTACGAAGGCCGAAATTGAGGCCCGCCGGCAGGCTTGGGAAATTGCCCAGTGGCTGGTTGCGACGATACCCGGCTTTGAAAAGGCATATCTGCAGCAGATGGCGCCCCAGATCGGGGTGCGTGAATCCCGCAGAGTATTAGGCCAGTACTACTATACCGCCGATGATTTGTCCGGTGTCCGAAAATTTGACGATGTGATAGCCTGCGGGTGCTACCAAATCGACATCCATAATCCCGATGGGGAAGGAACGGTGCTGAAGCAGGTGCCGGAAGGAGAATGGTACGACATTCCCTATGGCGCCATTGTCCCCAGGAAACCGGCCAATCTCCTCATTGGAGGGCGGTCGCTGTCGGCCGATCATGAAGCGCATTCGGCGGTCCGGGTGATTCCCATTGTCTTTGCCATCGGCCAAGCGGCGGGAGTTGCAGCGGCGCAGTGTGTTCAGAAGGGTATTATGCCCAAGGAAGCGGATGTGCCGGCGGTGCAGCTTGAGCTTCTCAAGCAAGGGGCTACCCTCGGCGACTACCAGCCCCAGGAGTTGATGCCATGAAGGATTTCTGTGCCGATGTGGCCGTCATTGGGGGCAGCGTAGGCGGATGTGCAGCAGCACTGGCCGCTGCCCGGATGGGCCGGAAGGTCATTCTGACCGAAGAGACCGATTGGATCGGCGGCCAACTGACCAACCAGGCCGTGCCGCCCGATGAGCATCCCTGGGTCGAGCAGTTCGGAGCCACCCGCAGCTATCGAAATTACCGCGATCGAGTCCGCCAGTACTACAAACTGCACTATCCTGTGACAGCCAAGGCCCGTGCAGACGAATATCTAAACCCCGGCAGTGGCGGTGTCAGTAAACTCTGCCATGAACCCCGGGTTTCGTTGGCCGTTCTGTACGAAATGCTGGCTCCCCATCTTTCCAGCGGGCGAGTGGAAATTTGGCTGCGCCATAAGGCGGAGGCGGCGGAGACATCCGGTGATTATGTCCGGTCTGTGACAGTGCGCGGGCCTGATGGTGAGTGCAAGGTGGTCCATGCTCCCTACATCTTGGATGCCACCGACTTAGGGGATCTGCTGCCCTTGAGCGGTGCCGAATACCGTGTGGGAGCAGAATCCCAAGCCGAGACCGACGAACCCCATGCCCGGCCCGAAACCGGTGATCCCCTCAACCACCAGTCGATTACCTATTGCTTTGCCATGGATTATTTTCCTGGTAAAGACCATACAATTCCGAAGCCGGAACAGTATGGATTTTGGCGGGACTACAAGGCTGATTTCTGGCCTGGGAAGTTATTGAGTTGGACGGCCTGTCACCCCATCACATTAGAGCCGAGGGAACATGCCCTGTTCCCCAATGATCAGGGAAAGCACTCGCTGTGGAAATACCGGCAGATCTTGGACAAGGATCATTTTGCCAGCGGTGCATTTCCCAGCAGCATCACCTTGGTGAACTGGCCGCAGGTGGATTATTGGCTGGGCCCGATCATGGAAGTCTCCGACCAAGAAGTGGAGAAGCATCTCTGGGGTGCCAAGCAGCTGAGTCTTTCCTGGTTGTACTGGATGCAGACCGAGGCACCCCGCCCCGACGGCGGTGCAGGTTATCCTGGGCTGCGGCTTCGGCCGGATGTGGTAGGAACAGACGATGGACTGGCGAAGTATCCCTATGTGCGGGAATCGCGGCGCATGAGAACTGAGTTTACCGTATTAGAACAGCATGTGGCGGCCGATGTGCGCGGCGATCGCGGTGCCCAGGTGTTCACCGACAGTGTCGGGATTGGCTGCTATCGGATCGATCTCCATCCTGCCACAGGCCTGATCAATTATGTGGATATCAGCAGCTACCCCTTCCAGATTCCTCTGGGTTCGCTGCTTCACGAGCGAATGGAGAACCTGCTGCCTGCATGCAAAAACCTAGGGGTAACCCATATTACCAACGGCTGCTATCGATTGCATCCGGTGGAATGGAACATTGGCGAAGTTGCGGGCCTCTTGGCTGTCTATTGTCTGCAGAACGACATGCGGCCGCGGCAGGTTCGTTCCAGCAAACTCGAGGACTTCCAGTCTCTGCTGCGGCGTCACGGAATTGAGCTGGACTGGCCTCGCATACGACCGGTATAAAGGAGGTGAGGTAGCTCACGGACACATGGCAATTGCAAGCACGAGTATCACAAAACGAACAGGAGGATGAGAATGCGTAACGTATGGAAAATTGGCTTGATGACTTTGGCCGCTGTCCTTTTGGTCTCGCCGCTGTTGGGTGCCCAGACCTTAGGCGAACCTCCGCTTTTGGAGGATCTGGTTGCCGAAGGGGAGCTTCCGCCCATGGAAGACCGGTTGCCCGCGGACGTGCTGGTCGTTGACACACCCCATGAAATAGGCCAGTATGGGGGGACTTTGAATACTGCCACCCTGTCATTGCTGGGTTGGGGCGACCACGTGGCCGGATTCAACTTCATGGGTGCGATGGTAAAACCGGCTCCCGGCGCCGATGGTGTGGTGCCGAGCGTTGCCAAGGAACTGGAGTACGATGAAGATATGACCGTGTTCACCTTTCACCTGCGCGAGGGTATGCGCTGGTCGGATGGAGAACCGTACACCACGGAAGACGTTCTTTTCTGGTATGAAGATGTCCTATTCAATGAAGAACTGACCCCGACCATACCCGCCCATCTGCGCGATGAAGGCGAGGTAGCTGAACTCGAAGTCATCGACGATTACACGTTCAAGCTTTCGTTTGTGAGTCCACAGCCGTTTTTCCCAGAAATCCTGGCATTCCAGGGCTGGTGGTTTGTGGTGCCGAGCCATTATGTGAAGCAGTTCCACGTTGATTACGCCGATCCCGATGAACTGCAGGAGATGATGGACGAGCATGGTTTCGATGCCTGGTATGATCTGTACGACTACAAGAATGAGCAGATTGCACAGGTACCCCT
>Ga0207421_10007874_pt1 | contig 11227 bp, 8 predicted proteins | sample SodLakKL_010_SED_4_FD_187542 | JGI IMG/M metagenome (GOLD analysis project Ga0207421, IMG submission 187542) | Alkaline sediment microbial communities from Lake Tanatar, Kulunda Steppe, Russia - 8KL_010_SED (SPAdes) (version 2) | ecosystem: Environmental > Aquatic > Non-marine Saline and...
CGAGCGACGCGGCCGGCATCGCGTCGATCGCCGCCAGCCGCCGTGCGAACGTCTCACGTGCTTCCTCGACCAGCTGGTCCCCGGGGCGGCCGCGCCGGGCCTCGACGGCCACCTCGATAGCGCGGCCGAAGTCGTTGCGGATGTGCGGGAGCCCATCGGGGAGCTCGACCTGGTCGGCGGGGTCGCCCAGCATGCTGCGCTCGACCCCGATCACGTGGGCCACCTGGTCGTGGACATCCCAACCGGGGCAGCCCGTCGGGGTCGCCCATCCGCCCTCGTCCAGGTCGGCGATCGCGTCCAACAGCCCGTCGAAGACCCGGGTGTGGGCCGCGCGCAGCTGTGCCTTCAGCTCATCGGTCATGCGTATCTCCCGTTCCCTGGACCGCCCTCTGCGGCACCCTATGCCCCTGCGGCGCAGGGACGTGGTGCATCCCCTCTCCATCGGGCACACTGACCAGCGACCAGGGAGGATGGCCGCGGCTCATGTCTGCGCCCCCGGGTCACCCCAAGACACCCCGGGTACGACGGATACGACGGATACGACCACACGTTCGCGGCCGGACACGGCCAGAGGAGACCGCACATGAGCGCACAACCACAGGGGATGCCCCGCCCCATGGGCACGCCCATCGCCCAGCAGCCCCGGGAGGTCCGTGGCCAGTTCATGACCCGGGTCTACGGCCTGGTCATCGGTGGCATCGGCGCCTTCATGGCGATGCAGTACCTGCTGTTCGAGTACGGGATCGCCGCCGCGATCGCCCAGATCGTCATCGACACCAACTGGCTGATCATCCTCGGCGGGTTCATGGTCGTGTCGTGGATGGCCAACAACCTCGGCCACCGCGGCGGGTCACGCGGCAAGCAGTTGGCCGGCTATGGGGTGTTGATCGCCGCCAACGCCCTGCTGTTCGCCGCACCGCTGTGGATCGCCAACGAGATGGCAACCGCAGCCGACGGTCCGAGCGTGATCTTCCAAGCGGCGATGCTGTCGATCCTGGCGTTCGCAGGCCTGTCCTTCATCGCCCTGACCACCGGCAAGGACTTCAGCTTCATGCGCGGGATCCTGATGTGGGGCGGGGTCCTGGCGTTGGCGCTGATCGTCGGCTCGGTGCTGTTCGGCGTCACGCTCGGTCTGTGGTTCAGCATCGCGATGATCGGCTTCGCCGGCGCCGCGATCCTGTACAGCACGCAGGAGATCTACAAGAACTACCCGCCGGAGCTCGAGATTGCCGCAGCGATGAGCCTGTTCAGCTCGCTCGCCCTGCTGTTCTGGTACGTGCTGCAGTTCCTGATGCGCCGCTGACCGACCGCTCGCAGGACCGCTGGCCCGACCATCCGGTCGGGCCAGCGCCTGTTCGGGGCGGCTCAACCGAGGCGGATCGACGCGGATGGCTGCGCCGCGGCCCCGGCGGCTGCGGATCTGCGTCGCTGGGCGACGTCGATCCGCACACGCGGGTGCCCGGTTGGCCGAGCGCCGCGGATCTGCGTCGCTGAGCGACGCAGATCCGCTCCTCAGGGGCGATCGGCGACCATCCACGACACGACGTCGGCGCTCGTACCGACGTCGCGACGCGCGCGGTGCGGGAACCGTGGAGGCCGGGCGGGCTACGACAGGTTGGACTTGGCGATGGCCTTGAGGAACTGCTCGTTGGACCTGGTGGCCTTGAGCTTGTCGATCAGCAGTTGCAGGGCCGCTTCGGCGTCCATCGTCGCCAACAGGCGGCGCAGCTTCCAGATCGTGTCGATCTGATCCTCGGGCAGCAGCAGGTCCTCGCGGCGGGTGCCCGAGGCCTGGATGTCCAGGGCCGGGAAGATGCGCTTCTGCTCCATGCGGCGGTCCAGGCGCAGCTCCATGTTGCCGGTGCCCTTGAACTCCTCGAAGATGACCTCGTCCATCTTGGACCCGGTGTCGATCAGCGCGGAGGCGATGATCGTCAGGCTGCCGCCCTCCTCGATGTTGCGCGCGGCGCCGAAGAACCGCTTCGGGGGGTACAGCGCCGCCGAGTCGACGCCGCCGGACAGGATCTTGCCCGACGTCGGAGCCGCGAGGTTGTAGGCGCGGGCCAGACGGGTGATCGAGTCCAGCAGGACCACGACGTCCTTCCCGGACTCGACCAGACGCTTGGCACGCTCGATGCAGAGCTCGGCGACCTGGGTGTGGTCCTCCGCGGGACGGTCGAAGGTGGACGAGATGACCTCGCCGTTCGTCGACCGCTGGAAGTCGGTGACCTCCTCCGGACGTTCGTCGACCAGGAGCACCATCACGTGGACGTCCGGGTCGTTTGACTGGATCGAGTTCGCCAACTGCTTGAGGACGGTGGTCTTCCCGGCCTTCGGGGGCGACACGAGCAGGCCGCGCTGGCCCTTGCCGATCGGCGCCATCATGTCGATCAGTCGCATCGCCATCGGTGTGGACTCACCGAGTTCCAGCTTCAGTCGCTCGGTCGGGAACAGCGGCGTCAGGTCCTTGAAGTGCGGGCGCCGGACGCGCTGCGCGTCACCGTCGAGTGACTCGCCCTCGACCGTGTCGACCCGGGCCAGCGCCGGGAACTTGTCGTTGTTCTTGTTGCGTCGGATCGGTCCGGACACCCGGTCCCCACGCCGCAGGTCGAAACGACGGACGAACGACTGGGAGACGTAGACGTCACGATCCCCGGACAGGTAGCTCGTGACCCGCAGGAAACCGTAGCCCTCGGGGAGCAGATCGAGCACCCCCTCGCGCACCTCGGCGTCGTCGAGGTCCTCCTGCTGGCCGCCGCCGCCCTGGCCCTGGCTCCTGCCGCCACCCTGGCCACCGCCACCCTGGCCACCGCCACCCTGGCCGCCGCCCTGCCCGCTGCGGCCCTTGCGGCGACGCTCCCGCTTGTTGCGGTTGCGACCGTCGTCATCGTCGGTGGAACGGTCGGAGCTGTCCCGATCACCGCCCTGATCACCCCGCTCCCCGCCCTGCCCGGAGGCATCGCCGGAACCAGCGTCGTCGGCGGTGCGATCGGTCCGGCCACCGTCGCCCCGCCCAGAACCGCCGCGATCGGACCCCTGGTCCTCGCCGGAGCGCCGTCGTGCCCGCACCCGGGTGGAGCCGTCGCCGTTCCCGTCGGCGCCAGCGGTGGACTCCTCCACGCCCGATCCGGAGGAGCCTGACGACCCGGCCGCCACAGACGACCCGGAGGCGTCGCCGCCCCCGTTCGGAGAGCCGCTGCGTGACTGCCCGGCTTCGATGATGAGGTCGACCAGATCGGCCTTCTTCATCCGCTGGTAGCCCTTCAACTCGAGCGTCGAGGCGATCTCACGAAGCTCGGCAAGCGCCTTCTTCTCGAGCAGACTGCGATCCATGGGTACTCCAGGCGTGGTCGACGCGTGTGCGGACCACCGAGACGAACGTCAGGTGTCGGGTCGGCAGCCGTCAGCCGGCGGCGAGCCCGTCGCTGTAGGACTGCCAGTCGGCCAGGAAACGCTCCAGGCCGCTGTCGGTGAGGGGGTGCTTGACCATCTGGCGGAAGACCGGTGCCGGCAGGGTGGCGATGTCGGCGCCGACCAGCGCGGCTTGCGCGACGTGCTGGGGATGCCGCAGCGACGCGGCCAGGACCTCGGTCTCGTACCCCTGGACGCGGAAGATCTCACAGATCTCCCCCAGCAGGGTGATGCCGTCGTTGGCCAGGTCATCGACACGACCGATGAACGGGGAGACGTAGGTCGCGCCGGCCTTGGCGGCCAGGATCGCCTGCGTCGGCGAGAAGCAGAGGGTGACGTTGGTGCGCACCCCGTCCCTGGACAGCTGCGAGCAGGCGGCGAGCCCTTCGGGGATGAGCGGCAGCTTGATCACGACGTTGTCGGCGATGGCGGCCAACTCCCGGGCCTCGCGCAGCATCCCGTCACGGTCGGTGGAGACCACCTCCGCACTGACATCCCCAGCAACCTCGGCGCAGATGTCCTTGATCATCGAGGCGAAGTCGATGCCTTCCTTCGCGGCGAGGGTCGGGTTGGTCGTGACCCCGTCGAGGACACCCCAGCGGTTGATCTCCGCGATCTCGTCGATGTTCGCCGTGTCGAGGAAGAGCTTCACGAGGGTGCTCCAAGGGGCGCGAGGACGGTGCGACGTGCACCGGAGGTTTGACGTTGGCGGACGCACGAGCGTGCGGACCGACCGGACGGGGATGCGCGATCCGCGGACGTCGCCTGGCAGCTGACCGTCGCATGATGGTGACGTGCTCCCACGCCGCCAGAAGGCCGATCCCAGGGACCGCAACGACCCTGGAGGACGCCTCTTCATCCGACGTGAGGACCCCACGAGCTGTCTGCTCGGATCGATGCTCGATCGACCCACCCGTGCTGGCGACACCGCGAAGAACGAGACATCGTTCCGGGATCGTGACCCGCGAACGAACGTTGCGGAGACGGGTGCATCATAACCGCTCGCGGGGGCACTGCGCACACCCTGGCGTGCCGGCCAGCGCACATCCATCGTCCGGGCAGGCCAGTGCTCCGGCGAGATCGACGCCGAGGTAGCGGACCGCGAAACCCTCCCGGTCGGCCACCTCGCGGCAGATGGTGTCGTGCCGGTCCGACGAGCCGCCGGCGACGGCGATGCTCGGCCCCGCGCCCGACAACCACGCGTGGAGGCCTTCGTCCCGAAGGGCTGCCAGCACCGCGCCCGATGGACCCATGGTCTGCATGCGGGCGGGTTCATGGAGGCGGTCGCCCCCTGCTCCCGGGGCGACCGGCCACAACCCCCCCAGGGCCCCGAGCACGTGCCCGGCACGTGACGCCTGCAATGTCACGTCAGCAGCGTCGAGGTGTCGTGGCAGCACGCCACGTGCGTGCGACGTGGCCTGCCGGAACGTCGGCACGAGCAGGATGGGACGCAGGGTCGGGATCGGGTTGATCCGACGGACGACGATGCGGCCGCGATCGTCCGCGGTGCAGGCGACCAGTCCGCCGAGCAGCGCTGGCGCAACGTTGTCCGGATGCCCCTCCACCGACGAGGCCAGGGTCACCAGGTCCCGATCGCCGATCGCCGTCCCGGTAACCGCCCGGGCCAGAGCCAGGCCCGCCACGATGGCCGATGACGACGATCCAAGACCGCGCTCCAGCGGGATGCGGTTGGTGGCCCGCAACGCGACGTCGGGCACGGCCACGTCGTGGTCCTCGCAGAACGCGACGAAGGATCGCCACAGGAGGTTGTCGTCACCCGCCGGGAGATCCTCCCGGCCCTCTCCCGACGCCTGGACCCGGTCCGCCTGCGCCGACCGGTCGACACTGCGGACCGTCAGGTGCAGCGCGAGCGCGAGCCCATAGGCGTCGTAGCCAGGTCCCAGGTTCGCCGAGGTCGCCGGGACCTGGACGGTGTGGTGACGCAGAGGCACGGCGGTCCTGACCGGGAGAAGAGGGCGCGGCGGCAGCCTACCGCCAGGCGCTCGGCAGCCGAACGGAGGGAGATCCAGGCCGACAGACGTTGGATCCTCAAGCTCCCGCCACAGAAGCCGATATGGACAACAACACGCGCGGGGCCAGCGCGCAGGGGCAGCACCAGCAGCCAGCGAACGACAGCAGCGAGGGGATCCGGGCAGGGGCGAACAGGGCAGCATCGATGTGGCAACGGACGACCCTCCTGCAGAGGTTCGGCAGCATCAGCCTGCTCCTGACCGTGCTCCTCGGGCTCGTGGCGGGGTTGCTGCTCCGTGGCGTCCGACGCGACCGGACCATCGCGGTCACCGTGCCGGATCACTGACGCTCGCCCCGGTGCGTCGGCTCGCACTGGGGACCTGCGCCACACGTGGCGCACGCCTGCGCCCGCTCTCCGCGCCGGCTGCGATGTCGACAGCCGGCATGACGTCCCTACCTTGGTAGAGGTTGGTCGTGCACGATGATGAGCTGTGCGGACCGACCTCGTCCCGCAAGCTGCCGATCCCACCCTGTCGAGGGCGCCATGGATTCCAGGATCACCCCCAGCCCGGCCCGTGACCTGCAAACCCGCCTCGAGGCCGGCCCGGTCCTGTGCGCCGAGGGGTACCTCTTCGAGTTGGAACGCCGCGGCTACCTCCAGGCCGGCGCCTTCATCCCCGAGGTCGTGCTCGAGCACCCCGACGCGCTGGCGCAGGTCCACCGTGAGTTCGTCCGTGCCGGGTCCGACATCATCGAGGCCTTCACCTACTACGGGCACCGCGAGAAGCTCCGGCTCATCGGCAAGGAGGACCAGCTCGAACCCTTGAACCGGCAGGCTGTGCAGCTCGCACACGGCGTTGCGGCCGAGTTCGTAGACCGCCCGCTGGTCGCGGGCAACCTCTCCAACACCAACATCTACGTCCCCGCTGACCGTGACGCCGCCGCTCAGGCGCGGGCGATGTTCGAGGAGCAGGCGCGGTGGGCAGCCGATGAGGGCGCGGACCTCATCATCGCCGAGACGTTCTACGAGGCGGGCGAGGCCCGACTCGCCCTGGAGGTGATCGTCGAGCTCGGCCTCCCCGCCGTCATCACCCTGGCGCTGCCGGCCCAGGGAACACTCCTCGACGACATCACGATCGAGGACGCGTGTGCCGCGCTCGAGGACGACGGCGCGGACGTGGTCGGACTCAACTGCTTCCGCGGGCCGACCACCACCCTCCCACCACTGCGGAGGATCCTCAACCGGGTCAGCGTGCCGGTGGCCGCGCTTCCGGTGCCCTACCGCACCACCGACGACCACCCCACCTACTTCGATCTGCCCGATCCCGACGCCACCGCGACCGCACCCGACGGGCAGGCCTTCCCCCTGGCGCTGGAGCCCAAGCTCTGCACACGCTTCGAGGTGGCGGCGTTCGCCCGAACCGCCGTCGACCTCGGGGTGCGCTACCTGGGTCTGTGCTGCGGTGCCTCACCGCACCTGATCCGGTCGATGGCCGAGGAGCTCGGCCGTACCCCACCCGCGAGCCGTTACTCCCCCGACGACTCCAGGCACTCGGCCCTCGGGGCCGATCCGAGACTCACCGCCCAGCCAGATCCCGGGCAGCGGTGAGGATCTGCTCCTCGGACAGCAGCACCACGTCCGCGGCCGGCCCCAAGGGCACGTAGGTGTCAACGGCCCGGACGCTGGCCAGCTTGGGTGCAGTGGCCGACTCGGCGAGGTCGGCGATGACGGCATCGGCGATGCCGCCGGCGGTCCGGCGACACTCGTCGACGACCAGCACGCGCCCGACGTCGGCCGCGTGCTCACGGACCGCGTCGAACGGCAGCGGCGCCAACCACCGCAGATCGAGCACCCGCGCGGCGATGCCTTCCTCGGCCAGGTGGCGAGCCGCCCGCAGTGACATGCGCACCCCGTTGCCGTAGGTCACCAGCAGCACGTCGGACGCGTCCGGGCCGTACACCCCGACCTCGCCGGGAAGCGCCAGCTCACCGGCAGGCGGGTGGTCGGTGAGCCAGCCGCCGTCGCCGGGTCCGTGGAGGTCACGTTCGTGGTACAGGGCGATGGGTTCGAGGAACGCCACGACCCGGCCATCGACGGCGGCCATCGCCACCGCGGCCCGCAACATGCGCACCGCATCATCACCCCGAGACGGCACCGCCAACGCCAGCCCGGGGATGTCGCGCAACGCCCCGATCGAGTTGTCGTTGTGGAAGTGCCCGCCGAACCCCTTCTGGTAGGCCAGACCCGCGATCCGCACCACCATCGGCGTCTGGAACTGTCCCGATGAGAAGAAGCTCGTGCTGCAGGCCTCGCCCCGGAGCTGATCGAGCGCGTTGTGCAGGTAGGCCAGGTACTGGATCTCCGGGATCGGCAGCATGCCGGTCAACCCGAGCCCCTGGGCGATGCCCAGGATCGTGGTCTCGTCGAGCAGCGTGTCGAACACCCGGGCCGTGCCGAACGTCTCCTGCAGACCCGCCGTGACCCCATAGACGCCGCCCTTCTTCCCGATGTCCTCCCCGAAGGCGACCGCGTTGGGACGTGCGACGAACTCGTCACGCAGCGCGGCGTTCAGCCGGACCGCGAGGGTCCGCTCCCCCGGCGCGGTCGCGTCCTCCGGGAGCCGCCGGGGATGCGCGGCGGCCCGTGCCTCCGGGTCGAGGTGGCGGCCCGCGACCTCGGCTCTGATGGCATCCGGTCGGTGGGGGGCCAGCGGGGCCACGATCTCCGCGACCGTCGAGAGGTGGCCGGCCGCGGCTGCGCCCGGGGTCAGCGCCGCGACGTGCGACCGGACCCGCTCGACGATCCCGGCCAGCGTGTCCCGATCGGCGGCGCCGGTCGCCAGCAGGCGCCGGGCCGTCCGTGCCACCGGATCTTTCGCCTCGGCCGCCTCGATCTCCTCACGGGACCGGTACGCGGACTCCACATCGCTGCCGGCATGACCCCACAGGCGAACGGTGTCGAGGTGGAGGAACACCGGAGCACGGCGCATGCGGGCCAGATCGAACGCGCTGGTCGTGGCGTCCCAGAGCTCGTCGATCTCGCCCTCGGCACGGACGTAGGCGATGCCCGGCAGGGCCGAGGCCGTGGTCGCGACCCACCCACGGGGACTGGTCACGGAGATGCCGATGCCGTTGTCCTCGCACACGAAGACGATCGGGACCGGGCTGCCGACGCGTTGTGCCCAGCGGGCCGCGTTGATGGCGGACAGGGCGGTCGCGTGGTTGAGCGACGCGTCACCGAACGAGCACACCACGACGGCATCCTCGGGGAGGTCATCGAGCAGCCCCAGGCGCCTGGCGCGGGCGATCGCGAACGCGGTCCCGACGGCCTTCGGGGGGTGGGAGGCGATCGTGGAGGTCTGCGGGGGGATCCACAGCTCGCGGCTCCCCCAGACCTTGTGTCGACCCTGGGAGATGGGGTCGTCACGCGATGCGGTGAAGGAGTGCAGCGTGTCCGCCACGGGGTCGGTGCCCGCCACCTGGCGGGCACGTGCCATCACGAGCGCCCCGTCCCGGTAGTGCAGGAAGGCGGGATCGGTCGGGCGTGAGACCGCGCCGACCACGGCCATGTCCTCGTGCCCCGCGGAGGAGATCGTGTAGAAGCCCTCGCCGGTGGCCTTGAGATCGCGCGCGGCGACATCCAGCGCCCGGGAACGCACCTGATCCTCGAACAGGTCCAACGCCGCCGCGACGGACAGGCGCGTTCCGTCGGTCAACGGGTCCTGCGACTGCAGGTGCGGATCGACCGCCGGCGCCTCCGCGATGGCGCGGTCGAGCGCAGCTTCGACGATGGCAACGCGATCCAAGGTTCGTCCTCCGGCACGACGAGCGCATCACGCTAGCTCCGCAGCGCAGCGATCATCGAACCGGCACAGGCACTACGGTCCAGCGCGTCGCAGGCAGCGCACAGGCAGCCCTCGAGGAAGGACGTGCCCATGCCCGAGATCCGGACCGCACTCGTCACGGGCGCAAGTCAGGGCATCGGAGAGGTCACGGCGCGCGCGCTGGCGGCCGCCGGGTGGCAGGTGATCCTGGCGGCCCGGAACGTCGACAAGCTGCAGCAGGTCGCCAAGGACATGGACGGCGAGCCGCTGATCGTCGGCTGTGACGTGGCCGATCCGGCCGACGTCGCTGCGCTCTTCGACCGGATCGATCAGCGTTTCGGGCGGCTCGACGTGGTCTTCAACAACGCTGGCGTGAACATGCAGGCCACCGAGGTCGGCGAGGTCACCTGGGAGGACTGGCGCCGGATCCTCAGCATCAACCTCGATGGGGCCTTCCTCGTGGCGAGCGCCGCCTTCCGCATGATGAAGTGGCAGGACCCGCAGGGTGGGCGGATCATCAACAACGGATCGATCTCGGCCCACACGCCGCGCATACACGCGGCCGCCTACACCGCCTCGAAGCACGCGATCTCGGGCCTCACCAAGTCGCTGTCGCTCGACGGACGGCCCTACGACATCGCGTGCGGTCAGATCGACATCGGCAACGCCGAATCCCCGCTGACCGAGCGGATGGCCGCCGGGGTGCCGCAGGCGGACGGCCCGATCCGCACGGAGCCCCGCATCGGGGCGACGCTGGTCGCTGATGCCGTCGTGCAGATGGCATCACTCCCCCTGCACGCCAACGTCCAGTCGATGATGATCATGGCGACCAAGATGCCGTTCGTGGGTCGCGGCTAGCCCATCGAGGCCTCCATCACTCTCCGGCGACACCACCTTCGCTCCGGGGATCGCTCCCGCCGGTGAACCCTTCGGGGGTGACCTGGATCGCGTGGGCGTGGCCAGCGATGTCTTCGTACGCGGCGAGCGATCTGACGGCGTGCCCGCGGCGCTCCAGCCGTGCAACGACCTGCGGTCCGAAGCGTGACTCGAGACCGACCGAACCATCCGCGATGTCGACCACGAAGCGGGGCGCGTCGAGTGCGGTCGCCACATCCTGACCACCGTCGAGCAGATGGCTCAGGATCTGGAGTTGGGTCTGGGGTTGCCCGTCCGCCCCCATGGTTCCGAAGACCAGCCAGGGGGCGCCGTCGCGGAGCGCCAGCGCGGGGATCAACGTGTGAAGCGGCCGACGTCCGGGGCCGATCGAGGAGGGGTGACCTGCCTCCAGGCGGAAGTGCGCTCCCCGGTCATGGATGCCGAAGCCCGTCCCGTCCGCGACGATCCCGGACCCGAAACCGCGGAAGTTCGATTGGATCAGGCTGACCATCAGCCCGTCGCTGTCCACCGCGCACATGTAGGCCGTCCCACCCGGGAGCGGACGGGCAGGCGGCCAGGCGGCGGCACGGTCATCGTCGATGCGATCGGCGATCGCCCGGAGCCGCTGCCGATCCAGCAGCTGCGATGGCGTCGCATCCATGTGCGCAGGGTCCCCCAGGTGGCCCGCGCGATCAGCCATGGCCGCGCGCACCGCTTCGATCTGACGGTGCAGGAACACCTCGGGATCATCGGCCGGATCGCCCAGTTCATCCAGGATGCCGAGCGCCGTCAGGGCCGTTACTCCCTGCGTCGGCGGTGGCAGCTCCAGGACCTCGACGTCCCGGAACCTGCCAGAGATCGTTCCCACGTCCTCGACGCGGTGGGCCGCCAGATCCTGCAACGTCATGGAGGATCCGCTCGCCTGCAACGCGGCCACCACGCGTTCTCCGATCACGCCTCCGTAGAGCGCGTCAGGCCCCTGCGCCGCCAAAGTCCGCAACGTTCCGGCGAGGTCGGGCTGACGGAACGACTCGCCGGCGACCATCGAGCCGTAGGTGCGCTGCCACCCCAGCTGATCCCCGATGTTCGCCCGAGCAGCGTCCACGAAGCCACCAGCCTTCTCCGACACCACGAACCCGCCCTCG
>Ga0207421_10007875_pt1 | contig 11227 bp, 8 predicted proteins | sample SodLakKL_010_SED_4_FD_187542 | JGI IMG/M metagenome (GOLD analysis project Ga0207421, IMG submission 187542) | Alkaline sediment microbial communities from Lake Tanatar, Kulunda Steppe, Russia - 8KL_010_SED (SPAdes) (version 2) | ecosystem: Environmental > Aquatic > Non-marine Saline and...
CGGACGGGGCACCGCCGATTTAAGCACCAACTTGCGGGCGGGATACCAAGTACAGCTAAAGCGGCGACGGTCCCCGGCCCCGGGACCGGTTCTCGCCGGACACTCCCGGGGCCCTGAGGAGATCGTCATGCCCGCATCCGCCGCGCGCGCCCGGAAGTCCCGCGCCGCCCGTTCCCCCGTGCCCGCCCGGCTGCCGCCGCTCGGCGTGTTCGGCTTCGACCGGCTGGAGCCGGTGATCCTGGCCGCGCTGGTCACCGAGGACCCGCTGCTGCTGATCGGCCAGTCCGGGACCGGCAAGACCTACCTGCTGAACACGCTGTCCGAGGCGCTGGAGCTCGAGCACCGCCACTACAACGCCAGCCTGATCGCCTTCGACGACCTGGTCGGGTTCCCGTACCCGGAGCAGGAGTCGGGCACGGTGCGTTTTCTCGAGACCCCGGCCACCGTCTGGCAGGCGGAGTCGGTGCTGATCGACGAGGTCAGCCGCTGCAAGCCGGAGCACCAGAACCGCCTGTTCGCGCTGGTGCACGAGCGCCGGGTGCAGGGCATCGCGCTGCCCCGGCTGCGCTACCGCTGGGCCGCGATGAACCCCTGTTCCGCCGACCAGGACGGCGACGAGACCTACACCGGCTCGGAGGCGCTGGACCCGGCGCTGGCCGACCGCTTCGCGCTGTTCGTGCGCGCGCTGGACTGGGACGGCCTGTCCGGGGAGGAGCGCCGCCGCGTCGCGGACCCCGGCGGGGAAGGGCGCGTCGCCGAGGACGGCGGCGCGCTGCGACGGCGGGTCACCGCCTGGCGCGAACGGTTCCTCGAACTCGTCGAGACCTGTCCGCCGCTGATCGTGGGCTACGCCACCGCCGCGGTCGGCGCGCTGAACGACGCCGGCGTGCGCGTGTCGCCGCGCCGCGCCCGGCTGCTCGCGCGCAGCCTGCTCGCCGCGACGATCGTCGCGGAGCGGGCGGACGAGCCGCTGTTCCGCCTCGTGCTGGAGGCCAGCCTGCCCCACGCCACCTGGGGCGCGACCGTCGGTGCCGAGGTCGTGGCCGCCGCGCACCGGCTGGCCTGGGACACCGCGAGCCAGGCGCCCGACCGCTGGATCCACGCCTTCCTGGCCGAGCCGAAGCTTCCGAAAAAGCTTGCCCTGCTGCTCGACGAGTGCCGGGACCCTGACGCGGGCTCGCAGGCGGTCGCCCAGCTCTTGGCCGCGGAACCCCCCGAGCGCGCGGGCGCCTTCGCCTTCGCGAGCTATCCCGCGGCGGCCATGGGGCGGCTGCCGGTCGGCGCCGACGGCGTGAACGACCTCGCCGCGCTGGCCGGGCCCATGCTCTCGGTGGACGGCGAGATCCGCTGGCAGGAGCGCCGGAACCAGCAGAACACCCGGCACCCCCAGTTCGAGCGCCTCGCCGAGGCGAGCGGGCGGCTCAGGGGCGCGCGCCGCGAGCGGGCGCGGCAGTTCTTCTCGTGGTGCCTCGTCGAGAAAATGGACCCGGTGGACCCCGTGGCGCTGGAGGCCGAGATCCACGCCTGCGTGCAGCTGCTGAAGCGGCGGGGTCTCGCGTGAGGGCGGCTTCGCACCTGCTGGGCCGCGACCCGCTCGGACCGCTCGCCAATGCCGGCGGCCCGATGAGCCGTACTCGCACCGAGCGCGTCCGCTCCAGCCTGCTGGGGCGGGACGCGGGCTGGATCCGCTGCCCGAGCGTGATCCGTCTCGGGCTCGACTTCGGCGACCGCGACCCGCTCGACACCCTGCGGGGGCTGCTGGACGCGGAAGGCGCGCTGACCGCGGAGGACCTGCGCCCGCGCTTCCCGCTGCCCGGGCGGGCGCTGATCTGCCGACCCCTGGCCGGCGACGCCGCGCGCCTGTCTTTGGACGAGGCGGAGCCGCCCGACGTGCTGCGCCAGGCGCTGCTGCTCGGCCTGTGCACCGCGCACCGCTTCGACCCCGAGCGCCCGGTGCTCTGGACCCGGGCCAGCGTGACCCGCGCGCTCGAGCTGTTCGACCCGGAGGGCTTCTACGCATGAACATCGACGCGCCCCTGTTCCGCGGCCTGCTGCGGGAACTGGTCGACGAGAACCCGTTCGCGATCCGCGCGGTGCTGAGGATCCTCGACGTGGAGTTCACGGACTCGGTGCCGACCCTCGCCGTCACCTGCGAGCAGCGGCCGGTGCTGAAGGTCAACCTCGGCTTCCTGCGCGCGCACTGCGCGACCGAGGACCACGCGAAGGCCGTGATCTGCCACGAGTTCCTGCACGTGCTGCTGCGCCACACCGAGGAGAAAAGCAAACTGACCCCGGCGCGGCACCTCGCCTTCGACGCGGTGATCAACGCGATCATCCACCGCCAGCTCGGGCCGGCATTCTCCGGGATGATGGCCCGCTACTACGCCCGTGCCCGCGGCCTGCAGCGCATGCTGCGGCCGATGGATGCGGGCGAGGAGGCCGGCTACTTCGCGCGCCGATACGACCGCCGGCGGCCGCCGCCGCAGTGGATGCGGGCCTGGGCGGCGCTCTACGAGGGCAGGCTGGTCGCGGACGACATCGAGGCGCTGGCGCAGGACTGTGCCGGCGCCGGCCCGGGCGTGCCGGGCGGGGGCCTGCTCGGGAACCACGACGATCTCGGCGCCACCCTGCCGAGGGCCCTCGCGGAGGCGCTGGACCGCGCGCTGCGCGAGATGAACGGGGAGGGCATCTGGCGCGCCCCGAAGTCCCGCGGCGCGGGCGCGCACCCCTACGCGGCGCTGTTCAGAGCCGGCAACGCGCCGCTGCGGCGCTGGAAGCGCGAGACCCTCGCGGTGCTGCGCCGGCACCTGGAGCCGGACCCGCGCTCCCGGGCCACGCGCGAGGACTGGCGCGACTACCGTGTCCCGGTGCTGTCGTCCGGCGACCGGCGCGCCTTCCTGCAGGCGCTGTGGGTCCCGTACCTCCCCGAGGCCACCTGGCAGGGCGCGATTGCCCGGCCGGAGGGCAGCGCGCAGGTCTACCTCGACGTGTCCGGCTCGATGAGCGCCGAGATGCCGTTGATCGTCGGCCTCCTCGCACAGCTCTCCCGGCACATCCGCCGGCCGTTCTGGGCCTTCAGCGACGAGGTCGCGCCGGCGCGGATCGTGAAGGGGCAGCTGCAGGCCGAGACCTCCGGCGGCACCCGCATGGGCTGCGTGATCGAGCACCTGGAGCGCACCCGCCCCGGCGCGGCGGTGGTGGTCACCGACGGCTTCGTCGAGCCGCTGTCGCGGGACTTCGTGCGCCGCGCCGGGGCCACCCGCCTGCACGCGCTCGTCACCCGCGACGGCCACCCGGCCGCGCTCGCCCGCGCGGGCATTCCCTACACCCAGCTCGGGAGGCTGCCGTCGTGATCCGCATTTCCGAAATGGTCCTGCCCGGGCATCCGGACAAGTTCTGCGACCAGGTCGCCGACGCGGTGATCGCCGCCTGCGCGGCGGTGGACGCGGACGCCTACGGCCAGGTCGAGGTGTCGACCTGGTCCGACCACGTCTGGCTCTCCGGCGGGATCTGCACCCGCCGGACGCTGCCGCAGACGCTGGAGTCGCTGGTGATCGAGGCCGGCCTCGCCGCCGGCTACGGAACCGACAACTGGATCGACCCGCGCCGCTACCGGGTCACCAGCACCGTGTGCCAGCAGGTCGGCGACCCGACCCGCTGGTCCGCGCGGGTGAACGACCAGAGCGTCGTGCTCGGCTGGGCCGGGTACGACCCGCGCACGCACTACCTGCCGCCCGAACACTTTCTCGCCCACGTGCTGCGCGAGGCGCTGACCGACTCCTGCCGGGACGGGGAACTGCGGGGGCAGGGGCCGGACGGCAAGCTGATGGTGCGCCTGCGCGAGGACGGCGCCGGCTGGACGCTCGAGCAGGTGCTCGTCACCCTGCAGCAGCGCGAGGAAACCCCGTTCCTTGAGCTTTGCGAGGGCATCGCCGCGACGTTCTCCGAAGCCTACCGGGAGATGCGGGAACGGGACCCGCGCTGGCGCGCGCCCTGGGCCGAGGTGGATCTGCTGATCAACCCCAACGGCCCGCTGGTGAACGGCGGCAGCGACGGCGACAACGGCCAGACCGGCCGCAAGCTGGTGATGGACTTCTACGGCCCGCGCGTCCCCATCGGCGGGGGCGCGCTCTCCGGCAAGCACCTCTCGCACATCGACCGCATCGGTGCCTACGCCGCGCGCGACGCCGCGGTGCGCGCCGTGCGAACCGGCGCGAAAGAGTGCCTCGTGCGCCTCGCCTACGCCCCGAACCGCGAAGCCCCGCTCGACATCGACCACGCGATGGAGGGCCGGGGCGAGCGTCAGACGGCGCCGTTCTTCGTTCACCCGGAGATGGTCGCGCGCTACCCCGCGAGCCTGATCACCACGGATCGGGCACGCGGGCTGCACTTCTTCGACCCCAGCCTCCCCTGGAACGCGGGTTGCGAGGGGCCGTCCGTGCCCAGTATTGATTCGCGGAGATTTTCTACCAACGCAGCTGGAACGGGGCTACGCTGACTCCGTTCAACACTCGCCCCACCGACGGGGCACCGCCGATTTAAGCACCAACTTGCGGGCGGCATACCAAGTGCAGCTAAAGCGGCGACGGTCCCCGGCCCCGGGACCGGCACTCGCCGGACACTCACGGGGCCTTGAGGAGACTGTCATGACCCAACAAGCCATCGATCTCGATTTCCGGCCCGCCGGCTACTTCCGGCCGCAGCCGCTCGAGGATTTCCGGCTCGCGCAGGTGAAGAACTCGCAGTTCCGGGCGCATCTGCGCGGGCTCCTCGCCTCCGAGCGCCACGACGAGGCGGCGCGGATCCTACGCGAGGAGGGTGTGTCCGACCAGGACTGCCGGGCGCTTCAGCGGATCCACCCGCTCCACATGGGTGGCAACTACCTGCCCAACCCGAGGGCCGGGAAGGTGGAGATCACCCGCATCCAGATCTACTCGACCACCGGCAACGTGGCCGCCATCTACGCCCGCCGGGTGGGACCGCGCATCCGCCACCGGATAGTCGACGAGTACGCCGGCGAGACCCTTGAGGGGAAGGCAACGCGCGACCCCGTGAAGCCGCTGACGCTGGGTGCGCTGCACGACTTTCTCACCGGCGCCTGGGGGGTTGCACGCGGTTCTGGAAGCGGCCGTCGACAGCGACGTCGAAAACATGTTCGGGTTCTTCGTGGCTGTGGCGGAATCGAACTTCTCCCGCAAGTGGACGCGTTGTGCCGGCAACGGGTATTGGAGGCCTTTCCCGAGCGGGAGGAGGAAGATAGCGAGGAGGCCGATACCGACAACGAGGCGGACCGTCGGGCGGTGAACGCCTTAAGGGTTCAGTGGGGCACCGCGCTGAGGAGGGCTCAGCATGGACCTTTGCGCCTACATGTTGCCCTCCGGGTCGGTCTCGGAAAGTCACCCTGGCGAGGTCCGCCGGCCAGCTCTTGGATCGTATCCTAGACGCCCTCCTCGCCCGGGACCTGCACGTCTAGGTGGCCGTCGAGACCCTGCTCGCCGACTAGTCCGTCGTGATCACGGGCGAGCTACACAGCCGCGCCAGCATGAATCACAGCGACTCCGAAGCGGAGACTTGCCAAGCACAGCCGGTTGAGCAAATCTGAACATGCATTGGGGAGGCGGACTGCCCCGCTCGAGTCGCTCGTTCTTTGATGCAACCATTCGAATCGATCTTCGTTGAAAGGGCTTCACCGTCTCCCGTTGGCATACACGCAATAGTCGCGTCTCACTCTCAAGAGTCCCTTAGCCCTGCCGATCTAAAACGCGAAGACAGCGTTGCTTGGCGATCTAGACATCGTCGCTCGTTGTTCCGAAAGAGTCGCCCTTCCAGCGAGCTTGTCTATGTCCGAGATAGTTGACGATCTGCGCACGGCGACGACTGCGCTCTCGGACCGCGCGACGCGGAGCGACTTCGCCATTGGCGACCTAGGCCATCTCGCTGCGGAAATGGTAGAGGCGGGCAAGGCGCCGAAACTGCGCAACTTGGAACTGACGCTTCCGCGGTTGGGGGATCTGCGATCCTTGGTTCGAGCAGATCCGGAGCGGGCTCAGATGGCTGCTTTCCCCGTTTCACCTTCCTAGCCATCGCTCGACGGCATTTCCATCGCGCGCACCCACCCGTATCTAAACATCTACTCAATCCACCAACTGCTACACTATTAAATCCCGTTGCCTTGAAGCGCGGGAAGTCCAGCCCAACTATTCACGGGATACAAGCATATGAAGAATCCGTCATGTCCGGTACCAACCTGTGGCCGCCCCATGACGCTTCGCACGGCTCGCCGTGGACCAAATGCCGGGGGGCAGTTCTGGGGCTGTACCGACTATCCTCGTTGCAAGGGTACTCGCCAGTACAACGATTCGGATACGGATGAAAAAACGTACAGTCAGCCCGACAGCCATGACTCAGCGGTATCGCCAACGCCAGAGGCAAATCCGTCAAAACCCCAACCTGTGCACTGGAGCGACGGAACTCCGCGCCCCGGCTGGGATACCGTCTACGCATCAATTGGTTCAGTTCCCGGGTTCTTGGCAGAGCGAGTAAAGGCGCTTGGCAGCGAACGCGTTAAAAGACTGTTAAGTGACACGGCATTCTTCAAGAACAGGGCTAATCCTAATCACTCAATACCCGGGCCGGATGTACTGTTTATCGGGCAAATCATTCAGAAGCTCCTGCAGCGCGGTCTTGCACCCTTGCCGACTGTGCAGATCGAGAGTGTCATCGCGCAAAACCTCGATTTCCCGCATCTAAAGGAAATGGATCCGGAGGGCCCCGATGTGGGATGGAAGATCAGGGGCGCTCTAGACAAGGTTAGCGAAAGTGGGTTGGTGGGAGCTCTTACAGAAAGAAATGGCCCGTTTTCACCCGAATTGCGAATCGGAGATGGTTCATCCGGTGTGCCAGGATACGATTCCGAAAGAGAAATAACATTTGCGAACAAGCTGCTCCCTTCGGTTTCCCACGACCTTGCTCACTGGTTGCATGCTCAGGTTCCATTCCAGAGCCTTGTTCATGAACACGCATCGCCAACAGTAGCGAGCAGGGTCGATTTTCTAATTAGTCATCCTGTCTGGGGCGACCATATCATAGAGATCGATGGCGAAGAACATAACCATGACTTCAGGATCGACGCCGAACGCGACAAGGCCTTGGGTGACAGCGGCTATAGCGTATTGCGAATCCCCAATCAATGGATCGACGCAGAGGCGTTCGAAAGCTTGGCGCGAATCCTCTCGCCCATCACCAAGGTCGCAAGCTCGTCACCCACAACCTTTGAGCGCCGGATTGCGAATGCAACACTTCTCTGCGCGATCGGCACAAAACTTCAATATCTCCTCTGCGACGCGCTTAGAGGTGGCGCTCTAAAACCAAACGCTCATTGGGATCTGGTCATCCAAGGCGCCGATTCGGTCGCGCAGGCGGCCGTGACAGATTTTTGCGAACTCCTAAGGGCGCTCGACCAAATCTATGAAACATCGATCGCGCCGAGGTCCGTCGACGTGCACGTGCACATGCCAGAAAATGGCTCTCGGCCGGATCTGGCGATTTGGGTGGAGTCGCACGTCGGTGAAAAACATAGCTTCCCAGAGGGTGTAGAAGAGTTTGATTATCTGTTGCGGCCAACGTTTCTGCCGAGACCCCTTAAGATCGATATGGGATACCAGGTGTCTCGACGGTACTGCGCGCTGGCGTCGGACCGTGATTATGACAGGTCAACCCTGGAAGAAGGACTCGTCGTCCTTCTTCAGTACCTTTTCCGAAAGCGCAGTTTCAGACAAGGACAGCTCCAGGCTTTGCTTAACGGGCTCAGCGGGCATGACTCGATCGTTCTGCTGCCGACCGGTGCGGGAAAGAGCATCATTTATCAACTTACCGGATTGCTCCAACCGGGAATCACGGTAGTTATCGACCCCCTGGTGTCTTTGATCGAAGACCAGGAGCGGGTCCTAAAGAGCTACGGTATCGAGCGGGTCCTTGGGATAACGAGCGGGACTTTCTCAGACAGATCGGTGCGTGCCCACATGCTAAACGCGATCAAGGAGGCACAGTTCCACTTCATAATGATTTCTCCGGAGCGCCTGCAGACTCCGGAATTCCGGGGCGCCTTGCGAGCCTTGACTAGGCATACGTTGATAAACACAGCGGTGATCGATGAAGCGCACTGCGTTTCCGAGTGGGGCCACGATTTCCGTCCAGCCTACCTGAATCTGGCTCGAAACCTAAGAGAACTATGCAGGGATGGGCTCGGAATCCCGCCAGCACTGTTTGGCCTGACCGGTACCGCGAGTCGAGCGGTATTACGTGACATGCTTGTGGACTTGAGCGTTGATCCATCAAATTCTAATGCGATTGTGCGACCGACCGGTTTTGACCGAAAAGAGCTGGAATTCGACCTTATCACCTGTAACCCGAAGGATCTTATACCAAACCTTGAGGGGGTTCTCGCTTCGCTTCCGAAGCGATTCAATCGGCCGCATTCCGACTTCTCTCAAAACCGGGGCGATGAGACGATGTCCGGCATTGTGTTTTGCCCGACCGTGAAGGGCCAAAAGGGTGTTGTTGAGATTCAATCACTAGTGTCGCGATCGTTGGGGGCACCGGTCGCCATTTACTCTGGGTCAAGCCCTTTTCCCGAGGCCCGGAGCTGGAATGCCACGAAACGGGAGAACGCTAGAGCGTTCATTGAGAACGAAGTTCCCGCGATTGTGTCGACCAAAGCATTCGGAATGGGAATCGACAAGCCGAATGTTCGGTACACGGTCCACGTAGGAATGCCCGCATCGCTTGAAGCGTTCTATCAAGAGGCAGGACGAGCGGGCCGTGACCAGAAGCGCTCCATGTGCGTCGCACTCTATGCTGAGGCGAATGAGGACCTAACGCGCAAGTTGCTCTCCTCTGCAGTCAGCGACGCCGAGGTAAACACGCTCCTCAAGCAGGAGCCGTGGAATGCCCGAAGCGATGCGAACACGGCTATGTTCTTTCATCGTAACGGATACCCCGGAGTAGATGAGGAGGTGTCGTGGGTGGAAGACCTTCTTCAAGATATCGGGGAGGTGAGCGAGAAGAGAAGCGAGGTGGTAGCAAAGAGCGACTCGGCTTCCTCTAAGCAGAAGGAGAAGGCCATATTCCGGCTTCTGCAAATAGGGATGGTAAAGGACTATACGGTCGACTACGGTGGCGGGAAGTTCGAGCTAGAAATCGAGCCGTTTGACCCAGAGAAGGCCAAACGTGCCGTTCTGGATTATATACGAAGATCGCAGCCGGGGCGGGCAAAAGCCGATGAGACCGCATTGCAATCGCTTGGCCTAAGGAACGATCATCTATCGGTCATTAAAGTGGTTCGGTACCTGATATCTTTCGCCTATGACGTTATCGAGCAGGCGCGTAGGCGCGCAATGGGCGAGGCATTTGAGGCGGCTCGGATCGGTTCGCGTGACCAAACATCCTTTCGTAGGAGGCTTTTGGAGTATCTTGAGGAGGGGGTGGGTTCGGAATTCATTGAGAAGTTGTTGTCTCAGGACGCAGTGAGTCTGGACGATTGGTTTCCGCTCCTCGAAGGAATGAACAATGCGGCTGAAGCAGGTGAGTTCCGAGGTATGGCTATCCGGTACCTTGAATCCTATCCAGAGCATCCGGGTCTCCTTTTGGTTCGAGCGGTGGCCGAGTCCATGTCTGGAGATTGTGAGGAGCGTCGCGTCAGGGAAGATGTGGAGGCGGCCATCCGATTTGGTGTGTCTGTGTATGGGCTTCAGAGTACTGAGATCGAGAGAATGGCAAGCGAGCTGGTTGATTATGCTGTTGAGCGCGCACCAAATTTGGCCGTACCTATAATCGTGGCGTTTTCCGGCGAAGAAGGGTCAATGTCGAGACCGCGACTTGTAGAGCTCAGGAGCCGGCTGTTCACGGAATACCCCAAGCAGACGGGAGACCTTCGCGCGGCTATGGCGGTCAAGAGATTGGCGAATCGGTTAACGGGTGTTGAGGGCGTCCTCGGCAGGGTAGCATCAATCATAGAAATGGCATAGGAGAAGGGCAGTGGATCCGAAGGTACAGAAAGAGCTTGCAGATGCCATTGAGGAACTTGAGGCCAAGCTTGAGCCATTAAGGGGCCTTGAGGCCCTGAGTGCAAACCTAGAGGCCATGGAAGGGGATCTTGCCGCAGCTGTCAAAACGCTCACGCTAGCGGGGCAGCCGTTTCCAAACGCCCTGACTGCGCTGTCGCGGGCCTCTGATCGTTTGGCAGATGCAGCTACGATCTTAAAGAATGCTGACGCGTCCGGTATAGCGCGGAAGTTAGGACAGATCGAGTCTTCACTTCGAACGATGAGTTCCGGCGTTATGAAGGCAGTGGAGGAACAAGGCGCCGGAGCGAAGAGGGGTATCGAAACGGCGGTGGAGAGGATTGACACGGTTGATGCTCGGTTAGAAGGTGTCAATGATGGATTAAAAAAAGAGATCTCGACTGGAGCGGAAGGGGTTGTTGCGCATACCAGCGATGTTGCCGAAGCGTTGGCGAGAGAAGTTCGTAAAGTGAGACGGCTAGCGCTAGGTTTTGGTGTCGGGGGCGTTATGATTGGGGCGGCGATTATAGGAATCGTTCTATTGCAGGACCCGGACTTCTTGCGCTCGCTTGCGGGCGTGTTTTAGATTTGGAGTAACTGCAAAAGCATCGTCAGCGTGCGGGTGGCGAAAAATCGGACCTTTCGATTGGAATCGAGGTAACGCTGAACACCTTCTGGTTTTCCTGTGCACGCCGGAGGCGACGCGGGAGGCGCTGCTAGTCTGATGCGGTCAGGTGCATATGTGGACGCCGGGCGGCTACACGGCGGCGAGGTCGCTGGATCCGGATGCCGAAATGGAGGTGCCCACGCCCCCTCGGTGTTTTACGTCCTCGCTCGCGGTTATCGCCCCGTGCTGCAACCGAGCGCCGGCCCGATTTCGGGGTAGCCTGAAGGCCGGCCCACGACGGACCGGGATTATGGCAAAGATCATACCCGAAGGTTGGCGCGAACTCGTGGTCACCGGCGGCGCGCAGCGCGAGATCGAGACGCTGGCGGTGCTGGCCAGCGAACTGCCTGAAACCTACGGCGTGTACCACGCGGTGCATTGGACGAACATCGGGGCGGGGCAGGGGTTCTCGATCTACGGCGAGATCGACTTTGTCGTGGTCAACCAGGCCGGCGACCTGCCGCTGATCGAGCAGAAGAGCGGCCTGCTCGAGGAGACG
>Ga0207421_10007876_pt1 | contig 11226 bp, 4 predicted proteins | sample SodLakKL_010_SED_4_FD_187542 | JGI IMG/M metagenome (GOLD analysis project Ga0207421, IMG submission 187542) | Alkaline sediment microbial communities from Lake Tanatar, Kulunda Steppe, Russia - 8KL_010_SED (SPAdes) (version 2) | ecosystem: Environmental > Aquatic > Non-marine Saline and...
TGGTTAGTTCTGTGGGTGTAAGACGTTGCCCATGATCATCGGGGTGGATGGTCAGTTTTTCGTGTTCGAATACCCGTATTAACCTTTGCTTCATTGGTAAGGCTTTTCTTAAATTATAAAACAAGCACCTGCATTATTTAAACGGCTTGTCATAAAACCTGGTCGATTACAATGCCTTAATCTGAAGGTTTCTTCTTATACACATCACCGAAATCCCAGGCGCCTGGCTCGTCTGGCTTCTTGATCCGGTAAACCGGTCTTTCGGCCAAATCCTGCTCAATGCCTCCATCATTTTTGTAGCCTTCGAAATTTGCAAAAACAAAGTTGGTGTGGTTAACTCTTTCCACGAAGCTATTTCCAAGCACCAGGCCGATCTTACCGAAATCACCGAAAAAATATTCTTCCAACAAGGGTATCACCTTATCTTTAAAAGCTGCTTTCAGCTCGGCAATGTTTTGGATGTTCATGAAATAGGAGTGGCCGATTTTGTGGTCCTTGTCAATCAGTTTTTCAATGCGCTCATTGATCTTATCCACCAACCTGACTACATCAATTTCTTGTCCATTCCCAGGGTTTGTGATGATACCGGTAGGTTTCAGCTTTCCAGCATCTCTGATCAATGAGGTGTCGGGAGGCATTTCCCTGAATGAGAATCGCCTACGCAATGCAGTATCGAGGGCTTCAATGCTTCTGTCTGCGGTGTTCATGGTGCCGATGATATACAGGTTGGGAGGTACTTTAAATTCTTTTTTAGAATAGGGGAGTACCACCTCCAGCTCTTCACTCTGCCCTGCACGTTTGTCTTTTTCGATCAGGGTAATGAGCTCTCCAAAAATATTGGCAATGTTACCACGATTGATCTCATCAATGATTAGCACATAGCGCTTATCTTGCTTTTGTTCGACGCTTTCCTTTTGCCCTTTGCCCGTGAAGAATTCTTCTTTTAATTCATCTTGCTCCATTTTATAAAGGGCCTTGTTTTTGCTAAACTCCCTTGAATAAACCTCCTTAACGGCAATCTTCTCATCAACAAAAACCCATTCTACCTCACGAAAGTGATTACAGGGAATTTCCGTGCTATCATCAAAACGGTAATCTCCTGTTACTTTACCTAGGGCTTTTATGATTTTTTTACCCTCGCTGATGATTACATAATCTCCTTTTTTTATATGTTGAGAAAAATATACTAATTGCTGGAGCGCATTACCTTCAATGTTTATTTCTTTTGCCTTCTCTTGTATTTCGTTTTCGCTTAACCCGCTGAAATTAATGTCATTACCAAATCCGATAGCTACGCAATTGTTGTCACGACAATATTCATAAATATCCACATCTTCATTGGCAGGTGAGCTCCCAAGTGAAAGCCTATAAAAAGAAGCTTCTCGAAAATCATCTTTTGTCCATGAAAACTTACCTTCTTTAATGACCTTGATTGCGCTGTAATTACTCTCTGCCAAATCACATATTCGTTTGAAAACGCCTGACTTGATATCATATTTTATTTGACCATTAGTGGTTTCCGGCTTTATCCCTTCTACAAAATCCTCGTAGGCAAAGGACTGGTGAAATGTGCAAAATGCGATTTGCCCTTTGGGGTCTTCCCAGTTTTTGATCAGGAGCCGGTTAAACTCATCGCGCAGGGCTTTTCTACTTTCGGCTTTTTTGTGTTGGTTATAAAATTTAGGGTTGATTATTTTGACTGCCTCGTTAATCGTATGGTAGGTTTTCCCGGTACCGGGTGGACCGAAAAGAATGAGGTTTGGGTTATCCGATTTAATAGAATGTAATGGCGTTTCTTTAGCCAAGGCAATCGCCTCAGCACCCTGATCTGTCCCTTTAATGAAATGCATCATGGCATCTACGCGGTAATAATTGTTTAGTTCGGGAAACTCAGCTAAAATTTGATCCTTTGCGCTCTTTATCGCAGTATAGGTTGCATATAAGTTGTTAGTTGGAATGGAATACCCTAAAGCCTTTAATCCGTCAATGCTTTTTTCGTTTACTACTACATATTTGTGTTTGTCGCATCTGTTCAGGAAAATTGTTGCCAGTCCTTTGCCGAAGTGCGGAAATTTATCCACCCAATCAAGCCAGCTTTTCAGGTCAAAATCATCTTGAAAGACTTCCATGATTTTCTTTCTGAAAACCGTATAATCATTTTTAACTGATTTTATTAGATTTGGAGCGGTTCGTTGTCCCCCAGACTGTATTTTGCCACCCTCTCGCGCAAACTCATTGAAAAAAACGATGAAATCCTCTTTTGAAAGGGCCTCAAGGTGACTCTTCATTATTTTACCTGAATAAAAATCTTCATTTTCTGAATGGGGATCATTTGAGAACCAGTCCAAAAACGCATCTACAATTATTCTTTTATTCATTATGTTAAGGATAGGTGGTTTTACAAAAAGATTGTAGCTGGATAAAGTTATAAGGATAAAGCCGTGCGCAACTGGTCAAATCTGAATAATCCAGGTAACAACCATGTATTTCAGGCAATATTCCTGTGTGCTTCACAAAGGAACAACTTTCTGATGTATTTGGCAAGCATATGCATGGTGACTGACATCAGCGAGGGTGCCTGATGGCTTTGCCAAGGTTGCTTTTGGGCAGCATCTCCCTTAGGGCCTCTTTCATCCATTTTTCAATTAATATCTACACTGCAAGCTTGCAGAGATGTGGTGGTCAAGCAGGACAGCCATAAGATTGCTCATGAAATGTCAAGCGCAACCCAATGCAACCGGACAACTAAACGCTCATTATACCGCAAAACGGACGTGAAGCACACCATCAACGACAGGCACACATTATCCAATGGTTAGGTGTTGATCTTTTAAGGGGAGGGTTATTATTTTGTGTTTCGTAGCCTCAGGGAGGGTCCGAAGACAGTTTTAGGTTCCCATTCTTGCTCCCATTCATCTAACACTTCAATTTATTTCTAATTTCATATAAACAGTGATTTATTTCCCAATGTTATTGAATACCCTGAATAGGTACTCTTTGTTGTTTTCAATGAAAAGAACATTGTTCTCGGCAAAATTTTCTTTTGTGGTTCCTGATCCTTCACCCCAACTGTCTCTTACATCTTTATAAGGCGTATGCGAGAGAATATAAGCAGAGACAGAAACTGAAAGGTCCTTTTTGTCTTTATGCAATTCTTCCTGGATTTTTCGGCCTAATTCGGGAGCAGAATTCCTACACCATAAAATTTTAGGGTTGTTAAAATGATTGTCTCCATGTAAAATACCTTTGGGATCCAGGAAGTAAATGTACTGCATGTTCTTATCTACTACCCACAAAATAAAGTCAGGATAAAATGATGAACTCTCCGTGAAAAACCCCATCCCTTTAACTGATAAGTTTCTCAGAATGAACATCTCTTTGCCTTCGAATATTTGGGTTTCCTTTACAAATCCCCGAAGATGTTTTAAGAAATCTCTCTCGCCTACATTTAAGCGAGTCGGAACGGTTTTAATTTCTTTGAATTGTAATCCTTCCGCAATAGAAGCAATTGGCGAGTATAAGTGCCGGTCAAAATGGATGGTTGGAAGAATATCAGTGTCATAATCGTACATATCTTTAACACTGTTCTCAAGTTCCTGAATAAACGATTCATGTGTCTTAGGTACTTTTACAATCATCCTTGATGATTCCGGAAACATGTCAGTATATTCCTCGCGATCTAACACATCGTAGGTCAAGTGACTTGACAAAAACTCCTTTTCTTTATCCGCATAATATTTATTGATATAATCTTTTACAAGGCTTTCTGCAACAGAGTGGACTTTCCCAGCTATTGCCTCATTCAATCCAATTTGGTCTCGATGGCTGTATAAATAAAAATCTCCTTCTTCTATTAGTGCTTGCAAAGCAGAGCGATTGATTATTAAATTATTAAAGCCTTTCATTAACTTGTATCTATTGGCCTCCAAAGTCAAGGCATTAATATCTATAAAGCTGATGAATTGTTTTAAAAAATTATCAAGGTATGGTTTAGCATCCTCGGCAACCTCAGAGACATTTCCTCCTGATGATACGCTAACTCTATTCCGTAAATCAATGGTGACTCGTTTTGCAATTTTTCTCTCATATGTGAGTTCGACAATTACATCTAGGAAGCGTTTATCATCTTGTTTGCGGAATGTCATAATCTGGCCATCCCATTTGTCTTCATAATTAAAATTGATGTCAATGGGGTATTCTGTGTATTCCGGCACTTCTCTTTCAATCTCATCCAAAAACCTATTCATGTATGACGCATTCAAGCCCATTATGGAAATGCTTTGCAGTGCCCTTATATGATAGGGAGCGTTCACTTCTTCACGTTTAAGTGAAAAGTTTTTCCCTTTCAATCGAACGCCCCTTCCAAAAAGCTGAATTATTTGTGCTCCCTCGTTCTTCCCCATATTCATTAAGCCCATGCTGGAGACACGCCAAGAGTTCCACCCTTCAATAAATTTCTTTGAACCTATAAGGATGTTTATACTAGAGTTTGTTTCAGAAATAGACTGAAATAAAGATTTTGAAAAATTGTCTTCCTTAACCTGTAACTCTTCATTTGAATCTGCTTCCAAAGTTTTGGCATACTTAGCAACATCTCCAATATTGATCACTGCAAAGTAGTGGTCGCTGGTTTTAGTTTTTAGCGCAATTTCCCCTTCGACTTGCTTTAACTGAAAAGCTTCAAGGCTTCCCAGGCCATTAAACACTTTGTTTAAAATATCCTCGGCAATCGGTTTATGTTGCTTAAGGTGTTGAAAGTGAAACTTAAATATATCATCACCATTTGCATCACGCAAGCCGGAGTTATTAGTAAGAATTGTGTCAATTTGTTGCTGCAATTGTGTTGGTGAAGAAAGAGCAAATCTAAAAAAGTGGATTATCCGTGTTACATCTGATATATTTAATTTGTCACTTTTTGTTAGCTGCTTAGAGCTATTGGCACCAATAACCCTGCTTCCCACAAACACCCAAAGAGGTTTTTCAATATTATACTGCCGCAGTTCTTCCTGGTACTTTTCATATAAAACAAGTTGTTCGTAATACCCTAACAAGCTACCCGTAAGTAAAAGTGTATTTTGTCTGTCACTGTATTCGTTGGTGACGTCCAGATTAAATACGTTAAAGTCTTTACCATATCCATCGGTGTAAAAGTGGCGATAAGAATAGTCGAAAATAATTGATTTCGCGTATTCATTAAACAGGAACTTATTTTTTTCAGTAACTACCTGACCAAAAGTAGCGGAATATTCAAAGGTAAAAGAGCCTTCTCCACGAGTTAAATACTGACGTAAGCTTTTCCATGTTTGTTCCTCTGATTTAGAGCCTTTATGTCCTTCATCAATAAAGACCAGATTTTTTGATTCTGAAAAATAATCCACATCAACACTTACACCTTCACCGGCCTTATCTGTTACAAGTTTGGTAATCTCTAAAATTAAAACCTCTCCCTCCCTTGTCTTTAAACTTTCTTCGCTGCCTGAATACATTTTTGCATCTATCCCGCTTTCAGTAAAGCTTTCGTAATGCTGACGACTCAAGCCTTCGTTTGGGGTAACCAGAATAATGTTTTCCCATTCTTTAAAGTACTTGATGACTTGCCAATAATTGCAATGCATGATCAGGGTTTTCCCGCTTCCGGTAGCCATCCAGTAAGCCAGTTTTTTCAAGTCATCCCCTGTAAATGGATCAACCTTTGCGAAATCGCCATCAGATGCTTTAAGATGATTTAGTTGTTTAACTATGTAATCTTTGTGATTGCTGTAAAAATCAAAAAAATACTCTGTAAATAATAAGGAAAACCACTGATAGTATTTAAAAGAGAAAAAAGGTTCTGCCCGGTTTTCACGTAATTTGTTTTCATAAGCCTGAATAGCTTCATCATATTGCCTGATCAGGTTGTCATCTACTTTTTTCTTAGGCTTTGACATAACAGCAGCGGCAAAAAAAGTGTAGCCGGTAGAGCTAATGCCCGATTCTTTGTTGTTAAAATCATTGCGCAGCTCTTCAAAAGTTTCGAAACCAAACTGCCCGAGGATGTAACGGAATAATATGAGGTGCTTGCTAAGCTGCATGATTACGGTAACATTTTGTTTTTAAACACTTCCTCAATTGGTTGATAATTATCAATATGGGCCTGCTCATTAATGTAAAGCATATCATAGGAGTAACTCACCAATTCCTTTTTTAAAACTTCACTGTCAGTTTTATAATCTTCAAGCTTCCAGTCTTTCACACTGCGCCAAACAATCAAGATCATTTTGTTTTCATTATTATGGCCATGAACAAATTGGTATTTTTTGCCTTCAAAGTCTTTGGTTATGCACTTTTGCATATGCAGACCAATAAGATAGTTGAAAGTTTCTACCAGGTCAACCGGCTGTTCGTTATCGTATGTAAAGCCATCCCACACTCTCAGCTTATAATCCCAAGGATCTCGCATAGCTTCAGTGTTTACAAGTGTTTGGCTGTTCCTGGTTTCAAAACCCAGCATGTATTTTGGCACATACTGGTCAAGCTCCAAAGCTTGTTGTTGTGCATCCCTATTTGCTGTGATTGCAATATTTTCCAGGGCCTCTTCATATTGCTCCAATCGCTGGTATTTGAATAATACACCAAGACCATTCATGCTGCCATTTTTAGGTTTGCCTTCTTTCCAGTCAAAGGTATAGGCAACTTTTTTGATTCGGGGGATAATTATTGAATAAAAATAATCACCTTGTTCTATTAGTATACACTTTCTCTTTTCATTGTCGGACTTATTTAACAACTGAACAGCATGAAATGTGGTCCCAGATCCAGGGAAAAAATCAAGAGTAATTGACTTTGGAGAAACCAAGGCACCACTAACCCTCAAACAATCAGCAACTAATCTTTTTGATTTAGCAAAGTCAAATGGTTTTTCTCCGAACAACTCTTTTAGTTCAGCGGCACCATAATTCGCAGAGGCATACTCTTTCTTATCCCACCAAGTAATTGGCAAAGAGTTTTCATCCATTCTTGTTTTAAAACCTATACTAATAGCGCCATCTTTATGTCGTTGAACTCTGTATTCGTTCAGTTCATTAGCAACACGCTCAAACCCCCTTTGCCACCTTTTGTGAATCTCTTTCCCACCACTTATAATAATTGGCCAAACTGCCGTTTCATTCTTTTTCGGTTTTTCTAATACCACTGGTGGATTATCCTTAACGTATTCAAGTTTAGGAATACGAATATTATCTTTATCATCAACATAAATTGGATAATACATAGTTGGTCTATCTTCCTTTCTATCACCAGTTCCTGAACGAATAAAATTGGCCCAAGCAAAATTACCATGAGCATCTTTCTCAGGATATCTATCAAGTCGCTTTGATGTAATTTCTAGTGACTTGGGGATAGCCAAATTGGATTTGCCAAAGAATATTGCATATTCATGCGCTGGTGAGAACTTACCCTTTGTCTTTCTGCCAGCAGGGTTTGATCTGACAGCAACAATGCCTACTTCTTTATAATAATGCTCTTCAAGTAACTTCCTTATTCCAAGAACCTCAACGTCATCAATAGCAATACAAATCATTGAATCACCCTTCAAAAGATGCTCAGATAACCTTATCCTCTCATCCATTAGTGAAAGAAAGGAAGAGGACTTATAATTATTCTTATAAATAATTGCAGATGCATCAGTATTGTAAGGCGGATCAATATATATCGGATTAATTTGAGATGAATATAAATTTTGAATCAACTGTAGGCCATGATAGTTGTCTGACCTATATAGCACACCATCAATTTGTTCATCCAAATTTACTTTGGAGCTAATTTTATTCAATAAAGCTATCTTGAAATTATTACTAAATAGCCCACTGTCAATCGGCAACTTTCTCCATGAATGTAAATCAGCTTTTAAAGCTTCAACCGACATTTTTTCCGGAATAACTCCCCCCCCAAACAATTGCCTCCATTCAACCACTTGCTTGTCATTTTCTATCACCTCTTCCAGGATGGGGTTGGCGGCCTCTTCACCAATATATTCAACTAAGCGGTCAATTGTAATAACCCATTCAGTACTGATGACGAATTTCTTTTTTTCCCAGAGTTTCTTCTGAAAATCCTCTATCTGGCTGACAAATTCTATAATGGTATCGGCAATGGTTTTAAAGACTTTAATGGATTTTACATTATGCTTTAACCGGTCAAAATAGGAATCAACCTCGGTAACATATAGGTCATCCACATTTATCAGTTCCGATTTTATGTAATAATCCAATTCACGCTGTAAAAAGCCTTTCAGGTTTTTATGGATAAAAAAGTCGTACTTGTTTTTTCGGGTGTAGTGGTTGATTTTATTATGCAAAAGCGTTTTATCTTCATTGTCGGCTTCCCATAGTCTTGCCAGATGATCCTTTCTTCCGTATTTCTTTTTTAAAGTTTCACAAGCCCATTCATTCAAAACATCTTGTTTGTTATTGCCTTTAAACATTTTCTTTTCCTCACCAGTAAGTGGACGGTACTCAAAAAAGAAGATGATTTCTTTTTCGCTAATTTCTGCTTCTTTCTCAGAAAGGATAAAGAAATTTGGTTCGTCCTCTTTTACATTGCCTTGCTCTAAATGTGCATCAGTAAGCTTAAAGCTTACTACCACATTATCCTGTCGTGTTGGGACTTTAAATGCATATTGCTGAAATGTTTCTGATGATTTTATATAATACTGGTCATGGTTAGCCCAGTAAAAATGAGTTTCCTCACCGTTATATGGCACAACATATTTTTCGTTCTTTCCAAACCGGCGTTTGCTTATAAAGTCTCCTTTATCATAATAGCGTGAAAAGAAAAGGGAGAGATGGTTGTATATATGATTTTCAGTTTCTTTGGAAACTTTTGATTCAGTTACTTGTGTCTTTAATCTCTTGTATTCACTGATTCTTTGTTTGCCAAATTTTTCAGCAATTTTTTTCTCCTCTTCACTAGCAGCTAACCAGCCCTGGATAACTTCATCCTGCTCCAGATCTCGCAATTGTTCCGTTGCTTTGTTGCTTTCTTCGGCAGTTAATGTTTGTAGCTGTTCCTTTACCTTGTCAACCAAAAGGTTATCTATAAAATCTTTGATTTCTTTCCGCTTATAATGGAGAATCTTATAAACACCAAAATCCAAATCCTGTGATTCGAATTGAAATAATTCATTCAGAAAGCTTTTTAATCGGTCAAGAGCTGATTGACTATTTGCCATGTTACTCATTTCAGTGGACTTCTATAAACAAAAAGGGCATTTTCTTTTCTGCTAAATTAATCAATACTTCAATCTATCGCATTGCATGTGATAATTTGACGGAAAGATTTTTTCAACAAGTCAAATCCAGTGGCCCAAATTAGCTTTTTATTGCTTAGAAGTTTTTGAATATTCCGGTGAAAGTGTACACCTGATTCCGGAGTAAAGTGTACAACTTTTTTTTGGGGGGGTAAGATTTGTGCTTCAAAGTTAAATTTATTTTTTCTTTCTCAACGTTTCTCCTGTTAATTCAAACCGATGTGCATTAGCTGCCAATCTGTCCATTATTGCATCCGAGTTATCATAACATTCGCATAACTCGGAATCCATTCCCCATATGATCAATAAGGCCAAAAACTGCTTATACCTAAGTTGAGCGTTTTTTGATGAAAAAAATAAAAGATAGCTTGCTTACTCCATTGATTATGTGTATTTTAGATGTGGAAAACAAAACAAAAAACACATCACCAATTGGGTGCACAAGACTATCTTTTATGGGTACTAAGATAACAAAAATCGGCATAACAAACGATAAAATTTCCGGACGTGGGGGGCTCCCCTTATTTCTTCGCTACGTGCAGCAGACAGGCTTTTATGGGCTTATAATGAGCATGTTATTTTCGCTTACCTCAAAAAGCAAAAAGGGGCTTCAATTGCAACAGTTTATAAAACAGATGCTTGCGTTTTTCATGGATGGTACAAACATGGCTATAAGCGGCTTTGATAAAGTCAAAAATGACCAAGCGTATGCTGCTTTACTCGAGTGCAAGTCCACACAAATGGCATCTTCACATCAGATCAAGCGTTTTTTTGTGAAGTTATCCAATGTGGGCAACTTCATGTTCAACAAAATATTACACGAGCTGTTTATTTGGCGATTACTCAAAGACCAACCCAGGGTCATTCAACTGGGTATTGATACCATGGTGTTAGACAATGACACGGCCAACAAACGGCAAGGCAACGAGGTTACCTATAAACGCAAGAAGGGCTTTCAACCTCTTCACATTAGCTGGGGTAGATTTCTTATAGATGTCATGTTCAGAAAAGGGAGTGCTCATTCAAACCATGGCACCGATTATATTGACAGGATCAGCGCAGTGGTAAATCTTATCCGCAAGAGATACTCCCCGGATGTGCCTATTTTGATTTGTGCCGATAGTGGTTTTGCGGATCAAAAAGCTTATGAGTTCTTTGAGCAGAAGCTTCATGTTCACTATATCACCACAGGAAAGATATACCAGGATGTTAAAGACTATGTTAATCAGTTGGATTATGGGGCTTTTGAGCAAATAACAAAAGGCAAAATCATTTGGCGATATACAGAGTTTGGCTCACGGCTCAAGTCCTGGTCGAAACACAGGCGGTGTATCTTCACCCAGTTGCATTGCGATGAGACGGGACAGTATGTCATGGATTTTGCAAAGCCAGACACCATCATATACACTAATATTGGCAATTCGCCAGTAGCTGACAAACGGCTTATGGCAGCAGGTGGAGATCATTACTTTGAGGCTGCAACCATTGTCAAAACATCTCATGCAAGAGGAGCAGATGAGCTGATTCACAGAAGCATCAAGGAGATGGCCACAAAAGAACAACTTCCCTTTAAATCATTTGGGATGAACAGGGCTTATTACTTTATACTCGTCTTTACACACTTTCTTTTTGAGGCATACAAGCAAGACGTTACTGCAAAGGTGATTCCGGTTACAGTTTACCCCAGTACATTCAGAAGAATGCTCGTTGACTTTGCCGTTAAGATATGCTCACATGCCCGGCACACTGTAATGAAGGTCACCAATACCATTTACCAAACCATCAACTTTGAAGAAATATGGAAGCTATGTCAGTCGCCGCCCAAGATACAATATGCGTAAAAAAAAACGAACATGCCGCAAAAACTCACGAATCCCTTGCTGGGAAAGGGAAAGGCGTGTCCTGACAGCAAAAAAATGATGAAAAACCTGACTTTTTTG
>Ga0207421_10007877_pt1 | contig 11224 bp, 11 predicted proteins | sample SodLakKL_010_SED_4_FD_187542 | JGI IMG/M metagenome (GOLD analysis project Ga0207421, IMG submission 187542) | Alkaline sediment microbial communities from Lake Tanatar, Kulunda Steppe, Russia - 8KL_010_SED (SPAdes) (version 2) | ecosystem: Environmental > Aquatic > Non-marine Saline and...
GAGACAACCCTCAAACCGGAGGATTTTCTACCGTACCCCCTGGAAACAACCGCCGGTTTTTTTTCTTTAAACCTCTTTAAGATATGCATCGCAACAGGGGTTTTCCCGGTGCCCCCCGAACTTATATTCCCCACGCTTATTACAGGTTTACCGACAGAATCCGGAGAAATACTCTTTTTGTGAATATACTGTCCCGCCCGGTAAACCAGCGATGCCGGAAAAAGCAGGGATTTAAAACCCATTGATAATAATCTCAGCCGCCCTCTTTAAATCGCGGGCCGATTTCTCCTCTTCAAAGAGCTTTCTTTTTTTTCTTTCATTACCGACCATAACCCTTTTCATGCCCAGTTTCTCCCCGAGAAGCATATCCGATTCTTTATCGCCCACAACGAAACTCTTTTTCAGATCAATATTGAGTTCTTTAAGGGCGCGGCGGACCATCCCTGCTCCGGGCTTTCTGCAGCCGCAGCCATCATCCGGATGATGAGGGCAGTGATACACCCTGTCAACAATAACACCTTCGCTCTTAAATAAATCCAGCATATACCGGTTAAGCTCAATATAGTCCTTTTCAGTATAATAACCCCTGGCTATGCCTGACTGATTGGTGACTACAACTAGAAGATAACCGGCTTTTCGAAGCCTCCGCATTCCCTCAAGGGCGCCCGGTATAACCTCAAACTGCTTTCTTGAGGATACATACCCGCGATCAAAATTTATAGTTCCGTCCCGGTCAAGAAATACAGCCCCCCATCTGTCTTTCCAGAAATTATGCATCCAGAACCACTCATCCGGTTTTTCCTCAATGAGCTTCTGAATCCAGTCCATCTGGCGTTGAGTGTTTATAAAATCGGATTTGAGAGAATTCCCGGTATCTACCATTTCAGGCGGATTTTCATAATAAACCCTTATTTTCCCCTCATCATCATGTCTTGAATACCCGCTTACAATCTTTGCTTTCCTGGACAGAACGGAAACCAGGTGTGTCGCCCTAACCGGCCGGTTGAAAAAAAGAACCGGAAGCCCTTTTTTAATTCTCTGGTCCACCAGAACGCATACATTTTTCTTCTCACTGAGCTTTCTCAGAACCTCTCTCATACCCCTGCGGTAAGGTATATGCCCCCCTCCGAAAGATGTCCTTAAATCATTTACAATCCGGTCAAATGCCTTATTATGAATCCTTCTTCCAACCGGGAAAATATCCCTCCCGGAAGAGGCCACAGACATTCCGGTAATCTCCCAGTGCCCCAGATGCCCCATCATTAAAACCACTCCGCCATCAATTTTATCAATACCTGAAACCTCAACCATGTGGGAGAACCTGCCTGCCGAAAACTTTATCATCTCAATTATGTTTCGACCGAAGTTCCTGAAAACCTTAAGGGCAGTCAGGCGGCACCAGGAATAACTCTTACCGGGGAACGCCCTTCTTATATTATTTACTGTTATGTTTCTTCTTCGAGGCAGAAAAAGATAAGCCATATGACCCGCCAAAACACCCGCGGGTAATACCAGTTTTCCGGGCAGCGCCTCAACAACCTTCTGCAGCCCCTTTAGAAAAGAGTACAGAATCATATCTGATATTTTCATTTCAAAAAAACACCGCAAAGCTTATGTTTGTCTACTCTTCTTTGAGCATCATAAGACGCCTGGACCACTTGCTTATCCTGACTTTTACTATAAGTCCGGCAATTGTCCAGATGAAGATTGAATTGCCCATGTTTGTAAAACTGTTTTTAAAAAAACTGAATATCGTAACCGCACCCAGCGCGCACCAGGAATAATTAAGAAATTTCTGCCAGTGCTCTCTTGTGGAATACACCGTTCCGCCGTAAAGTTTTATGAACTTATATACGAAATAAAGAAAAGCTGCCAGGACAATCACTGCAGATGGCCTTGAAGTAAAATCCGCAAGGATGCTGTTTTCATAATGAAAATATTCAAAGCCCCCCAAAAAGGCAAAAAGAGACACTGAAACAGCGGCAATCAGGGCAGAAATAACATAATACCTTTTCCTGATTATAAAAAAGAGCGCATAACCCAGTGCGGCCGCAAACCATGCGGGATAATAAAAGGTAAGGATAAGAGCTAATAAGGCAAACCCCGCCGCCCACTTTTTTCTGAAGGTAGCCGCCAGAAAGAACAGGAGCATAAGAAGCTGTGCGACAAAATAATGCCACCTTCCGACAACGCCCCTGCCCCTGTAAATCACATGGTCGCCTATTTTGGCGAACTTCTCCAATGAGGGCTGCGACATCCTTGCCCAGCTGCCGACAGTAAACTCAAGGTTGAAGGTAAGCCCTACAAGAGACTGAAGTATCGTAATCACGCATATAATAAATGCAGACCATTTAAGCACCCTCAAAAACCTCGTCATCTCCTTTTCGTTAAAAAGGTATATAACCGCAAACATATAAAGAACATGCCAGTAATTATCAACGACATGTTTTACGCCTGCCCCGCTCAGGGCGGTTTCGGCAAGATACAGGAAAATAAAAACGGCCAGGGGCACTTCCAACCCGGTGGGTTTAAACTGAACAGCCCCGTTAATAGCTAAAACGGCAAAAGATATAACTAAAAAACCGAAGGCAAAATACATAATCGTATGGGAAAAAAAAGGTATGCTTACGGCAAGTAAAACAACACCCCATTTAAGACTTAATTCCTGTATTTTGTTCAGCTTCTCTAATTTCATTGAGAATTATTATAAACAAAAATGCGCTTTCTTACAAATTAACAGCGAAAAATATTCAGAAAATGCGGACTTCAAAAAAATCCCTGAGCAAAACTGCAATAACCGGCGCCAGCAAAAGCAGCCAGCCGGCAAAATAAGCAGCGCACCCCGGATTGATTTTATTTTTTCCGGCATCTAAAACAGAGGGCCCCTTGAGAGAACACATAGTATCAGGATACCAGATTAATAAAAAAGGAAACAGGCAAAAAAGCGCAGTGATAAATACAAACCCGGCTTCATGGTTATACACGGCGTATGTTATATACAATCCGATAACAACGAGAGATAAGAATTTCCCTATCATTTTTTTACTCTCTTATATAAATCCAGGTATTTGGATGCCATTACCTCCGGCGAAAACTTACGCTTTACGCTCTTTCTCCCCGACATCCCCATTTCTTTTCTTTTTGTAGAATCATTTATAAGAACAAGCACCTTTGATGATGTTTCACCGGGACTGTTCTTTTCGGTAAGATACCCGTTAAACCCGTGGTTTATTATTTCAGGTATTCCGCCCACCCTGGAAGCAACAACCGGAACGCCGCAAGCGAGAGCCTGGAGTATAACAGTTCCCAGCCCCTCGTAATGAGCAGTGTGAAGAAGAATGTCAAGGGAGGCTATAAAGCCGGATATGTCCTCCACAAAACCTTTTAGAAAAACCTTATCTTCAAGGCCTCTGTCTTTTATCATTTTTTTTATCCTCCTGTGCCCATCGCCTTCACCCGCTATCTCAAAACTAACCTCAGGATGGCTCCGGGATACTATTTCCGCGGTTTTCACAAAGGTCTCATAGTCTTTATGCCCGAGACTAAGGGCTCCGGCCATACCCACCCTTATACGTCCGGATTCATATTTACCGCTGAGGGGTTTGAACTTATCAGTATCCACACAGGAGTATATTTTTTCAACATTTTCCGTTCTGCCGAAATTCTTTAAATTTTCCTCCACCAGTGAAGAAATCGCAACTACTGCCGCAGGAAATCCATACTTATACCTGTTCAGAAAATTGTTTTTCAGCGGAAAATCAACCCGCCTGGTAAAAACCGTCTTCACATTCTTAATACCCCTTAGCGCCCAGCAGGCGATGCCGAGGGCCCTTCCGGTATGAAGATGGACAATATCGGGAGACCGGGATTTAACTGCTTTCCTTAACCCAACCGCGGCAAAAACATCAATATCGCTGGAGGCATTAAGGGAAAAGCGCTCAACTTCAAGCTCCCGGGCTTTTTTCCAGAGAGGAGATTTTTCGGGAGCCGCAAGGGCCTGCTTTACACCCCTTCGTTTAAGTTCCCGCATAAGAAGAAGAACCTGGTGCTGTCCCCCTCTCCAGGAAATGCCGGTATCGTAATGAAGTATGTAAATATCAGTATTCAAATTCCTTAAATTCCCCCGCTGTCCTTCTGTAAACAATCTTTTTCATTATGCCGTAACCCGGATAATTAGTTTCAAAGAGTCTAATTATATCATTTTGCAGTGCGGAATTCCACAATCCGCCCTGAATAAGGATCTTTACAACCGCCCGGAAGAGCTTAAAGCAGTCCTTTCTTCTGCCCCTGTACCACCCTCCTTTTGAAATTAAAAACCGGCTTATCTTAGTCTTGTCCAGATCGCACCAGAGAAGCTTTCCGGATTTCACCATTATATTGCGCGCGTGAGCATCTGCATGAAATATCCTGGCATCATGCATCTTTCTTAAATCCGATACAGCCGATGCAAAAAGTTCTTTTTTATCCTCAAGGGCAACCTCTCCTGAAGATAAAAGCTCTGCCAGCTGGGGGCAGCGTATGTACGGCGTTATAAAGAGATTCTCTTTTTTTATCAAGGCCTTCTTTTCAATAGCATAGCAGGGATAGATTACCCCGACACCTATCTTTGCAAGCATGGCGGTTTTCTCGGCGAGCTCCCGGGCGGGAGATTTTCTTTTTAAAACACCTTTTACCTTATCCTTGACCCTTTCGGAAGATATTAAATTTATCCTTTTTATATGAAACTTTTTTCCTTCCGTTTCGTATATATAAATCTGCCTGCGTTTCAATGGATTTTTTCTTATATCCCGAAAATCGCCCCCGCCTTCTAAAAAAGGAATAAATTCTCTCCAGGGAAGCTCTTCTCCCGGCGGGTGGCATACAACCTTGTCCCCGCCATAAACTTTATTCACTAATATTTTAGTCATCTTAATTTCAGACCGTATCTCTTATCGGTTTTAATGTAAATCTTTTTCCAGTTTGGCGAATGGCCCCGGTAAGCCGACTCAAAAATTTCCCTCACCCTGTTTTTTCCTTTTTCGTCCCACTCACCGGTTGATATAAGGGCGCCGGCAACAGACCTGTATACTTTAAAGCAATCCTTAAACCTCCCTCTTGCAAAGAGTAAAATACGGGATTTTACTACATCGTCCAGATCACACCATATGATTTTTCCGTTCTGTACAAGCATATTCTTAATGTTTGCATCCCTGTGAAAAATTCCATTTTGATGTATCTTATTAAGATCCCTTACAACTTTTTCAAAAAGAACGGTTTTATCCTTAAAACTAACAGATTCCGAATAAAAAACCTGTGACAGCCTCGGGGCATTTATAAAAGGCGTTATAAAGAGGCTCTGCTTTTTCACTCCCCTTTTTTTTTCTATTACAAACCATGGGAAGGGAACATTCAACCCGGCCATCTTAAACCTCTGTGATTGAATCAACTGCCTCTTTGCCCCGGAGATCTGGAAGAGAAAACCCCTCACTGAATCCTTAAGTTTATGGGAATTGAAATAGCTGTACTTTTTTATAAAATAAGAATCTCTGCCGTTTTCATATTTAAAGGTCCGGCGATGGGAGCGGGAGGTTGTCTTTAGCGGTTCAACGGGTTCGGGGTAGGAGAAGAAATCAAGAAAATCTTTCCAGTTTATATTGAAACCCACGCATGAGTATGTCTTAATTCCTTTTTTATGTGTTTTTTTGATTATTTTTTCCATGCCGTTCATTACTCTTAAAATCCCTTCAGTGTCTTCCGGCAGCGACTGTATATTGATTTTTTCACTCTTTTATAACCGGGATATGTATTTTCAAAGACATCAAGAAATCTCTTTTTCACCTCCCGGTCCCAGCCTCCCCAGGTAATCAGTTGCGCAGCTGTGGAGCGGAAGAGAAAATAACAGTCGCAAAGCCTTCCCTTCAACTCGAGAATAAGCCGGCATTTTCTCATCCTGTCCAGATCGCACCAGAGAATATTTCCCGAATCAACAAGAATATTCTCAGTATGGGCATCGCCATGATAAATACCGTTTTTATGCATACGCCTAATATCAAGCAGGGCTTTTTCAAAAAGCTCCATTTTTAAAGAGAGAGGGGTTTTTTGCGACAGTAAATCCTTTGACATCAGGGGCAGCCTCTTAAGGGGCGTAATTAGAAGGCTCTCCTTCTTCAATTTCTTTTTTCTCTCTATGGCAAAGACCGGCAGAACAGTTGATATTCCTGTTTCAGCAAGGGTTTTATAATACTCCATCTGACGTTTAGCCGGGGTTTTTTGAAAGAAAAAACCCCTTAATTTATCTCTGCGCCTGGGAGAAATAAGATAACTGAATTTCTTCACATGGAAGCCTTCAAACAAAAAAAGGCGCCTCTGGGGACGCGGGCTTTTTCTTGAATCGATCACCGGCTCTGGAGTATTAAAAAAAGGCATGAATTTTTCCCAGTCAACTCTTTCTCCCCGGGGAAAGTATACATCCGTACCTTCTTCCAAAGATTTTCTTTCAATCTTAAAACTCATATACGCTGCCCGGATTTCAACTTATTGCGAAGGGCCTTTTTTAAAAAAGGAGCCCCGGAATAATTTGACTCGAAAGCGTGTAGAGCTTCTTCAAAAAAATCGCTGTTTAGCTGTCCGGACTTCTTCAACTCCCTCAAAAACGAGGATATAAAAACAAAACAATCCTTAAACCTGTATTTTCTTATAAGGTGATAAGCATTTTTTCTGGAAGACTGCAGATCCGTCCACAGCAGTTCCTCGTCTTCAGCGATAAGGATGTTATCCGTGTGTGTATCCCTGTGGTAGATGCCTTTTTTATGTATTTTTTCCAGATCTCTCACCGCATGTATAAAAATACTTTTCTTCTTAAGAAAAGTAACCGAAAGAGCAGAAAAAACCTCCGCCAGATTCGGATAATCCAGGTAATGTGTTATAAACAGGGACTCCTTTCTTGCCCTTTTCCTCTTCTCTAAAGCATAACAGGGAAAGAGCGCGCCTACGCCATAGCGGCGGAACCTCATTGTCTGCTCCATGTGCTGCTTTGCGGGGGAATTTTTAAATAAACGAAAATCCGAAAAATCTGATTTTTTTACAAAATACCTATCACCTTCAACCTCAACGGTAAAAACACTATGACGCGAACCGGCAGCTTTTTCCTCGTTGAAATATGGAACAAATTTCTTCCAGTTGAATTCATAACCTCCGGGCTTATAAATATTCACCCCCCCGGGTACGGTTTTTTTTTCTATTCCTCTCATTTAACTTTAAATTCTTTAAATCTTTTCATGTAAATTTCCGGAGAAAAATTTCTTTCGGCTTCTTCTCTGGCCCTGCGGCCCATTTCCGCACTCAAGGACTCATCTTTCAGGAGTTTTTTAATTTTTTCAGCTGCAGAACCCGGAGATGACGGCATAGAAAGAAATCCGGTTTTACCTTCATCAATGAATTCGTCAAGACACCCCACGCTGCTTGCAACCACCGGCCTTCCCAGCGCAAACCACTCAAGGGTTACCCTGCTTACCGCCTCGGATCCCAGTGACGAAATCAATCCGACACTGGCCTCCTTCATAGCAGAAGGCATTTTTTCATAAGGCAAATGCCCTTTAAAGCTTACCCTTTCCAGGATTCCTTTTTTGCGGGCGTACCCTTTTAATTCGCTGTATTTTATCTGGTTCTCTCTTCCTATAATTATCATCCTGACTTCCGGAATATCCCGGGCTAAAACTGCCAGTGTATCCAGCGAACTAAACAACCCCTTAACCCGCGCCAATCTGCCAACCACGCCTATAGTCGCCCGGTCGGGTATCGGACTTGAAGAGAAAAAAGACGTATCTACCATTGGGTAAAGAAGAGCCGCTTTTTCATGCGGTATCCCAAACTCAATAAAATCATTTCTGATTTTCCGGGTTGCCGCTATACAAAGCTCTACATGGCGGTGTATAAACCTATTGAAAACATTCCTTTTTATGGGATACCTTTCCGCCCTTACACGAAATATCCGGCCGGCCCTGCCTGCTTTTTTCAGCGCAAACCCTATTGAAAGAGAACTTCCGCTGTGAACGAAAACCGCATCATACCTCTTTCCGGCCTTCATAACCCTTCTAAAACCGGCAATTGTTCCGGTAAAACTTCTTCCGCATAGCCGGATGGTTTTGAATTCACAGGAGAACTTTCTGTAACAGGCGGAGTTTTCTACGGCAGCCGCCTCCGTGTCAAAGCCCATCCTGCGCATACACACTGCCATATCAAACGCATACTTTGCCACGCCGGAAAACCAGGGAATGTTTACAATGTGAAGAACCTTCATTTTATTTCCTGTCTACCTGTTTTTATACTCCGCATAGCTCTTTCCTGTCATTGCAGCTATAATTCCAAAGCCTTTGGCTAAATTAAATAAACCCTTATAGTATTGCCCGCTTCCCAGCGGAAAAAGAATGAAAAACCTTATTAAACCGGAAAATATTTTTTCTAAAGACTTAACCAGAAGCGCATTTATCTTCTCCGACCGGCCGTAAAGCTCCATATTTACATTAAATGAGGTTATTCCGTCCCTGTAATTTCTTTTAACCGCCCAAATAAGTGAAGCTCTTTCCCTGGAATAATGTTCATATGAAACCGCCCTGTCATTCCAGCCCAGCACACCATTGTTTTTCACAATTTTTTTAAAAAACACATAGTCGCTTCCTCCTATATTTTTCATATTTTCATTGAAAAAGAAACCGTGTTTTTCCCAGTGCTTTTTTAAGTTTATAAGACAGTTGCCGGTTCTTCCTTCATTTATCCTCCGGTTATGCATAAAGCGTTTTCTATTATAAACGCGGGTTTCCTTTAACCTGTCGGAAATTTCTGACTCAAATACCGGAAGAACCGGAGCAAAAACAGCGTCGTAATCCCAGTTTAATGATTCCTTATAATTCTCAAACCATCCTTTCTCCACTGTCTGATCATCATCGAGAAAAGAAAGGTGAGAATACCCATGTTTCCTGCAATACTTCAAGATTTTATTGCGGGCAAAAGGGATTCCCTTTTTCTCTTCCCTGAGATAAACAATATCAAAAGCCGCGGTTTCCCTGATTTCTTCAATTAAATTCTTTGCCGAAGAGCATTCAGAATTATCGCATACAACCACCCATACGCTGCATTTTTTACTTCCACTATCCAGACAGCTTTCATAAGAATATTCTATGCTTTTTAAGAGCCTTTTTAACCCTGAGTTTCTTTCTTTCGTTATAATTCCTACCGCAACCTTATTCCGGCTCATAATTCAAACGCCTGTAGGCCTCATAAAACCAGATTGACAGCAGAAAAAAAGAAAAGATTTCAAAAGAAAATATTTCTATTAAACCATGAACCATAATAACAGCTACGGCTGCGCAAAGAAATGACAGACCGTACATTGACACCTTTTCTTTATAAATCTGCCTCAGTGATTCCTTTAAATAAAAAAACCAAAGGCAAAGAAATATAATAAACCCGATTATTCCCCCTTCAAAAACAACCTGAAGAAAAAAATTATGGGAATGCCCCGTATAAAAACTTATTGTCCGGTACACCCCGGTAAACCCGTACCCGGTTAGCGGCCGTTCCTTTATAACCCCCAGAATTTCAGGCCATATCTTATCTGCTCTGCCGCTTATACTCTGCCAGTCCGCTTCAGAAAAACGCCGGGCAAACCTCCCCCAGAAGATTAAAATTGCGCCTGAAAAAGCAACGGCGCCTGCAGCGATATACCTCCTGGCAGATTTCCATAAATCAGGTTTATTGAACATAAAGCCGGCCATAATTAAAATTAACAACAGCGCAAATGAAATAATGCCCCCTCTTGAGAGTGTAAGAGGTATTCCGATTAAGGACAGAAAAATAAAGAAAAGAAGTATGTATTTTATTTTTTTGTTATTTATCAGAAAAAGACTTGTAAAAGAAACCGGAAAAACAAGATTCCAATGACGCGCGGTTTGGTTATGCCAGGCGCCAAAGGCGCTTACCCCGGGAAAGCCATAATCAATACCCATGCACAAAGGTATAAACACCCCTATTGCCACATACATAAGGAAAAAGGGATAAACGCTGAGAGCGAAAATATTATCATTTTTATTTTTGCTCTTACAAAGCATCTGAAGAGAGAAAAAAAGAAGAAAACCCCATGCGGGGCTTCCGAATATAATATCATCGTACGCCTGAGATAACCCCACATAGAAAACAGTGGATATTGAAACAAAAACAAAATAAACAATAAAAAGCAAAGATAACTTATTAAGAAACACTTCTTTTATATCTGATTTTCTGGTGAATAAAATCAAAATAAATGCAACCCATATACTTATATCTCTGGCATCGGAGCCCAAAAAAGGCGGGGGAAAAAACATTGAAATATGCATCAGCACCCCGGCATAAATCAATGCGTCAATTATTTTCTTTTTCGTAATATTCAAAGCCTTTTCATCCTTTAGCCTGGAGAACATCCATAAATATATTAAAATATTCCCCGGTCATTTTTTCCCAGCTGAAGCTGCCCGCAAGAGCGCGGCGCTTCTCTACGGCAGAGGGTGAATGGAGAATCCCGTAGTCAGGAAGAGGTGTATTCCCGGGAAAACTTTCATAAGAAAATTTCATCCCCACCTCGTCATCCTTTATAATTTCCGATGCCCCGGCATTCTCTGAGACCATTACATAGCGGCCCCGCCAAAGAGCTTCAGTAACGACAATCCCAAATCCGTCTGATATTGAAGGAAGAATCAAAACATCGCAGGCGTCATAAAAAGGATCTATATTCTTTACTTCACCAGCCCATTTAACCCGACGGTCAGCAGCGCCGGCCAGGCTGCGCTTGCGGCCCCGACCCGCAATAAGCAGCTTAATTTCGGGGTGAAGCCTTACAAATTTCATAAGCCTGTCCATTCCCTTGCGCTTAAAGCTGTGGCCCGCAAAAAGATAAACCGTATCATCTTTTTCTAAATTGAACCGCTTTCTGATTTCAAAGCGGTTAAGGGATGCTTTTTCAGGGCTGTATGGGCTGCGGTTAAAACCATTATATACAGTTTTTATTTTCTCTTCTTCAACATCTTTATAAATCCTGCTTATCTGTTTTTTAACATAATCGGAACAGGTTATCACCCTTTTAAGAGAAGGATTTGATAAACTTTTTTTTTCAAGTCTGTTTGAAACACAATCTGAAAGATTTATTTTCTTTTTTATACTGTATATAGCCTTTTTAAACGGAGATGTTATGGCATTGGAGGTGTTTTTCAAATGA
>Ga0207421_10007878_pt1 | contig 11222 bp, 8 predicted proteins | sample SodLakKL_010_SED_4_FD_187542 | JGI IMG/M metagenome (GOLD analysis project Ga0207421, IMG submission 187542) | Alkaline sediment microbial communities from Lake Tanatar, Kulunda Steppe, Russia - 8KL_010_SED (SPAdes) (version 2) | ecosystem: Environmental > Aquatic > Non-marine Saline and...
ACCCATCGCACGTCCTCCCGCCGAGGTCGCGGTACCGAGGTCGAGGTACCGAGCCCGTCCGCCATCGGGCGCCAGCGCACTCCAGCGCACTCCAGGGGCAACGCCGACCGTAACCCAGGCCATCCCACCGCGCCGTCGCCTCCGTCAGCGCGACCCGCGCGATGCAGCTGCGGTCACCGCTCACCTCCTGCGGCGAGGTTGACGTGACCGCCCAGGGCGGCGTAGAACGTTCGTTCGGTGCGAGGGGGTGGTGGTGACGGTCTTCGACGGGGCGGCGCTCATCATCCTCGATGGTGCCGACGCCGCTGCCCGGGCGGTCGGTGAGCACCACCTCGCTGCACGGCTCGAGCGGGGCGTCCACCTCCGCACCGCCCACGGATCGACCCACACCGCAGGCCGACACCCCGGCTACCCGCCGCTGCTGGGCGTCGGCGACGCGGCAGCGGATCCCTGGCGGCGCCCCGCGGCGGGGCGGGCGGTGGTGGCGCGGTTGCTGCCACAGGATGCCGGCGGACGGCGATCGGAGCCGATCAGGCTGTCCGACCTCGCCGGCCGCACCCCCTACGGCCGGTGGTGGGTGGCGGAGGTGCACCTCGTCCCACCGGTGGAGACCCGCGGGCTGGCCGCGGCGACACCCCTGGTCGGCAGCCGCACCCACCTCACTGCCCCCGGTGGCAGCGTCGCGCTGTGCGGACGGGTTCCGGTCGACGGCCCTCTCCTTGCGGCCAGCGCAACGGACTGCCCGGCCTGTCTGCGCTGCGAGACCGTGCGCGCCCGTGTGGACGAACAGCTCGCCTGGCACACAACGGCGGCCGCGCACGTGGGCGCGTGGACCGCGGGTGCTGCGGCACGCTGGTGGCCGCGGCTCGCACCGCTGTCCCATCCGCCCATCGGCCCGATCGGCGACGCCGCCGTCGGCCTGCTGCACCACGATCTGCCCGGTGCACCCGACAGCGACACCGCGCTCAGCCTGGTCACCGACCATGTCGCAGGCGTCGCTGCCACGACCCGTCGGTGGGCCGCAGGAGTAGCCCAACGACGCCTTGCGGAGCTGCTGGCGACGACGCTCCCCCAGCACCCGACCCACCTCGACGAGGAGCTGCGCACCCGCATCTCCACCGCCGAGGTGTTGCTGAACGCCGCCTGTCTCGCGGAGGTACTGGTCGCCGCGGTGGAGGACCTCGGACCGGCGCTGGCCCTGGAGCCTGACACCGTCCGCATCGCGACCGCTGCCGGCACAGCGGCCTCGGAACGCGTCCAGCGGTGGCTCCGGCTGCAGCGCGTCGCTGCCGCGCTCGGCGGGGGCACGCCGACGTCCGGGGCCCGGGAGGTCCCCGGACGAGCGCCCAGGACCACAACCGGGGGCCACCGCGGTCACGGAGCCGACGCCACCACCCTCGTGCTGGAGCGATGATGCCAACCACCTCGACGTTGCTGACGGTCCTTCGCGCCGCAGGGCGGGCCGATGTGCCCGTGTTGCTGTGGGGAACCCCCGGCACCGGCAAGTCCGCCCTGATCGCCACCCTCGGGCGGCTCGACGGCGTGCACACCGCGACGGTGATCGGCTCGCTGCGGGAACCGGCCGACCTCGCGGGCCTGCCGGTCGTGCAGGACGACGGTTCCGTGGTGCTCGCCCCGCCACGCTGGGCCAGAGAGCTGGTCGAGGCGGGCGGCGGCTACCTGTTCCTCGACGAGTTGTCGACGGCGGCCCCCGCGGTCCAGGCCGCGATGCTACGGGTCGCGATGGAGAAGGTGGTCGGCGACCTCGCGTTGCCGGCAGCCACCCGCATCGTGGCCGCGGCCAACCCGGCGGACGTGGCGGCCGGTGGCTGGGAACTGGAGCCACCGACGGCCAACCGCTTCCTGCACCTGACCCACGTGCCGGACCTGGACACCTTCGCCGACGGGCTGAGCGCCGGTTTCGACGCCGCGACAGCTGCACGGGACCACCACACCACGACATCGCCGCCCCTCGGTCGCGCCGCCGCGACCGCACAGCTCCTCGGCTTCCTGCGCTCGCGTCCAGCCCGGTTCGACGACTGCCCCGAGCGTCCCGGCACCGGTGGTGGGGCCTGGCCCAGCCCACGGACCTGGCACCACCTCCAGCGCCTGCTGGCCGAACTGCCCGGCGACGACGACCACGCCCGCCGGGCCGCTGCGGTGGGACTGGTGGGTGACGCCGCCGGCATGGAGTTCCTCGGCTGGGTGCGCCACAGCGATCTTCCCGATCCGGCGCAACTCCTCGACGGGACCCTGTCCCTCGACCACCGGTTGCGCGACGATCAGCGGTACGCCGTGCTGGCCGGCGTGACAGCCGTGGCGATCGAGCGGGGGACGGCAGCGGCATGGGCGGCGGCCTGGGGGCTGGTGCGACAGGTCCCCGTCGACATCGCCGCCACCGCTGCCCGGTCGCTGTTCGCCGCGCGTCCGCCCGACGCGCCACTGCCCTCCGCGATCCTCGACTTCGAACCGGTACTGAGCCGCGCGGGCCTGCTGGCGTCATGACCACCCGCCCACGGGCCACGGCGCAGCGACGGCACGAGCAGCCCCGGCCGGTCGGCGAAGCCGCCGCCAGCCCGCAGACCGACCACCGGCTGACCGCACCCGAGGCGGAGACCCTCGCGGCTGCCCGGCTGCTCGCCCTCGATCGCATGCCCTACCTCGCCTCGGCGTTGTTCGACGTCGTTGCTGTGCGCAGTCCCGGGCTCAACACCTTCGGCGTGGACGCGGCCTGGCGCCTCTACCTCGATCCTGAGCTGCTGCTCGACTGGGAGGTCGACCAGGTCGCCGGGGTGCTGCTCCACGAGGTCGGCCACCTGCTGCGCGACCACCACCGACGTCACACGGAGCGCCCCATCCAGCACGCCTACGCCTGGAACCTGGCCGCCGACGCGGAGATCAACGACGACCTGCTCGCTGCCGGCGTCCCGCTCCCCGGCGCGCCCATCACCCCGGCAACGCTCGGCCGCCCGGAGGGCCTGCTCGCCGAGGAGTACTTCCACCGCCTGCTCCGTGACGCCGAGGTGGTGCACACACCCGAGGTGGACACCCCCGACGCCGACCGGCTCGAGGTCGACACCGAGGTGGCCGACCCCCGGTGCGGGTCCGGAGCCGGCGCGGACCGGCTGCCTGGTGAGCTCCCCGCCGACGCCCCCGACCACCCGGGTCGCAGCGAGGTCGAGGCAGAGCTGACCCGCCGCGCCGTGGCTGCGGCCGTGCGCGCGGCCTCGGTCGATGCCGCTGCCACGGCAGGTCCGCTGCCCGGCGGCTGGCGACGCTGGGCGGACCATGTGCTCGCGCCGCCGCGCATCCCGTGGCAGCAGCAGTTGCGTCGCACGGTCCGGCGGGGGCTGGCCGTCGAGGCAGGGCAGCTCGACACCAGCTACCGCCGGCCGGGACGCCGTCGGATCCCGCGGGTGGTGACACCGGGGCTGGTACAGCCGCGACTGACGGTCGGCGTGGTGATCGACACCTCGGCCTCGATGTCGCGGCGCCAGCTGCAGGCGGCCCTCGCGGAGCTCGACGGCATCTGCACCCGGGCCGGCGTGCGGGCGGAGGAACTGGTCGTGGTCACCGCTGACGTTGAGGTCCACGAGGCCCCGAGGTTGCGGTCGGCGGCCCAGCTGCCGCTGACCGGTGGTGGTGGTACGGACCTGCGGCCGGCGATCGCCGCGCTGGCAACCCACCGCCTCCGACCGGGTGTCGTGGTGGTGTGCACCGACGGGCTGACGCCCTGGCCGCCCACCCCGCCGCGGGGCTGCACCGTGATCGTGGTGCTGCTCGCACGTGCGGATGGGCAGCGGCCACCACGTCCCCCGACCTGGAGCGAGGTCATCGCCCTGGATCCGGTGTGATCCGCCCGGCGATCGCCGGGCGGTGGCTCGTACGCCGGGTCAGCCGGGTACCGGTGTGTGGTCGCGCAGCAACCCACGGATCTGTGCAGCCAGCTGGTGTGCGTCGGCGAAGGGGTAGTGCAGCGTCGGTGCCTCACCGGGACCGAAACGCCGCCGCGCCTGCAGGCTGGTCGCTTCCAGCAGCACCGGGGGGCCGTCGGGCAGGTTGGTGAGCGCGAGCACGATGCGACCCTGCTCGTCGTCCTCCACCAGCAGGCCCGTGACCACCACATCCGCGCCATCCGCCCCGGGGCAGGCCTCCCCACGCAGGAGGGGGCAGCGCTTCCGCGGTCCGACCTCGGGACGTGGCCCGCTGCAGGTCAGGACGTCGAAGCCCTCGTCCTCCAACCCGTCGCCGAGGACCCGGAGCGCCGCAGGGTCGGGGTGCTCCAGCAGGACGCGCGGTCGCGCCCCTCGCCCACCGGTCCATGCCGGCACCACATCCCGGCGGCTGCGTCGTCGAAACGATCCCATGAGGCCGCTCCTCTCCCAGGCCGACTCCGTGGAACGAACTGAGCATGCGGGACACGATCCGTGCCCACCAGAGGCCTTGGGCTCCCCTCGTCAGGGCCCCGTGCAACGGCTGCACCCAGCCGCTGTGGCGCTCAGCTGCCGAGCTCGTCCAGACGGGCGCGGAGGTCGTCGTCCAACACGACGCCGGCAGCCGCCGTGTTCTCCTCGAGGTGGGCGATCGAGGAGGTGCCGGGGATCGGCACCATGACGGGCGAGCGGTCCAGCAACCAGGCCAGGGCCAACTGGGCCGGGGTGGCACCCGAGCGCTGGGCGAGTTCGTCCAGGGGACCGCCCGGGCGGGCGAGGTCGCCCACCGCGACGGGGAACCAGGGCAGGAAGGCGATGCCCTGGGCCTCGCACGCCGCGAGCACGGCCTCGGATCCGCGGTCCAACAGGTTGTAGCGGTTCTGGACGCTGGCGACGTCGATGTGGTCCTGGGCGCGTGACAGCTGCTCCACGGACACCTCGGAGAGGCCGAGATGTCGGACCTTGCCCTCGCGCTGGAGCTCGGCGAGCACCCCGAACTGCTCCTCCGCCGGCACCGCGGGATCGATGCGGTGGAGCTGGTAGAGGTCGATGGTGTCGACACCGAGCCGGCGCAGGCTCATCTCGCAGGCGAAGCGCAGGTACTGCGGGCGGCCAAGGGCGTGCCACTCGCCCGGACCCGTGCGGATGAGGCCGGCCTTGGTCGCGATCACCACGCCGTCGTAGGGGTCGCTGCCGCCGGTGTGCAGCGCCGCACGGATCAGGTCCTCGGAGACGAAGGGCCCGTAGCTGTCAGCGGTGTCGATCAGGTCGATGCCGAGCTCCACGACCCGTCGCAGCAGGGCGATGGCCGCATCCCGGTCGGGCGGATCGCCCCAGATCCCCTCACCGGTGATCCGCATGGCGCCGAAGGCCATCCGGCGCACAGGCAGGTCACCACCGAGGGTGACGGTGCCGGCCGCGGCGGCGGTGTCGTGGACGGTCATCGGTCCTCCTGCACGATCGGGGATCGTTGTCCGGCTGACGTGCTGCACGCTACCGCGGGCAGCGCCGCCTGCCCGGGTCGCTGACAGCCGTCGGTGTCCGACCGTGTCGTGGCTCCTCGCGCGCGCCATGACGGCTGCGTGACCGCGCCGGCCGACCGGCCACCGGGGTGATGCAGGCCACACCCTCCCAGGCGTGCCCACCCCCTTGCCGTCCGCGCAAGGGCAGGTCAGCGTGCCAACCGGGCCACCTCACCCCCCCACCCCGGCCCCCGCCCCACACCCCGGAGGGCCGCAGTGGCCGCACGCTCCCAGGTACCGCCAGCCCAGATCCACGGTGACGTGGCGCCCGGCTTCGGGCTGGTCGCCGACACCTTCCGCGCACAGCTCGCCGAGCGACAGGCGATCGGCGCCGCCTGCATCTCCGACCCGGATGCCCTGGCGCCGCGGCTGGCGCGCCAGGCGCCCCTGTGGGAGCCCGGCTCACGCCAGGGCTACCACGCCGTCACCCTCGGCTTCTACGAGAGCGAACTGCTGCGCCGGGTCGATCCGGCGGGTCGCACGATCGGTCGCGCCTTCGCGGAGGACGTCGCGGCGCCGCTCGGGATCGACTTCCACATCGGTCTCCCCGACCACGTCGATGACGGCCGGCTCGCGAGGTTCCACGGTGTGCACCCCGCCCGGGGGATCCTCCACGTCGGCGCCGCACCACGCAAGCTCCTCCTGGCGTTGTGCAACCCCCGCAGCCTCACCTCCCGGGCCTTCATGGCCATCCCCATCGCGCGACATCCGGAGCGGATCAACGACCGTCACCTCCTCCGTCACGAGCTCGCGGCCTTCGGCGGCGTGGGCAACGCCCGCGGGATCGCCCGCGCGTACGGCGAGCTCGCCACCGGCGGCCGACGGCTGGGACTACGCCCTGCGACCCCGACCGCGCTGGAAACGCCCGCCGCACCGCCCCCGGGAGGCCGCCGGGACCTCGTGCTCCACAGCGACATCCCCTTCTCCCTCGGCTACGCCCGGGCCTTCCCCGGCTTCCCGCTCGGCACGGACCAGCGCAGCTACGCGATGGCCGGTGCCGGCGGTTCGATCGGCATGGCGGATCCCGCCCTCGGCGTGGGCTTCGCCTACACACCCAACCGGATGGGCTTCGGCAGCCCGACCGACCCGCGGGAGGTCGCGCTCCGCGACGCGCTGTACCGCTGTCTCGACGGACCCCGGCAGGATCCCCGCGCCCACCGGGACACGCGGGTGGCAGCCCGATGACGGAGCGTGGCACCCCCACGGGCGGGCTCCCGCAGCCACCTCGTCTCCAGGACGTCGTGGGGGCACCCGCACTGCCACCTGCGGCCGCCACCCGGGCCACCAACCGCGTCCGCGCCCTCCTCGGGCGGCTACGGCGCGGCACCGCGCCCCCACCCGTCCGCATCATGGAGTCCGCCCTGGCGGGGCTGGAACCCGCGGTCCTGGCGGCGCTGTGCCGGCTCGAGCTCCCCGACCGACTCACCGGCCCCGTGGACGTGACCCGCCTGGCCCTCGAGCTGGACGTCGACGCGGCACGACTGACCCGTCTGCTCAGCTTCGCGCACGTGCGCGGCTGGATCCGTCTCGATCGCCGGGGCCGGGTCCACCCGACCCGCGTGACCGCCTTCCTCCGCCGCGACCACCCTGGCGGCTGGCGCGCGTGGGTGACCTTCGCCGCCGGCCGGGAGGTGGCCGCGTCGCTCGCAACGCTCGAGTCCGCGCTGCCGACCGACGGTGATGCCTTCGCGGCCGCGAACGGCCTGCCCTTCTTCCCCTGGATGGATGCACAGCCCGACCGCCACGCCAGCTTCGACGCCGCGATGGCCGCAGGGGCGCGGATGCACGGCCTCCTGCTCGCCCGCGCCCTCGACTGGTCGACCAGCCGCCGGGTCTGCGACATCGGCGGTGGTGACGGCAGCCTGCTCAGCGTGCTGATCGCCCACCACCCCCACCTCCACGGTGTGGTGCTGGAGCTGCCCGAGGTCACCGCGAGGATGCCACCGCGCCACCAGGTGACCGCCGAGGCCGGCGACGCCTTCCACCATGTGCCCTCGGGCTGCGACACCTACCTGCTCGTCAACGTCCTGCACGACTGGGATGACGCTGCTGCCACCGCGCTCCTGCATCGGGCCGCCGAGGCGACCCGCACCCAGGCGGCCGACGCAACGCCAGCGCGGGTGATCGTGGTCGACAGCGAGGCGCACCCGCGACCCACCGACGACATGGCAGCGCTCGCGGACACCCTGATGCTCGCGCTGACCCCCGGCGGGCAGGAACGCACCGAGGAGCGGTTCGCTGCGCTGGGTCGAGCAGCGGGGCTCGAGGTCCAGCGCTCCCACCGCCTCGCGTCGGGGGATCTCGCACTGGTCCTCCACCCGGTCGCTGCAGCGCACCACCCCCCGTCTGCTGGGGCGAGCGCCTGAACGCTGCCACGCGGCCTGGGCGCCGCCACGACCTCTGTCCCGTCGCAGCAGTCGACGCCATGCACAGCATGGGCGCTATGGTCAGCCGCAGCGATGCAGGCCGCGGAGCCCGGAGCGGGAGCGATCATCAGCAGGGTGCAGGACCGTCGGTGCTAGGAGCAGCTCCCCGGCTGCGGGTGCTGCAGGCGATCACGGTCGCAGAGCTGACTGCGCTCATCGGGCATGCCGGTGCCGGCAAGACGGTCGCACTCGGCGACGCGTTGGCTGCGCACGACGGCCCCAGCATCCACCTCGATGCCCGGACGCTGGACGCTGCGTCTCTCCCCGCACGGTTCGAGCACGCCCGGGAGAGCGAGCGCTGTACGGACACACCGGTGTTGCTGGTGATCGACGACCTCGAGCAGGCGGACGCCGCTGCGAGCGTGGCACTGGCCGAGCTGATCGACCGATGGTCGAGGCCCCACCGGCTCCTCCTGGCGGGCCGACGCTTGCCAGGACCGATCACCTCGGCGATCGAGCGGCGCGAGGGACGGTTCATCGACGCGCGGGAGCTGCGGTTCGAGGATCACGAGCTCCACGAGGTGCTCGGCACCGCGGTCACCCGACGGTTGGACGCGGCCGAACCACGGCTGCTGGCTGATCGCTGCGCGGGGTGGCCCGCAGCGATCGCCCGCATGGCGCGTCGGCTGCAGTCCGCATCGGGCAGCGACCAGGCTGCGTGGGACGCACTGGTCGCGGAACTGGTCACCGAGCCGGTGGCGCTCCGCGAGCAGATCACGACGCTGCTCGAAGCGGCACCGAGCGACCACGCCCCGGACGCGATCACCCAACTCGCCGGGTTGCCGGGTTTCGACGACGCGCTCTGCCAGCGGTGTGGCCTCCCCGGCGGGGTCGATGAGCTGCGCGATCTCGGCCTGCCGCTCGAGGCGATGGGGGCCCGGCTCACGACCATCCCGGACCGGGTGCGGGCGCTCCTGGCACCTGCGACGCTGGAACCGGCCCTGGCGCGACACGCTGCAGCGCACTACGTGGAGCTCGGACTGACCGGTGCAGCCCTGGAGGTGCTGGCGACCCCGGCGACCGCCGAGGACCTGGCGAGCACGTTGTCCGAGCTGCCCGCAGCCCGTCTCGGCCAGCTGGATCCGGCCCGACACGCCGCCGCGGTGGGCGCGCTGCCGACACACACCCTGGCCACGCATCCCCGGATCCTGCTGCAGCTGGCCGACGGCCTGGTCCTGGCCGGTCAGGCCGAGGAGTACCGGGAGACGATCAGCCGCGCACGATGGCTGACCGACGAGTACCCCGACGCCGCACCCGCGGCGGACCGGCTGGAGGTACACGCCGCCGACCTCACCATGCGGGCGGTTGCGACCGGCGATGACGCGGTCATCGAGGCTGCCGAGGCGCTGCTCGCGGTCCCTGCGCTCCCCCTCGCGGGACGCGCCCGTGTGCTGGGCGGGCTCGGCCGTACCACGGCGACCGCCGGCACGGCCACAGCGCTGCGCCGCGGAGCACGTCAGCTCGAACGCAGCGCACAGTTGTTCACACAGGTGCGGGCGGAGATCCACGCCGCTGCCAGCCTCACGGTCGCTGCGACCCACGCGAACTGGCCTCTGGGCCGCTACCGGCTGGCGCTCGAGCAGCTCGACCTCGCCCTGCGGCACACCCGCGACACCCCCCGGGCACGGATCGCGGTGCTGCCGTACCGGGCGTTCGTGCTGATCGACCTCGGCCGGTACCCGGAGGCCGAGAGCGACCTCGCGGAACTGCGACGTACGGCCCACCGGACCGATCCGATCGGCAACGAACGCGCGGCCGCCTTCGCACGGTGGGGTGCTGCCCGGATCGCCTCGCAACAGGGCGATGCCGCGACGACCTGGGCAGCCTGCCAGGCCGTGGCAGAGTCCATAGCGGTCGTCGATGCGGGCAGCGGCGCGACCTTCCGTGCCGACGCCGCGCAACTGCTTGCACGGGTCGGTCGGCAGCGGGATGCGCAGGCGTTCCTCGACGAGGCCCGGCAACGCGACCCCGGCAGATCGACAGCGGTGGAGGTGGCGGCGTTCGTGCTGGCTACCCGAGCGGGCGACCAGACGAGCGCGATGGCCTCGCTGGACGCGCTCCAGCAACGGGACAACGTCGAGCCGCGCGACCGCTGGCGTATCACCCTCCTGCACGCCTACCTCCGCCACCTCAACGCCGGCGAGGACGCGCAGGCGCTGGCGGCAGCAGCCTTCGAGCAGGCCGCCCAACTCGGCTACCCCGACCTGCCGATGATCCGTGAACCCGAGATCGCCCGGGAACTGCTGCGGCTCGGCTCGTCCCACTCGGCCAGCGCCCGCGAGCTCGCGCTGCCGGGACACACACGGATCCGGGTGCTCGGTGGACTCAGCGTCGAGCAGGACGGGACCACCCTGCAGCCGCGCGGCCGAGCCGGTGAGCTGATCGCCCTGCTGGCCCTCAACAACCGCTCGATCACGGTGGACCGGGCGATCGACGCGCTGTGGCCGGAGGCTGACGCGTGGCGGGGCCGGGAGCGTCTGCGGACCGTGCTGCACCGGGTCCGCAGGGACCACGGTGCGCTGATCGAACGTCGCGGCGACACGATCGACCTCCACGACCGGGTGCGCGTCGATGTGGAGGAGTTCCTCGAGCTGACGCGCCGTGCCCGGTCCCCGGATCCACAGGCACACCGTGCCGCGGCTGCCGCCATCACCGCCTACACCGGCGAGGTCCTCCCCGGCTTCGACGATCACAGCTGGGCGGTCATCGCGCGCCGACAGCTCGAACGACGACTGCTCGAGATGCACGACCTGGTGGCAGGCGCGGCAGAGGTCGAGGGCCACCTCGACGAGGCCATCCGCGTGTCGGAGGCCGCCACGGTGATCGACGACACCGCGGAGCACCACCACCTCGCCATCGCACGGCTGCTCGCGGAGCAGGGCCACTACCGCCAGGCGCTGCGACGCCTCACCGATGCCCGCACGGCACTGCTCGCGCAGGGGTTGGAGCCGAGCGACGAGCTCGCACGGCTCGAGGCGTACCTGGAGCGCACGAGCGGGAGCGCAAGCCGGTCAGGCTGACGGCGAGGCCGGGGTGACACGCAGGTGACACGCCCCGCTGCCAGGCTGCGTCGCTGGGTGCCCACACCGCGCCGTTGCCGTGGTTTCCCCGTTGCACCGCAGCGGCGACACCGCCACACACGACCGCTGGCCAGGGCCGGCCCACAGCGCAACTCCAACGCCACGATCACCACCGAAGGGTTCGTAGATGAGACGTCCGAACGGTCCGACGAGGATGCCAAGGGCCAGACTCGCCCTCATGCTGATGCTGGTGGCAGCGGTCGCACTTGCCGTCCCAGCGCTGGCACAGGCCGGTCAGAGCGCCTGGTCCCAGGCCGGCGC
>Ga0207421_10007880_pt1 | contig 11221 bp, 11 predicted proteins | sample SodLakKL_010_SED_4_FD_187542 | JGI IMG/M metagenome (GOLD analysis project Ga0207421, IMG submission 187542) | Alkaline sediment microbial communities from Lake Tanatar, Kulunda Steppe, Russia - 8KL_010_SED (SPAdes) (version 2) | ecosystem: Environmental > Aquatic > Non-marine Saline and...
GGCCAGCTGGTGAACGGAGATTGGCGTGACCATGGGGGGTGTTAGTGGGGGAGGGACGTAAACGCACGGTGAGTGCAAAGGAGGCGAATACGTACAGAGGGGCATGGATCAGGTGATCCACGCGAGGTAGTTCGGGTCGACCAACTCAGTGTTGACGGGGAAACGTAGTCTCTCTTGGTTTCAAAACTCCAGATTCGACCGATGGAACACTCGCAAAGGGTCTCTCTGTATTATTCGATAGGTTGCTCGTCGAACGAAGCTGTAGCATGGACTCGAGTTCCGTCGATAGTGATCTCGTGTGGGACGTTCGGGTCTCCGATGAGGTACTCAACGACCTCGTCTTCCGTCGGAACGTCGTTTTCGGGGTATACCCCCGCATATCGAGCCTCGATATCACGCATTTCGCCCCCCTCGGGAGTGAAGACGATGGTATTGAGGAGGCTCTCAACGGAATCAAAGACGGGATTTTCCGCAATATCTGGTTCACTCTCAGGTGCTGTATCGTCGCCCTCCTCAACGTCGGGGTCGAGTGCCGTTCCCAAGTCCTCCATTTGCCACCCGCCAAACGCCATCTGTGCGTCGCCAGTCGTCTCGAGCAACCATTGTCCGTCGTCGTCATCACTCATCCGACCTGTCTCGTCGAGCCTTCGATCTAGCGCTGCGTTCACGACCGATTCTGGGTCATAGGTGTCCTCTTCCCCCGGGTGCATACCGACAATGAGCGTGTCGTCGGAAACCGCGTACGCCATCGGTCCAAACAGTTGGTCGTCAGCGACAAAGATGGAGAAGCCATTTTGTGGTTCCTCCTCGGTGAATCCTTCTGCGTATTCCTGAGCGAATACTTCGGGAGAGTACTCCCCCTGGAACACGAGTAGATCGTCCACCCATGTCGATCTCGCCGTTTCGATTCCGTCGACTGGCTGACCGTTTTGGGGCAACACGTGCTCACCAAAGGGGTAAAAGAGGATTCCGAACAGGGCCAGTGGGGTGATCAGGGCTCCGTAGAGCGGCAGCCCGATAATCGGGACCTGCTCGGCCACTGCTCCAATTTCGTCATCATCGGTTGGCTCTTCGTCGTCCTCGAGTGCGATGACAGTTTCCCAGTCAACGTGAGTGAAGTAGACGCCTCCATCGGGGTCGGCGTGTGGGGAAGCGGGTATCCAGTCACTATATGGAGCAGTGTCGTTTTGTGACAACATCCCAGGTTTGTTTCTCACTTCGCTTGACGACGTTGGGACAGTCGTGAGGCCGGTTGCCATGACCGCCGTTTGGATGAAAGACCTACGATGCATGCCATTACCTCCACCCAACGACGGGATAATGATGAGGGGCACGGTCAGAGTATCTGATGCGTTGCCATTTCAGGTAGAGTCTCGTTCTGATTGCATCCCCGACCGACACCGAAACGCACAACCCTCCTGGGTGGGTATCCTCGAGGTGCGCGAGGGTAGCCAAGCAGGCCAACGGCGGTGGGCTTAAGACCCGCTCGTGTAGACGTCCTTGGGTTCAAATCCCAACCCTCGCACTCGTCACGAACAATTCCGTGAGTGACGAGTCTGTGACGCGGGATTTGAATCAGGGAGGGCGCACGCTCGCGAACGTCGTGAGCGAGATCGTCCGACCGTGGTTCAAATCCCAACCCTCGCATCGTCGCTGCGAACAATTCGTGAGCAGCGACTCTCGAACAGGGATTTGAACGAGACCAGTCGCAGCCCGGGAGTGAGCAACGCGAACGACCCGGACCGTCTGGACGTTGTTCAAATTCCAACCCCGTATTTTCATCCCCGCTGACGGGAAGACGCTCCAACGGCTCTCTCGAGGAACGTCCCGTCTCAGTTAAGCGGTTCGCCGGAGCATGAGACCTCTAGTAGCAGGCCTCGTGGGCCCGAAAGTCACGCTGCAGTCTCGGTATCCATCTTGGTGAACTGATACCAGGTCCCAACAAGTGCCAGGAAAAAGACAGCACCGATGGCGACGCGCAATGCGAGTTGCTCGAGGCCGGTGGCCTCAGCGTGGACGAGCGAGGCGGCCCACCCGCCGAGGATGACGGCGAACCCCGTTGCAACTACGAGCATCAACAGGAGACGATCGGTTGGGAGGTTTCTGACCATGGTGTCAAGGAGGGCCGAGTGAGGGTAAGTATCGCACTTGAAGACGCCGTGTCGGAAATCCAGGAACCTGCAGGCTGTTGACTCACGGCAGCGGGGCATCAGACAGTAACAATGGCGGGTTCACCAGAGGACACTGCAAACGAGGCGGCTGAGCAGCCAGCCACAGACAGTCCGTCACGGATCGAATCGAACCGATTCGCCGTCGCCATACTGCTTCTCACAGGGGGTGTCGCTGTGTTCTTCCTCGTGGCCTGGCTCGCTGGGCTCATCGATCCGACCTGGTCGCCACAGACCGATACGATCGCCTTCGACGAATTGCCACTGTTCGTCATCGCCGTTGGCATCGCCATCGTCGTCGTCGGCTGGAGCCTCTGGCGACTTGGGGGGATGCTCGAGTGATCGCCACGGACCGCGAATCGATGAAGCTACTTTCTCGTTGGCACTATCGACGCCAATGACTGCGTTCGACGTGCGGCCAGCGACACCGGCCGACGCGCCACACCTTGCCCATCTCTACCGGCGAGCATACGAAAGCGCGGCGACGCTCGGCTATCCCTCTCGCATGACAGATATCGAGGCGGAGACGGTGGCCGAGTGGCTCGAGCGGGAGGCGACGACGCTCGTCGCCCTCGAGCCAGGGTCGGGGCAGGGAGAATCGAAGCACGAACGACCCCTCGAAACAGTGCCAGCTCCAGACCCAGACGAACCCGGCCCTCTCGTCGGCACCGTTCGCTTGCTTGACGAACGTGAAGAGCCCTACCTCGAGCGACTGGCCGTCGACCCCAGCTATCAGGGGTCGGGGCTCGGTGGGTACCTGGTCGATCGAATCGAGGACATCGCGCGCGAACAGGCTGCCCCGTGCATCCAGTTGACGACGTTCGACGGCCACCCGTTCTTACTCGAGTGGTACGAACGTCGGGGGTACGAGCCCATCACCTACCACGAATACGAGGACCGTTCGTACGATTTCGTCACGATGGAGAAACCGCTCGAGGCGGATTCGTGAACACGATTATCCAGTCGTGACGATCATGCCAGCGCCATCACGATCTGTACGATGAGTGCGACCGTGGCGACGCCAAAGCCGAAGAGACAGATCTTGATCCAGAGGGTGTACCTCGTGTACGGCGGATTTCGTTCGGCCTGCCAGAGGAAGACGACCCCCGTTGCGAGCAACACCGGGGCCATGATGGCTCCCCCATCGGTACCCAGGGTTCCAGTGAGCCATCGCTCGAGCAACGTGAGGATACCCACGACGAGAAAGCTCCAGCCGACGACGTGAGTCGGGTTCATATCCGGTGATTCGCCTGCGAGTCAATAAACGCTCGGACTCAGTTAGTGGCCGGTTCGAAAGGAGAGATCGAGTGACGGGGCGGAGTGGGTGAGCGACCCCATCGAGATGACGTCCACACCCGTCGCCGCGTAGGCTCCGACGGTCTCGAGGGTGATCCCGCCGCTGGCTTCGGTCAGGACGTCATCGTGACCCGCTGCCTCGAGCTCCGAGACGGCCCTGGCAACCGTCTCGGGTGCCATATTGTCGAGTAAGACGATATCAGCACCACCGGCTGCCGCCCGACGGGCGTCCGCGACGGATTCGACCTCGACGTCGAGTTTGGTGACGAACGAACTGCGCTCGCGAAAGTGTTCGATTGCGCGCTCGAGGCCGAGTTCTGCGATGTGGTTGTCTTTGATCATGACCATGTGCGAGAGGTCGAGTCGGTGGGTGTCACCGCCACCGGCGACGACGGCGCGTTTCTCGAGCCCTCGTAGCCCAGGAGTTGTTTTCCTGGTTGCGGCGATCCGAACGTCGTCGTCGTGTTCGCGGGCAATGGAAACGACTCTCGCGGTTTGGGTCGCAATGCCCGAGGCGTGGCCCACGAGGTTGACCGCGAGGCGTTCCCCCCGGAGCACGGCCCGCGCTGGACCGGCCACCGAGAGGAGTTCGTCGCCGGGCTCGATGCGTTCGCCATCCTCGAGGTGGTCACGAACATCGACGCCGAGGTGGTCGAACACGGTGATCCCGGCGTCGATTCCTGCGACGACCCCGGGTGCTTTCGCGACGAGTCGCCCGGTCGTCTCTCCCGGTACGTCGTTGGTGACGTCGTGGTGGCCGAGGTCTTCGTGCAGCCAGCGGTCGATCTGTGTGCTCGAGAGCACGTCAATCACCGGCCCGAGGCGGCAGCTGGTCGGGTTCGGTTTCGACGACGTGGTGACAGCCGGTGGATGTGGGATTGTCACTCGCTGCGCGGGCGATCAGCAGGGCCGTCACACAGGCGTGTCTGAGTTCGTAGAGGTCGCGTGCCGTCCGTGTCCGGATGTAGGCGTCGACCTCGCCTTTCAGGCGTCGAAGCACGGCCCCTGCGCGGACGATTTCCTCAGGATCACGCTCGAGGCCGAGGGAGGTCTCCATCGTCTGCTGGAGGCGGGTGAACTTTTCGGCGGCGAACCCCGACGGCAACTCGGGGTCGCTATTGCGGAGATCCGGCACCTCAACGGGGACCGATTTTGCCTCCGTGTTCGCCGCGTGATCCCCAGCGCGCCGGCCCCAGACGAGCCCCTCGAGCAAACTCGTACTCGCCAGCCGATTTGCGCCGTGGACGCCAGTGTGGGAACACTCGCCGACGGCGTAGAGGCGAGCGAGCGAGGTCCGGCCAACGGCGTCGACGTCGACGCCACCACAGAGGAAGTGTGCACAGGGGGCCACGGGAATCGTCTCCGACTCGAGGCCGACGCCGTGTGCTCGACAGCGGTCGGCGAGGTCCGGGAACTCGGCTTCGAAATCGAGCGGGGAGACGTCGAGAACGACCTCGCCCGTCGCGGTGCGCTCACGGGCCACCGCTCGAGCGACGATGTCTCGCGGTGCCAGTTCCGCGTCGGGGTGATAGTCGGGCATGAAGCGTTCGCCCTCGGCGTTTCGAAGGAGGGCACCCTCGCCGCGGAGGGCTTCGGAGAGCAGAAACGTCGAACCATCAGCCTCGTCCTCGCCCGCGTACGCAGTCGGGTGGAACTGGACGTACTCGAGACCCTCCACGGTGGCGCCGGCGAGGGCGGCCATCGCGATCCCGTCGCCCGTCGCCCCTGCGGGGTTCGTCGAACGGGCGTACAGCGAGCCGATGCCCCCCGTGGCGAGCATCGTCGTGCCGGCGAAGATCGGGTGGCCGGTCGGTGACTCGTCCGTGAGCACGCCGTGGACACGCCCTTCGTGGGTGAGTAACTCGAGGGCAGCTGTATCCTCCCGGATCTCGACGGCATCGAGGGAATCGAGATGGGCGAGAAACGGCCGAAGGATGTGCGTGCCGGTCGCGGCGTCGACGTGGAGGATGCGGGCGTCGCTGTGGGCGGCTTCGCGAGCGTAGTCGAACCCGCCATTCGCACCCTCGTCGAACTCGATCTCGAGCGTCTCGAGGAGCACGTCCGTCACGGCGTCGTCGGCGTGTTCGACGAGGACGTCGACGGCATCGGGATCGGCCGTCCCGTCGCTGGCAGCGAGAATGTCGGCTTTGAGCGCCTCGGGGTCGCCACGGGTCGTCGAAATGCCCCCCTGTGCCCAGTCGGTGCTCGCCCCCTCCGGACGGGTGGCTTTCGTGAGGAGACAGACGTCCGCCCCGGCTCGAGCCGCCGCCAGTGCGGCACTGCAGCCGGCGATACCGGAGCCGACGACGAGGACGTCCGTCGTGTCCCCCTTCGGTGTCGTCCCCATGTTAGACCTCCAGCATCCGCTCGAGGGCGACCTTCGCCAGTTCCTTTTCGTCGGGGGCCACCTCGATCACGTTTCGCTCCCGGCCAGCAGCGAGTTCCTCGAGCACCCAGGTCAGGTAGTTCGGGTCGATCTGTCGCATGGCGTTGCAGTCCATACAGGCGTCGCCACAGAGCGGGAGGACGTGTACCTCGGGGTGCCAGCGCTGGAGGTGTTCGGTGAGGTGGATTTCGGTACCGATCGCCCAGGTGTCACCCGGCTCGGCCGTTTCGATGGTGCGACAGATCTCGGCGGTCGAGCCGGCTTTGTCCGCGGCTTCCACGACCTCCCGTCGGCATTCGGGGTGGACGATCACCTGGGCGTCGGGGTGGGTGGCTCGCACCTGTTCGATGTGGTCGACGCGGAACCGTTCGTGGACCTGGCAGTAGCCATCCCACAGGATGATGTCGCTTTCGGCGACCTCTTCGGGGTCTTTGCCGTCGGGGTCCCAGGGGTCCCAGGTCGCGATCCGATCGGCCATCCCGAGCCGGTGGGCCGTGTTCTCACCGAGGTGTTTGTCCGGCAGAAACAGCACCTTGTCACCGCGTTCGAAGGCCCACTCGAAGGCCCGATGGGCGTTCGACGACGTACAGACGAGCCCGCCCTGGTCGGCACAGAAGGCCTTCAGGTCGGCATAGGAGTTCATGTACGTGATCGGGATGATATCGGCCTCGGGTGCGGCCGCGGTGATCTCGGCCCAGGCGGCGTCGACCTGGAGGGCCTCGGCCATCCCCGCCATCGGACAGGAGGCTTCCATACTCGGGAGGATCACGGTCTGGTCGTCGTCGGTGATGATGTCCGCGGATTCGGCCATGAACGTCACCCCACCGAAGACGACGTACTCGGCGTCGCTTTCGGCTGCCTCCACCGAGAGCTGATAGGAATCGCCGATGAAATCGGCGTGTTCGACGATCTCCCGGCGCTGGTAGTTGTGCCCGAGGATGACCACGTCGTCGCCGAGTTCCTCGAGTGCGGCTTCGATTCGTGCTGTTCGTTCTTCCTCTTCGAGCTCTCGATACCTCGGTGGTAATTGCTCGAGATTGTCGTATTTGAAGAGACTCAGTTCAGTATCGAGTTCGGCTGTTTCCATTGTTACCATCGTTGTCACCAGTCACTATTCACCTCTCCGAGTGGCTTATTGAAAACATTTTTCCTTCAATAGCCAGGGATGGAGACACTATACCCATTTCACACTGGGCTCATACGTACCCACTGTGGGGGCTGCGGTGGTGTGGGATTTATATTCTACTCGTGGACATCGCGGTATGCCAATCGAGGACTACTTTACCGAGGTGACACACCGAGACTGGGAAACGGAATCCGTCGAGGGGACGGTCAATATCGCGATCATCGGCGTCGGTGGGTTTGCACGAAATCGGGCTATTCCCGCCATCTCCAAGAGCGAGTATGGCCGCACCACCGTGCTCGTCACCAGTTCCCCCGAAACCCTCGCCGAGACCGAGGCGGCCGCAGACGTCGACCACTGTATCGACTACGATGCCTTCCTTCAGGGCGAGTGTCGGGACGCATACGATGCCGTGTATATTTCGACCCCGAACGCTCTCCACGGGACATATGCGGCTGCCGCCGCGTCGATGGGTGCCCACGTTATCTGTGAGAAGCCCCTCGAGACGACGCCCGACCGGGCACGGGAGATCATCGACGCCTGTGCAGCCGCCGACGTGACCCTGATGACGGCCTATCGCTTACAACTCGAGCCCATCGTGCGACGGACGCGGACACTCCTCAATGAGGGTGTCCTGGGGGAGATCGTGGCCGTCCACGGCAGTTTCTCCAATCCCTTACTCGAGGAGGCCGACCCAGACACGTGGCGACTTGACCCCGACCTGGCCGGTGGCGGGGTACTGGTCGATCTCGGCATCTACCCGATCAATACGATTCGCTTTCTCCTCGAGTGTGAGCCGACGGGCGTCTACGCCCACACGCGGACAGAATCGGGTGACTCACCCTTTGGCGACGTCGACCGGGACGTCTCACTCCACCTCAGGCTGCCAGGTGGTGGCTCTGCACTCTGTACAGCGAGTTACGTCGGCCACGCCGGCAGTCAATTACGGCTGGTCGGCACAGACGGATCCGTGACCATTTCGTCGCCCTTTGGTGGAGTCGTTCCACACGACATTCTGCTCGAAACTGGCGACCTCAGCATGGAATACACCGGTGAGCCTATCGATGAAGTTCGCGAAGAGTTCGATTACTTCTGTTACTGTATTTTGACCGGGACAACCCCGGAGCCGGACGGCGAGGACGGAGTAGCCGACCTCGAGATCATCGAGGCAGCCTATGAGTCCGCTCGCGACGTGTGTGTTGTTCCCCTCGGAGAAGACTAGGCGACGGTTCCGTGTTCGTGGAGTCCGATCTGATGACGGCTCACCGTCGGAATCGCTCGAGGAAGGCCACTGCGCCGTTGCCCGTCTTTCGTCCCTCGTCGGTTTCTACCGCCCCGTCGCTATTGTCGTCGGTATTGACAGCTGTCGTTTTGTCATCTTCGCCTCCCCGACCCCCGAGTCGGCGACGAATCCACGTCCGTGGGCCACCGATTCGACGGACGAAGTAGTTCGGCGCAAAGAGCGCGATCAATCCAGTCCCAAAGAGTAACCCAGCAAAGAGCAGATCCCCCGAGCGAAGAAAGAGCGAGCCGGCGATGAACATCGGCCCGGCCATCGCCAACCCAGCCCCCACCTGGAGCATCCACAAGATGCCTGGATTCTTCATCGTCTACCGTTCGACGCTCGAGGGCTTTACGCTCACGGGTTCGTGCGGTCACTCCGTGGAGTCGTACTCGGGGACGCGTGCGGACCGATCGGACCCGTCGAGGAACGGGAGTGTCTCTGTCGTGGCTGGGACCTCCTCGCCGTCGACCCGAACCGCGAGGTCCTCGGCCTCGAGGCCGTACTCGACCAGGGCAAGCGCGAGCGGGGCCTCGAGCATCGGGCTCTGTGTGCTTCGGGTCACCTCACCGACGGTCGCGTCCCCATCGAACACCGTCGCGCCAGCGGTCGGGAGCGGCGGTGTCTCGTCACTGTCGTCCGTCTCGAGTCTGAGCCCGACCAGGCGACGACTCGGTTGGCCGCGGTTTTCGACGCGGGAGACGACCTCCTGGCCGACGTAACAGCCTTTGTCGAAATCGAGCGCGAGCCTGAGCCCGAGGACGTTCGGAATCGTCCCCTCGAGTTCGGTGTCAAAGAGGGGGGATCCGGCCTCGAGCGTGAGCGATTCCCAGGTCCGGTAGCCGAAGGGGGCGGCGTTGAGCCCCTGTGTCGAGAGGATGTCGTAGACGTCCGCGGCACCGTCGGACGCACAGACGACCTCGTAACTCTCCTCGCCGGCCAGTGCCTGGGTGCGGGCGACGGTGACGCCGTTGTCCCCCATCGATCCTCGGACGAATGAAAAGTGCTCGTCGGGAGCCGCCGCCCCGTTGAGGACGCTCGCGATTTTCTCGGTGGCCTGTGGGCCGTGGACGCCGAAGATAGCGAACTCCTCGGTGGCGTCTCTGATCTCGACGTCCTGGATGAAGACCTTCTCAGACCAGTCGTCGGCAATAGCCGCTGCGTGTCCCGGTGGGGTCAACAACAGGAGACGCTCTCCCGCGTTATAGATGGCGAGATCCGATTCGATCCGGCCCTGTGGGTCCAGGAGAAGGGCGTAGACACCCTCGCCGTCAGCAGTTGGAACACGATTCGAGACCACGTTGTCGACGTACTCGAGGCGATCGTCGCCCTCGACGACCACCACCCCGTAGGCGACTTCCATCAGCCCAACGCCGTTTCGAACGGCACGATGGGCGCGCTCGGGCCGCCCGTAGTGGTCGACAACGCGACGGTCGCCCCGTTCGGTGAACGTCGCCCCGTGGTCCTCGTGAACCGACTCGATGACACTCGATTGCATACCCGAACGTGGGTGACGAGGGCCTACGGCCGTTTCGGTGTCGGCATGGTGAGATCGGACTCGAGCTCAGACGGCTTCCGTCCCGGTGTTGCCGGTCCGAACTTGCGTCGCGTCGTCGACCGGGAGGACGAAGATTTTGCCGTCCCCCGGTTCGCCCGTGTTCGACGCCCCACGGATCGCGTCGATCACGTCATCGACGGGGACGTCAGCGACGACACACTCGATTTTGATCTTCTGATGGAGGTCGACGGTGTACTCCTCGCCGCGCCACTGCCCTCTTTTCGCGGGCTGGGACCCCCGCCCGGAGACGTTCGTCACCGTGAGTGACGGCGCACCAACCTCAGCGAGGGCTTTCTTGACGGCACTCAAGCGGTCGGGGCGAACGATCGCCGTGACCATTTTGATCCCGCTGTCGGTTTCGGGGACGCCGCCATCAGGCCGGATCACACCACCGTCGGTCGCCAGTTCCGGCTTCCCGAACTCGGGGTAGGTGTCGACGCCGTGTTCGGCCACGTCGAGCCCGTCTTGTTCGTGTTCGGGAGTGACCCGTGCCTGGCCGGCCAGTTTGAACGCCCCGAAGACCGCCGCGGTCGCCGCGACCGTCCAGACCGTCAACACGGCGACGCCCAGGATCTGTGGCCCGAACGCCGCAGCCTCGATCGAGAGAATCCCGCCTGCAACGAGGCCACCACCGATGGCGGTTCCCTCGAGCGACCACAGCGGGAACAGGATCAGGCCGAGCATCCCGGCGCTGCCGTGGACGGGGAAGACGGCACAAACGTCGTCGATCTTGAGTTTCTTTTCGACGAACGTGAACACGATCGGGAGTTGGGCACCGGCCAGCAAGCCGATCATGAGTGCGCCCATTGGCGTGATGAGGTCAGTTGGGCCGGTCACGCCGACCAGACCCGCGAGCATCCCGTTGGCAACGTAGAGCGTGTCGACTTTACCGTTCATGTACAGCGAGACGACGGAGGCACCGATCGCACCCATGCCCATCCCGAGGGCGGTCACGATGGCCACACTGCCGACGTAGGCGAAGTCATCCAGCTGGAAGACGCCAGCCTCGGCGGCCTCGAGGTCGATCACGGCCGCGGCCGTGCCGACGTTGAATCCGAACCAGCCGAAACAGAGGATGAGCGTCCCGAGGACGGCGAAGGTCATCGAGTGACCGGGGATGACGTTCGCCGAGCCGTCGTCGTTATACTTATCCAGCCGTGCGCCGAGCACCCATGCCGCCGTGAGGCCGGCGACGCCGCCCACGCCGTGGACGACCATGCCGCCCGCGAAGTCGGCGAAGCCAAGGCTCGCGAGCAACGGTGCCTCGGCACCGGGGGCGTACCAGACGAGGCCGGCCGCGACAGGGTAGATGACCGCCGCGAGCAGGAAGGTGTAGCCCACGTAGGCCCGGAGGCGGGCACGGCCGGCGACCGCCCCGGAGACGATCGTGGCGGCCGTCATCGCGAAC
>Ga0207421_10007883_pt1 | contig 11218 bp, 11 predicted proteins | sample SodLakKL_010_SED_4_FD_187542 | JGI IMG/M metagenome (GOLD analysis project Ga0207421, IMG submission 187542) | Alkaline sediment microbial communities from Lake Tanatar, Kulunda Steppe, Russia - 8KL_010_SED (SPAdes) (version 2) | ecosystem: Environmental > Aquatic > Non-marine Saline and...
ACCGACCTGATCGGCTTTCTGTTGGTGTTGCCGCCGACGCGGTATCCGATTCGGGTCGCGCTCAAACGGTGGGTTGTCATCCCCTACATCGACAAACAGACTGGCGGCCTCGGGAGCGGGAAGGTCTGGACGTTCGGCTTTCCGGACCCCGAGCAGGCGGCGGGCAACGGCGGGGCCAACCCGTTCGATCCAACGCAGCAGGGCCAGCAGGGGCCGCGCGAGTCGACCGGAGACGGGCAGGACGACGAGATCGATGACATCGTCGACGTCGACTTCGAGCAGGTCGACGAAGACGGCTCGGATCGCGAGCGCTCGTCGTAGGACGCGAGCAGCGGTGGCGGATGCGGGCGGCGTTTTTTGGAGTCGGTGACGGCGAGTCGGTGGTGTGGCTGGGTCGGGCGTATGCGTGAAACCGACTGACGCAACGGTGGGGAAAGGAAACGCTTAAACAGAACCCACGGCTACGAAGAGATGCGCCAGTTGGGTCGATAGCTCAGTCAGGTTGAGCGCTCGGCTGATAACCGGGAGGTCCGCGGTTCAAATCCGTGTCGACCCATCATTTCAAACGGCGCGACCTCCCCAGCCAACCAATTCGTCGTGATACACTGCTTCTGAGACAGTCGTCTGTGCTTTGGTTTTCGCTGACTGTAACCGGCGTGTCGACACGTGCGTCGACTGTGTCATTCACGAACGAGAGCTACAGATCATAGTCGAAGGGATCGCTATCGGCATGGGTAGGTCGGTACAGATTCTGCGCAACTCTCTGCCGAATTATCTAATAAAAACTGAAAAGGTGAGTTGTCCGCGTGCTACCCCAAGTTATGGCCAAGTTCGGTCCGCGAGTACGTTAGATGAACCGCCACCCGGTGCATTCCAGATCACACGCACATCATCTCCATTTCTATCGTCTTCCATCTTTAGGCCCAGTTCATCCCCAGTAGTGATTGTGTCGCCATCCCAGTCGTCGGGATCAACGCTCTCTACTCCATCACGTTCCCCTGCCCCTTCACCTATGTTGCTTGAATTTTGGACTGTGTCACTACCAACAGTAACTTCAATTTCGCTAGTCTGAATATTGTCACCTCCGCCGTGTGTCAGATTCACAACTCTGTCACCGTCAAACGAAATGTCAATTGATGCCTGTGGCGCGCTTTCCGATGCCTGATCGCCGAGTCCGAGAACGAACGCCCCGATCACTGCGGCGAGAATCACTGTTATGGCGACCATGAGAATGACGCCGATAACTGGCGATACACCCCGATCCTCCGTGAATAGTTCTTTCAAATCCATAGTTTGGGACCACCAGCACAACGATTATGCCGACACACCCCGTCGACGCTGGTGGAGTCAACCGCACTCCGCCCCCTTTGTCGACCGGTCTGTGGCCGTATCGTTGCCGTGTGGTTGTGTGTACCGAACCAGCAGAGACATATATATGTTTTCACGACAATCTCACAGTTGAGATTACCGTCGACTCGCTTCGGACGGGCGTCGACACACCATCCAGTTATAAGTGAACGCCGCCGTCGTTAGCAGCCACGCGACTGACCGCCCGCACCCACCCTCAGTTTACTCGACGAGTGCTGTCCCACGAATCGGCAGCTCGACGCGGATCGTCGTCCCCTCATCGTCCGTTGTGGCACTGATCGTCCCGCCACAGGAGATCGCCAGCCAGTTGATTTTCCACAGTCCCAGCCCGCTGCCGTGGCGCAACGGTTCTTCCTCGCCGTCTTCGATAACGACCAGCTCCTGTTCGGAGAGACCGGGGCCGTCGTCGGTGACGGCGATTGTGATGTCGTCGGCCGACTGGCTGACCGACACCTGCAGGTCGACGTTCGACGGATCGCTGGTGTGGTGAATAAAGGCGTTTTCGACCAGCTCACTGATGATGCGGATCGCCTCGCGGTCGACGCGGGCGTCGGCCACCTTGTCGTCGGCGTCGACCGAACAGCGGCCGCCGTGCTCGATGGCGGTCTCACAGGCGGCCTCGATCACCGCCTCGGTGGGAACCCAGCTCCGTCCCGTCTCGTCGTCCGCGACGATGCCTTCGATCTCGCGGGCGGCCTCGGCCTGTGAGTCGATGTGGGCCGCACGGGTTCGAATCGCCTCCAGCGGCTCGGTAATCGTCGACGACAGCTCAGCGTCGGGGAACTCGTCGACGAGTCGATCCTCCAGGACGGTCGTCTGGCCGGCGATAACGTTGATACTCGTCCGGAGGTTGTGGCGCAACACACGGTTGAGCACCGACAGCCGCTGTTCGCGGAGTAGCTTGTCGGTGATATCGAACTGAATGCCGATGTAGGCCTTTGGCTCGCCGTTGTCGTCGGTCACCGGCGAGATCGTCTGCTGGAGAATGTAGCGGTCGCCGTCCTTGCGCCGGTTGACCGCCTGCTCTTTGAAAATCTCGCCGTCAGTGATCGTCTCCCACAGCTGGTCGTAGTGGGCTTCGTCCATCTCGCCGGATTTGAGAATGCGGTGTGTCGAGCCGATCGCTTCGTCGGCCGAATACCCCGTCAGCTCCTCGAACGCCGGGTTCACGTACTGGATCACGCCGTCGGCGTCCGTGATGCTGATCGCCACGCCGGCGTGTTTGAGTGCCTCTTCGTACTGGTGGGCCTCCTCGTAGGTCGTGATCGTTTCGGCGACCTGCGGCAGCCGGTTGCTGATCTCGGTGAGAATCTCCCGTTCGGCCGCCGCAAAGCCGTCCAGTGCGGTGGTGTAGACGCCGAAAACGTACTCCTCGCCCGCAACCGCCATCGGCACCGCGATACAGGCCGTAATCCCGTAGTCGTCGGCGTTCTGTGCCCACGCGCTGTCGCATTCCTCGACCGGCTGGTGGCTGATCTCGCTGTTCGCTGCAGCCTGGACTACTGGATCGGCTGCCGCCGTCGCCTCGACCCACTCGGCGTACTCGGTGGCCGGCCCGGCAGCCGTCCCGGGGGAACTGCCGCCATCGAACCGCCGGTCGGTCTCGGCTGGCCGGTCGACGGGATACAGCCAGACGAGATCGTAGGCCGGAATCTCGGTTATCGAGTCAGGAATCGATTCGATCAGCTCCCAGGGCTCGTCGCCCGAAACGAGCGCGTCGGTCAGCGCTCGGTGAACCCCGACGAGCGATTCGAGCCGGACGGTGCGTGTCACATCGGCGAACGTGATCAGTTCGGCTGCCACCAGCGACTGCTCGACCGTCGAGCGTTGGACCTCGAACACACGCTCGGACCCCTCGACCGTATACTCCCGCAGTACGGTATCGCCAGGCTCCAGCGAGGCGAGTTCCGCGTCGACTGACGCAAGCGGCACGCGGGGGATAGTTGGCTCATCGAGAATCGTTGCGACCTGCTCGTTGGCGTCGATCACGATCGCCGATTCGTCGAGTACGAGCGCGCCCCCCGAGAGGCCGCCAGCGATAGCCGTCTGTCCGGGCGAGCTGTGGTTGGCGAACTCGGTTCGGGCATAAAACAGCACGCCGACAGCGAAAACGGCGACCCCAAGCGGTTCGTAGTTGATCAACAGCAACCACTGAGATTGGTTCGCCAACAAAAACGGCACCAGCGGCAGCGCGGTGACGACCACCAGCGCGTACAGCAGCGTCGGTCGGGAGCGGCCACGCTCGAAGGACTCGAACAGCCAGAAAAAGCCGACGATCGCCGCGGTGTAGGCAAAGCCAGTGATGAACCAGTGGATCGCGCCGTACTCGAACACCCAGTGGGCAAACGGCTCGGCGCTCCGGCTTATCGTGAAATACTGGCCGTGAATCGGATTCGTCAGTTTAACCAGCAGAATGGCAGCCAGCGTCCCGCCGCTTGCGAGCTGCAGCGACCGCTGTCTGTGATACTGGTGGCCGGCGTACGCCGATGCAAACACCAGCCACGCAAAGACGGTCGCAATGCCGACGATCAGCCCGCCGTGATGCAAGAGCCGCGCCGTCGACTCGCCGACACTCGACAGCTGGAGTGCGGTAAGCAACGACCAGACACCGCTCAAAACAAGTAACGCGGTCAGCCCACGGCGCACGTCCGGATGCTCGATCCGTCGACTCCCGACAACCGCAAGAACACAGACCGCCGCTGCCAGCAGGAACACGGACTGGTAGATGCCCGCAAGCGGGAGTAGTCCGTTCACCATCGAGTAGCGAACGTTTTCATTGGTACTGATATTATTGTTTTGCTGTTTGGTAGAATCTGGGAATGTGCGACAGTAAGGCGTTTCACACCCCGTGGCGAGCGTCGAACCGCCGCCTGATTTTCCCCACCCACCGCCGAGCAGGTAGCTTAACGCAGCGGCTGTGGTAGTCGACCCCTACCGTCGCCACAGGCGGTTCCTACGCCGACATCGACCGGCAGCTCTCGACGCAGGGTTCGAGCACGTCGACGCAGGTCTGACAGTGCTCGACATCGAACTGTTTGCACTCTTCGATACACGCCTCGCAGGCATCCGCACATACCGCAGCCAACTCGGCGTGGAACTCGGAGTGCCGCGACATAAACCGGGCATGCATCGACGTCAGATCGGCCACGTCACGACAGAGCCGGATACAGTCGGCCAACTCCTCGTTGCCCGCCTCGATGCAGGCGTCGGCACACATCTCGGCGGCCTGGGCGGCCTCCGAGCAGTTGTCAATACACTCGCTCATCTCGCTGTCTTGCTGTTGGAGCTGTTGGATCGCCATCGCACTACAGCAGTCCAGGGATACGATAACAGGCGTTGTGGCAACATAGCCGCAGGATAGCTGTCGCTCAGTTCGGACGACAGCCACGGCAGAAACCCAGTACTGACCGACAGATGCCGTCTTCGATACGGCACGCTCCGATGTCGCGGTCGTCGACCTCCCGAGGCCCTCAACGGGCGGGTTCCCACCTGCCTCATCCCACAGTATGCGGTCCCTACCACCGAACAGTGCCGACAGACTGCGTGTGTCGTCTCCGAGTTCCGGATGCAGGTTTCGAAGCCGGACGCCGTGGGTGGGTTCGATCAATATCCACGGCGAGGCGTTCCTGACTGCGTCATAGAAGTAGTAGTCGACGCCTACCGGAGGCGTAGATACAAATAACCGGCTGCTGTAGTACGCTTGTGCCGACCCCGCCAGACGATATCGACCGAACACCGCCCGCACTCGACGAGCCGGTCGATGATACGCCGACGATCTGTTGTTCTCGGTGCGACAAGACGTGGGAGCTCAGCTACGAACTCGAAACGCTGTACGCCGGCAACCAGGCCTTCGAGCAGTTCGCGCTGGATCACAAACGCCACACCGGCCATTTTCCGGACGACATCTCGCCGTGGGTTGTCGACTGCCAGCAGTGTCCCGACGCCGAAGCGTATCTCGACGAACGACCCGCCCGACGGTGGGCCGAAACCCACGCTCGGCATACATCACATCCGGTCGAGCTACGCTACGAGGCCGGCGGGATCGACGAACGGATCGAACCCGACGACGTAGGCACTGACTAACTTATAAAAACCGATCCAGTCCGCTCTGGGCACGCTGGGTTCCCTCCGGGTTGGCGACCCACGGACTCCGCTCGTCGCGCAACGCCTCGCAGTCGACTGCCGGTGGTTCGCCCGCTTCGAACCCCTCACACTCCTGGCCACACGCGACGGCCGGCTCGACCACGCGGTCGAACCACGAACAGTAGGGCCGACCGTCCTCCGTTGGCTCGATCCGTCGACAGTCCGGAAACGTGTACGTTCGCCACCCCTTGCCGTAGGCGCGTTCGGCGATTCGGCGGCGTTTGGCCCGCTTTTCGGCTGGCGTGACGAACGCCACGTCCGTCCGAAGCGGTTTGGTGGCCTGCAGTTCGACGCCCGTCTCGGCGACGCCGAGCGGTGTCGGGGCTCGCACCACCGTCCGCTCGGCCGTTTCGGGATCGAACCGCCAGACGCCGACCGCCTCCGGAATCCGGTTGAGATGCGCCTCGGTCACGTAGCTCTCGGTCGCCAGAATCACGCGGTCGAACAGCCCGAGCGAAACATCGATCCGGAGCTGTCGCTGGAGATCACCCGGGCTGTCCAGGTCGGGTTTGTTTTCGATGCCGACGAGTCCGCCGATCCAGTTGGGATACCGCGCTGTCTGCCGGACGAACAGCCGCCCGTTGCGGCGTTCGGTCTCGAAAAACCCACACGCTGTGGCCCGTTCGATGACGCTTCTGGCGTGGTCGACCGAACAGTCGAACGCCTGAGTGGCCTCGACGGCCTCGCCGGCTCCGGCGTCGCTTTCGATCGCCAGCGAGGGAATCGCCTGGCTCGTAATTCGGGTTCGGGCCGCAAACTCCCTGCCCGGAACCACCCCACAGATGTCGACGATTCGGCTGCCGGGTGTGGCGACCGCCCCGCCAAGCTGCCGGGCGATGAGCCAGTCGGTGGTGGTTTCGAGCCAACTACAGAGCGACACCTCGAAGCCGAACTCCATGGGACAACTGCGTAGGCGGGTCGAATAAACCGCTCGGACGGGTCGAAATCCGTATGCCTGAGCGGAGCCTACCACCGGTATGCGACCACTAATGCGGAACGCCCTGCTCGCCGTGGGGCTGGTTGTCGTGTTGCTGTTGGCACTGGGCGCGGTACCCAGCTATCTCGGCTCCGGCGACTACTACTATCTCGAAGCGACCGAAACCGACGACGACGGCACCGCCGTCGACGTCGAAGAACTCAGCGAGCAGCGGTATCCGTATCTGACAAGCGCGCTCGCCGCCGATGACGGCCGGTCGGACGGCTACCAACGGGCGCTCGGCGACTTTAAGGACGCCTTTACACACACGCCGTTCGACGAGTTCGACAGCTTCGAACAACTCGAACCCGACGCCGTCCGCGATGACGGCGACCGCGTGATCGTCGCGGTCGACGGTGATCGGTACAGCCTCACTATCGTCACCGAGCCGGAGGACGGATGACTGACCGTCATCAGCTCGCTGACCCCGAGTGGCCTGTAATCGAATCCGTCGTCGAGTACGAAACCGGCTGGTACACCGGCGGCTACGATCTGGTCGAACAGCCCGACGGCTCAACCAAACGCTACTACTGGGCCGAACTCCCACCGGCCACCGTTATCGTCGGCATAACCGACGACCAACTGCTGTTTGTCGAGCAGTACCGACCGACGATCCGCGAAACACAACTCGAGTTGCCGGCCGGCATCGTCGAAGCTGGCGAGGATTTCCGTGCGGCCGCCAAGCGCGAACTCGCCGAAGAAACCGGCTTCGAGCCGGCCGAAACCACGCTCATCGAGGAGTTTTGGTGTTCGACCGGTGTCCTCCGGCACCGTCGTGGCTTCGTACTCGCCGAGTCACTTCGCCCGGTCGACCGTGAGCTCGATTCCAACGAGTTTCTGGTGCCACGGACGGTGCCGGTCGACGAGGCCGTCGCCGTCGCCCGGAGCCAGCCGACGAACGATGCCACTGTCGAGGGTGTGTTGCTGGCAAAAGAAAACGGACTCCTGTAGGGACTGCCTACTCGTTTTTGCGGACTGTTAGGACGGGCGTACTCGAGGTTCGAATCACCTTCTCGGTAACGCTGCCGATCAGCTGTCGGCTGACACCGCTTCGGCCGTGGGTCCCCATAACGATCACGCCGATGTCGTTGTCCTCAGCATACGAACGGATCACCTTGTGTGGTTTCCCACGCTTGCAGGCGGTCGCCGTTTTGTACTCCTCGTTGTGGAGTTCGGTTGCGATCTCCTGGGTAAGTTCCTCGCCCTCCCGTTGGAGCACATCGAGCACGTCGACTTTGTCCGATGACATACCGCCCTGGTCTTCGCCCTGGCCGCGGCTGGTCATCCCCGTCTTCCAGTTTCCTTTCTCGTCTTTCCGGAGTTTCATCGACGACTCGCTGTGGGCGGAGTCGACGACATAGAGGATATGGATGCGTGCGTCGTACTGTTCTGCCAGACTTTTCGCGTGGTCCAACGCCGCTTCGGACGGTTCGCTCCCATCAGTTGGGTACAGAATGTTCTCGTACATTGGTCGCACCTGTCGTCAAATACGAATAAGCGTTATATAAAACCACTGGCAGTTACAGCCGAACCACGCTGGGACGGCTCACTGCTGGGGTGCAGCCCCGTCGAGACGCACGGTCAACACCGGCACCTCAGCGGTTCTGACCACGTTTTCGGTAACGCTGCCGATAAGGCGGCGTTTGATTCCGCGACGGCCGTGGGTTCCCATCGTGATCAGATCGATATCGTTGTCCGTGGCGTAGTCAGTGATGACGCCAGCCGGATCGCCCTCTCTGACGATGGCTGTGGTTTCACAGCCCTCATCGGCCAGCAGTGCGGCGGTTTCCTCTGTCAACTGCGTGCCGCGGCGTCTGAGCTTTTCGTCGATGTCTTCGTTCCGCGACATGCTGCCCTCGCCGGCAGTCTCTTCGTCGCGTTTCATCATGCCGGTGACGCGGCCGCGCTCGACGTCCTCTTTTCGGGGAACCATACCTGATTCGATATGTTCTGAATCAATCACGAACAGGACATGGAGGGTTGCGTCGTACTGTGTGGCAAGCCCGGCTGCATGCTCCATGGCGGCGTTCGCGCCGTCGCTACCGTCTGTGGGGTAGAGGATGTTGTCGTACATGAGGGACCACATAGGGCTACGCCATGCAGTTGTATAACTATTCTGTCTATTCCTCACACTGCCACACAGTCCGGCTCGCTGACCGGCACGAACGCCAATCGGTCGACGACGAGTGGCTTATGTGAGTCTATCCACTCGAATGGGTATGGACGCCGAAATCAGCCCCGAGGCCGTCGCTGAGCTTTGTGCGTCGGCCGAGCCGCCACGAATCGTCGACATCCGCCGGCCGGCCGCGTTCCGGCGCGGCCACATTCCCGGCAGCGATAACATCCCGTTCGACCGACTGCCCGAACAGATCGAGACGCTCGAAGACGCCGACCACATCGTGACGGTCTGTCCACACGGCCAAGCCAGCATCCAGGCCGCCCGCCTCATCAACTCGTATGAGGGCACCCAGTCGGCTCGCGTCGAGAGCATGCACGGCGGACTCACCGAGTGGGACGGCGAACTCACCGCCGAATCAATCCCCGACGAAGGCCCCGAAGCTCCCTTTTAATTCCGGCTGCGTCGACCCAACACGAGCAGGCCGAACAGAATCGCCGCCAGCGCGGCCGAAAGGCCGAATCCGGGCACCTCGACATCGATTGGCACGTCTGTGGAATCGATATCGGCGGGCACGTCAGTTGGCTCCGGTTCGGCTTCGACAGTCACGTCGACCCGGTCGTCGCCGGCAGCGATGGTGTAGCTTCCCGTCTCGTCGAACGTGTGGGTGAACTGGTGGGTGGCCGTCTCCTCGGGGGCGAGTCGGCCGGTTTCTGTCGTCGACTCGTTGGCCACCGCAAAGGGTAGCTCGTAGTTGCCGACCGTCCCGCCGATGTTCGTGACAGTCATGTTGACGGTCACTGTCTGGCCCACGGAGATTGTGAGGTTCTCGCGGCTCACCGCGGTCGACCCATCGGAATCGGTAACGGTCAGGGGATCGTCGTCGGCAAGCGAGAACGTAAACCGGGCGGGCGACTGGCCGAAGGCAGCTTCGTGTTCGCTGCTGTCCCACATCTCCGGCGTGTCGGCTGTGGTCGTGTATCCCCTGGCCTTGCTGGCCACCTCGGAGTTTGCAGCCGCCGCGACGTAGCCCTCGAAATCCGCCGCCGCAAGTTCGCCGTCGTGGCTGTTGAGCGACCGGAAGACGTCGTCAAAGCTCGATTCGCCCTCTGTGGTCACTCTGATCTGGCGGTCGATCTCACCGCTGACCAGCGCGCCCTTCCGGTAGTCGGCGTTGTTCTCCCAGCTCGCTGGATCGCTCAACACTGCCCCGGACTGTGGGTCGTTTTCGCCGTCTGCTAGGTATCGCTGGAACTCCTCGACGCTGATTCGGCCCTCTTCGAGCGTCAACAGCGCGGCGTAGTAGGTTGCACTCGCTTCGGTGAACCACTCGGTTTCGTCGGTTGTCTCGTAGTTCTGTCGCGCGTGGACGTACTCGTGGACCCAGACGTTTGTCGGGGTGTCGACGCGCTCGTCGTCACCGACCCACAGATCCGAACTCCCGCCCTGCAGCCCACTGACCGCCCAGTCGACGCCCGCGGTCGGCGCGGCGACCATGAACACCTCCTCGTCGCGCTCGCCAACCCGCAGTCTATCGGAGGCGTGGCCAAGAGAGTCGAAGATCGTCTCGGGCGATTCATCAAGCTCGGCCGCATGAGGGACGATCAGCCGAAACCGCTGGTTGTGGGCCGTGTGGGTGTGTTCGTCGTACTCGCCGAGAAACGCCATGCGCTCGCCGACGACGCCGGGGCCGTCGATCTCGGTCCGGCGGTCGACGGTCATCTCACCGCCGCCGCTGTACCGCCAGCTTGTGCCCACCGAGGGAGTCGCAATCAGTGCCCACTCGTCGGTTTCGGTAAACAGCAGCTCGCCCTCCTCGGCAAGCGGGCCGTCGCTGTCGACGCGCCGATCCGCGGACACGCGGAACGTCACGCTGGGATCGTCGGTCCGTTCGTCCCACGCGTAGTTGCCATCCGCGTTTTCGCTGAACCCGTCAGCCTCGACAACCGTCGCCTCCTCGGGAATGCGGAGCGTCAGCTCGGTTACGCGGTCGGGAATCCGCACCGAACTGGTTGCGGTAATCTCGCCGACCTGCTCGGGCGTCCGATCCAGCGTTGTTGTCAGCTCGATTTCGTCGTCCGAACCCACACCCAGAACCTGACCGGAGCCGGCCGTCGACGCCCCGGACCGATCGACGTCGACGGTCTCGGCGTCGTGGTGTGGATGGGCTGTCGTCTCGCCGACAGCGACGGCACCGAACGCACAGACTACGACCACCGCAAGCACTACGCCAACAACGTACCGTCGCATACCCTCCAGTGGGGCGGCTCACGGATAGCTTTTCATGCTTTCTGATAGATCGCAGAGAGAAACCTGTAGCTCACGGAACTGAAAACAGCGGCACTCGACGTGTGTTAGGTACCGATCACGCGACTGTGAAGCCTTTCTCGCGGAGGAAATCCTCCACGCGACCCCGGTGGTTGCCCTGCAGTTCGATGGCGTCGTCTTCGATAGTGCCACCGCAGGCGAACTTCGATTTGAGATCCGACGAGAGACTGGACATGTCGACGTCTCGGGGGTCGAATCCTTCAATGACCGTTACCTCTTTTCCATAGCGGCGCTCGTCGATGCGGATGTTGATCTGTTGAGACTCTTTGGCGACGTCTTCGCAGACG
>Ga0207421_10007884_pt1 | contig 11217 bp, 13 predicted proteins | sample SodLakKL_010_SED_4_FD_187542 | JGI IMG/M metagenome (GOLD analysis project Ga0207421, IMG submission 187542) | Alkaline sediment microbial communities from Lake Tanatar, Kulunda Steppe, Russia - 8KL_010_SED (SPAdes) (version 2) | ecosystem: Environmental > Aquatic > Non-marine Saline and...
TAGAGAATCCTTCCGCACCACCCGTACCATTTATCCCGCATCCCGGACCTCCTCTTTTTCCACTTGCAAAGCTTCGAACAGACAGGCAGTAACGCATGCAGGCTCCAGCAGGGAGCCGGCCCCCGGGGCCTGCTTGCCGCAGAATTTTTCCTGGCATTCCATGTTCAAAAGCGGGTATTCAATACCTGCTTCCTCGTCCTTGATGATATGAATACCCGCCCGCCTGGGATTAAAAGGGGGCTTGTCCCACCATGCGCAGGCCGTCTCGCAGGCCCTGCAGCCCCGGCATTTCTCAGGGACAATATTTATCTTTACCACCAGATCCATTTCACCTCCCTTGTCTTTAAAAATTCAACGATCAATCAGTTGCACACAAAAAAATCCCCGGGCTGGCATACAACTATGCCCTCCCGGGGATTTACCATCTCCCTTCAGGTGAAAACAAACCGCGGCAGGTCTTCTGGCTCGTGGATCAGCTTACTCTCCGCGCCTTCCCCTGAAACTTGCCATTCCCCGAAGATACCGGGAAATATGTCTCAAAGTGGCTGAGTGCGGATTTCATCCCCACTGACAGCGGCGGGACCGCGCCGGACTTGCACCGGCTTCCCTTTTAAGGCCTTACGGCCACCACAGATTGTAAAATGCGCAAGATTTGACAGCAGGGTGCACCAAGCTGTCTGAAAAAAACAGATACCCAATCGTCTGCAATGGGTCAACTCCCTGCAAACAGCTAAGTTGAGCTTGTCTTCTTTCCGCTATTAAGTTATTTTTACCACTCATCCTTACAATCGCCTTTATTTTATCATTATGGGTATCTTACTGCCGTGGCTATTCAGCAGGCTTACCGGCACGTCTTCTATCCCAGCCGGAATCATGTGTAAGGAGCAGATGTAGACTTGGGACATACAGTTATAGAGGTCCAGACTGCCTCGGAAACTCCAGGCAATGGACAAAAACAGGACCGGAGCCTGCTTTGTACTGGCTAATGCGGAGGCATCCTCATGAATGCACTTCCCAACATTGTCGACAGCGAAACTGGCCAGGGTCTTCCCCGCTATGACCTGCGGGTTGAAAACCACGGGCCAAGTGATTTGGAGTTTGAGATTTGGCAGATACCCTACAACGGAACACCGGATGTCAAAAAGCCGCTGCGCATTTCCGGCCTGCGCGGCCGTAATCTGGCCCTGATTGAACACCGGGTGCTGCGTCTTCTGGCTAAGGCAGGAATTCACCTGGGCGGACTGAATATACAGGACTAGGCTCGCTATGCCTTAAACGAAGATCAGGCCCTGAATCTGGGTCTTCTTTTCCGTACCCTGGCTCCCATGCGCAATCGGGAGAACATGCCAATGGTGGCCGACGGAATTGAGGCCATGGGCAAGGAAGAGGCCGCCTATTGGCTGGGTATGGCCATGCACCGCAAATATCCCAGACGGGTGCTCATGGCTCTGCGCTTTTTGCTCATTGATCCCAAGGCCAGGATGAAGGACTGAGCAGCATGCCTACCCCGGTGTATTATCATGAAGGCAAATTTCCACCTCCTGAATTGGACTGGGCCCGCCTCATACCATTTATTGGTCCTGCCAACGCAGCAGTAGCCAGGTATGATGGTATCTTGTCCGCTGTACCCAATGCCAATGTCCTCCTGACGCCGCTTATGACTCAGGAAGCAGTGCTGTCCTCCCGAATTGAGGGGACCCAGGCCACCTTTGGCGAAGTTTTGGAATACGAGGCAGAGCATGATAGATCCAGATTCAGCCCAGAGCGCAAAGAGGATATCGGTGAGATTTTGAATTACCGGCGGGCTATGCATGCTGCGCTGGATATGCTCAAAGAACTGCCCCTTTGCCAAAGAGTGATCAAAAGAGCGCATGAAGTCCTCTTGCAAGGAATGCGAGGGACGGGCAGATCACCGGGAGAATACAGAAAAGGTCCGAACTGGATCGGCTCTCCAGGATGCAGCATTGAAGAGGCCACATTTGTACCTGTTTCAGCTGAAAAGCTCCCGGATGCCATGCGGATCTGGGAAGAATACATCCATGCCCAGGCTCCTCAGGATAAGCTCGTTCAGTTAGCTTTGCTTCATGCAGAATTTGAAGCCCTGCATCCTTTCTTGGATGGGAATGGCCGATTGGGACGGATTTTTGTGCCTCTGTTCATGGCTCAGGTCGGGCTCATTTCCAGCCCTATGTTTTATATCAGCGCTTATTTTGAAGCCAGACGCGATGAATATTACGAGCGGCTCTTGGCTGTCTCCCGGGATAATGACTGGACTGGGTGGAGCATGTTCTTTCTTCAGGCTGTCCAGGCCCAGGCTGAGGATAATCTGCGCAAGGCTCAGGCCATCTTAAGCCTGTATGATTCACTCAAGCATCGTTTTACTCAATTGACCCATTCCCAGTACGCTATCCACGCCTTGGACTGGATTTTTCAGCGGCCGATTTTTCAGAGCTCTGATTTTGCGTACAAATCATCAATACCTCCGGCCACAGCAAAAAGAATGCTGACGAAACTCAAGCAGAACGATATGCTTGTTGAAATTCAGCGTGGAGGAGGACAACGTTCTGCTGTCTTGGCCTTGCCGTCCTTGCTTCGTGTAGCAGAATAGAATTTTGTGGCTCACGTATTATCCACAAACTGATTTGTGGCTCATAAATCAAATTTGGTGAGCCACAAGGTTATTTTTTCGGGGGCTGGCAGACGTCAGCTTGGTCCTCGTAGTCGGGATCGGTATTGGAAGCTATCGATCCAGATTTCGATCCCCATACCGATGAAGATCGAGTTGCCATGAACATTTAACTGTGCTTTCGGAAATAGAAGATGTATCCGGTCCGTGTGACCACAGATGCAGACTACTTTGACCAAAATCCGGAGAGTACAGAACCGTGGTCGCCTGGGATTCCTTTATTCCCAGTAAGTGAAGAGATCTCAGAAGGTGAGATTGTAGACAGAGACAGGTTTTTGAAGGTGATCAAAGACGCATAAGTAAATAAATGAAAACGGGGTCTGTTCTGAAAAAACAGATACCCAATCGTCTGCAATTGGTCAACTCCCTGCAAACAGCTAAGTTGAGCTTGTCTTCTTTCCGCTATTAAGTTATTTTTAACACTCATCCTTACAATCGCCTTTATTTTATCATTATGGGTATCTTACTTAGGAGGAAATCTTAAACCTCCAGCCTAAAGGAGCGAAAGCAAAACCTTATCAAGTACGACAAGCAAGGTATATTATTTTGAGGTATAACCTTCAAGCTGGAGAACAATAATGGATTACAAATACGAAATGATCATCTACTGGAGCCAGGAGGACGAAGCCTTTTTGGTTGAGGTTCCGGAGCTTCCAGGGTGCATGGCTGATGGGCAGTCCTATGAAGAAGCTGTGGCCAATGCCCAGGTGGTCATTGAAGAATGGATAGAAACAGCCCGGGAGATTGGCCGACATATCCCTGAGCCCAGGGGACGGCTCATGTATGCGTGATGTTTGTTGCTAATGGAGGTCTGGCTCGACTCTGCTTTCTGACCAGGACTGGAAGGTCAAGTATCCTGAATTGACTTTTTGCAGTCACATCATGTTATACTTTCTGTTTGTAATTCATGGGACTGCATCAAGCCTTGGACTCAGCTTTAACAGGCAGACTGAAGAAGAAAGTTGTCCCCTGGTCCACCTTGCTCTCCACCCAGATCTTGCCCATATGCCCCAGAATAATCTTGTGCACTATGGCCAGGCCAAGTCCTGTGCTTTTCTCTCCCTCAGGGGTCTTGACGCTGGTTTTGGTAAAGGGCTGATAAAGTTTCTGGATGTCTTCTTCCGGAATGCCTGGCCCTTTATCCGTAACGGCAACTGTTACATGCTCTCCGCTCAAAAACACGTGCACCTTGATCAGGTTGCCTTCCGGAGAAAATTTGATGGCGTTGGACAGCAGGTTGTGCATCACCTGTTCAATCTTCATGGAGTCCAGTTCCACATAGGGTATGGTCTCAAAATGCTCCAGCCGGATCTGGATCTTTTTCTTTTCAGCCAGGATCTTATTTATATCCACAACGGATTTGATGAGAGAGATTAGATCAGTGGACTGAAAGTCAAGTTCCAGTTTGCCGGCTTCTATCCGGGCGATATCCAGCAGCTGGTCAAGCAGGGAAAGCATGAAATTGCTGGAAGTGTGGATGAGCTCCAGAAACTGGATGTATTCGTCACTTAAACTGTCTCTGGCCTCTTCCAGCAAAAACTCGCTCAGGTTGCGGATGGCCCCCAGGGGATTGCGCAGATCGTGGGCAGCCATGCCCAGGAAGTGATTCTTTAGTTCGTTCAGCTTGGTCAGCTCAATGTTTTTCTTCTGAAGTTCCCGGTTCAAGTTGCTGAACTCGTTATTCAACTGGACCAGGTTCCTGCGCAGTTCCTCTGTCTCCAGGTGATTTAATTCGCCTACAGCCAGAATTTTTCCGTTCTGTTCCATAAAACGGAAGTAAAAAGTCTGGGGAAGACCGGAATGGGAATTGACATTGAAAAGGTGCTGCTCGTCCTCCTGCTGCAAAGCATTTTGCAGGTCAAAGGAACCGGTGAAATCCACAATCACCTCGCTTAGCAGTCTGCCTGTGACATCCTTGCCTACAAGATTATGCGTAAACCTGTTGGCCTGCTGGATTCGACCGTCTACATCAAGGGTCATAAGAATAATCGCCGCGTGTTCAGCGAGATAATTATTCAGGGCCTGACCGGAAAAATCAGGAATCATGTTTTTACTCATATTGTTGCAGCATTTTTTCCAGTTCTTTAATTGAAGAAATATATTGCACCCTGGAATACTTATCCTGTATATCGGATCCTCCCCAACGAAAGGCCTGTCCTCCTACAATAACCTGCTGACCCGGAAGCTCGCTTTCAAGCCTTTGTAAAACATTGTGCAGATAGTCCATATTAAAATAGACGCTCATGGAAAGTGCTACTATCTCCGGCTGCTTGTCCCGGACAATATCCAGCAGATCCTCTACAGGCGTGTTTGCACCCAGGAAATAGCCATCCCAGCCATTAAGCTCAAAAATATCGGCCACCATTTTGCCTCCGATCTGGTGGTACTCGTTTACCAGACAGGAAACCACGGCCTTTCTGCCCACATGCTGGGCGGCAAAAATTCTGGGATAGGCCAAGCTTAGCACACTTTCAGTAATTGTGGTGGCCATATGTTCTGTGGCCACTGATATACGGTTGGTCTCCCACAGATAACCTACTTCGTAAAGGGAAGTCTGAAACAGATCCAGGTAGAGATCATAAATGGACACATCCCTGTCCAGAAGGTCCTTGACTATCTTTGTGCATTCCTGTCGATTGCCTTTGAGCAGGTTCTGAAGATAGTTATTGTAAATTTCACTGGTTATCATGGTAGTTACCGGCCTTATTTTGAAGAGGTAGTAACCCTGAACAAGATCCGTGTCAAACTCCATGGTCCTTACTATTTCCACATAAATTCAACCCCTTCGCTCAAGACCATGACTCCAAGCTGATGCCCCATCTTGAAACTCACCCCGATGATCATGATATCCTCTAATACCCACCGGCAATACTTCTTGCATGCAGGTTGTTGCTGATAAAAAATCAGCCAAACCGGTCAAAAAATTATTGAAATTATTTTTTGCCTCGTATAAAAAAAACTTCTGCGCAATACTTGTGCGGTGCTTAAAAAATGGCATTTGCCGCGGACTGACAAGGAACAATACGCTTTTGCCCTGCTTTACGGCCCATTCAGGACTACCTGCTTCCGGACTGCAAACGGGCTCAAAGCGGGTTAAAAGTATGGCTTTCGGACATTTGGTCAGAAACACGTTTCTATGGAGGGCAGACCGCATGAAGGTACTGATCGCGGAAGACGAGTTTTACAACAGATGGGTGCTGAGCAAAATGATGGCCAGTTACGGCAACTGTATCGAAACAGACAACGGCGAAGAAGCAGTACAGACTTTTTGCTGGGCCTGCAGAAAAAAGGAGCCTTACGACCTGGTTCTTCTGGACATAATGATGCCCGCACTCAACGGATTTGAAGTTCTGGAGCGTATCCGGGCGTTTGAAAAGGAAAGCGGCATTGAAAATCTTCAGAAAACCAAAATTGTCATGTTGACCTCACTGGAAGAACCAGAATATATTGATCAGGCTTTAAACGAATACGGTGCTGATTCCTACCTGACCAAGCCTGTTCAACTGGAAACACTGCGCCAGGTCTTGACTGACCTGGGCTTTTTTCCTCAAGAGCTGGACATGCAGCAGGAAGCAGTATAACAAACAAAAATCCTGGGAAGAGTTTTTTATGTCCGGCAGGCCTTATTGTGTTTAAAAGTTAATCAGCGGAAACGGTCCCACTGGATGAATAAACAGGATTGACCGGACCGGCACCTCCCAGTCAAATAACAACACAATAAGCCGGTACCAAAATACCCGGGCCAGGTCCCAGTCCATATGGACATTATCAACTTCACTCTAAATAACGCCGGCCTGGTTCTGGAATACACCTTCAATCACCTGTCCCTGGTTCTTATAGTTCTGCTTATTTCCCTGGCCCTGTGGATATCAACCGGCCTGATTATAAGCTGGCACGACAGGCTGGCCGGGACAGTCATCAGCCTCAGCAATATACTCTTTTGCATCCCCAGTATTTCCCTTTTCGGCCTGTTCATGACCATGCCCGGATTCGGCCTGGGCAGAAATACCGCTGTTGTTGTCCTGGTGATTTACGCCATGATGCCCCTGGTACGAAGCGTTTATCTCGGAGTCAAATCAGTGGATGCCTCTGTCGTGGACGCCGGTAAAGGCATGGGCATGACCCCGTTGCAGATTTTACTGCAGATACGGATCCCCATGGCCTGGCCCATGATTTTTGCCGGCATGCGCGTGTCCATTGTCATTGTCACTGGAATTGCCACCATGGCCACCTTTATCGGCGAAAAAAACCTGGGCAGACTCATTCACCAGGGGATCACCAGAGGCGACTCGGACATGATAATTACCGGGGCGATTATAGTGGCCTGCATGGCTCTGCTTCTTGATTTTATAATGGCCCGCATACAACGAAGGGTGATCTCTCCAGGCCTGAGGTTTGATACTTAAAGCTGACACATGATTGAACTTATAAACGTTACCAAAATATTTCCGGGGGCACCATCGCCTTCAGTGGACAATGTATCCTTCAGGGTGAACCAGGGAAATATCTGTGTGCTTCTTGGCCCCTCCGGATGCGGCAAGACCACCATCCTGCGGATGATGAACCGTCTGGAAGAACCAAGCAGTGGCAAAATCCTTATAAATTCGGAGAATACCCTCAAGTCAGACCCTTCGGCACTGCGCCGCTCCATTGGATATGTAATCCAGCAGACAGGGCTGCTGCCGCACAGAACCGTGGCCAGGAACATTGCCCTTGTGCCAGGTCTGCTGGGTTGGCCTCAGGAAAAGATAAACAGCAGGGTGGATGAACTGCTGAAACTCATGGGCCTTGATTCAGGGGATATAGCTGACAAATACCCCCATCAGCTGAGCGGCGGCCAGATGCAGAGGGTGGGTGTAGCCCGGGCCATGGCTGCCGATCCTCCCATAATGCTTATGGACGAACCATTTGGAGCAGTGGACCCCATAATCCGCATCAGGCTGCAGGACGAGTTTTTGAAGCTGCAGCAGCAGGTTAGAAAAACCATCTGTTTTGTGACTCATGATATAAACGAGGCCATCAAGATGGCTGACTACCTGATTATTTTCAACCAGGGCCGCCTGGTACAGATGGGTTCTCCCGTTGAAGTGCTTACCAGTCCAGCGGATGACTTTGTACTTAGTCTCATCGGAGATGACCGGGGGGTAAAGATTCTTGACCTGACCAGAGCGGAAACATTAATGGAGCCGGCAGATAATATTTCAGATGATCTGCTGGGATCCGGCTGTACAGTGCAGTCCTACCAGCCTGTCAAACTGGCCCTGGAAGTAATGATGAAAAAAAACCAGGACCGGGTTGGAGTCTGTCGGGGCAATCACCTGGCAGGAACTCTCAGCTGGTCGGACATAAAAAGACATATCAACAAAGTAAGCGGGGAAGAAAGTGAGCTTTGATCCGGAGCTTTTTATTCATGCCATGAGCCACCGGGCACCCCCCTATATCCTGGAGCACCTGAACCTGGTACTGATTCCCATGTGTATAGCTGTACTCATCGCCCTGCCCACGTCAATCATGCTTACAAGACCTGCGTACCGCCGCTTTACTTCCAGGATCATGGCAGTATTCAACGCCGGGCAAACCATACCGCCTCTGGCGGTAATCGCCATATTTTTTCCTTTTCTCGGCCTGGGTTATGCACCTGCTATCCTGGCCCTGAGCATTTACGCCCTTTTGCCCATTGCCCGAAACACCATCACCGCAATTTCATCTGTGCCCCAGGACGTCAAGGAGGCGGCCAGGGGCATGGGTATGACTCCATGGGAAGTTCTGAGGAAGGTTGAGCTTCCCCTGAGTGTCCCGGGCATCATGACCGGGATAAAGACCTCTGCCGTTCTTACCGTGAGTACTGCCGTCCTTGCAGCTCTGGTGGGCGGCAAAGGGATGGGCGCTGTTATTTTTGCAGGCATAAATTTCTTCCAGGCGGAGCTTATCCTGGCCGGGACTGTTTATATCGGAATAATGGCTGTTTTAATTGAACGTATGCTTACTTTACTGGAATGGTATCTATCCCCGAGTCATTTAAAATAAGAAATGCAGACAAAAAGGAGTGATCATGAAAATGCTGAACAAAATAATGCTGCTGGCGGTGCTTGCAATCCTGATTTTACCAGGATGCGGCTCTGATGATACCGGCAAGGGTGAAGCAAAGCTCAAACTGGCCAGCTCTGCCGAGTGGACCCAGAGATCTGACGGGTTGCCCAATTTCCAGGAACACTACGGTTTTGAGTTCCCTGAACTGGCAGTGGTAGACCTTGGACTGGCCTACCAGGCAGTTGGGGAAGGGCTGGCCCACGTGGGCATAGGAGATGCCACCGAAGGCCGCATTGTCAAATACGACCTGGTAGTGCTTGAAGACGACAAGGCCTTTTTTCCGGCCTATAACCCCGCTCCCCTGGTTCGAAAAGATATCCTGGAAACATATCCAGAGCTGGAAAAAATCATGCAGGAACTGTCTTCGCGCCTGGATCTGAAAACTCTGAGCATGCTCAACAAAAAAGTATCCATTGACAATGAAATGCCCCGGGATGCTGCCAGATATTTCCTGCTGCAGGAAGGGCTGATAAAAAAAGAACCACCTGAACAAAAAGACGCCGGTGAGATTGTAGTGGGAGGCAAGACTTTTACCGAAGCGCTGACCCTGGGTTACCTGACAAGATATTTACTGGAGGACCGGGGATACAAGGTTGTGGACGAAATCGGTCTTGGCGAGACTGCTGTCATCACCCCGGCCCTCTTTTCCGGGCAGATAGATATTTACTGGGAATATACCGGCACCGGCCTTATGAATGTAATGGGTTACGATGAAGTGGTCACTGTCCCCCGGAAATGCTATGAACTGGTAAAAGACTGGTATCTGGAAAACCATGACGTGGTCTGGCTGGATTATGCCCCTGCCAACAATACTTTTGTCCTGTTCACCTCCAGAGAACTGCATGAAGAACATGGCTGGGAAAAGATATCAGACCTCGGAGAGTACGTGTCGCGATAGCCTGCTCTTTTGCCGCCCTTTGAACTGCTTGCCCGGAAGCCGGGTTGCTATTTAATATTCTGGATAAAGCTTTCCAGGTCATTTGCCTGGCCTTCCCGGTAATCTTCCGGGTAAAGCAGCTGCCGCATGAAAAAGACACTGCCGACACCCATGGCCTGCTGTGCATTGTTGGCAAAGGTGCTCAGCCTTTGTTCCACAGCACTTCTGGTTTCATGAGGCAGCTGATCCACAAAAGGCTCCGCCGCTTCAGGCAGGCCGGCAAGTATTTGCGCTTTTTGTTCCAGAAGGGATCTGTGCTGATCCAGGTCGTAGCTATCTTCAAGTGTTTTGTCGGCCTTTTTCTCCAGTTCACGGATTTTTTCCGCCTGCTCCGAAAGCTTGTCTTTCAGGGCGTCCAGTGGGGAATCTGACATTGCCAATCTCCTTTAACTGTCAGCGCTTGGGCTGTGGCATGGGGACTGTCCCCTGCTTTCCTTAAAAGCACTATACAGATATTTTAACTTCAACATGATTTTATTCAGGGACAATACCTCTAAGCATTGCCCAGGCCAGACCAAGCCGTTCATAAAACACCCTTTCAGTCTTGGCAAGGGCACCTGCACTGGGAAAGTAATCCCAGGGATTGTACAGCTTCTCCGGTGCCCTGAAATCTGTCGGCGAAGGTACCGGATCCATACCTTCAGACCTGAATATGATCATGGACCTGTGCATATGTGATGCAGACGTTACCAGCACAAAAGACTCATCTCCCACGATATCCCTGACCAGGCGGGCCTCGTCCTCTGTATCCCTTGCATCCGTGACAATCAGAATATCGCTTGCATCAATGCCCAGCTCAACAGATGCCATTGCGGCCAGCTCGGAACTAGCCACAGGATACCTGAACCTGCCGCCGGTGAATACCAGGGTGGCCTCGGGATACATATTTTTAATCCTTACCCCCTCCACTACCCTGAACAATGATGAACCGCTCAGCAGGGAACTGGGGGGCAGACCATCCTGCAGAAAATGACCAGACCCCAGCACCACGATATATGATGTAGCTGACACGTCGTTATGCTGCAAAGGCTGATACTTCTGCTCCAGGGGCCTGAGCATTCTGTCTGCCACGGGCTCTACTGAAACAGCACCCAGAAAGACAGTGCCTGCCAGGATGAAAACAAATCCCGTCCGGTTTCTTTTGAAGATGATAAAAATAAGCCCCAGCAGGATGACCTGCAGGGCAAGAGGCAGCGGAAAGACCAGCCTGGAAACAACTTTTTTCAAAACAAACAGAGCTTCCATATATCATCCTTGCTATTGCGAGCAACTGATTAACACTCCAGCCAAACTTTCTCACAGCACAACTAAACTCTGTACAGGATCATGGGCACGGTTTCAACTCCCATCCTCAGCTTATGAATTGCTGGGGAATGAAGGGAGCTAAATATCGAACCACCCCCGGCCCCTCCTTAACCAAGGAGGGGAGCAGATCGAGGCACGGCAGCACTCTGTAGCATGCATCTGTATAAATACTCCTTCTGGATCGTGATTAAACTTCCAC
>Ga0207421_10007885_pt1 | contig 11215 bp, 6 predicted proteins | sample SodLakKL_010_SED_4_FD_187542 | JGI IMG/M metagenome (GOLD analysis project Ga0207421, IMG submission 187542) | Alkaline sediment microbial communities from Lake Tanatar, Kulunda Steppe, Russia - 8KL_010_SED (SPAdes) (version 2) | ecosystem: Environmental > Aquatic > Non-marine Saline and...
TGGGGCCCGGAAGGGGCCGCTGCGGATGATCGGGCCGTTGAGCTTTTAACCGCCGGCGGCGGGGATCCGTCGGCCGCCCCCGCCTCCGGCTGAAATGCCAGCATCCGCAGCAGCGTCATCTCGAATCCGGTGCGCGGGTCCGGCGCCAGCGCCAGATCCCGGCGGCCACGAACGGCGATGTCGTACATGAGCTGCAGCCCGGGCCCGTCGAACCGGCCCACAATCTGTGCCAACCGCTGGCTTTGCGGCGTTTCCTGATCGAAGACCTCCGGCACGGTTTCAGCCAGGGTCAGCTGATGAAGCACGGCCAGCAGCTCGGACAGCGCCTCGTCAAAATCCGGCGATGCCTCGGCCAGGCGCTCCACCGCCGCCAGCAATTCGGCGCCGTCGCCGTCCGCCAGACATTCCAGCAGTTCGCAGAGGTGTTCCTGGGGCAGCGTACCGAGCATGTCCCTCACCTCGGCATCCCGCAAGGCGCCGGCGCCGAAGGCCAGGGCCTGGTCGGTCAGGCTCAGCGCATCACGAAGGCTGCCCGCGGCCGCTGTCGCCAGCCGCTGTAACGCCGCCGGCTCGGCGCTGACGCCTTCGGCCTCGGCGATGCGGCCCAGGTGATTGACGATGGGCTTGGGCAGCAGGGGCTTGAGGTTGAACTGCAGGCAGCGCGACAGCACGGTCACCGGCAGACGCTGAGGGTCCGTGGTGGCCAGCAGAAACTTTACATGCGCCGGCGGCTCTTCGAGGGTTTTCAGCAGGGCGTTGAAGCTGTGCGTCGAGAGCATGTGCACTTCGTCAATCAGATAGATTTTGAAGCGGCCCCGGGTAGGCGCGTACTGGACGTTGTCCAGCAAATCCCGGGTGTCTTCGACCTTGGTCCGTGAGGCGGCGTCCACCTCAATCAGGTCAACGAAGCGACCGGCGTCGATATCGGTGCACGCGGAACATTCGCCGCAGGGCACATCGGTTACGCCATGGGTCTCGCAGTTGAGGCATTTGGCGAGAATTCGCGCCACCGTGGTTTTGCCGACACCGCGGGTGCCGGTGAACAGGTAGGCATGGTGAAGGCGCCCGTTGGCCAGTCCGTTCGCCAGCGCACGCAGGACATGTTCCTGACCGACCATTTCCGCGAAACTGCGGGGCCGCCATTTGCGGGCGAGCACCTGATATGTCATGAGCCGAAGTATATCATCGCGCCCGTGGAGCGGCGGAGGGAGAAAGTGCGGGGCGCCAGCCACACCCCGGCGCCCGAATCCACCGCTACCGCTGCTCCCTTCCGGGCCTGACGGGGTTTGCGGTTTATCGTCGCGGGGGGACCAGCGCCACCGCGGGAGTGATGCTAGCAGTTCAGGGGCAGCCGGGACAGCCTGGCGAAGGGGATTTCCGTGGCGGCCATTGCCGAAATTTTCTGGACGTTCTTCCGCCTGGGGCTGATTGCCTTCGGCGGCCCGGTGGCCCACCTGGGCTACTACCGGCGCTGGTTTGTTGAGCAGCGGCAATGGATGAGTGACGGCGCCTACGCCCAGCTAGTGGCACTGGGCCAGATGCTGCCGGGCCCATCCAGCAGCCAGACGGGCTTCGCCATCGGTATCCACCGGGCGGGTCTCGCCGGCGGCCTGGCCGCCTGGGTCGGTTTTACGCTGCCCTCGGCGGTGTTGATGATCGGGCTTGGCATCGGACTGCACCGCGTCGAGGATCTGGCGGACAGCGGCTGGCTGAATGGCCTGAAGCTCGCCGCCATCGCCGTGGTGGCCCAGGCGGTTTATGGCATGGCCCGGCAGTTGTGCCCAGATCTGACCCGGGCGCTCATCGCCGTGGGCGCTGCCCTCGGCGCCAGCGTCATTCCCGGCATCAGCGGCCAGCTGGGGGTGATTATGGTCGGTGGTCTGGCGGCGATGCTGCTGCTGTCGCCCCCCGCCAGCGGCCCGGGTGACCTGCGGGTGCCGATGCGTCGACGCACCGGTCTGATGGCACTGGGCCTGTTCGTGCTGGGACTCGGGGTGATCGCCCTGCCCGGGAGCAGTGAATCCCTCTGGGGCGTCCTGTACCGCAGTGGCGCGCTGGTATTCGGCGGCGGCCACGTGGTCCTGCCCCTGCTGGAGACCGGCCTGGTCACCCCCGGGCTGATTGACAACGATCGGTTTCTGGCCGGCTATGGCGCGGCACAGGCCGTCCCGGGCCCGATATTTACCTTCGGCGGCTATCTGGGCGCTCAAATCGCCCCCGGGCAAGCCGTTGCGGCGGGACTGCTGGGGGTGGCGCTCATTTTTGCCCCGGGGCTGTTGTTAATGACCGCGCTGCTGCCTTTCTGGCACTCCCTGAGCGAATGGCACCGAATTCAGCAGGCGCTGCTGGGCATCAACGCGGCGGTGGTGGGGCTGCTGGCCGCGGTGCTATGGAACCCCCTGCTCACCCGCGGGATCACCGATCCGGCGGATGCACTCATTGCCCTGGCGGCGCTGGTCGCTCTGACGGCGGGCCGGGCCCCGTCCTATCTGGTGGTGGCCGCCTGCGCCATCGCCGGTGAGGTGGCCCTGCGACTGACCGGCTGACGGTTACTGACCGTCGAGGGCATAGCGCAGCACCCGGCGCTTCACCCAGCCACCGCGATCCGCCAGTCCCATGCCCCAACCACGGACCACGCTCAGCGGCCCCAGGGGCGCGGTAAAACCCACATGAAAAGCCGTCATGGTGGACTGCATGAGATGGTTGTCCGGGCGCCGGGCCCGCTCGTAGGCGGCCAGCCGCGGGGGGTGTCCCGGGGGCAGCCCCTGGCGGATGGCCTCGGCAATCTCCTCCGCCAGGGCCCGGGCATCCCGAAGACCCAGATTCACCCCCTGACCGGCCAGGGGGTGAATGACGTGGGCCGAATCCCCCACCAGCACGGTATTGCCCGCCCAGTAGCGCCGGGCATGGAGCCGTCGGATGGGAAATCCGCCACGGCCGTGGAGGCGCGCGATCCGCCCCAGCTCCACAGGCATGGCATCTTCCACGGCGCGAATGAAATCGCCCTCGGTCAGTGCCAGCAGCTCCCGGGCCCTGGCCGGGCGGACATACCAGACCAGCGAGGCAGCGCCCCCGGCCAGCGGCAACAGCGCCTGGGGGCCCTCCGGGGTAAACCGCTGCCAAGTCTGGCGCTCTGCGGCGGGCTCGGGATCGACGCTGGCCACGATCGCGTGCTGGTCGTAGTCGCCTTCCTGGACCGCAATGCCGGCGGCATCCCGAAGAGGCGAAGCCGCCCCGTCGGCGGCCACCACCAGCGCCGGGTCCAGGCGGCCCTCGCCTTCCACGTGAATGGCCGGGCCGGCATCGGTGGTCTCGATGTCCACCGCGGGCGCCGGCGCATCCAGCTGCACGCTGGTGAGTTGCCGGGCGGTTTCCAGCAACGTGGCCTGCAGGTGGTCGTTTTCGAGAAACAGGCCAAGGCGATCCAGACCCAGTTCATCGGCATGAAATCGCAACCGCCCACCGCCGCTGACATCCCAGGTCATGACCTCGTCAAAGGGCGCCAGACGATCCGCCTGCAAACCCGCGAAGGCACCGATCTCTTCCAGGTAGGCCAGGGAGCGCCGATTCAGCGCGGATACCCGCAGACGGGGCGGCTCCTCGGGATGGGGCATGACCGGCGGGCGGGCTTCCAGGACCCGGACTGGAATACCACGGCGGCCCAGATCCACCGCCAGTGCGGCTCCGACCATGCCCCCGCCAACGATCAGAATGCGCGTGCCGTCCATCGGAACCTCCTTGATGATTGGAAATGGTGCCACAGGTACCGACCATCATGCTGCCCGGGGTAGCCGCCGCTATTCCGCCGGTGCACACTGCGGCGGTTCCGGACCGGTGTCTTTGGGTGGGTGCCGTGCAACTTCCCCCGGCTCACGGGGTCGATCCACAAGGCGTAACCTGATGACCAGGGAGCAACGGACAAACTTGGAACATTCCTCGTGGCGTTTGAATGGCCCGGCGGTCGCCGGGCGGCGACTGCTGCTGGCCGCACTGGTGCTGGGCACCACGGCGGTCGGCCTGTACGGGATCGGTAGCGTGCTCGGCGGGCCACCCTTCGGGCTCGCCGAGTGGCTCATCATCGGACTGTTTACGGTGCTCTTCTCCACCACCTGCCTGTGGTTCTGGACCACCACCATTGGCATTGTGTTGCGGCTGCTTGGGCGGCATCCGGTGGACCTGGGCCGCTGGCATCCCGATCCGGCGGATGCCCCGCCGCTGGCAGCCACCGCCATCGTCATGCCGGCCTATAACGAAGACATGGACGGGGTGGCCAACTGCATCGCCGCCACCTGGCGGTCGCTGGAGGCCACCGGCGAATCCGGACACTTCGATTTCTATCTGCTGAGCGACAGCGGCGATGAGGATCGGCGAGCCACAGAGCGACAAACCGTGGCAGCCCTGCGACAGCGCCTCGGGCCGGGCCTGCGGCTGTATTACCGCGCCCGCGACACCAACGAAGGACGCAAGCCCGGCAACATCCGCGATTTCTGCGAGCGCTGGGGCGATCACTACGATTACATGATCATTTTTGATGCGGACAGCCGCATGACCGGCGAGTCCATGGTCACGCTGGTGCGGCGGATGCAGGCCAACCCCCAGGCGGGCATATTGCAGACCGTGCCGCTGCCGGTGGGACAGCGAAGCCTGCTGGGCCGTCTGCAGCAGCTTGCCGCCAGCCTGAGTGCCCCCAGTATCGCCACCGGACTGGCTTTCTGGCAGGTCAGTCACACCAACTACTGGGGCCACAACGCCATCGTGCGCATTCAGGACTTTCGCGACTGCTGCGGCCTGCCGCCCCTGCCCGGTGAGGCCCCCCTGGGCGGCGACATCATGAGCCATGACTACGTAGAAGCCGGGCTGATGCATCGCCACGGCCGCGGGGTTTATGTCCTGCCGGAGATCGAAGGCAGCTTTGAGGGCATGCCGGGCAACCTGATTGACGACCTCAAGCGGGAGCGCCGCTGGTGTCAGGGCAACCTGCAACACCTGCGTCTGCTGCCCGGCCGGGGTTGGCCACTGATCACCCGTTTCAACTACCTGGTGGGTGGACTGCTCTACGTTAATGCGCCGCTGTGGATGTTGCTGGTGAGCGTCGCGGCCCTGGACGCCATGATCATGCCGGAGAGCACCTGGCTGGGGGCCATGGCCGACCCGTCCAGCGCCGCCGTCTGGCTGATTGCGCTGACCGTGTTCGTCCTGTTTGCGCCGAAGGTGTTCAATCTCGGCGTCGCGTTCATCACCGCCCGATCGCCGGGCTATGCCCTGCGGCTACTGAGCGGGGGGCTGGCCGAGCTGGTATTCAGCGTCCTGCGGGCGCCGGTGATGATGCTGCTTTACAGCGTCTATGTGGGACGCATTCTCCGGGGTCGGCCCGCTGGCTGGAGCCCGCAGCTTCGGGGACGGCGGACGGTCCCGCCGGGCATGGCCTGGCGACTGGGGGCACCCATGGCAGCAGGTGCCTTGGCCGTCGCGGCGGTGGTGGCCATCGCCGAACCCGGCTTTCTGCCCTGGCTCAGCCCGGTGCTGCTGGGGCCAATGCTCTATCCGCTGATCCTGGATTTCACCAGCCGCGTGGCGCCGGCCTGGCTGGTGCCGCCGACGCCGGAAGAGGAAGCCGGGCGGGTGCCGATGAACCGGCGGGTGCGTGCCCAGCGCCGACATCTTGCCGACCCGGAACCGCATGCGCCCGGCCATGCCGACGTCCCCACGGAGCGATTCCGGCCCATGCCCCTGCAACCCCTGTCCGTGCCGACGACTCCCTAGCCATCGCGCAGGGCGATGGCGGTGGCCTCCTCCACGTGATCCACCCAGTGGAACTGCAGTGACTCGCGGACCGGCTCCGGAATATCGTCGAAGTCCTTGCGGTTGCGCCCCGGCAGAATCACCGTCGTGATCCCCGCCCGGCGGGCCGCCAGGACCTTTTCCTTGATACCCCCCACCGGCAGCACCAGCCCCCGCAGGGTGATTTCGCCGGTCATGGCCACATCTTCTCGGACGCATCGGCCGGTCAGCAGCGATACCAGGGCGTTGTACATGGCGACGCCGGCACTGGGGCCATCCTTGGGGATGGCGCCGGCGGGCACATGCACGTGCACGTCATCGGACTGGAGCTTTTCCAGGTCCACCTCGAGGCTCTCCGCCCGGGATTTGATCAGGCTGAGCGCCGTCTGGGCGCTTTCCTTCATCACATCGCCCAACTGGCCGGTGAGCACCAGCCGGCCACTGCCCCGGGATCGGTTCGCCTCGATAAACAGAATGTCGCCCCCCACCGGGGTCCAGGCCAGGCCCGTGGCAACGCCGGGCACGCTGGTGCGCATGGCCACTTCACTCTCATGCCGCGGCGGGCCCAGCACGGTGGTCAAATCCTCGGCATCAATGGTGGCCTGCTCGATGCGGCCCTCGGCGATGCGCACCGCCACATGCCGGGCGACACTGCCCAACTCCCGTTCCAGCTGCCGACAACCCGCCTCGCGGGTGTAGGCGCTGACAATGCGGTGCAGCGCCGCATCGCTCACCGCCAGCTGAGCCTCGCTGAGTCCGGCGGACTGGCGCTGACGATCCAGCAGATAGCGCCGGGCGATCTCCACCTTCTCTTCCTGGGTATAACCCGGGATCTCGATCATCTCCATGCGGTCCCGCAGCGGTCCGGGGATCTGATCCGGCACGTTGGCGGTGGCCACAAAGAACACCTCGGTGAGATCAAAGGGCAGCCCCAGGTAGTTGTCCTGAAAGGTGCCGTTCTGGGCCGGATCCAGCACTTCCAGCAGCGCCGCCGACGGGTCGCCCTGAATGCCGCCACCGAGTTTGTCCATTTCGTCGAGCATCATCACCGGGTTGCGCGAGCCCGCCTTGTGAATGCTCTGAATGATCTTGCCAGGCAGCGCCCCCAGGTAGGTGCGGCGGTGACCGCGAATCTCGGCTTCGTCATGAACGCCGCCCAGACTGGCTCGCATGAAGTCGCGGCCGGTGGCCCGGGCAATGCTCTGCCCCAGGGAGGTCTTGCCCACCCCGGGGGGACCCACGAAACATAGAATCGGACTGCGGCCGTTGGGATTGAGCTTACGGACCGCCAGGTGCTCGAGAATCCGCCGCTTCACCGGCTCCAGGCCGTAATGATCCTCATCCAGAATCGCCCGGGATCGGGCAATGTCGATGTCCTCGGTGCGCTGGACGGACCAGGGCAGCTCCAGCAGCCAGTCCAGATAGGTGCGCAGCATGGAATACTCGCCGGCGCCCTCGGGCATGCGCTCGAGCCGCCGCAGCTCCTTGCGGGCCTGGCTGTCCACCTCCTCGGGCATCTGCGCCTCATCAATCCGCCGCTCCAGCTCGCGGATTTCCTCGCCCTTCTGATCGCTCTCGCCCAGCTCCTCCTGAATGGAGCGGAGCTGCTCCCGCAAAAGCGCCTCGCGCTGCCGCTCGGACATGGTCTCGTGAGTGCGCTCGCTGATTTTCTGGGAAAGCTTGAGCACCTCCACCCGGTAGTCCAGCAGCGAGAGAACCCGCTCCAGCCGGGCCTCGACATCAAAGGTCTCCAGCAGCTCCTGGCGCTCGGCGCTGCCCAGGTCCAGATACCCGGCCACGGAATCCGCCAGCACGCCGGGTTCTTCAATACTGGTGAGGGCGCCGGCGAGCTCCTGGGGCGCCTGGGGCAGCAGCTCCAGCGCTTCCAGGGCCTTGTCCCGCAGCGCCAGCATGCGGGCATCCACCTCGGCCCCCGCAGGCTGATGCTCTTCGATGCGCTCCACCCGCGCCACCAGAAACGGATAATCATCTAGAAACTCGATGACCCGAAAGCGCTGCAACCCCTGCAATACCAGGTGGTGATGGCCTTCCCGTCCGTTGACGAACCGCATTACCCCGCCGATGGCGCCCACGGTGTGCAGGTCATCCGAGCCCGGATCCTCCACCGAGGCGTCCTTCTGCAGCAGTACCCCAATAGGCTGGTCATTCTGAACGGCCTGACGGGCCGCCAGCACTGACCGGGATCGGCCAACCCCCACCGGCACCACCATGTTGGGGAACAGCACCAGGTTGCGGACCGGTAGCAGAATCAGGGCATCCTCCGGCAGCCGGGGGATGACCAGGCTGCGGGACTCGGAAGTCGGTGTTTCCACTTCGCTGCCCTGGGGGGATTCGTTGTCGGTGTCCAGCGTATTCATCCATTCCTCCGTGCGCATCGGAAAAGTGCGACGCTTCCTTCACTAAATGGAGACAGTGCGTCCGTGCTTCAAGTGCCCGCGGATCTGGCCTACGCTCGGGGCTATCGCCAGCCAACCCGGTGCGCCATGCAAGTCGATCTGCTGATTCACAACGCCGACTGGGTGGCCAACCCGGATGAGACACCGCCGGCGGCTCACCAGAGCATTGCCATACGGGATGGCTGGATTGTGGCCCTGGGCGCCGCGGATGAACTGGCGGTGGAGGCCAGGGAAACTCTGGACGCCCGGGGCCTGATACTGATTCCCGGGCTGATCAACACCCACCAACATTTTCTGGAGAGCCTCACCCGGGCGATGCCGGCGGCCCAGAATGACCCCCTCCTGCCCTGGCTGAGCAAGCACTATCCGTTCTGGGCCGCCGTGGAGCCCTCTCACCTGGCCATTGCTACCCGACAAGCCGCCGTGGAGTTACTGCGGTCCGGTTGCACCACGGTGTTCGACCACAACTACCTCTGGCCCAATGGCTGTCAGGTCGAAGACCAGATTGAGGCCATGCAGGCGCTGGGCCTGCGGTTTCACGTCTCCCGGGGGTCCATCTCCCTGGGCCAGTCACGGGGAGGCGTCGCCCCCGATCAGGCGGTAGAGGATGAAGGCCACATTCTCCGGGACAGCGAGCGGGTGATTGACCGCTGGCACGATCCCTCGCCGGGGAGTCGGCTTCAGGTGGCACTGGCCCCGGGCTCGCCCTACTCGGTGTCCGCGGCGCTGATGCGGGATACCGCGGCCCTGGCCCGGGACAAGGGGGTGCGGCTGCATACCCATCTGGCCGAGAGCCGCGATGAGGTGGACTTCTGCCGCCAGCAGTACCGGGAGACGCCCGTGACCCACGTGGAGGGCATGGGCTGGTTGGGACCGGATGTGTGGTTCGCCCACATGATTCACCCCAGCAGCACGGACCTGCAGCGCCTGGCCAGCCACGGCTGCGGCATCAGCCACTGCCCGTGCTCCAACATGCGGCTTGGCAACGGCATCGCCCCGGTGCGGGCATTTCTGGATCGGTCAATGCCCGTGGGCATTGGCGTGGATGGGGGCGCCTCCAATGACGCCGCCAGTCTGCTGGCCGAGACCCGGCAGGCCATGCTGCTGCAGCGGGTCACCCATGGAGCGGAGGCGATGACCGCCCGAGAGGCACTGACTCTGGCCACCGCCGGCGGCGCAAAAGTGCTGGGGCGCACCGACATCGGCCGTCTCGAGGTGGGCATGACCGCTGACATTGCCGGCTTTCGCCTGGATGCGCTGGAGATGGCCGGCGGCGCCGTTCACGACCCATTGGGGGCGCTGGTGTTCTGCCCGCCCCCCTACGCCGACCTGGTGGTGGTGGACGGCGAGCCACGGGTGCGGAAGGGCGAGGTGCTGGGCCAGGACCTCGGCGCGCTGGTCGCCGCGCACAATGAGGCCGCCCGGACCATTGTCCGGGCCGCTTCCCAGGCCTGAGCCCCGTCACGGCAGCGACGGTGATATTCTCTGCGCACCTATCCATTGTTCACCAAGGTGATTGCGTCCATGAGCGACAACGTCAAAACCGTCCTGGCCGAAACCGAGATTCCGCGTCACTGGTACAACATCAACGCCGACCTGCCGGCTCCCCTGGCACCGGTGCTCAACCCGGTGACCTTTGAGCCGGTGGGTCCGGAGGACCTCGCCCCCCTGTTTCCGATGGCCGTCATCGAGCAGGAAATGAGCACCGAGCGCGAGGTGGAGATCCCCGAGCCGGTGCGCGAGGTCTATCGTCAGTGGCGCCCGTCACCGCTCTATCGGGCCCGGCGGCTGGAAAAGGCCCTCGGCACCCCGGCGCGCATTTACTACAAATATGAGGGCGTGAGCCCAGCGGGCAGTCACAAGCCCAACACCGCCATTGCCCAGGCGTTTTACAACAAGGCCGAGGGGGTCAAGCGCATCACCACCGAGACCGGTGCTGGCCAGTGGGGATCCTCCCTGTCCCTGGCGGGGGCCATGTTCGGCCTCGACATCGAAGTGTTTATGGTCAAGGTAAGCTTCAACCAGAAGCCCTACCGCCGAGCGTTCATGGAGAGCTTTGGCGCCACCTGCATCGCCAGCCCCAGCCACACCACCGAAGCCGGGCGGGCGGTGCTGGCGAACAACCCGGACTCCACCGGCAGCCTGGGTATCGCCATCAGCGAGGCGGTGGAGCTGGCGGCCCAGCGGGATGACACCAAGTATGCCCTGGGCAGCGTCCTGAACCATGTGCTGTTGCACCAGACGGTGTCCGGCCTGGAGTCCATGCGTCAGCTGGAGATGATGGACGACTATCCGGACAAGGTAATCGGCTGCACCGGGGGCGGGTCCAATTTTGCGGGGATCGCCTTTCCGTTTCTGGGGGAGCGCCTGCGCGGCGGCCCCGAGACCGAGTTCATCGCGGTGGAACCGGCCTCCTGCCCGACCCTCACCAAGGGCCAGTACGCCTATGACTGGGGCGACACCGGTCATCTGACCCCGCTGACCAAGATGCACACCCTGGGCTCGGGCTTCGTGCCGCCGGGCTTTCATGCCGGCGGCCTTCGCTATCACGGCATGGCGCCGCAGATCAGCCATCTCACGGACCTGGGCTACATCCAGCCCCGGGCCTACGGGCAGCTGGAGTGCTTCGCGGCCGGCCTGGAGTTTGCCCGGGCCGAGGGCATCATCCCGGCGCCAGAGGCCAATCACGCGGTCAAGGCCACCATTGACGAGGCCATCGCCTGCCGCGAGTCCGGCGAATCCAAGGCGCTGCTATTCAACCTGTGTGGCCACGGGCACTTTGACATGCAGGCCTACACGGACTATCTGGCGGGCAATCTCAAGGAAGAACAGGCCAGTGAGGCGGAGCAGTCCATGGCCCTGGCGGGCCTGCCGGGGGTTTAGCACCCGGCGGGAGAAGTTGGTGGGTAGAGAAAAATGGCGTCCCCAACGGGATTCGAACCCGTGTCGCCACCTTGAAAGGGTGGTGTCCTAGGCCGGCTAGACGATGGGGACGCTGTCTAATCGACCGGCGGAAT
>Ga0207421_10007886_pt1 | contig 11215 bp, 10 predicted proteins | sample SodLakKL_010_SED_4_FD_187542 | JGI IMG/M metagenome (GOLD analysis project Ga0207421, IMG submission 187542) | Alkaline sediment microbial communities from Lake Tanatar, Kulunda Steppe, Russia - 8KL_010_SED (SPAdes) (version 2) | ecosystem: Environmental > Aquatic > Non-marine Saline and...
TCCGATACGATTTTCGGAACGGATGAACTGGGGAGAGATCTCTACAGCAGAATCATTTACGGCAGCCGAATCACTTTACAATTCATTTTCTTCGCTGCAGTCTGTCGTTTTCTTGTGGCAGTTCCCGTCGGCATGCTTGCAGGGGTTGGATTTACCCCCTTTTCAAAGCTGATCCACCTTTTCAGCTCCTTTTTTACCATCCTTCCAACCTTAATCGTAAGCTTTATCATATTGAATATCAATTACATAAGGGATCTCCCCTTGAGTCGCTCCATGCCCATCTTTCTACTGGTTTTTACAGTGATCGGATGGGGTAAACTGGCAAAACAGATAGAGCACAAAACCGAAGCCCTGATGGAGGAAGACTTCATTGAGGGGGAAATTGCAATGGGAAAACATTTAGGGCAGATCATCTCCCAAAACCTGACCCCGCATCTTATCCCCTCCTACATCAGCTGGTTCTTCCTGGAAATGGGATTGGTTCTCTTTCTTGTAGCTCAGCTGGCACTATTGGGGGTCTTTGTTGGTAACCGCCAGGCAGCTGCAATTATTGATGATGTTCCGGGATATTACACCTCCCTGGAACCTGAATGGTCCGGTTTGTTTTTCCGGGCAAGGGAAAATATTGCAAACGGTCATTATTGGCTGGTCTTTTTTCCCGGGATTGCCATCTTTATTACCTTAACCGCACTGAATCTTATCGGTGAAGGTCTGAAAGAAGAGTTTGAGAAGCGGGATTCACCCATCGTCTCCCTGATCTGGAAGGGATTTCTCGTCATCTCTCCGAAAACCTATTACCGGCAATGGAAAAACCGGAAACGCCATTGGAAGCCACTTGTGGGTAAAACCCTGTTTATGGTCCTCTTTATTGGATTTCTCCTTTATCCCCGGGGACAGAGCCCCTATGCCTTTGATCATGAACGTGCACTTTACCACTACGGAAACCTGTTGGAGTTGGAAGATCAGGAAGAGATACAGCTTTATATTGCAGACCATTTGGAAAAAAACGGCCTCCTTCCCCACAAAGCCGGGGATTATCTCTTTGATCAGTACCATGGCCTTTCGGATGATGAGATCGAGCGAATGCAACGGGATCATGATCCTTTTCTACAGGCAATGAATGATATCAGAGAGCTTGGATATTCTTCGGAGGAAATGAACCGGATATTTAATGAAGTGAATCTGGACACAGAAAGACTAAAAGAAGGTCGTGAAATTTTTGAACGGCTGATTGATTACTACCAAAATACAGCGAAGGATCCGGAAACCCTGATCGGTATCTTGCCGGGGAAAAACTGGGAGAAGCTACAGAAGATCGATGATGAGAAAACTGAAGAGCTTCTGACATTGGTGGGAACCCGATACGATGACTCACTGATGGGAGAAACGACTCCTTCGGCTGCCCGTAGAGCGGGAGTTGCCAACGCATTAACCTTAATGGAAATTATCAATGATTTGGAAGAGCCCTTTGAGGAAACCATTCTCTTTATCTTCTGGGACGGAAAGGGTAGTCCCCGAAATCAGGAAAGTCCTCAACGCTATCTTCAAAACCCTGTTTTCCCCAGTCATTTCATATCCTATCAATACTACGACCTCGGCTATCTTCCCACGAAAGAGCGGAGAGATCTCTTAGTGACCGTCCATAGCTCAAGAACGGACTCTTATCGCACCCAGGAACTGATTAACACGTTGGAGGACAGAGCAAGACAAAACAGAATATCTGCAAATTTGAGGGTGAATAATAACGCTTCCGGAGCCGTACAGCAGCTATACTACAATGCTCGCTATACTGTTGGAGTCGGCGAGGATTATTACGACTTTTTAAATACCGGAGACGATCGAGTGGAGAATCTCCGCTTGGATTTTATGAAGGATCAGGGACAGCTGATTCTTGACCTTATGATTATGATGGAATAGAAGAAAAGCCACAGGAAGTTGTTTATACAACCCCTGGGGCTTTTGCATTATTTTTCGCGATGTCCTTACAGTCTCAGATCCCTTCTCGGATAGACAAGAAAAATTCCGGTTGATGCAATGAGTATGACGAGGGACGTAAAGAGTAGAGCACCCGGTTCATACCCCATATCCTGATAGAGTTGATGCCCTTCAAAATAAGAAAAGGGGCTGACATACTTGAGAAACTCCACAGAATCACTTAAGGTGGCAATCACCGAAAGAAGATAGGTGATCAGAACCGCAGCAATGGAAATCCCTCCTATTTTTTTGAACCGCTTTAATACCGAGGCAATAAGCAGACCGGCAAACAGGTAGATCCACATCACGAAAAGATTTCCGCCTAGAATTATTCCAATAAACCGGTAATTGTCCATCGTGGGATGATAGGGTTGAAGAGCTGCAAAAAGGGTCATTCCGATCACAAAAATCATAAGGAGACTGCTGATGATAGCGCTCACAATCTTTGTGATGATGATTTTTTCCCGTGTAACGGGTTTGATCATTAAGAATTCCGCCGTCTTATCCCTCTCCTCTTTCCCAATGATGTTACTGCCAAGGAGGATTCCGTAGACCCCCACCATTAGATGGACGTATAGAACCATGACGGATAAAAATCCGTTAATCGTAGTGAGATTTGCTCCTGCCATTCCAAAGGCCTCTAAAAAGCCTTCCGGAATGAGATCAAGGATTTCTCCCATTTCAGGATTATCGTAATAGGCGGAGAACTCGGAAAACATCATCACAAGAAAGATGATAAAAACAAATGACCAGATCAACATGCTTTTTCTCATGCTTTTCAATTCCCAAAGAATGATATTCATTGCCGTACCTCCTTACACTGTGGGGAGATTTTTTCGAGGATAATAGAAATACGTCATTCCATGGCAGAGAAGAATCACGAAGATGCTGATCATCCCTCTATTCCATGGAATCATTCCCTCTTCAAGGATGTATGCAACCTCGAAGTGGTAATAAGGGGTCAGATACCCAAGGAGGTCTCCCCCGATAATTCCTCTCATTCCGTTGATGATATAAAAGAAAAAAGCAACACCCAGAGCAAAACCGATTACACTCTTCAGCTTCTTCGTACAGGCACTGACAACCATTCCGATACTGAAGAAAAAAACTTGAAAAACCGGGATTGTCCCCATCAACACCCAATAATTTCCGGCTTCATAGGGTCTCCCGTCCCGAAAGAGTTCAATCGCAGATAATCCACTCAGAGCAGTAACCATTGCCGTAATAACTAAAATGCAAAGGATCGCAAACTGTTTCTCCACGATGATCCGTGATCTGTTAAGAGGCTTTGTATAAAGAAAATCAGCTGTATAATTGCTTTCCTCCGTTGAGAGAAAATTGAATCCGTAATATGCACTTTGAATGCTGAGCAGAAGCTGAGCAAAGGTGAAAATAAAGGTATAGTACCCGAACACCGTGGCCAGAGATGCCTGCTCACTCATACCGAATGCCCTGAGAAGTTCCTCGGGATAGTGCTTGATAATCAGGTCAATCGTTTCAGCATCCTGGGCCATGCTTGGGTAAAAGATCATCATGATGAACTGCAACGCAATAATTCCCACTGCCCACCAAAGAAGAGACCATCGATAGGTTTTCAGTTCAAAGAGAAAAACTGTCATTTTGCCATCCCTCCTCTTATTCATAGTAGTGAAGAAAAATTTCTTCCAGTGTAGGATTCTCGATGATTATATCGTCGATTCTGGTATGCTCTATGGCTGACAATAATTCTCTGATCTGACCCCGGTAGAGAAATTGGACCCCATTGTAGTGGTCACGCTGAAAATTCGTAATGTTGAGATGTTGATATTCTTCGTAAGCCAGGTTTTCACCTTTGAGGTGGACTTTTTTGTAGCTTTCTTTTTGCAAATCCTCAATGGCTTCCGTTTTGATAATCGATCCGTCCTTGATAATGGCCACCCGGTGGCAAAGGTACTGGACCTCTGAGAGAATGTGAGACGAAAAGAATACTGTGACTCCCTTTTGATTTTCTTTTCGAATCAATTGGAAGAATTTTTTTTGCATAAGAGGATCAAGGCCACTGGTGGGCTCGTCAAGAAAAACAAGCTTCGGTCGATGGAGGAGCCCCTGAACAATCCCCACCTTCTTCTTGTTTCCGTAGGAGAGATCCTCGATTTTCCGGTTCAAATCCAGCTCCATTAATTGGGCCAACTCGTTTATGCGCTCAGTAAAATCCCCTTTATAAAAGCTTGCAGAGTACTTTAACAGGTCCTTTACCTTCATTTTTTCATAGTAAAACACTTCCGCGGGAAGATAACCGATCTGACTCCGTATTTCATGCCCATGCTGGATGCAATCCTTCCCGAAAATCTCCGCTTTCCCGGAGGTTGGAAAAATCAATCCCAGGAGCGTACGGATTGTGGTGGATTTCCCTGCGCCGTTGGGTCCGATAAATCCGAATATTTCACCTTCCTTTACATCCAGGGTCACATTCTCGATACCTTTTTGTTTTCCATAGTATTTAGTAAGATTTTCCATATGAATCGCCAGCATTTAATCACCTCATCCTAAAATTTTTCATAATGATCCCCGGAAGAAAACAGATTCATCTCCCACATGAGGATCTGATTATTCCAAGTCTCTTGAAGGTAGGGCAAAGAGGGATTGAGAAGGTAATGGAGTCCCGCACCGTCAATAAAACAGAGTATACCCATTGCAACTACTTTGATCTCTTCTCTTTTTCCATCACTTTCAAATCCCCGTTGTTCCACAAAAAAGGACAGCTGCTCTTCGATGAGATCCAGAATCCCCTCCGTACTTTCTTTCAGCATGTCCCTGAAGGTTTCATCGAACAGGCCGACATTATAAAATGCAAAAAATGCTTTGTACATGGGCAAATCCTCAGGGTGATCAAACAGTGATTGCCCGAGGTTCATCATATAGGTCTTGAAATCCGTCTCTTTTAATATAAATGATGCCTTCAACTCGTCAAAAATATACTGATACACCCCACGTAAAATTGCATCCCGGGTTTTGAAATGATAAAATACGTTGCTTTTACTGGTTCCGATCATTGCACTGATCTTCGATGCTGATACTTGATCAATCCCTTCGCCGGTGATGATGTCGATGGCAGCTGAAAGAACTTCCTGCCGGGTTTGCCTGCCCTTGATGAGTCGTTTATCTTTTTTTCTGTTCGTCATCCCTTCAACCTCCTTTTCTTTATTATATTACTGACCGACCGAACAGTCAATAAATTCAAATAAAAAAACACCTCTGAGGATGTTTTTTATCTCATTAGTCCTATATTCATATTGGCGCAGCTCAGAACAGTTTAGCCTGAAGGTTTTCTATTCCTTACACCGCTTCCGGGAGCTTCTTTTTCTTATCCACTCTGGTCATTGCGATCGTATAGATGATCAGTGCCGCCCAGATAAAACAGAAGCTGATCAGATGAATTACTGTAAACTCCTCCTTGAAGAGAAACACACCAAGAAAAAAGCTGATAGTGGGTGCAACGTATTGCATAAATCCGATGGTGGAAAACTCCACTAATTGTGTGCATTTTGCAAACCAAAGGAGCGGTGTTGCTGTCACCACTCCTGAAAATATCAGAAGAAGCATTATGGATGTTGGAATTGCAAAGAAGCTCCCATCCCCTGTTCCTTGAAGATATCCGAGATAGAGAAGAGCAATTGGTGTAATCACAAGGGTTTCAAGGGCCATCCCTGTAACCGCGTCCACTGCAAGAACTTTTTTTACCAGACCGTAGAAGGCGAATGTGACAGCCAGGATCAATGCCACCCATGGGACCTGTCCATACTGCATTGTAAGGATGATGACTCCGATGGTGGCAAGGATGAGTGCGATGGTTTTCCCTTTATTGAATCGTTCTTTAAACACGATCAAACTCAAAAGTGAAACCACTAATGGATTGATATAATATCCGAGACTCGCCTGGAGAACAAAATTGGAATTCACCGCCCAAATATAAGTAAACCAGTTCACACTGATTAACACCGCAGCGATCAGAATAAGCTTAAGCTGTCTTCTATTCCTCAGCACCACTTTTAAAGCTCGGTAATCCCCTTTAATCACAAGAAGAACTGTTACAAAAACAAAAGACCAGGTGATGCGGTGGGCAAGGATTTCCAGAGCTGGAATCTGATTTAACAGTTTCCAGTACACCGGAAGACTTCCCCATACAATAAAGGCCAGGGCCCCAAACAGAACCCCGATCGTTCTTTCCCGACTGCCGATTGCTTTTGGCTGATTGTCCATCTTCTTCACCTGTTCCCTAATAGATTGAAATCCATGAAAAAACACCCCGTTTCTTTCGTGAAAGAGCGGAATGTTACACAACCTTTGATCATTTTGATCATACGGTATATGCTGCGATTGTACAGTGTATATCCGTATTATAATCCTTTATCATAAAAGAGGCAACCATTCATCCTGAAAATCTGTTGGTGTATTTCACCGAGGCTCAGAAAACCTTTTACCATAAAATAAAAGGACGGTCACCCAGAAGAGTAAATCCGCCCTTTATCTATTTGTGATCTGTAATAAAACCTTGTCATCTACTATTCGATACGACCAATGGCAGGAACATTATCCAGTACCCTGAGTCCATGCGGAGAATCCTCCATGATTTCCGTTGTTAAATCCTGTCCCGCCTGATGCCCCCGGTGATTTCCATCCGGCCATTCATCAGAATCCGTTACGTCATAAACAATCCCGTCCACAACAACGTATGCATCCCGACCCTCCAGACCATCATTCTCCTCCACTTCTTCCATGGTCATGACAGGAAGGTCTGCATGGTCATCATCGACATCATCATTGTTCATGTCCCCGTTCATGTCATAGCCGTTACCGCATGCAAAAAGGAAAAGACTGAACGCCATGATCAGCACAACGAGTAACAAATGTTTCTTTTTCATCAAACCACCCCTTTCCAAAAACAATACCCGCTCCTAAATATCCATTTCCTATGCTTGCGCATACTTATATTTTATATATCCCAAAATCATCATATCAAACAATTTTACTCGGAATTTCATCGGTTAAGTCTTACTGTTTTACTCTGATTTCGAATCCCAGCTTCTATCCAAGCTTTTCGAGGGCATGTCGAAATGTGGATGGGAGATTTTCTCCCCGATGTACAGAAAGTGCTCCCCTGCTCCGAAAACATAAGGATCCTGGCTCAGTTGAAAGCAAATATCCAGGTAATTTTCATAGTCTTTCCCTGAGAGATTTTTCAACTCCTGTTCTTTTGAAGCAAGTACATTCTCCACCGAAGCAAAGATCTGCTTCCTGAGGGGGAATTCCTCCATTAGTCCAATCGCTTCCTTCGGGGTGATAAAGTAGGCGGTTGTAAAGCCTTCTTCCGGGGTGTTGCGCCCATCCTTTAAGTATCGGAGAAGCTTTTGAACCGATTCAATGGGATCTAGACCCTTGAGATGATCCTGGATGGGAGCATAGGCTGAAATAAAGGCGGCGACAAGGATTCCTCCGGTTTTCAAGTAGGTGAGAGCTTCTTCGATGGCCTGTTTTCTCTCCCTTTCCTCAAGCAGGTGATAGAGAGGCCCCATCAACAGAATGCCGTCGAAGGAACCCTTCAAAAGGTTCAAGTCTGATAAATCCAGGGCATTGCCTTGGTACAAACCCTCATAAGTCACCGACTCCAGCTTCGCTTTTTCTTCGGCCAATTGGATATTGCGTTTGGAAAGATCCACGAGGGTCACTCGATGACCCATTTTTTTCAACTCGATGGCATAACGTCCAGGACCTCCGCCAATATCCAACAAATTTAAGCCCTCTCCCTTGAACGCTTCCTTCAAAAATCGCATTGTTATATCAAACTCCACCGGATGATGCTCAAGGCGTGACCATTCATCATATTTCTCGTCATACCATTTTTCCACTTCTTTCATTTCCATTCCTCCTCTTAAACAATCAGCAATCTGCTGCGCTGTAATCTTCTGAATCAAATCTCGAAGGCATTTAAATCATCTTTTCTTAATGAAAATTCTTGCCATTATAGTATCAGTGTTCTTCAATTATTCTAGATAATAAATCCTGCACCAAGAACAGTAAGTACGATCAACGGTACCGGAATTTTTCTTGTCAGCAGGAGTGCCACTGTCAGAACCATGATGAGTAGATGATCCGCTGTAAATCCGCTTTGCTGCATCAAAATAACAGCGGCTACGGTAATAAGACCTCCCGCAACAGCGGTGACACCATTCAATGATTCTTTTATTCCTTTGATTTCCTTCAATTTCTCCCACACCGGGTAAATGAAGTAAATCAGAAGAAGGCCCGGAAGAAAGATTGCCACTCCAGCAGTCGCAGCTCCGATTACTTGCATAAGCCCGCTTTCACCACGGGAAGCCATGCCTCCTGCATAGGCACTGAAGCTGAACATCGGTCCGGGAAGTCCCTGGACAAGGCCGAAGCCCGTCAAAAATTCCTGACTCGTCATATACCGGTTGACCTCTACTAATTCACTGTGCATCATAGGGATGACCACCTGCCCTCCACCGATCACTAAGTACCCGAACCGGTAAAAGCTTTCAAAGAGGTGGATGAGCCTGAAATCCCAAAGGAAAGTGAAAAGAAGACTTCCCAAAGTAATCAGTCCAAAAACAATGATGTATCTCCAAGGCGGTTCAATCTTCACCGGGTTCCACAGATCCTTTTCTTTTGATGTCATTACACTGACAATTCCCCCTGAAATCAAGACGAGAGGATAGATCCATGGTTCCCGGATCAGATAGGTAATGATTGCACCCATAACAAGGAGAAACAATGTCAATCGGTCCCTGACAACTTTTCGTCCGATACGGCATGCCGCAAGGAGGATAAATCCAACAGCCATCGGACCAATGTATCGAAGACTGTCCTGGGAGAGATTTAAAATTTCCAAAAGTTGACTCAGAAATGAAAGGGCAGTCATCACAATTAACACCGGCAAAGCCCACACCAGCATCGTTAAAAAGGCCAAACGAGGCCCTCCCGTTTTATGACCGATTGCCACAATGGTTTGTGTGCTGCTGGGACCGGGTAATATTCCGGTTAATGCGATAAGCTCCACTAACTCATTTTCTGTTAAGTACTTCTTTTTTATCACCATCTGCTCAGTAAACACTCCGTAGTGAGCTTCAGGACCTCCATAGGCACCAAGGGAACAGATCAGAACATCCTTCAGAAAACCTTTCCATTGAACTGTTGTTTTATGTGATCCTTCGTTTTCCGATTTCATAGTCACAGTCCTTCCCCGGCTAGAGTTTCATTATGAGTTCATTGCTTTTTTGCATCAATCGAATCACGGACAGCCTTGATTGAGGCAGACATGATATACTCTCCAACTGACAGATTCTTGGACCATCGTTCCCCATACTCTTTGGATACTTCCTTTGTTTCAATTCTGATCTGACGAAATCCTGCATTTTCAAGCCCGGCTTTTATTTCTTCAACTGAAGAAGCTCCGGACACTCAGCCACAGTACAGATCTTCATCCTGTTCCATCTCTTCTGTTAATTCCCGAACCAGTACAATATCGGAAAAAGCAATTCTACCTCCTATTTTCAATACCCTGTAGGCTTCGCTGTATACTCTTTGTTTTTCCGGCGACAGATTGATTACACAATTGGAAATCATCACATCGGCAGTCTGATCTGCCACGGGAAGGTTTTCAATCTCACCCAATCTGAATTCCACATTGCTGTATCCCATCTTCTTTGCAAGTTCTCTTGACTTGCTGATCATTTCAGGAGTCATATCCACACCGATGACCTGTCCCCTGGGACCCGCCTTCTCTGCTGCCAGAAAACAGTCCATTCCTCCTCCGCTGCCAAGATCAACGACAACTTCCCCTTCTGCAACTTCCGCAATCAGCTGAGGATTACCACATCCCAGGCCCAGATCAGCACCTTCGGGCACTGTGAGGGTTTCTTCGTTTGTGTATCCGATGGATTGTGACAGTTCCTTTACGGATTTCCCGTCGACTTTACCGCCACAGCATCCTTTCTCCTTTGAACCGCCATCAGCGATTTTTCCATAACTTTTTCGTACAATCCTTCTTTTATCCTCCGTGTTCAGCTTTTTCATCTAGATCACTCCTTTTTACTTATCTCTATTTTACATGAAAACTCAAAGATTTTCACCGTAAAGATTCCATCTGTTCCTCCAGCTGACTAAAGGGTGCAGATCATTAAAGATAAGTCAAAAAAGACGAAGGTCAAGTTCTTCGACCTTCGTCCATAGGCTGTTCTGATGTAGATTTAGTGTTCTTGTATTCCAGCACCTTACTCCTGAATCAACTCCAATGCCTTTTCCAATCCTTCATCCAGTCCGGTTCGTATGCCTTCAATTGTTGGCAGAACCTCTATATCAGGGATGATCCCAACTTGCTGTACACCGGTGCCGTCAGGATGATAGATTCCTCTCCCGCTGATACCGATCTCAATATTACCCGGCAGCTCAAAAGGTGTTGGTCTTACAGGAGCACCGGCTGTGGTGCTTCCTACAACCGTCGCCCGGGGAGCCATTCGAAGGGCCATCGCAGTCAATTCCCCTTGTCCTTGTGTATACTCATTCACTAAGATCACCACGTTGCCCTGATAATAGTCTGCATTCTCTGATCCCACATCCAAGCTGTGTTCCATGATATAACGGCCGGGCATGGTAATATCTGCATGAGAAATCTTTGCAAACTCCCCAACCTCCGGCATCAAGTATGAACCCATACCGTCAATCACATCTCTCGAAAAACTTCGAAGATCAATGATCAGTCCTTCGGTCTCCATAATGTCTTCCATGACTTCATTGACCATTTCAGGTCTTAAGCTTCCCATATAAATATAGGCGATCTCGTCGTTAATCATCTCTAGTGGTGGAAGGTCTTTTCGGGCCCGATCGGTGATCCGCATCTGCTGCTGACTGAAGCATTCAATCGTGGTTGTTTCAATGTTCTCTCCCGAAAGATACTCGATCTCCAGTTCATTATCACGGGAGCGAAGAAGTCCTTCCGCAATTTCCCGGAGTTTGGATGCATCGTTGGAGGCAGGAATGTATTTCGATCTCTCCTCAATCATCTCGTCCACGGGGGTTCCATCCACTTTCGTAATGATATCCCCGATATTGACTCCCGTTTCTTCTCCGCGGGTCTCATCATGGTAACCTGTTACAACTGCCTGGCCCTCAATAAATGTAACCTCCAGGGGAGCATAATTTCTTCCCCAATAATTCTCGATTTGCGTATCCTCTCCAACAAGGT
>Ga0207421_10007887_pt1 | contig 11215 bp, 8 predicted proteins | sample SodLakKL_010_SED_4_FD_187542 | JGI IMG/M metagenome (GOLD analysis project Ga0207421, IMG submission 187542) | Alkaline sediment microbial communities from Lake Tanatar, Kulunda Steppe, Russia - 8KL_010_SED (SPAdes) (version 2) | ecosystem: Environmental > Aquatic > Non-marine Saline and...
ATTGGCAAACGTCTTTAAGGCGGTTAAAAGAATGAATCGTAACAAAAAAACCTTCCCTTGCAATTAAAAACGTTCCGTGATGGACATCTTTATTGAACTTTTTTTCTGTCGGATTTGTGCAGGCAACAAAAATGTTTTTTGGAAAGAGCATTGAAGATTATGGAAAATTCAAGCATGATCACATCTTAAAAACACTGGAGGCACCATGTGCGGCAGATACGCCCTATACAGCAACATCGAGCAAATCAAATCCCTTTTCCCCATCGACCACGTAGCATGTGAATCCGAACCCAATTACAACGTGGCGCCGACTCAGGAGGTGCCTGCAGTAATCCACCAAGGGGAATTCAACATTCTGGACAAGATGCACTGGGGCCTTGTGCCATTCTGGGCAAAAGACATTAAGATCGGCAGCAAGATGATAAACGCCCGCCTCGAAACCGTGGCTTCCAAGCCGGCCTTCCGGGAAGCCTTCAAAAAACGACGATGCCTGATCCCGGCAGACGGATTTTACGAGTGGTATGGGACAAAGGGCCAAAAGCAGCCGGTGTTCATTACATTGCCTGACAAAAAGCCATTCGCTTTTGCGGGGCTATGGGAAACGTGGCAGGACAAGGGCTCACCTGGAATTATTTATCGCTCATGCACGATCATTACCCGGGGGGCTACGGGTGGGCTCCAGAAAATACACAACCGGATGCCGGTTGTTTTGGTACCGGAGGCTTATGAGGCATGGATGGGGCCTGGCAAGGGCGAGGGTGAGTCCCTGCTGGATATTTTGTCTTCTGGGGTGGTTACTGATTTTACGTTTTATCCGGTGTCGAAGCGGGTAAACGCAGTCCGGAACAATGAGCCGGGAAATATTGAGCCGGTTGATCTGCCTTAAGAATAATCATTCTTTACACCGTATCCGTATTGGACTATAAATGAGCATTATCCTGATATATTTCATGCTAAAAAACAAGCAGTCATGCCTCAAGGGCTTATTTATGCCGGAAATAACCCGGGAAGAAGCTGTCCAAAAAGCACGGGAAGAAATAGCTGATACCTTTGTGAAAAGCATTCAGGAAATTTCTGATATCCTGCCGGATAATTGCAGGATTTATATGCCCGAAAGGCAAGAAAAATCTTGCTGGTATATTTTTTTCACACCCGATAATTCTTTATCCATACTTCAATCAACGCGTGTCATTGCCATAAGCAAAGAAACTGGAGAAGTCATATACAATGGGTCAGCCAACGATGAAGGTTGATTCAACAATACATGGGGAGGTTGAAGATCAAGAAAAATAGGGTAAGGGTGAATGCGCAATAATAACCGGAAAGGAAATAACCACTCAGTCGATCTGGATATCGGTTCCCTCTCCGGGCATCTCTGGGAGGCAGCAAATATCCTGCGTGGTCCTGTCGACGCGGCCGATTTCAAAACCTACATCTTTCCATTATTGTTCTTTAAACGGCTCTCGGATGTCTATGACGAGGAGTATGCCGTTGCCCTGGATGAGTCCGGGGGCGATGTGGAATTCGCACAGTTTCCTGAAAACCACCGCTTCCAGGTTCCGGAGGGCTGCCATTGGAAGGATGTCCGAGCCAGGAGCGCCAATGTCGGCCATGCACTTCAAAAAGCCATGCGTTGCATCGAGCAGGCTAACCCGGATACCCTGCATGCCATCTTCGGCGATGCCCAGTGGACCAACAAGGACCGTCTTTCAGACGCTTTGCTCAAGGACCTGATCGAACATTTCTCGTCGCTCAATTTAGGCAATAATCACTGCAAGGCGGACGTACTCGGCCAGGCTTATGAATACCTGATCAAGAAGTTTGCCGATCTTACAAACAAGAAGGCTGGTGAATTCTACACCCCGCGTTCCGTGGTCGCTCTGATGGTGCGCATCCTTGCACCCAAGGCCGGCGAAACCATCTATGACCCAGCCTGCGGGACCGGCGGCATGCTTCTTGAGGCGCTGCACTTTGTCAAAGAACATGGCGGCGACGAAAACCTCATGTTGGGGAAACTCTATGGCCAGGAAAAGAACCTGACCACGTCCGCCATCGCCCGAATGAACCTCTTTCTCCACGGCGCGGAAGATTTCCACATCGAACGCGGCGACACGCTGCGCTTGCCCTCCTTTTATTCGGGCGACAGCCTTGCCACCTTTGACTGCGTCATTGCCAATCCGCCGTTTTCCTTGGAGAAATGGGGCGACGACGTCTGGATCAACGACCCATACGGCCGCAACTTCGCTGGGCTTCCACCGACAAAATCCGGCGACTTCGCCTGGGTCCAGCACATGGTCAAATCCATGGCACGTAAGACCGGCCGCATGGCAGTGGTGCTTCCCCATGGGGTGCTTTTCCGAATGTCCAAGGAAGGCGTGATCCGGCGCAAGCTGCTGGAGATGGACATCCTCGAAGCAGTGATCGGCCTTGGGCAGAACATTTTTTATGGTACTGGGCTTGCGCCTTGCGTAATGGTCTTCCGGGACAGCAAGCCCAAGGCCCACCGACAGAAGGTGCTGTTCATCGATGCTTCGAAGGAATTCAAGACCGGCCGTGCCCAGAACGAACTCCTGCTGGAACACGTGGACAACATCCATCGCTGGTACGAGGGCTATCAGGATGTGGAAGGGGTCTGCCGAGTGATCACGCTCGACGAGATCCGCGAGAACGATTTCAACCTGAACATCCCCCGCTATGTGGAGCCGGTGATAGAAGAGGAATCCCTGACCATCCATCAGGCCATCATCAATCTCAAGGAATCGTTGCAGGCGGCGTATACGGCCGAGGATCGACTGAAAGCTTTACTGAAAAAAGAAGGGTTGATGGCATGAGTAACAGATCATCCAGAATCGAACGTGTACAGAAACCTCGAAAATGTCCCGAATGCGGGCAAGTCCCTCTGGCCAGCGTCCTTTATGGCATGCCCGCTTTCGATGAGGAGTTAGAACGAAAAATGAAGGAAGGAAAGATAACGCTTGGCGGCTGTTGTATTAGCCTTGACGATCCAGCGTGGGAATGCACCCATTGCGGGCTTAAAATTTTTCGAAGGCAGGTGCAATGATTTCCCAATCAGAGCTTGAATCCTACCTCTGGGGCGCGGCCACCTTGTTGCGCGGCTACATAGACGCCGGGGATTATAAGCAGTTCATCTTCCCGCTGCTCTTCTACAAGCGCCTGTGTGATGTCTATGACGAGGAACTGGCCGATGCGCTGGAGGAATCCGGCGGCGATCAGGAATACGCCGCACTCCCCGAGCAGCACCGCTTCCAGATCCCGGAAGACGCCCACTGGAAAGCCACCCGCACCAAGGTCAAGAACGTGGGCAAGGCCATCCAGGACGCCCTGCGGGCCATTGAGAAGGCCAATCCAGACACCCTTTACGGCGTCTTTGGCGATGCCCAGTGGACCAACAAAGATCGCCTGCCGGACCATATGCTGCGCGAGCTGATCGAGCATTTCAGCGCCCACACGCTTTCGCTCTCCAACTGCCCGGAGGATGAGCTGGGCGTGGGCTACGAGTTTCTGATCAAGAAGTTTGCCGACGATTCCGGCCACACCGCTGCAGAGTTCTACACCAACCGCACTGTGGTCCATCTGATGACCGAGATGCTCGAACCCAAGCCAGGTGAGTCGATCTATGACCCCACCTGCGGTTCGGCGGGCATGCTGCTCTCCGCTGTTGCCCATCTGAAGCGGCAGAACAAGGAGTGGCGAAACCTGAGGCTGTTCGGACAGGAGCGCAACCTTCTCACGTCTGCAATCGGGAAAATGAATCTGTTTCTACATGGCATTGAGGACTTCAATATCGTTCGTGATGACACATTGGCGCACCCTGCCTTTGTCGAAGGCGACCGGCTCATGCAGTTCGACGTGGTTTTGGCCAATCCTCCGTATTCCATAAAGCAGTGGGACCGCGATGCCTGGTCCGCCGATCCTTGGGGCCGGAACATCTACGGCACCCCACCCCAGGGCCGCGCTGACTATGCCTTCTGGCAGCACATCATCAAGAGTATGAAAGCCAAAAGCGGCCGCTGCGCCATCCTGTTTCCACATGGCGTCCTTTTCCGCAATGAAGAATCTGCGATGCGTGAAAAGCTGGTGGTCCACGACGTGGTGGAGTGTGTGCTGGGTCTCGGTCCCAACCTTTTCTACAACTCACCCATGGAAGCCTGTATAGTCATCTGCCGGATGAATAAGCCCAAGGAGCGTAGGAACAAGGTGCTCTTCATCAACGCTGTGAACGAAGTGACCCGCGAGCGGGCGCAAAGCTTTCTTACCGATGATCACCTCCTGCGCATTTTTGATACCTACCAGGCTTTTGCCAATGTGGAAAGCTTTTCCCGGGTGGTTAGCAATGACGAGATCCGGGAGAAAACTAGCAACCTCAGCATCCCGCTCTACGTGCGGGCGGACAACGGAAACGGCAATAACAATGGAGCGACCGAAACGATCAGCCTCAAGCAGGCTATTGCGAACTGGCAGGAAAGCTCTGTTGCATTGCGAAGGTCAATGGACGAATTATTTTCAACCATAGAGAAAGCGGAAAATGATTAAGCGCATAAATGTACTAAAAGGAGTTGGTCGTTTTTCCGCACTGAAACCCACGCGAGGCACTGAAGGCGATTTTTCCAGTTTGAACGTCATCTACGCAAGCAACGCATGTGGGAAAAGTACCCTGTGCGATGTGTTCCGTTCTCTTGATACCGGCAACCCTGCTTATGTAATTGGCCGGAAGAGACTTGGATCGGACGCCCAGCCAGAGATTGTCATTTCGTTGGAAGGGGGGCAAGCAACCTGTTTCCAAAACGCTCAGTGGCAGCAGCGTGATGATTGTCCGCCGATCCATATCTATGATGACCGTTTTGTAGCAGAAAATGTTTTCATCGGGCATTACATCAGCGTTGATCAGCGCCGCAACTTGTATGGACTGGTGATCGGTGATCAGGCCATCGCATTGAAACAGGCAGTCGATACGGCAAAACAACAACTGAACAACGCCACCACTGCATTTAATGCTGCGCAGTCAGACATGACCAGGCTTATTCCCACTGGTTACACCATAGACTCGTTCAGAAATCTTACTTCTGTAGATGATGTGGATACCAAAATCGCTGAAGCAACCAGCGAATACAGAACAGCCGAACAAACAAAAACAAAAGCAGATGCCATTCGGGCTCGCAGGCCACTGGCTGCATTACCGATAGCTGAAGTTCCAGAGACATTGAGTAAGGTATTGAGCTCGACACTTGATACAGCGTCTTTGGCTGCGGAGGCAAAAATCAGGGATCACCTCGCCGCCACATCTCAAGGGCTTCCAATAAGCTGGATTAAACAAGGTTTCGATGCTCAGATCAGTACCGCTTGCCCACACTGTGGGCAGGACATGCAAGGCCTGGATATTCTGGATGCATATCGCTCGTTCTTCTCCGGCGAACTGCAAGCTCAGGAACAGCTTCGGGAATCAGCCAAGTCTGCTGTCCAGGGCTTATTTGGTGAAGCTGTGCAAAGTCAGATTAGGCAAACCCTCACTTCTCACAAGACCGAACAGGACTGGTGGAAGGACGCTGCTGGTTTTGAATTTGCGTTACCGGAAATTGACGATATTGAATCCATAATCGCTTTGCTGCAAGCCGCTCATCAGGCGATAGATTCTGCATTGGCACGAAAGCAGGCAAAGCCGGGAAGCGAAGCCCCCCTGACCGCTGAAGAGTCCGCCGCAGTAACCTCCTGGAATGATAAGGTTGCCACACTGAAAGCTTACAATGAAGCTTTGAGTACTATAAACGCTGGACTACAAAATCGCCAAGCTGATGCTGGAGTGATTGATCTGTCACCGTTACAGCAAAAACTGACTGGATTGAATGCTGCCAAGAAACGGCATGAGCAGGTGACCGTAGATGCTTACGCAGCATACGATGTGGCTACCAGTCAGAAAACGACAGCTCAACAGGAGAAGCAACGAGCCAACGAAGCGCTTCGTGAGCAATCCAATCAACTTTTCGAGCGTTATGGCACACGAATCAATCAACTCTTGACGCTTTTCTGTGCAGATTTTCGAATTGTTAGTGATGGTGTGACTTTCAGAGGTGGTCCATCCGGTCAACTCGCGATCGAGCTAAAAGGAGAACGGGTTTCTGCCACACCAGAATCTGCGTCTGACCCATCTCAAGTTTCCCTATCAAATACGCTCAGTGGCGGCGACCGCAGCGCATTGGCTCTCGCATTTTTCCTGGCAAAGGTGGAAATGACATCCGATGCTGGTAGATCAATAGTGGTTTTTGACGACCCCTATCATAATCAGGATCGCAGTCGCCGCCAGTGTACTATCGAAAGAATACATTACCTTGCCGGAATTGCTAATCAGTGCTTTGTATTTTCGCATGATCTCGAATTTGCACGAGCGGTTGAGAGGCGCCCCGGGACGCAAGCGAAGACCTTCGTCCTCAATCCACTCATCGACCCGGCAATCCTCGAAGCACAGCCGTTTCCGCCTCTTCCCAGTCAGGCCTATTTGAATAACTATCATCTCCTGCACAATTATTCTGAGAATCCCGCCGATCATCTTCAGCACCTCAAAGAGGTAGCAGACACACTTCGTATCATCTTGGAGGAGTACCTGCGCCTCAAATTTCCTAAAGCATGGGCAGAAAACGATTGCCTGGGAGGCATGATTCGAAAAATTCGCGAAGCACAAACCGGAACGCCACTATCACATTGCCAACCCCTGGTTGAGGAGCTTACGCATATCAATACGTACAGCCAGCGTTTTCATCACGGCGGAACTGGCGAGGTTGCGGACATACCAGAAGCCAGAGAGCTTAAGACTTATGTAGATAGAACTCTGAAAGTGGTTCACGCGGGAGGGAATATATGAGTTCCCTGAAACCCGGCTGGAAGATGGTGAAGTTCGGCGAGGTGGTGAAGAACTCCAACCTCGTGGAGCACGATCCCGAGACCAATGGCGTTGAAAGAATCGTTGGGCTTGAACACATCGACCCCGAGAATCTGCACATTCGGCGCTGGAACTCTGTTGCGGATGGAACCTCATTTACACGCAAATTCGTACCGGGGCAAACGCTCTTTGGCAAGCGCCGGGCCTATCAACGCAAGGTCGCCTATGGTGAGTTTGAAGGCATTTGCTCCGGGGACATCCTGACGTTCGAACCGAAGAACAGAAAGATTCTACTGCCGGAGCTTCTGCCGTTTATCTGCCAGAGCGATGCCTTCTTCGATTATGCGCTTGACACATCGGCCGGTTCGCTGTCGCCGAGGACCAGTTGGACGGCGTTAAAGGAGTTTGAATTCCCGTTGCCGCCCATTGATAAACAGAAGCGTATTGCCAAGATCCTGTGGGCAGCGGATGAAAGCGCCGAAGCGGAACGTCTTGTAAATACCAATCTTGAAAAATTGCTTCAGGTCAAGATCAATCATTTTGCTCATCAAGAGGCCGAACGCGGCAATGAGCATTTTTTGGCAGACTGCATAGAACCTAATAGACCGATTACCTATGGAATTCTTAAGCCAGGACTCAATTTCGAGGGAGGAATTCCAGTAGTCAAGGTCCGGGACTATCCAAATGGAGTCATTGTTCTTGATGACTTGTTACATACGACACCGGAAATCGAAAGGGAATACAAACGGTCACGGCTTGTTCCTGGAGACATTTTGATTTCGATCCGGGGCACTATTGGTCGTGTTGCCGAAGTCCCCCCAGAGTTAGGCGGAGCAAATATCACCCAAGACACTGCAAGGCTATCAATCAAGAGTGATTTACACCACCGCTATGTACGAACGATTCTCGAGTCTAACTATGTGCAACGGCAGATAACCGCCAAGATAACCGGGCTGGCGGTACAGGGGATAAACATTGGCGAATTACGGAAAATAAGAATTCCAATCCCGGACCTGAAGAGTCAGGAACAGTTTGCGTCTGAATGTATTGCTATCCGCAGCGCGCAAGCTTGCTGTGCTCGAAGCATCGCATCATTGAAAACTCTTATAGAAGGCTTTTTCGAGGCCAGTGTAAATGGAGAGGGAGCCCATGTTTAGCGAAGAAAATACTGTCGAACAGATGGTTCTCGATACGCTTTGCGGCGAAGCGCCTTCGAACATGGTTGCTGAAGAGCTTTCGAGCTACGGTGGCGAGATTAAAGGCTGGCGTTTCGTGTCCGCCGAGGATCTGCCCCGCCAGCATTCCGACATGCTGGTGGAGTCGATGGTGCGCGACGCCCTCATCCGCCTTAACCCGGGAATCAATGCCCAGCCCGACCGTGCCGATGAGGTGCTCTACCGCCTTCGGACCATCCCGATGTCGGTGCAGAGCGAAGGCCTGGTGCGGGCCAATGAGTTGTTTTCCGGGTGGTTGCGAGCTGAGAAGACCATGCCTTTCGGCGAGCGGGGGGAGCACACACCGGTGCGACTGATCGACTTCGACAACCTTTCCAACAATGATTACGTGGTAACCAGCCAATGGGTCTACCCGGTTCAGGAAGGCGGTCGGCGCATTGATATCGTATTGCTGGTTAACGGCATACCGGTTGTGATCGGGGAGGCCAAGACACCGGTCCGGCTGGCTGTAACTTGGGTGGACGGGGCAAGCGACATCCACAATGGCTACGAAAAGAGCGTACCACAGATGTTCGTGCCCAACGTCCTTTCCTTTGCCACCGAGGGCAGGTGCTATCGCTATGGTACGGTGCGCATGCCGATTGATATATGGGGGCCGTGGCACGATGGCGGGAACAAGTCCGAGGGGTCGTTAACGGACGTTCAGCGTTCCATCCGATCCATGCTCCGCCCTCATGTGGTATTGGATATTCTGCAGAACTTTACCTTGTTCGCGACAGATAAGAAGCACCGGCGAATCAAGGTAATCTGCCGCTATCAGCAGTACGAAGCTGCCAATTTGATGGTGGCCCGCGTGGTCATGGGCCAAACCAGAAAAGGCCTGATCTGGCATTTTCAGGGCTCGGGCAAGTCTCTGCTGATGGTATTTGCGGCACAAAAAATGCGGATGCACCCCGAGCTCGGTAACCCGACGCTGATGATCGTGGTGGATCGCATCGATCTGGATACCCAGATTACCGCCACCTTCAACGCCGCAGATATCCCGAACATGATCGGGGCAGCCACCCGGCAGGATCTGGAAAAACTACTGGCAGCCGATACCCGCAAGATTATCATCACGACCATACACAAATTCGGTGAAGCAAACGGATGCCTGAATGAACGCCCGAACATCATCGTGATGGTGGACGAGGCGCACCGCACACAGGAAGGCGATCTGGGACGCAAGATGCGCAATGCTCTGCCCAATGCCTTTCTCTTTGGGCTTACCGGCACGCCGATTAACAAGAGAGACCGCAACACCTTCTGGGCCTTCGGCGCGGAAGAGGATGAGCAAGGCTATATGAGCCGCTATTCGTTCCAGGACTCGATCCGGGATAAGGCCACGCTGCCGCTTCATTTCGAGGCGGTGGACGTGAAGCTGCACATCAACAAGGACGCCATTGACGAAGCTTACTCACAGATGACCTACGATCTGAGCGAGGGGGACCGTGACGACCTGGCCAAGAGGGCCGCCAAGATGGCAGTGCTGATAAAGTCTCCGGCGCGGGTCAACTCTATCTGCGGGCATATCATCAGACACTTTCAGGAAAAGGTGGAGCCGAATGGCTTCAAGGCACAGGTAGTGACTTTCGACCGCGAATGTTGCGTTTTATACAAGAAAGCCATGGACGAGATAGTCGGACCCGAAGCCAGCGCCATTGTCATGCACACCCAGGGTGGGAAATCCGATGAATACGCGGAATGGAAACTGGACAAAGACGAGGAGGAAAAGCTCCTCGACCGTTTCCGCGATCAAATCGACCCGCTCAAGTTCCTGATCGTCACTTCCAAACTCCTGACCGGCTTTGATGCACCCATCCTGCAGGTTATGTACCTCGACAAGCCGATGAAGGATCACAACCTGTTGCAGGCCATATGCCGGACCAACCGTGTGTACTCCGGCAAGACCCACGGTCTGATCGTAGATTATCTCGGCATATTCGATGACGTTGCCAAGGCCCTCGACTTTGACGAAAAGGCGGTGCAGAAGGTTATCACCAACCTCGACGAGCTCAAGAAAGAGCTGCCCGGCGTGGTTGCGAAATGCCTGGCGTTCTTCCCGGGGTTGGACCGCACCTTTGGCGGATATGAGGGACTGATCGCGGCACAGGACTGTCTGCCGGATAACCAGACCCGGGACAAGTTCGCGGCTGAATACTCGGTGCTTTCCCGACTGTGGGAGGCGCTGTCTCCTGATCTCTGTCTTGGCCCTTATGAAAATGACTACAAATGGCTGACCCAGGTTTATGAATCAGTGAAGCCGCCAAGCGGCAGCGGCAAGCTTCTCTGGCACGCACTTGGGGCCAAGACCATCGAACTGGTCCATGAGAACGTGCATCTGGAGATGATCCGTGACGATCTGGATTCCTTGGTGATGGACCCGGAGATCCTTGAAGGGTTGCTCGATGACAAGGACCCAGGCAAAAAATCCAAGGAGATCGAGATTAAACTCATAGCTCGCCTGCGCAAGCACAAGGACAATCCGAAGTTTGTCGCCCTGGGTGAGCGTCTGGAAAAACTAAAAGATCGGCATGAACAGGGACTGCTCCATAGCCTCGATTTTCTCAAGGAACTGCTGACCTTGGCCAAGGAAGTCGTCCAGGCTGAGAAACAGGTGGATCCGGTCGATGAGCAGGCCAAGGCTAAAGCGGCCCTGACCGAGCTCTTTGCCGCGGTGAAAAACGGAGAAACTCCGATGCTGGTCGAGCGGATTGTTGCCGACATCGATGAGATCGTCAGGCTGGTCCGTTTCCCGGGCTGGCAAAACACCAAGGCCGGGGAGCGCGAGGTACAGAAGGCCTTGCGAAAGGTGATTCACGTCAAATACCAGATCAAGGACCAGGATCTGTTCGACAAGGCCTACGGATATATCCGGCAATATTACTGAATGAACCCAGCTGAGGTTTCAGTGCACTACAGGATCGGGTATCAAAGCTAAAAAAATGTTTGCTACCGGTCTGGAATGCCCTCCGCTTCTACAGATTGCCAGAAAGGACGCATGCAGCATGTCATTGACAAAAAGCGACATCATCCGACAGGTCAACCAACTCGGCTACAACTGGAAAGACTCCGCCGAGATCGTTGAAACCCTCCTCGAAATCATAAA
>Ga0207421_10007889_pt1 | contig 11209 bp, 11 predicted proteins | sample SodLakKL_010_SED_4_FD_187542 | JGI IMG/M metagenome (GOLD analysis project Ga0207421, IMG submission 187542) | Alkaline sediment microbial communities from Lake Tanatar, Kulunda Steppe, Russia - 8KL_010_SED (SPAdes) (version 2) | ecosystem: Environmental > Aquatic > Non-marine Saline and...
ATCCGTGTGCTGAGCCAGGTTGTCGAGCACCTGTATGGTATGAAAAAAATTGTCTTTGTGCGCTTTGCCTTCCACCACCTCGACGCCGTGCAGCTGCTCCAGCTCCGGGAAGAAATGCGGCAGCAGGCCTGCGGCCCGCAGCATCTTCAGGCCACGCCCCGGAACGTCGGCAAGCATGATCTTGTTGAATTCCTCCATCACCCGCTCCACGGAAACGATATTTAGCCTTTCCGCATTTTGGCGGATGGCTTCAAAGGACTCGGGGGCTATCTCAAAGTGCAGCTGTGTGGCAAACCGGATGGCGCGCATCATCCTCAGGGGGTCATCCGAATAGGTGATGTCCGGATCGAGTGGCGTCCGGATCATTTTCTCCTCCAGGTCGCGGATTCCCTGGAAAGGATCCAGCAGGGTGCCAAAATCCTTCTTGTTAAGGCTGACTGCCATGGCGTTGATGGTGAAATCCCTGCGCCGCATGTCATCATCGAGCGAACCATCTTCCACGACAGGCTTCCTGGAATCTGCCCGGTAGGATTCTTTCCGGGCGCCTACAAATTCTATTTCCCAGGAACGATACCTGAGCATGGCTGTACCAAAATTTTTGAACACCTTAATACGCCCTTTTTTATCTGTTTTTTCTGCCACGCGTGAAGCCAGCTCGATACCGCTGCCCGCCACGACCACATCGATGTCTTTGCCGGGCCGTCCAAGAAGGATGTCGCGCACCCAACCGCCAACGATATAGGCTGGCCTGTTCATCTCCATGGCAGCCTCAGATATGGTCCGGATGATCTCCTGGTCAAGATGCCCTTCAAAGACATGTGCTGTTTTTTCCATCACAAAGACTTGCTTAATTCCTGATAATTCGCATTTCTCCGTTCCTATCAATTTTCACTATCGTAGACGGCTTTGGACGGGCAATGGCCTGGTACCTGTAAGGCACAATATGGTCAACGGCTTTTTTGATGGGGTCTGCAACGCTGCTGTAAGAAAATGGGTTTGGGGCGCCAGAGACATTGGCAGATGTAGAGGTGATGGGTTTACCCAAGGCGCTTAACATCTCCTGGCAGAAGTCGTGTTTGGGTATGCGTATGGCTATAGAGCCATCCTCAGCAGTTACATTTCGCGGCAGATTGCGGCCTCCAGGATATATGATGGTAAGCGGGTCGGAAACGCTGGCCAGCAATTCGATGGCAATTTCCGGCAGGTGCTCCACATAATCCTGTAACATATCCAGGTCGCGCACAAGCACGATGAGCGACTTCTCCTGGACGCGTTCCTTGATTCGAAAGACTTTTTCCACTGCTTTCACCTGTGTGGCATCACAACCAATGCCCCATATTGTATCTGTGGGATACAACAAGGTGCCACCGTTTTTCAGCACATGAACAGCCTCCTGAATATCATGATGAAGTGACATGATTTACAACCTCCTTTACATCATTCTTTTTCAATTCCCGTGCCAAACAGATGTTTGGCAGTATTTTTCAGAAATCCCAATTTTTTATCAATGATCGCAAGCCGCCGGGCTGCATGATTACACAGCTACCTGGTGTTCGCGGAGGGCTTCATTCAGGCTTGTTTTGCGATCGGTACTTTCCTTGCGCTTGCCGATGATCAAAGCACAGGGCACGTGATATGTGCCGGCCGGATACTCCCTGGGCATGCTACCCGGGATGACAACTGATCGACGTGGAATGCGTTTATTGTAAACTACCGGCGCTGATCCGCTTACGTCGATGATCTTCGTGGATGACGTAAGCACCACGTTCGCACCCAATACAGCTTCTTCTTCAATGTGCACACCCTCCACCACAATACAACGTGAACCAATAAAGCTGTGGTCTTCCACGATCACCGGGGCAGCCTGCACAGGCTCCAGGACACCCCCGATGCCCACACCTCCGCTCAGATGCACATGCTTACCGATCTGCGCGCAACTGCCTACCGTCGCCCAGGTGTCTACCATCGTGCCTGTACCCACGCGGGCACCAATGTTCACATAAGAAGGCATCATCACCACACCCTTTTCCAGGAATGCCCCATACCGGGCAATGGCATGCGGCACAACACGCACGCCACTGGCAGCAAAGCCTTTCTTAAGGGGGATTTTATCATGAAACTCGAATGGTCCTATCTCGAGTGTCTGCATCTGTTTTAAAGGAAAATAGAGGATGACCGCCTTCTTTACCCAGTCATGCACCACCCATTCCGTTGCCTGTTTTTCAGCCACGGTCAGTTCGCCAGCATCAAGCAAGGCCACGGCTTCCTCTATGGCCCGATGGGTTTTTTCCTCGTGCAAAAGCTTACGGTCTTCCCAGGCCGATTCAATGCGTTGTTTTAATTTTGGATCCATAGAAACCATTATTTAATAAAGATCATGAGCACCCATGCAAGATGTCTGGCCAGGCACAATCCGGATTACACGCATTAGGGCCAAATGCCATATTTTGAAGGGCTTTCCCCTTGCGCTAAACCTTGGGTGAACATGCAAAGATAGTACTATTTCCAAGTGAAGCAAACCCATCACACGATGGCAATAAGTTATGTATCTTTGCAGCAAAAAGCAATGGGACGTATCCTCGCCATTGATTACGGCAGAAAGCGCGTGGGCCTTGCGGTAACCGATGAAATGCAAATGATCGCCGGCGGCCTTGTAACAGTACACTCCAAGGATGTCATGGACTTCCTCAAGGATTACTGCAGCCGCGAACAGGTTTCCTGCTTTGTGGTGGGTGAGCCTTTTGACATGCAAAACAGGGCATCCGATGCATCCCGCTACATCGACCCTTTTGTAAAACATCTGCGCAAACAATTTCGGGATATTCCTGTTGAAAGGATAGATGAACGCTTTACTTCGCAGATGGCCATGCGCACCATGATCGACGCGGGCCTGAAGAAGAAAGCCAGGCAGAACAAATCCCTGGTGGATACCATCAGCGCCACCATCATCCTGCAATATTACCTGGAACAGCAAGCCAACAAACAAAGATCATGAGCATAAAACCGATTGTAGCATACGGCGACCCCGTCCTGAAAAAGAAGGCAGCGCCGATAGATCAGGATGACCCGCAACTGCAGGAGCTGCTCACGGACATGTGGGATACCATGTATAACGCCCAGGGTGTGGGTTTGGCCGCTCCACAGATTGGCAGAAGCCTGCGCCTGTTCGTGATCGACGCCACACCCTTTGCCGAAGAGGAGCCGGAGCTGGATGGATTCAAAAAAGTTTTCATCAATGCAGAGATCCTTGAAGAAGAGGGCAAGGAGTGGCTTTTTAATGAAGGCTGTCTGAGCTTCCCCGAACTGCGTGAAGACATCAGCCGAAAGCCGCAAATCCGAATCCGCTACCAGGATGAAGAGTTCAACACCCACGAAGAGCAATATGACGGGATAACAGCACGCATCATACAGCATGAATATGACCACATCGATGGCAAACTGATGGTCGACCATTTCTCCCCGTTAAAAAAAACATTGCTTCGCAAAAAGTTACAAAACATATCCAAAGGATCGGTTAACGTGAGCTATCCGATGAAATTCCCATTGAGAGGAGGCAAGAGATAAATGTATCAAACGCACCGCCTGGCGAATGGCATCCGCCTGATTCATCGGCAAAGTGCATCCCCGGTGGCCCACTGCGGACTGGTGATCAACGTGGGCAGCAGGGATGAATCCCCCGCCGAACAAGGACTGGCACATTTTATCGAACATGTGATCTTCAAAGGCACGCACCGGCGCAAATCCTTCCATATCATGAGCCACATGGAAAACGTCGGAGGCGAGATCAACGCCTATACCACCAAGGAAGAAACCTGCATTTACGGTTCTTTCATGCCGCCTTATTACGAGCGGTGGTTCGACGTGGTGTCGGACATCACCCTGCAATCCAGCTTTCCGCCAAAAGAGCTGCTCAAGGAAAAAGACATCGTGATCGATGAGATCAACTCTTATAAAGACACGCCATCTGAGCAGATCATCGATGATTTTGATGAAATCCTTTACGACAGCCATCCCCTGGGCCGGAATATCCTGGGGACCCCGGCACATCTGAAGGCATTTTCGAGAGAAAACATCCTCCAGTTCATCCGGAAGCACTATGTAAGTGAGGAGATGGTGATCTGTTCGGTAGGCGCCGTGGATTTTCAGCGCCTGGTTCACCTGGCAGAAAAATATTTCGGCGCACTGCCGTCGCGCAGCAGGAAGCACAGGCGAGAAGCTTTCAGTGATTACCAGGTGAAACATCGCAAGGTCACCAGGCACAATCACCAGGCGCATTGTATTACGGGCAACCTGGCCTATAGTTTGCACGACGGCAAGAAAACTGCACTGCAGCTGCTCAGCAACATCCTCGGTGGACCAGGGCTCACAGCCCGATTAAACATGTCGGTACGCGAAAAACACGGCTTTTGTTATCACATCGAAAGCATGTACCAGCCCTATACCGACTCCGGCACATGGGGCATCTACTTTGGCACGGACCCTGGTTATGTGAACAAAACCTTGCAACTGGTATACAAGGAGCTCAACAGGCTCCGCCAATACAAACTCGGATCCCTGCAAATCAAGCGCGCCAAAAACCAACTCAGCGGCCAGGTCAGCATGGCCCACGAATCCAACCTCACCGAAATGCTGCATATCGGCAAGCAATTGCTGCACCTCGACAAGGCCGAGACCCTGGAGGCGATCAATAACCGAATCCTTGCCGTCACCGCCGACGAGATCCTGGAAGCAGCCAACGAGGTGACGGACCCAAGCAGGATGAGCTCCCTGATTTTTCAATCCAAATGAAATCAGCCCCTGCCCTTATGCCTGAGCCCACCCTGCATATCGCCATTCCAGCCATGAATGAGGCCAAATGGCTGCCCGCGACCATCCGGCATATCCTGCAGGAATACACACCAAATACACACATCTGGGTTTGCGTAAACCAGCCCGAATCTTACCATCAAGACCCCGCCCGAAAGCACATTTGCGAAAACAATGCCCGGACATTGGACTATTTGGGAAATCTGGCTGTCAGCAACCTGCACATCCTTGACCACAGCAGTCCGGGTAAGGGATGGACTGGTAAACGTCACGGGGTTGGGCAAGCCAGGAAAACTTTGATGGACAGCATCTCCCGCGAATCTGATGCCCAGGACCTGATTCTGAGCATGGATGCCGACACCTTGTTTGACCCTGGCTACCTGGAATCCATCCGGGCGTGTTTCAGCCGCCATCCGGAGGCCGTAGCTTTATCCAATCCCTATTACCACCGCCTCACCGGCACCACAGACCTTGACAGGGCCATGCTGCGCTATGAGATCTACATGCGCCATTACGCAATCAACATGTGGCGAATCGGGTCTCCATACAGTTTCACTGCCCTGGGTTCTGCGATTGCCGTCCCCGTGCATGCCTATCGCAAGGCAGGCGGCATGACGGCCAAAAAAAGCGGGGAGGATTTTTATTTTCTTCAAAAGCTGCGAAAGCGTGGATGGATCTGTAACCACAACACCCACAAGGTATATCCCGGAACCAGGTACAGCAACCGCGTATTCTTTGGCACCGGTCCGGCATTGATCAAGGGAAGCCGCGGCGACTGGGACAGTTACCCCATATACAGCCACGAGTTGTTTGACCAGGTGGGTGAAACCATTCGTCGCTATGCGGAGCTCTACGAGGAGAGCGTGGAAACGCCGATGTCTGCATTTTTGCGTACCCAGTTCCGGGAGGATGACCCGTTTGAACCCCTCAGGCAGCATGCAGGAGGCCAGAACCGGTTTCTCCAGGCCTGTCACGAAAAAATAGACGGTTTAAGGCAGCTGCAATTCCTCAAGTCTTCTGTCATAATGACCAACACACCGGATGAAGCAATGCTGCTCAGGTTTTTCGAAGTGCACACCCCCTGGCTGCTTGCCCGCAAGGCAAAATCAGCAAACAGAGAAGCGCCTTTCGACACCAGTGAGCGTAAGCTGCTGCAGAAGTTGGATTTTGCACAATCTCCCTTACCTTTGCTGGATAAGATCCGGAACGCACTGGCACAGATGGAAGCAGCTTATCAGAAAAAGGATGCCTCCATGCGGGGGTTTAGGTGAACCGGGCCGTGCTGGGGGGATTGTGGGCGCTGGAGGGAAGGAGTAGGAAGCAGGAAGTAAGAAGTAAGTAGTAAGTAGTAAGAAGTAGGAAGTAGGAAGTAGGGAGTAAGAAGTAAAAAGTAAGAAGGAGGGAGAAGAAAGGAAGGAAGAAGATTGGAGTAGCTTTTGGGTTATTACAAGAGGGTCAAAGGGCAGTGGGGGTTACCTTTTGATAGTAGTTTAAACAGATGGACTATACGGAAGACAATAGCGATCAGCTGGTGGTGATCACCGGGCCTACGGCAACAGGCAAAACGCGCCTTGCCGCGGTTCTTGCAGCCAGCATTGGCGGGGAGATCATCAGCGCGGATTCACGTCAGGTATATCGCGGCATGGATATCGGCACCGGGAAAGACCTCCGCGATTATGTCGTAGATGGAAAGCTGGTGCCTTATCACCTGGTGGACATTGCAGACCCCGGGGAAGCGTATCATGTCTACGCTTTTCAAAGGGATTTTTTGCAGGCCTTCCAGCAAATCACCCGACGTGGCAGGCAAGCATTCCTGTGCGGTGGCACCGGACTATATGTGGATGCAGCCATCAGCGGGTACCGCCTCATCAGGGTGCCTGAAGACCCCCATTTGCGTGAAGAGCTGGAGCAGATGTCCATGCACGCATTAACCGACATGCTTGCCGGGATGAAAGCCCTCCACAATACCACGGATACCACAGACAAAAACCGCCTGATCCGGGCCATAGAGATCGCCCGCCACGAACAAGCACATCCCGACAAAAAGCCTGCCCTTCCACCAATCAAACCGGTCATCTTCGCCATCCATTTCGAACGCAGTGAGCTGAGGCAAAGGATCACGGAAAGGTTGAAAGTCAGGCTCCGGGATGGCATGGTGGATGAAGTAAGAAGGCTGCTTGAGGGAGGGCTGCAGCCCGCACAGCTTCGTTTCTACGGGCTCGAATACCGGCATGTGACCGATTATTTGACAGGGGACCTCACCCACGAAGAGATGTTTCAAAAACTGAATACCGCCATCCACCAGTTTGCCAAACGCCAGATGACCTGGTTCAGGCGCATGGAGAGAAAAGGACATACCATCCATTGGATCGACGGACATTTGCCCCTGGAGGACAAAATGCAAACAGTAATTTCCATCATTGACGGGGATGCCGGCAAAATCAACAGCTAAATAACCCAATGAACAGGCTAAACGTCTTAGCTTGTTTCCTGGAAGACGATTTCAAGTATTGTTAAAAACGGTATGACAATCCCAGTCCCAACATTTGTTTGATCTGCATCTTTTTCTTGAAGTTCCCCGTTTCCTTACCATCTTCATCAAGAACGGGTATGGGCGTGTCGTGATCATAGATCATATGAATGAAGAAGCTGGCCGTAATGTACCTGTTGATCTTCAGGTTAACCGTCGTCTCCCAGTCCACATCCGTATTTCTCCGGTTGGATGAATCATCATCAATAAGATTGTTGAAAAGGGTAAGCCTGGATTCAAGCTCAACGTCCTCAAAAACTTCTTTTTCAAACACCAGGTTCAGCAAGGCACCAAACTCGGCATTCACATTGCTGCCTTCGCTGATCAGATTATCGTGCGCATCATATTCTGCAGGGTCCACACCGAAAGCTCCTTTATTGGCCAGGTCCTGGTCCAATACGAAGGTCAGTTTTCCGGAAGCCGGAGACAGGAACACAGTAAGAAAATCCCAGGGTTTGTAATCCATACCCAGCGACAAGGAAAGCACGCCGGGTGACATGAACCGGGATACCACCACACTGTCGTTCGGATAATTATATCCCTTATAGAACTGACTGCGGAAATCCAGAAGAAAAGAGGTGCTGAAATGGGGGGACACCTCCCGTCCCGCTTTTGAAATCAGGTGCAAACGGTCTTCATTCTTTCGCAAAGGGGTATCCTCGGTCTTGATGATGCCAAAAGCCATGTTCAGCCGGTTCTCCCAATAAAATGCCTCGTTCTGCATGTTGGCCGTCAGGTTAATTAAAGAGGTGGAAGCCACACTGTTTTCGCCACCCTGCACCCAATTGCTGAAAGCAACCTGGTTAAGCTGCTGGCTGAAAAAAACCCCAAAGGTCCAGTTTCCGATCTCCACATCTTCAGCCGGCTCTTCAGCCAGCGACTGAACCGACAGAAACAAAGCAAGCAAGATCACCAGGCATTTTGACACATTCTCATGAAATATTTGCATAACATCAAGGGTTTACAAGGGAAAAAGAACAAAGTTAGGGATATTTCATGATGGCGGTACATCAAACTTTTTTTTGCGGTCTTTTGTTATATTTGCGAAAGCGGGTTGGCAAACAGGTCCAACCCTTTCACAACACATGCTATTGAATTACTTTGTGTTACTTTGTAACCAGGCTAAACGAAAAATTAAAAACAGGTATGCAAAAAGTCATTTTGGTTAGCGGCGGCAGTAGTGGAATCGGTTTATCTTTAATTAACAGACTTTACCAGGAAGGCCATTCGGTCATTTCCATCAGTCGGAGCACTGCAAAGATTGACAGGGCCTTACAGGAGATGCCACACTTAAAGGATAAGGTCCTTTTTCTTACGGCAGACATATCCAGGGCAGCGGACGCAGAAGACATTTTCAAACAGATCAAGGAAAAATATGGAAAGCTTGATGGCTTGGTCAACAATGCAGGTGTGCTGACCAAGGGGACCATTGAATCCATCAGCCTGGAGGACTGGCAGTTTACGCTGGACGTCAATCTTACCGGCCCTTACATCCTGACCAAGACGTTGCTGCCTTTGCTAAAACAGGCAGGTTCTGCCAGCATCGTGAACATTTCATCCGTAGCAGGTTTGAAGCCTGGCACCAGTGTGGCCTATTCCGTATCTAAAGCCGGGCTGGACATGCTTACCAGATTTCTTGCAGGCGACCTCGGGCCTTATGGGATACGGGTGAATTCGGTAAATCCGGGGCTGGTCCGAACCCACATTCACCTGGACAACCAGGTGGTGGAAGACCGCGAAGCATATGAAGCCATGCTGGACAAAGCACGCCCGCGTTACCCCATCGGCCGGATAGGCGAGCCCGGAGATATCGCTGCACTCATACAGTTCCTGCTATCAGATGAGGCTTCGTGGATCACCGGCAGCATCATCACTGCTGACGGCGGTGTGATGGTAGAAAACGACCTGATTCCTCCGAAGAAGTAGGCTGCACATGCGGGACCATCAAAACCTCTGTCCCATACAACCCCCAGCCTTAAATTCGGCCAGATATCCCACATCCCTCAAGTCGCTATAATCGCTGAAGGCCTAATGGTCTCAGAAACCCTTGAACTCTTTGGGGTCCCTCAAATCCCTGAATACCATTAAGTCTCTGAAGCCCTAAAGTCACAGCCTCAGGCTTTCACATGCAGTCCGCATTCCTTTGTTTCCGGCTGCTCCCACCACCATCTGCCTGCACGAATGTCCTCACCAGGCATGATGGCCCGGGTGCAGGGTTTACAGCCAAGACTGGGAAACCCTTTGTCATGAAGGGGGTTATAGGGAATGTCATGCGCCTGTATGTAATCCCACACCTGGGCTTCTGACCACTCCAGCAAGGGGTTCACTTTGATGATCTGATGGGTGTCATCCCAGTCAACCAAATGAAGATCATCCCTGGTAGGTGATTGCTCTCTGCGCAGTCCGGTGATCCAAACATCATAAGCTTTCAGGGCGCGACGCAAAGGCGCTATCTTGCGCACCGCACAACAAGCTTTTCTGTTCTCCACGCTATAATAAAACAGGTTGACTCCCTTTTCATTTACCAACTTTTCTATGGCCTCCCGATCAGGAAACATCACCCGGATACTGATTTTGTAGCGTGAATTGGTTTTTTCAATCAAATCGTATGTTTCATAAAACAACCGGCCGGTATCCAGGGTAAAGATGTCCGGAACGGGCTCCATTGCCGAAAGCATGTGCGTGATCACCTGATCCTCTGCACCCATACTGGTGGAAAACACTAACTTTCCGGCATGTTGCCTATGCAGGTGCTGGAGCACTTGCCCGGCAGATGCTTCGTGCAGTGCCTTCCTGTATTCTGTTACTTTTTTTGATTCCATATCATGACGAAAGCGTGACTAAAAACGCATTAATCCAGCTCGCTGAGCCTGAAAATATCTTTTGCCCGGACTCCCTTTTTGGTTTGCTCCACTGTGCAGCACTCATTTTCATAATCATGCTCAAAAAAGAGCACATAGTTCAGGTCGACGGCCCGTTCCAGAAACGCTTTCTTCTCCTCCATCGACAAGACCGGATCGATGTCAAAACTGGGTACGTAAGCCAGCGGTATATTGCCCACCGCTGCGATAAAGTCCGCCATGAACGCAACTTTGCGTCCTTTGTAATCAAAAACGGGGACAATTTGACCCACCGTATGGCCATCTTTGATCTCGAGATATACACCTTCACACAAGGGGCCTTCCTCATGAATGAGTTCAAGCTGGCCGGAGTCGTATAGCGGGCGGATGTTTTCTTCGAAATAGGATGCCTTTTCCCTGGGATTGGGATCATTGGCCGTATCCCATTGCTTCTGGCTGCAATAATAAGTGGCATTGGGGAAGGTGAGCACCGGGGTTTTGCCATCTTCGGCCCACTTTACCGCACCGCCCACATGATCAAAATGCAGATGGGTAAGGATGACATCTGTGATATCCTCCGGCTTATAGCCCTGCTTCGCCAAATTTCCTTCCAGGCTATCCTCACCGAAAAGATAATAATAGCTGAAAAACTTCTCAGACTGCTTGTCTCCCATACCCACATCCACCAATATGCGCCGCTCACCGGTATCGGCCAGCAAACAACGGGAAGACAATGGGATCATGTTGTTTTCATCGGCTTTGACGTATTTTTCCCAAATGGCTTTGGGCACCACACCGAAGCAGGCCCCGCCATCCATTTTGAAGTTCTCTGCAACAATTGGATATAGTTTCATAGGTTTATAATTAATGTCGAAATATTTGGTTATTGGCTGTTGGCTTCTGGCTTTTGGCTGTTGGCTTTTGGTTGTTGGCTGTTGGCTTCTGGCCTTTGGCTGGCACAAATTTACAAAAACATTGCGACCATAAACACCCGGGCAGGCATTTCGGGGTATCTTCAATTTGTTTTAACTTT
>Ga0207421_10007890_pt1 | contig 11208 bp, 12 predicted proteins | sample SodLakKL_010_SED_4_FD_187542 | JGI IMG/M metagenome (GOLD analysis project Ga0207421, IMG submission 187542) | Alkaline sediment microbial communities from Lake Tanatar, Kulunda Steppe, Russia - 8KL_010_SED (SPAdes) (version 2) | ecosystem: Environmental > Aquatic > Non-marine Saline and...
GGCTTCCTGAACGTCTTCGGCGTAGAACTGGATCATACCACCGTCTCTTTCAGCGAAAGTATCTGTATGGTCGCCCCAGATGCTGAGCGGCGCGGAAAGACTTCTGTTTGCGATACCCAGAACAAGAGGTAGTCTCATACCTGAGGCGCTGAAGAGCGGCTCGCTCATAAGCTTAAGTCCCTGGGAACACGTGGCTGTAAAGATCCTTGCTCCGGCGGCACTAGCTCCTAATGCAGTGGAAGCGGCGTTGAACTCGCTGTCAACTCTGACGTACTCACTTGTCAGCTCTCCGTCTGCTACCATCTCACTTATCTTTTCTACAATATCTGTCTGAGGCGTTATTGGATAGGCAGGAATAACATCGGGATTACAAGCCTTGACAGCTTCTGCGACTGCATCATAGCCTGTCAACATCTTTTCCATATCATTTCTCCTCCTTTTCCATTACAATAGCGTTTACGGGACATTCTTCGGCGCATATTGCACAACCTTTACAGTACTCCAGGTCGACCTCGACCTTGCCTTCGTCCGTTTCCTTCACTGCCATATCCGGACAGAAGGTTTCGCATTTGCCGCACATGACACACTTTTCGTGGTCTATGACAGGCCTTTCCGACCTCCAGCTTCCTGTCTTATTTACCAGTGTGGTCTTCGGATCTGTTACAGCTCCCGTACTTATCTTTAGGTCTTCGTATGGATCTTTGCTCATTCAACACACCTCATATGCCTCTTCCATAGCTTTGACGTTCTTTTCGCCTATCTCACCTTCGAACGTTTCTTCTATAACCTTTGCCATACTTCCCCTTTCAACCAGTCCTGTCACCTTGGCGAAGGCTCCACACAGGGCTGTATTCATTATAGGTTTACCGAGATGCTCCAAAGCTATATTTGTGGCGTCGACTGCGACTACCTCTGCTTCGGTTTCCAGGTTTAAATCCTCCACATCTTCTGATGTATTTACTACCATTATTCCGTCCTCATCGAGACCTTCCTCGACGTCTACGAGCTCTATGAGCGTCGGGTCCTGGACTATAACAATATCAGGCTCGTATACCTGACTTCTGTCGGTTATTTCCCTGTCGTCTATTCTTACGAAGGCTTCTATTGGTGCTCCAAGCCTTTCAACACCGAAGGACGGAAAACCTTGAGCTTCCTTCCCTGATTCAAAGGCAGCCTTTGCGAGCATGGAAGCCATAGTAACAGAACCCTGGCCACCACGTCCATGTATTCTTATCTGTTCCATATACACACCCTGAAACTAGGATAATTAATTGTCTCTCATTGTTTAAAAGTTTTAAATTCTTTTAAATGATGCAGACTGATCTTTAGCTAAAGCATTGTTCGACGATTTTATAAATGTATCCTCGTTTTTTGACGTAATAAATATATTTATATCCTGATCTTTTATAGCCCAGGGTATGAGCGAGATCACATGGATCCTGGGAGCTACCTTTGGTGTGGCAGTGCTCGCGTGGATAGGTATATTTACTCTTGCCCTGAAGGAGAGAACGTTCAAGAAGATATTACTACTGCTGGTTTCCTTTGCTGCAGGAACTCTCATAGGTGGTGCTTTCCTTCATCTTATACCGGAAGTTTTCCACGACCTAGAAGCCGGGCACGGACATCTTGAGGCTCCTCTTTTCATCCTTTCAGGTCTCGTGTTCTTCTTTATCCTTGAGGAGTTCCTTCAGTGGCATCACTGTCATAAACCACCTGAAGAACATTCCAAGGAGCCTTTCAGCTATCTTATACTTGTTTCTGACAGTATACACAACCTTGTCGACGGACTCATCATCGGAGGTTCGTTCCTAGTCGACTTCTCATTGGGTGTAGCAACCACATTTGCAGTTGCAGCCCATGAGATTCCACAGGAACTCGGGAACTTTGGAATCTTAGTCAAGGGAGGCTGGAAGAAGGTGAAGGCACTTACAGTCAACTTCCTGGCTGCTCTTATGATAGTTCCTGGTGGGCTGCTTGCCTACTTTCTCAGGGACTTTATTAGTCCTGTCTACCTTATAGCCTTTGCAGCAGGAGGCTTTATCTACATAGGAGCAGCAGATCTGATTCCTGAGATACACCCTGAAGAAGACAATAAGTTAGAAAACCTCTTAATTATGTTGATGTTCCTCGTAGGCATAGGAGTCATGGTTCTTATCGAGCTTTACGTTCCACATGCGCACTGACATGATCTGACTATTTTTAAATATCTTCGCCGGAATTATAGTGTAGGAATGACTCCCGCTAGCACTATATGTATAGGAGGTGTTGAAAATGCCGGAAGAAAGAAGACAGCCTATAATTTCGGTCCTAGGACACGTGGACCACGGAAAGACGACTATACTCGATCGGATAAGAGAGACAAAGGTAGCTTCTGGCGAGGCGGGAGGTATAACCCAGCATATAGGAGCCACTGAGATCACCCTTGATGTTGTAAGAAGTCTCTGTGGAGGTCTTCTCTCCTCTGAAGACATCCAGGTCCCTGGACTTCTGTTTATAGATACTCCTGGCCACGAAGCCTTTACAACTTTGAGAAAGAGAGGAGGATCGGTATCCGATCTTGCTGTTCTTGTTGTCGATGTAAACGAAGGTTTTAAGCCACAGACTAAAGAGTCCTTGAAGTTTCTCAAGGAGTTCAACACACCTTTTGTTGTTGCTGCTACTAAGACCGACAAGATACGTGGCTGGAACTCCGTTGAAGGTGCCTGCTTCACTGAAACCTACAACAAACAAAGGGAGAAGGTGAGGAACAAGCTTGACGAAAAGGTATACGAGCTTATAGGCGACCTCTCCGAAATGGACGTCACCGCGGACCGTTTTGACAGGGTAGATGACTTCAGGGATAAGGTAGCTATAGTTCCTGTTTCCGGTCTCACAGGGGAGGGAATTCCTGATCTGCTTGCAGTACTTATAGGGCTTTCTCAGAAATATCTTTCCGATGAACTGGAGCTGAGGTCGGATGTCGGAAAGGGCACGGTCCTTGAGGTCAAGGAATCAAAGGGTCTTGGAACTACCCTGGACGTTATACTGTACGAAGGTGTCATGAGGAGGGGCGACGAGCTCGTTGTCGGCGGCGAAGAGCCAGTTGTATCAAAGATAAAGGCCCTGTTGAAGCCGAGAGAGCTGGAGGAGCTGCGGACGGAGAAGAAGTTCAAGAACGTCGACGAAGTCAAGGCGGCTTCAGGAGTTAAGATATCCGGACCTGATCTCGACAAGGTTGTTGCTGGTTCACCTCTTCAGAGCCTTGGTCCCGAGGGAAACTCAGAGAAGGCTCTCGAAGAACTGAAGGAAGAGGTCGGAGATATTGAAATGGAGTCCGAGGGTGAGGGCATCGTGGTAAAGGCCGATACGTTAGGTAGCCTTGAGGGGATAATAAACATGCTTGAGGACAAGGATATTCCTATAATGAAGGCGTCGATAGGCGACGTTACACGGAAGGACGTCATGGAAGCTAGCTCAGTTGAAGACCCGCTCCAGAGAGGCATATTCGCTTTCAACGTTGAGGTAACAGAGGCCGCTGAGATGTGCGAAGAAGACGTTGAGATATTTTCCAGCTCCGTTGTTTACAGGCTGGTCGAGGAGTACGAGGAGTGGAAGGAGAAGAAGAAGGAAGAGATAAGGAGGAAGAAGCTGGAAGAGGTTACCAGACCCGGGAAGATCCGTCTTCTACCTGGCTACGTTTTCAGGCAGAGGAAGCCTGCAGTTGTCGGCTGTGATGTGATAGACGGCGTAATAAAGCCTGGTTACGATCTCGTAAAGGATGGAAAAAGAATAGGAACTATAAGGGAGATACAGGACGAAAATGTTCCCGTGGAAAAAGCAGAGGGTGGAGACAGGGTCGCGGTATCCATAAGCAAGGTAACTGTAGGTAGGCAGGTGGAGGAAGGCGACGTCCTTTACAATCTCCTCTCGGATAGGGATATAAGGAAGCTCGAAGAGCTTGAGGATATGCTTTCAAAGGGCGAGAAGAACGTTCTTCAAGAAGTAATCGAGGACAAGTACGGATAGGGAAAACTATTTAAGTAATAAGTTGTAATTATACAGTGATAACATGACCGATTCACCCAGTGGGAGATATGAGACATATAAAGAAAACGGGATGGATTCTGATTTGTTGAGAAAGACAGGTGGAGAAGAAGATCCTGAATCTTACGTACAGAGGAAGCTAGAACAATACAAGTCAGAAGTGTGAGAACCCCGTAATCTTTAAATAGCTTGCTATGTCTTTGAACAATGCCCGGAGATGATTTGGAAACGCTTGTTTCCAAACTTGAAAACTTTGTTTTCAAGAAACTGATCTGGGCGAGGTGATTGATATTTTCAAGATAAGCATTTCCGATCCTCAGGAGGGCAGGTCTTGGCAGGTGGAGAAAGAAGCAACTCCTCTGATAGGTACTGAGCTAGGTGAAGTGTTCAACGGCTCTCTGGTTGGCTTAGAAGGGTACAGTCTTGAAGTCACAGGAGGAAGTGATGAAGAGGGCTTCCCTATGAGAAAGGGAGTTAATGGAAGCGGCCTCAGAAGAGTTCTGATGAGCGACGGTCCTGGCTACAGACCCGAAGACAGCGGTGTAAAGAGAAGGAAGTCAGTTAGAGGAGAAGTGATTTCAGAGGACATAGTTCAGGTAAATGTAAAGGTCGTCGACAAAGATAGCGACGCTGAAAGCATAGATGAGCTTCTTGGTTCTGAGGAAACTGAGGAAGAGGAAACTGAAGAGGAAGAATAAACGGGATCGATATGGAAGAACTAGATGAAAGGCTCATACCAAAGGTGAATATAGGTTTAATGGGCCATGTAGACCATGGGAAGAGTACGTTAGCTCAGGCTATTTCTGGCAAGTGGGCCGATACACATTCCGAAGAAATAAAGAGAGGGATAACTATAAGGCTCGGTTACGCGGACGCGACTATATACAAATGTGAGGACTGTGATGAGCCCAACTGTTACTGTACCACTGATAAGTGTCCTACCTGCTTTGAAGATACGGAGCCACAGAGAACCATATCACTTGTTGACGTACCTGGCCACAAGACCCTTATGGGAACTGTTCTGTCGGGAGCTGCTTTGATGGATGGCTGTCTTTTTGTTATATCTGCCGATGAGCCTTGTCCACAGCCTCAGACAGCAGAGCATCTGAAAACCTTGGATATAGCCGGTATAGACAATATTGTTATAGTCCAGAACAAAATAGATTCGGTTTCCGAGGAGAGAGCAAGGGAAAGCTATGAGGAGATAAAGGAGTTCGTCAAGGGGACAGTTGCAGAGGACGCTCCGATAGTACCTGTATCTGCTCTGCAGAGAGTCAACGTCGACGCAGTTTTACAGGCTATGGAGGAGGAGATACCTACGCCCGAGAGAGATCCTGAAGCAAGTCCTAAGATGATGGTGGCCAGATCCTTCGATGTTAACAAGCCAGGTACCGAGATTGACGATATTAAAGGAGGAGTGATCGGCGGAAGTCTTGTACATGGCGAGCTGAGCGTGGGAGATGAGATAGAGATAAGGCCCGGGATCCGAAAGGACGACGGGATGCAACCCGTAAAGACTGAGATAGTTGCTATGGAGAAGATCGGTAAAAGCTTGGATAAGGCAGGACCGGGAGGACTTCTTGGAATCCAGACGAAGCTAGACCCTTCCTTTACTAAAAGTGACAACTTCTCAGGCTCAGTCGTGGGCTATCCAGGTGAGCTACCTGACCTTATAGAGGAACTTACACTTGAAATCCATACTTTTGACAAGGTCGCAGGAATCGAAGGAGAAAGGAAGGTAGAGGAGATCAAAACTAACGAACCGCTTATGCTTACAGCAGGCACATCAAAGACCGCAGGTGTTGTTACTTCTGCAAGAGTAGTCGATGGAAACGAGGAGGCAGAAGTCAAGCTGAAGCTTCCTGTATGTATGGATATGGGTGATAGGATAGCTATTTCACGTCAGATCGAGAACAAGTGGCGTCTGATCGGTTACGGTATTGTGAAGAAGTAATCGACAGATGTACTATACACTGTGTTTCTTTTGTCGAAAGATTTTTAAGCCCCGGACTATTAATACAACCTAATGAAAGAGAAGGTAGCTGTCATCGGCGTAGGTCATACGGAGTTCGGTGAACTCTGGGACCGTTCCTGGGTCGAACTGGTAGAAGAGGCAGGACTCGAAGCTCTGGAGGACGCAGGAATAAAGAAGAACGACATAGAGAAGTTCTTCCTTGGTAATATGTCCCTCGGTATGTTTGGAGGTCAGGAGCATACAGCCTCGAAGGTTTTCTCCGAAGTATTTGACAGTAACCCTGAGTCACAGATACTAGGTAGAAGGATAGAGGGAGCATGTTCTTCAGGCGGCCTCGCCCTGGAAGCCTCTTTTAATGATGTACTTGCTGGAGCTCATCACGATGAAGACAGGATTGTCATGGCAGGTGGCTTTGAGAAAATGACAGACAAGTCCACAGACGAGGCAACAAAAATACTTAGCGCTGCTTCAGATATGGGAAAGGAGGTTGGCTTCACCTTTCCAGCACTTTACGGCATGTTGAAGGATAGATACCTTGAGGAGACAGAAGCTACAGAGGAGGACTTTGACCACATAGCAGTAAAGAGCCATAAGCACGCTTCGAAGAACCCAAGGGCGCAGTACCCCTTCGAGGTTTCACACGACAAGGTTAAAAACTCCTTTCCGGTTGCCAGCCCAACAAAGCTGCTTAACTCTTCCGGCATAGCCGACGGTGCTGCCGCTGTCTTATTGACGACGGTGAGAAAGGCGGAGGAACTGGGTGCGGATTACGTTGTTATTGAGGACGTCGAAGGTGTAAACGATTCTATAGCGCTTTACGAAAGGGAGGATATACTTACCCTTGTTTCAACACAAAAGGCAGCCGAGCGTGTTTACGATTCCTCTGGCTTAGGACCTGAAGACGTCGACATTGCTGAGGTACATGACTGCTTTTCTATTGCAGAGGTACTGGCCCTCGAAGACCTTGGATTTTATCCCAAAAAGAAGGCCTGGAAATGGATAGAGAAGAGTTTGAAGGACTGCAGTGAAAACGAGGCTCCTGTTCCCTACGAGCTTCCAGACGGAAGAGAGCTGTTTGTAAATACATCCGGCGGACTGAAGGCAAAGGGACATCCTGTAGGTGCGACAGGAATAGCCCAGGCCGTTGAAATTACAGAGCAGCTTAGAGGAGAAGCCGGTGAAAGGCAGGTCGATGGTGCCGAGGTGGGGATCACACACAACGTTGGAGGCAGCGGTGGAACGGCTGTAGTAAGTCTTTTGAGAAAACCTTGAGGATAATATGGAGAGAACTGCACCTGAATACAGAAGAACCTTGGATTTGAGATATCTGAAGGGAAAGGAGTGTAAAAACTGTGGAAAAATATACCTTTCATCAAGGAACTTCTGTAGCGACTGTGGTAGAGAGGGCCAGTTGAGTAAAACCGACCTCCCTAAGAGAGGCAAGGTTTACTCCTCATCTGTTGTAAGAAAATCCACTTCAGACTTCAACCTCGATGAGAAAATTCCTTATTCCGTCGGACTTGTAAGCCTTGAGGGACTTGATTTCAAAGCCCCTGGTATTATAGATACTGATGAAAGGGTTACAGGCGAGGAGGTCGAAGCAGAAATAGGGCTTCTCGGGATTTCAAACGAGGTAAGGTTCTACACCTATCTATGGAAAAAGAAGAGGGATTATCATTCGCCTCAACCGTCCGAGGGAAGTTGCGAACCGAAACAAGGTGTAGGGATAGTTGATTACGGAGTTTACGTTCCACGTAAGAGGATAAAATCAGAGGAGATAGGAGAGGTATGGGGCGAAGATGTTGAAGGTCTCGTTAAGAGCTTCCCTGGAAAATGGGAGGACCCAGGATCCTACGCTATGAACTCCGCCCTTAACTGTCTCGAAACTAACGATGTCGACCCTTCGAATATAGGTAAGATAATGGTGGGATCCGAGTCTCATCCCTACGCTGTGAAGCCTACAGCTTCTGTCGTTGCCGAGCTTATCGGTTCCGATGAGCAGTGCGTAGACTTTGAGTTTGCCTGCAAAGCTGGGACCCAGGCTATTATAGATGCACATGACTCTGTAAAGGCTGGGACCATAAACTACGGCCTTGCTATAGGTTCTGATTCATCGCAGGCGAGGCCTGGAGACGCCTTAAAATATACTGCAGGTGATGGTTCAGCTGCTTTGCTCGTAGGTTCAAAGGACCCAATTGCGATTATAAACGCTTACGAGTCCTTTACTTCAGATACTCCTGATTTTGTCCGTGGCGAAGCAGAGGAGTTTCCGGTTCATTTTGGACGTTTCACTGGTGAGCCGGCTTACTTCAAACACATAGAGGAAGCCGCCGAGAGACTTATGAAAAAACAAGGAACTGAACCTGAAGACTATGACTACGCTTTGTTCCACCAACCTAACAGGAAGTTTCCACGGAAAGTAGGTAAGAGGCTTGGCTTCACCGAGGAGCAGATAGAACCGACTATAGTTGTTGACTGGATAGGAAATACCTACTCTGCTTGCGTTCCTCTTGGTTTATGTAGAATATTTGACCAGGCTTCGCCTGGCGAGAGGATCTTTGTTACTTCCTACGGATCAGGTGCAGGCTCCGACGCCTTCGATATAACTGTTACGGAAAAGATAAAGGAAAAACAGAAAGAGAAGAAGAGGAGTGTTGACTCCTGGATCGGAAAAGAAGACGAGGAACTACTGGAGTTTGAATCCTATGGAAAATATGCCAAAAACAAAGGTCTTCTGAAGAGCTAGACAAGACCCTTTTCCTCAAGCCCTTCTATTATGTTGTTGACCATTCCATCAATCGGTGCGTTGGCTTCTCTGCACTTGTTAACTACAAACGGAATCTTGTCTTCAAAATAGCTTATAACAGGCTCTGATCTCTCCTCATAGGTCTCTATCCTGTCCTTGATTACTTCTGGCTTGTCGTCCTTCCTCTGGTAAAGCTCCCCTCCACACTCGTCACATATACCTTCTTCTTCAGGTGGATTGAACAGCTTGTTGAAAACTTCACCACATTCCTTGCAGATCCTTCTTGAAGAAAGACGCTCGATTATTATATCGTCTGTGACGTCTAGGAGTATTAGAGCGTCTATATCGACAAGCTCCTCAAGGAACTTTGCCTGTTCTACAGTCCTCGGGTAGCCGTCAAGTATAAATCCTTCCATTCCGATTTCCTTGAGCTTTTCCCTCACGACCTCATTTACCAGTTCGTCGGGAACTAGCTCGCCTTTGTCAAGGTATTCCTCTACTTTGTTTCCGAGTTCCGTGTCCTTCTTTACGGCTTCCCTGAACATGTCCCCTGTAGCTATGTGTTCTACGTCTATTTTATCCTCGATTTCAGAAGAGTAGGTTCCTTTCCCGGAACCAGGTGGACCAAAGATAAGAAACTTCATATTATTTCACCCAGTCTGTGTTTTTTGGTTCTCTGCCTAACTTTTGATGGTTTTTCTCGCACTTTGAAGAGCAGTAGAAGAAACTCTTTCCAGTTTTATCCACGACTATCTTTCCTTCGCCCTTGTCTATCTTTTCACCGCAGAATGTACATTCCATTTTATCACTTTTTTACCTTCCACCGGATTCCATTTCTGTTTCTTTGAGCATAAGGATGTCCCCTTTCTTTACGGGACCCATCACGTTTCTCGTGAGCACTTTACCTTCGTCATGTCCTTCGAGAACCTTACATCTAACTGCGGTGACATCACCGACACCGCTTCTACCTAAAATCTGAACTACTTTTCCTGGAACAGCTTCTTCTGCCATAGCGCATCATTTTACTCTGTAGTTTTTAAAGTTTTTACCTCGTCTACAACCTCTTCTATAAGACCTTCTGCGTCCCCTACTTCAGTTATAGCTGCCGAGGCCGTTTGGACCGTAAGGCCACAAGCTCTACCAAGCTCTTCCTTCTTTCCTACGAAGCTGTAAGGAATCGACTTTTCCTCACAGATAGCTGGTAGGTGCATTACTACTTCTGGAGGATCGACATCTTCGGCTATTATAACCAAGTCTGCGTTGCCTCTTTCAACAGCCTTTGTTACCTCGTTCGTACCGATGCTGAGCTTCCCTGTAGCTCTTGCTGTTTCAAGTGCTTCAAGTGTCGTATCTTCCAGTTCTTCTGAAACGTCAAACTTTACATAGTCTGTCATCCAATCACCTCTCGTTTTTTATTTCATCAGTGATTTTCATCTTTTCGGAAACCTCTGATTCAAAATGAGCTAACATTTCTATGGGAAGTAAATATTTAAAAGTTTAGAGAGAACCCACCTGAAATAAAATATCTTATTTGTGTGTGAACCAGAACTTCGCCTTTTCTCCTTCCTTCTCGTCCAGTCTCACGAATCCAAACCTCTCGAACTGCAGAACGTTGCCTTCTTCTTCATCCAGAACGTTTTTCTCTACCATTCCTTTTTCCGTCTCGGAGCTTGGCATCACGACCTCTCCTTCGACTGTTTCTCCTTCTCCTTCAGGAAGCCAGTGTATCTTTGCCATTTCCTGTATTATTTCGTCGTCTGCGTATTCGCATTCTTTGCCATCTTCAGGAACTTCTATGTTGTAAAGTCCTTTGAGCCTGATCGTTTCGCCACGGTTGGACTCAAGATCCTCTCTTTCGACGAAGAACGCGTCGGAGACTTCCAGCTCCCTCGTACCTTCTTTTTCGGGATGCACCGGAAGGTCTACTTTTCCTTCTTTATCCGCACCTTCCACATTTATCTTTACAGGATCCTTCACGAAGAAGTATCTGAGCGCTTCGGGATCAACGATCTTCCTGTTGATGCTGGTGAACTCTTCCATGGAGACCTCGGCGTTGGAACTCTTTACTCCGTATTTCTTTATGAGCTTGTGTATAGCCTCCGGCTGGAATCCACGTCTCCGTAGCGCTCTTATCGTACCCAGCCTCGGGTCGTCCCAACCCATGTACTTGCCGCTTTCTATACCGTTTCTTATAGTGCTTGTAGAGAGCACTGCTCCCTTAAGGGAGAGAAAGCCGTGATGGGCTGTGTTCGGATACTCCCATCCCAGATGTTCGTAGAGGTGCTTCTGGTTTTCTGTGTTTGTTGAGTGTTCCTCAGCTCTGAATATGTGCGTAACGTTGAGTTCGTGGTCGTCTATTGCCGAGGCAAAGTTGTAGAGTGGCCAAACAACGTAGTCCTGTGAAACGTGTGGATGGTTATGATCCTTCAGTATTCTGAAGGCGGGCCAGTCCCTCTGAGCCGGG
>Ga0207421_10007891_pt1 | contig 11207 bp, 17 predicted proteins | sample SodLakKL_010_SED_4_FD_187542 | JGI IMG/M metagenome (GOLD analysis project Ga0207421, IMG submission 187542) | Alkaline sediment microbial communities from Lake Tanatar, Kulunda Steppe, Russia - 8KL_010_SED (SPAdes) (version 2) | ecosystem: Environmental > Aquatic > Non-marine Saline and...
TACTCGTGCGTCTCTGGTGATCTTCGCCGTTTTGTTGTCTTTGTCCGATCCTATATCTTCGTATTCCACGTGGATCGGTACGGTGTATACTCCTGGCATTGTGTCTTCTTTGACATTGAATTTGTAGCTGGTGGTGAATTTGTCGTCTGGATTCATTCTGGTTACGTAGAATTCGTCTCTAACTGCTTCTAGTTGCGGTACTTCCCCTGCTCTGAATGTCATGTTTCTGTAGGTCGCTGTTCCTGTGTGTCTGAAGTCTACTTGTAGTATTATGCTCTCGAATCCTATTTCTGGGTCTGCTGGAAGTGTTGAGTAGTCATCTATCCATAGTTCTCTTTCTGTTCCATCTACTACTCTTCCTCTTCGGTGTGATGCGATTGTTACTGTAGCTATTAGCAATAGAAAGATCGGTATTGCCAGGAGTGTTCGTTTTTTCATGATGTCACCTTTATTTATTCTCGACTTGATTTATGTGGTTTATGTTAACATCCATTAACATATATAAAAGTGATGGTTTTTATTTTTCCAGGATCTTTGATAATTCCTTTGCCAAATTTTCGGCTTTATCTTTCAGTGAGTAGGAGAACTCTTTTTTTCTCCATTCGAGTATGGTCATGTATATTGACCCTATGAATATCTCTGAGAATGTCTGCGGATCCACAGCCTCTGATACTTCTCCTTTCTCTTGAGCTTCTTTAACCATCTCTATGATTTCCTGCATCTTTTCTTCCCTGTACTCTTGGAATTTTTCTCTTAGTTCAGGGTGCTCTGCAAAGAGATCCTCGTGAAACAGGAAAGCGGCTAGATGGGGGTTTTTCTCTAAATTGGAGAAGTTGGATTTTATTGTGGATTCCAGGAGCTCCGGTAGTTCTTGAGAATCTTTTTCCTTGTTCTCTTGTTGGTCCTTTTGGAATACTCTTTCGGTGAGTTGGATCAATATATCTTTCTTGTTTTCGAAGTGCCTGTATATTGCTGCTTCTGATAGTCCTACTCTTTCCGCTATGTTGCGGATTGTTAAGTTTTCTTTTCCTTCTTCGTAGATTATCTCCAGGGTTGCCTCGAATATTTCTTCTTTTCTTTCTTCCGTGGTTTTTCGTTTACTCATATCTATGTTAACATATATTCACGTATAAAAAGTAGAGGGTTGGTTTGGATTTATTTTTTGAGCACTTTATCCTACTTGGTCCGGTGCGGGTCTTTCTCCGAGTGTTAGTTCTACTTCTTGTTCTTCTCCATCTCTTTCTATTGTCAGCGTTATTTCTTCTTCCGGGTCCAGGTGCTGTGCTATGTAGGAGATCAAGTGGTTTATGCTCCTTATTTCGTCTCCGTTTATGGCTGTTATGATGTCTCCTCCTAGTTTTGTTTCTGCTCCCCATATTTGTTCGGTGTAGGTGCCTCCTCTTAGTCCTGCTTGTTCGGCTGGACCTCCGTCAACTACTTCTGATATTATTACTCCGGTTTTTTGATCTGTATCCATTTTTTCAGCTATTTGTGGGTTCATTGTTCTTCCTTGTATCCCTATCCACGCGTGTTGGTATTCGCCTTCATCTATTAGTGAGGGTGCTACTCTTTCCATTGTTTCTACTGACACCGCGAATCCTATTCCTATGAACGTTCCTGTTCCGGTTCTTATAGCTGTGTTCACTCCCAATACCTCCCCCTGCATATTTATTAGTGGTCCTCCGGAGTTGCCTGGGTTTATGGCCGCGTCGGTTTGTATGACGTTTGGTATTGAAAATCCCGCTTCCGTGTCAAGTAAACGGTCCTTTTGGCTGATTATTCCTCTGGTTACTGTTCCTTCCAGTCCAAAGGGGTTTCCAAGCGCTACTACTGAGTCTCCTGGTTTGGTTTCTTCCATTGATCCTTTTGGTATTGGTTTTAAGTCTGTTCTGTCAACTTTTAGTACTGCGATGTCTGAGTACACGTCTTTTCCTATTATTTCTACTATTTCCATTTCTCCGTCAGGGAAGGTGACTCTGACTTCATCGGCTCCCCTTAGAACGTGTTCATTGGTTATTATGTGACCTTCATGGTCATATACAAAACCTGAACCTTGTCTGGATCCTTCTGGTGTACCTCTAACTTCTATGAGCACTACTGAAGGAGATATTTCTTCGTATAGGGCTCTTATATTGGGTTCCTGTCCTTCGATAGGATCGAACCTAGGCGTGGTTTCCACTCTTGTTTCTCTAGTTATTACTTCGGGTCCTCGGGTTGTGAAAGCAATGTTAAAACCTAGGGAGATACCTAGAACTAAGAATAGGATGATTAACCCTGTTATTTTTTTATTTTGAGTCATAAATTTTTCTTCTTTCTGTAGTTCTCTGAGGCTCATTTTAAACTCTCTCTGGAATATATCAGTATTAAGAAAAAGAACTCAATAAATATAAAGGTAAGTGTATCCTGATGTCAAGTGACTAACTATTTTTTATGCAGGGGTGCCGGAGCCTGGAAAACGGGACGGACTCAAGATCCGTTGGCTTAGCGCCTTCAAGGGTTCGAATCCCTTCCCCTGCACTTCCACTGTATGATTTTTAGGAGAATAAAAACTTAGTTCGTTTGGCTGGAAAAGACAAAGCTTTATTTACTCGGAGTTCTTTAAGATAAACTAGGATAAGCATGGTTCGTATAGATGATTACGATTTTGGTGAAATTAAAGTAGAGGGGGAGAAGTACACTGAAGACCTTATTCTTCATCCTGATAGAATTGAAAGCGGTTGGTGGAGAAAGGAAGGTCATTCCCTACATAAGGAAGATGTTAAAGATATCTTGGAGAACCCTCCTGATGTATTAATCATTGGTAGAGGATCTCAAGGTAGATTAAGATTATTACCGGAGACTAGAAGAGCTCTTGAGAACAGAGGTATTGAAGTTAAAACTAAAAAAACTGGGAGAGCGTGTAAACTGTTCAATAAAATGGTAGAAGACGGTAAAGAGGTTGTTGCGGCTCTTCACTTAACGTGTTAATTCACGAAGTTTATTTTTTGATTCAGAATTACTCTAATCCTTCCAAGTATCCTTTTTTTCTAAGCTGGTTTACTGCGCTTTTTCTGTATTTCCATACTATGTCTCCTTTTTCATCGCTCTGTATGTCCCATGGTTCTACTAGTACGTAGTCGTCTCTTTTCACCCATATTCTGCTTTTTCTTCCTGGTACTCTACACATTCTTCTGTTTCCGTCGTTGCATTCTACTGTCATTCTTTTTCCCCCGTGCATCTGTATTACTTTTCCTAGTACTTGGTTGTTTCTCGGGGTTCTTACTCTTGTCTTCTTTTCTTCGTTTTTGTCTTTGCTCATGTTTTTTCCCTTTTTTATCTTTTGTTCACCGTGAATATAATGGAGTGTGGTATCCCCTGGATTTTTTTCACGTGTAGCTTTTCGATTTCTTTTTTCGCGGTTTTCACTGTGTTTTTTCCTATGAGGTTTATGTTTTCGTGTTTATTTATTAGTTTTTTCAGCTCTTCTTTTTCAACTTTTCTTCCTTTGTAGAATTCTTTTTTTATCTCTACGGTTTTTTCCCCTGTTTCCAGTTTTTTTCCAAGTATTTCTTCGTCGCATGCTGCTAGGAGTTCTTCTTTTTCTTTTATCCAGTGCATTTCATCACTTCTATATTTGTTTTGCCGGTGATCTTGCTCCGCATGCTTCGCATCGCTTGAATTGTTCTCCTTTGAATTTTTCTAGTTTTGTGTCGGCTTTTCCGCATTCTTCGCATATTACGTATTGTTTTACGTATTGGCTGAGTTTTTTCTTTACCTGTCTTTTCTTAAATTTTCCTTTTAGACTTGCCTGGCTTCCTTCTAGGTTTCCTGCTGTTGCTAGTTCTTTTGATATGAATTTTAATAGGTGTTTTGGTTCTCTTCTTAGTGTTTTTGTAATTTTCTTGAAGTTTTTGATGTAGGTTTTTCCACCTTGTATATTTATTCTGGGTTCGGGTATCTCCAGTCTTTCGCTCTTATCTATATCTTCTGGCTTGTTTTCGTGGTAGTTTTCGAGTAGTTCTTCGTATTCAGTCATCTTGATCACTTTTTATCTTTTTATTCAACTGTGTTTTCTTGGATCTCTAGCCCGCTCTCGGTTTCTTCTGATTCTTCTTTTTCTTCTGTTTCTTCCTGTTCTTTATTTTTTTCTTGCTTTTCTGTTTTTTGTTTGAGTTCGAGCTCTCTTAGCTTGGCGTATTCCGGGTTCTCTAGTTTTTTTATGATCTCGCCGTTTATGAATCTTCCTTCTTCGTCTTTTCTTATTTTTCCTATTACCTTTACTAGGTCTCCTTTGTCTATGTCTTCTAGGTAGTGGATTGTGTCTTCGAAGGCTTTTACTCTTATTGTTGCTGTGGAGTCGCTTATTTGTATTGATCCGTAAGTTTCTTCGGGGTTTTTGTAGGTGTCTTCTACTGTTGATACTGTGTTTATTCTTGAGTAGGTGTCTTGATCGGTTTCTATTCTGTGTGGTTGGTCCATTCCTGTGCTTTCTTTGTATTCTCCTTTGAATAGGTCTTTCACCTTTTTGAATTTTGCGGGTTCTCTGTTAACCATTTTTATCCTCCTCTTTTTTTGTTCAGTGTTTATTGTTCTGTGTCTATTTTTTGATTGTTGAGAAATATAAGGGTTTTTATATCTCTCCTTACTTTTATTCTACGTGAGTGATTTATGGTGATTGATTTTTTTAGTGGTGATGTTTTATGAGAGTGGTCGTGGCTCTTGGTGGTAATGCTCTCTTGGAACCGGATGATATTGGTTCTTTCAAGGAACAGGAGAGCAACCTCCTGGAACTGATAAAAGATCTTGAAGAGATTCAAGAGAACCATGAGCTCATTATAACTCATGGTAATGGTCCGCAGGTCGGTAAACTCCTTATACAGCAGGATCTAGCATCGGAACAAGTTCCTGAAATGCCTTTGGATGTCTGTGTAGCCATGACTCAGGGCCAGATAGGTTACTTGATTCAGAAGAATCTCGAGAGTTCGGTTGGAGTCATCACACAGGTCAGAGTGGATGAAGAAGATCTAGATAAGGAACCCACTAAACCTGTTGGTCCTTACTACGATGAAAAGAAGGAAGAGGATATGGTTAAGGAGCAAGAGGGCTGGAGGAAGGTGGTTGTATCTCCCGAGCCCGAGGAGATAGTTGAAATTGGTTCGATCAAAAATCTTTTAGAAACGGGTTCGACGGTCGTATGCTGCGGTGGTGGAGGAGTCCCTGTGACTAAAGAGGATGAGTTGGTTGGTAGAGAAGCTGTTATAGATAAGGATAGAACAACTTCGCTTCTCGCCAGGGAACTGGATGCTGACCTGGTTTTTTTCTACACTGATATAGATCACGTTTACAGGAACTACGGTCAAAAGGACGAAGAGGCTATAGATGAATTAAGCGTTGAAGAGGCTAGAGAGATTCTTTCGGAGCTGGATGAAGGTTCCATGAAGCCTAAGGTTGAGGCTGCTGTTGAGTTCTTGGATTCTAGTGGTGCTGAGTCTGATAAAAGAGCTATAATTGGTGATGAACTGGATATATCTGGGAATTTTGGTACTTTGATAAGGGCTTGATCTGTATTCAGTAGCTTTTTTTGTTTTTTCTTTGGTTTAGTGCTTTATTGGCTAGTTCGTCCGCTCTCTGTATGTATTTGTTGTTTCTTCTTCTGTGTTTGTAGTTTACTTGTTTGAATTGTTTTTCTTTTTGTTTTATCTCTTGGTGTAGTGGCTGGAGGTTGGGTGCTTTTACTTCGTATTTGCCTGTAAGCTGCTTGGTCACTAGTTCGCTGTCCGATATTACAGTGATTTTTTGTGCTTTGTATCTTTTTCCTAGTTCCATGCCTTTTTTTATTGCTTTGTACTCTGCTTCGTTGTTCGTGTGCTTCCCCAGGTACTCTTTTTCTTCGTAGAGTATATTGCTGTCTTTCACCGCTACTATGCCTATTCCTGCGGGCCCTGGGTTTCCTCTGCTGGCTCCGTCGGTGTAGAGCTCTAGCTGTATTATCTGTCCTGATTTTTCATTCTCTGGCTTATTTTTCATTTTTACTTTTTCCTTGTGGTGTTTTTATATCTTATTTCTGTTTTTCTTTTTCTTCTTTTTTCTTATTTGAAACCATTTTAATCGCTATTCATACCCAGTAGACTTAATATTGCTTTCTGCACGTGTAAACGGTTCTCCGCTTGGTCAAATACCACGGATTGTTCTCCATCCATCACTTCGCTGGTTATTTCCTGTTCTCTGTGCGCTGGAAGGCAGTGCATGACTATTGAATCTTCCTTTGATTTGTTTAGTAGTTCTTTATTTATCTGATAGGGTTTAAATAGGTTTATATCTTTGTTTTTTTCTCCCATTGATTTCCATACGTCGGTGTAGAGCACATCTGATCCCTGAGCTGCTTCTTCGGGTTCTCTTTCTATTTCGTATTCGCCCTCTATTCCCGGTTCGTATTCTTCAGGACAAGCTACTTTTAGGTCCATATCTGTTTTCTCAGCTGTGTTTATCAGGGAGTGGCATACATTGCTCGATCCATCTCCCAGGAATGTTAATGTTAGATCAGATAGTTCTCCTTTTTTGTTTTTTATCGTGTATATGTCGGATAGTGCCTGGCACGGATGCAGTAGATCGCTCAGTGCATTTATAATCGGTATCTCCGATGCTTTTTTCATCTTTACCAGGTCTTCGTGATTGTGTACTCTGAATATGGCTAGGTCGTTGTATCTGCTCAGTACCTTTATGGTGTCTTCAGGTGTTTCTCCCCTTCCCAATTGTGATTGTTGTTTTGATAGAAAGGTAAGATTTCCTCCTAGTTGTCTTATTCCTATTTCGAATGATATCCTGGTCCTTGTTGAGGATTTGTAGAATATCAGAACTGCTTCCTTCTCTTGTAGAGGTTTTTCCTGTTTATTTTTCAATTGGTCTGTTTTCTCGAGAACTTGATTTATTTCTTCTTTACTAAGGTCCCTTATGTCTAATAGGTGTTTCATGTTTAAAGAAAGGTGGTTAGTGTATAAAAATTCTTGGTTTTTCGAATTTTGTTAAAGTTTGGAAGAGAAGGGGGGGAGGGGGAGAGAGGGTTTGGAAGAGAAGGGGGGGGAGGGGGAGAGAGGGTTGGTGGAGTTTGGGTTGTGTGGGGTTTGGTGGGTTTTGGTTGTGTGGGTTGTTTTTTGTTTTTTTGGTTGGGTGTGGAGGGTATGGTGTTTTGGTGCTTTTGTAGGTGGTGTCCTCTCTCCCTTATTTTAATTATTAATTGGGGTTTTTTATTTCTTTTCCTTTACGGTGTGGGTTTTTAGATTGTTTTTTCTAGTATCACGTGGATTAGAATTAGCATGGTTAGTATTGCTATGTATCCTAGAATTAATCCCGTTAGGAATGCTTCCGGGGTTTTTTCCAGGAATCCTAGGCCTATTCCTCCTGTTGTTCCTGCAAGTGCTCCTATCATTCCCCATTTTATTCCTGCTTGTATGATCATTTTATCATTGCTTTTGTTTGGTTTTTTCTTCGGTGTATTTGTCCTTTAGTACTAGTGCTGATCCTCCGCCTACTAGTAGACCGAATCCTGATATGAATAGAGCCGAGGGTAGTAGTCCTACTAGTGCAAATGGGATTATTAGTATCAGTCCCAGTGCTACGAACAGTGCTCCCAATAATTTTATCCTTAGATTCGTGTTTCCTTTTTTCATATTTATCCTTTCTTTATTCTATTGGTCCGGTGTTTTCTCCATTGTTTTCCGGTGTGCAGGTTCCGTTGATGCTAACGCAGGATGTTTCAGGTCTTGGTGAGATTACTTGCGGGCATATTGGGTTTTCCGGACATTCTATAACTGTTTCTTCAGTGTTTACGCATTCCCAGTATGCCCCTGCATTTTCTGGACAGCAGTTCGTGCTCATCCATCCGCAGTCTTCGTCTACAGTACTACTTTGAACTGTTTCAAGGTGTAATGGTCCTTCTGGTTGGATGAATAGTGCTGTTAGTTCTTTATCCTTATCCATTGTTATGGTTATCTCTTTTTGCGTTTCCCATTCTTCCTTTGCGTCTTCCATCCATTGGTCGAAGTGCCAGCCTTCTTCAGGTGTAGCGGTTATAGTCACTTCTCGTCCTTTTTCGTACATGTGTGTTCCTGGTTCAGGGTTTATAGATCCTTCTCCCTCTACATTTACTGTTAGTTCATATTCTGCTTCTTCTCCCGATAGCAGCCCTGTAAATGATGTTAATCCAACTATACCGATTACTAAGATCCCTAGGATGATCATTATGTGCGTTTTTTCTATCTTCATTTTTCATACCTCCTTCCTATTTTTCACTATTCTTTTTTTGTGGTTGGTTTCTTAATACTTTCGTTTTTTATAGGCTTTCCGTTTCAATAGTTAGTTATAAAAGGGACCTATCACTATCAGTTACGAAGGAGGTGATGATTCATGGACAATGGAGAAGTCAAGATAATCAATACGGGGGTAAGGATCACCGATACTTGGGAGAATATCTGTGAATTCTGCAGGGAGATAGAGGATATACTTGAAGAATTTGTGAGTGATTCCAAAGAAGTTGGAGATTTCGATGACTGGAGACCCAGAGAAGATGAAAGTACAACGGAATTAAGGGAAAGAACAGCTGAACAAGCATCTCTAAATGAAAGAGAAGTGGAAGAAGATTTTGAAGGGACTGGGAAAGAGCTTTCCAAGGCTTCTAAAAAAGTATCCAATTCAGTCAAGGAAGCAGTGAATAATGGAAAACCCGGTAAAGAACTGAAGAATGCATCAAAGGAAATAGGCAAATTAATAGAGGCGGAATCACTTGAATCAATAAGAAAAATGGAGAAAACCATCTACAAGAAATTCATGCTGAAATTCACTCCTTATTATTTCGATACCGAAGATCTTTCAATTAATCTGGAGAAAAACAGTAAGGGTAAGTATACTTTGAGGATTAATATACTGGATGAAGAAGCGAGAGAAGAGATACAACAACACGTGGAGAGGATCTACGCTTAGGTTCGGTGATTTAGTGATCGAGATACATAGAGATGGTGGAGAATGATCCAAATCATTGTCTTGTTAGCCTTTGTAGTGGCTATCTTTGTGGGGATCTCCATCGGTGCTTCTTCCGTTCCACCTGCATTCGGTCCTGTTCGATCTTCCGGCTCACTTGGAATACTTCAATCCGCTTTACTGGCTGCAATAGCAGCCGCTGCAGGAGCAATAACCCAGGGTGGCAGAGTAGCTGATACTATTGGATCCGATATCACTTTAAGTGGTTTGATAGGTCCTCAAGCTCTAGTTGTTCTATTTGTTGCTTCTGTATTAGTGATAGTTAGCATTAGTTTTAAGTATCCCATGCCAACTGCCTTCACTGTTGTTGGAGCGGTTATTGGAAGCGCTATTAGTTTTGGTAATGAAATTCAGTCCTTTGTTCTTTCTTCCATATTTTTGTACTGGTTGGCCGTACCTCTATTAGCAATGATCATGGGTTATGTTTCCTCCAAGTACTTGAGGCGATTCGTTGATAAGGAAAAGTCTAAAAAGCCCTTAAAGTATTTAACCCTTTTCATGGGTTTTTTCCTGGCTTACACTGCAGGTGCGAACTCCGTGGGATTAGCTGTAGGTCCATTACAAACGTTTGGTTATCCCATGATATTCTTATTGGTATTAGGAGGAATCTCTATCTTGATTGGTGCTCTTATATTTTCTCCTAAGATCATTGACGCCGTTTCATTTGAATATGCTAGTATTGGTACTAGAAGATCCACGGCTAGTTTGGGTTCAGCTGCCATACTAGCTCAAATAGGCGTGTTTTTAGGAATTCCTGTTTCTTTTAACCAAGCCATAATTGCTTCAACAATTGGAAGCGGTTTAGTTACTGGAAAATCAACCATTGGAAAGAAAAAACTATTATTCACTGTATTAGCCTGGTTATCAGCATTTTTAATAGCTATAATAGCTACTTACGCGTTATCTGAGGTTGTAAAGCACTTTTTAGTACTGTAGTTCACTGAATGTGATGGGTTTGCTTGAAGTTGATTTAAATAAAATGAACAATTAATTTAAAACATCTTTTGGAGCACCTCAATATGACTGCGAAGAACAGAAAATCAAAGTTCAAGTTCAGACACGTTTTGATATTTTTAGCGTCCATAGCTGCTGCCATGGCAGCTATATACGCTTTAGGTAGCTTTTCAAGCGATCCTGAATTTCTTTACGGTATGTTGGCCATCGCTTTCATACCTCCAGCTGGTAAGGAATCGGTGATCCCTATACTAGTAGCAAGAGGTATTGAAACACCTATACTTGTTTCTACAATTGTATTTGCGGATTTAGCTACTTGTTTCATAATCTTGAGCTCTTTTGAAGTGGTTGAATATATAGCTGGAAAGTTTGAATTCTTACACAATGCTTTGAATAAATCTGCTAGAAGAGCTGAATCCGCTAAGAAGCACGGTTTGTTACATATTGGGTTAACTGCTTTCATGTTCATTCCTTTCCAGGGAACTGGTTCCATTGTCACCTCTTTCCTGGCTCAGGTACTGGGTGTGAAGAAGTGGAAAACTGTATTAATCGTGCTCGTGGGATCCATACTTTCGACTCTGTTCTTCTTAGGAGTTTCTTTAGGTGTAATTGAGTTCCTATAGTTTTTCGAATCTGAACAACGGCTTTCCTATATCCGATTGATTTTTCTTAGTGGGTTCATTATCTATGCTCCGGGCTGTATCTATCGGTCCGGGTCCTTGGGTGAGCCTTCCCTAATCCGGTTTTTGAATCATTTATCTTTTTATTTGTCCTATTTTTCAATAGGTAATCCTAATAGTGGAATAACAGCGTTATTTCTCTCACTCTTAGTATTTAAACTTTTGGGTATTTATATCTAATATGAATAAGTATGCGTGTAGTTTAGGATATATATGTTACGTAATATCTTATTTATGTTGCAATTTATTCTTGTCTGCTTTAAACTTTAAAATTTTTCTTTGATCCGTATTTTTATATTTTTTAACTGAGTTTTTGAGCAACTTCACTTTATAAAATCATGTTCAATAAATTAAGATTAAAAAGCACAACAGTTAGTTTTCCGAATGTAATTGTTTATAAACCAGGGGTTCTTTGATTATCTTGCCCTAAAGGATAGAAAAGCGAAGTATCTTGCACACATTATTTAAATAAGTTTAAAAAGGCACACAAAAAACACCGAAAACAGGAGGGATAACATGCCTGAAACAAACGCAGACACGGAAACCAACAAAAACCCAAAA
>Ga0207421_10007892_pt1 | contig 11206 bp, 9 predicted proteins | sample SodLakKL_010_SED_4_FD_187542 | JGI IMG/M metagenome (GOLD analysis project Ga0207421, IMG submission 187542) | Alkaline sediment microbial communities from Lake Tanatar, Kulunda Steppe, Russia - 8KL_010_SED (SPAdes) (version 2) | ecosystem: Environmental > Aquatic > Non-marine Saline and...
CTTATGGATTTGGAAGATTTATCCGGTAAGCTTTCAAAAGAAACCGGGGCCGTCTACCTGGAAAACCCGGCTTACCTGGGCTACATTGAAACCCGGGGCCGGGCAATATCCGATTTAGCGCATAAACAGGGAGCTTTATCGGTAGTGTGGGTTGATCCTTCCTCTCTCGGAATTCTCGAACCGCCCCGTAATTACGGGGCAGATCTAACCTGCGGCGAAATCCAGCCTTTGGGAATTCACATGGCCATGGGTGGCAGCAGGGGCGGCTTTATTGGCACTCCGGATGAAGAGCACTTTATCCAGGAGTATCCGTCCCGTTTATTTGGCATTGCCCCGACCACCCACAATGAGTGGGGTTTCGGTGATGTTGCCTGGGAAAGGACCTCATTTGCCAACAGGGAAAACCCCAAAGAATTTGTCGGGACAGCTTCTGCGCTATGGGGAATAACCGCCGGCGTCTATTTGGCCTTGATGGGGCCGGAAGGTATGCGCAAATTAGGTGAAAACTGCCTGAAAAGAACTGCTTACGCCTTAAAGCTCTTGTCCGGCCTTCCCGGAATTAAAGCTCCCGCTCTCGGCAGCTACTTTTTCAAGGAGTTTGCGGTTAACTTTGACAATACCGGTAAAACCGTCCGTGAAATTAATGAGCAGTTGATGGATAAAGGCATTATAGGCGGGCATGACCTCTCTAAAGAATACCCTCAGTTAGGTGAAAGCGCCCTCTACAGTTTTACCGAAAAGCACAGCAAGGAAGATATCGATTGCCTGGTCAGCGCACTGGGGTCGATTTTAAATAGTTAACCTGTCAGAGAAGATCCCGTTTTGCATAAAGCGTTAAAGGAGGTAAGTCGTAAAGATGGACAGAAACACGAAAATACGAGATTTTCACCAGGCCCGCTGGGATGAACCGATAATTTTTGAGATGAGCGCCCCCGGTGAAACCGGGATTAACCTGCCGGAAATTGAACCGGAAATTGAAGCAGAGACCGGTGATGTCGCTCAACTGATCCCCGGAGAGCATTTACGTTCCAACCCTCCGGCCTTACCGGAAATGTCTCAAATGAGAGTTCTTAAACATTACCTGCACCTGTCACAGGAAAATTTAGGGGCCGATTTAAATGTCGATATTGGACAGGGCACCTGTACTATGAAATACAGTCCCAATATTAACGAACAATTTGCCTCATCCCCGAAGATCGTCGATCTGCACCCCTTGCAAAGTGAAGATACCTTCCAGGGCACCCTGGAAATTATGTATAACCTGGAACAATATTTAAAAGCGATTTCAGGCATGGACCGGTTCAGCCTTCAACCGGGCGGCGGATCCCATGCAATCCTGGCCATAGTTTCGATGATTCGGGCCTGGATCGATGATCAGGGCCTGGGAAACACCAAGGACGAAATTATCACCACCATGTTCTCCCATCCTTCTAACTACGCCGTGGCCAAAACCAAGGGTTTCAAAGTAATTAATATCTACCCGGACCCGGAAACCGGCCGCCCAGACTTTGAAGCCTTTAAAGCAGCCGTCTCGGAAAGAACCGCAGCCCTTCTGATCACGAACCCCGAAGATATCGGCTGCTACAATGATAAAATTAAAGAATTCACCGAGCTTGTCCATGCGCACGGTGGGCTTTGCAGTTATGACCAGGCCAATGCCAACGGGGTGTTAGGGATCAGCCGGGCTAAAGAAGCCGGTTTTGACATCTGCTTCTTTAACGTGCATAAAACCTTTTCTTCACCTCACGGTTGCGGCGGGCCGGGTTGCGGGGTAGTAGGCGTAAAGGATTATTTAAGTCCCTACCTGCCGGTTCCCCTGACAGGCTTTGACCAAAAATGCGGAAAATACTACCTGGATTATAATCTACCTAAAAGCATCGGAAAAGTAAAAGATTTCTACGGGGTGATCCCGGCAATCATCAGGGCTTACGCCTGGATCATGAACCTTGGCGCCGAAGGATTACTGGAAGTTTCCCGGGTGGCGGTGTTAAATAACAACTATATCTTCAGAAAAGTGCTGGCCATGAAGGGAACGGAGGCTCCCTACGCCGAAGGGGAACACCGGATGGAACAGGTCCGCTATAGTTTTCAACCATTAAAAGATGAAACCGGGTGCGGGTTCGACGAAGTCCAAAGGAGGATCAGCGACTTCGGCTGCCATATCTGGAACAGTCATGAACCTTTCATCGTGCCGGAACCTTTTACCATCGAACCAACCGAATCCTATTCCAAAGACGAAATTGATGAGTATTTGGCTGTTTTGGAAAAAATCATTGAAGAAGCTTACACTACTCCCGAAATGCTCAAGACAGCCCCTCACAACAGCGTAATCCACCATATTGCAGAACACAAATATTTAGACGATCCGGATTTATGGGCCATCACCTGGCGGATGTATAAAAACCGCTATGAAGGCTACTTCGAACCTAAAAAGGAGTAAGTGAAAATATTGTTCCGTTTGGGCTTAATTATAAACCCGGTAGCCGGCATGGGAGGACCGGTAGGCTTAAAGGGTACCGACGGGGAAGAAGTTTTGCGGCTGGCGTTCTCTAAAGGAGCCGTTGCACAATCCCCGGAAAGGGCTTCCCGGGTTCTAAAACATCTAAAAAAAGCGCAGCACAAATTTAGCCTGCTGACCTGCCCGGGAAGTATGGGCGGGGAGATAGTTCGTTCCTGCGGTTTAGAATTTAAAACCCTTCCCATGGAGACCGGCAAAGTTACCTCACCTGATCACACCCGCCGCGCCGCTGCATTAATGATGGAACACCCGGTTGACCTGCTTTTGTTTGCAGGCGGGGACGGGACGGCCCGGGATATAGCCTCGGCTGTGGGGGAAAACCAGTTATGCCTGGGTGTACCGGCCGGGGTCAAGATCCACTCATCTGTCTATGCCATTTCCCCCGAACATGCAGGAGAAATTGTTTTAGACCTGATCGAAGGTGGCCGTTCAAGCTCTTTTCTGGCGGAAGTGATGGATATTGACGAGGAAGCTTTCAGGGCCGATCAGTTAAAAGCCCGCCTGTACGGATACCTGAAAGTCCCCCGGGTGGAAAAAGGCCTGCAGGCACTAAAAACGGGAAGCGCAGCCACCGAAAAGGCAAGCCAGCAGGCAATTGCGGCATTTTTTGCCGAAGAAATGGACCCGGAAACGCTTTACCTTATCGGGCCGGGGTCTACCACCAGGGAATTGCTGCAATGGTTGGGACAGGAAGGAACCCTGTTAGGGGTGGATGCTTTAAGAAACGGGCACATTGTCAAACGGGACCTGAATGAAAAAGAATGCCTTGAGCTGCTTTATCAGGTTGAAAATAGGGCCACCATCGTGGTAACCCCCATCGGCGGGCAGGGCTTTATATTTGGGCGGGGTAACCAGCAGTTCAGCCCGGAAGTAATCCGCCGGGTATCAAAGGATCACATCCTTGTGGTGGCAACTCCCGGCAAAATGCAGTCTTTGCAGGGCAGCCCCTTCCGGTTAGATACCGGCGACCCCGAAATGGATCATAATTTATGCGGCATATACAGGGTTTTAACCGGTTACCGGGAGATTGCTTTTTACCGGGCCGAAAAATAATCCCCCGGGGGCTTTTAAAACCACCCCCGGGGGGATTACTACAACATTAATTACTCAGACCTAACTGCAACCTTACCTGCCCTCGTGTTCTGTTTCTTCGTATGGCGCTACATTAAATTGTAGCAGACCAAAGATAAGCGATATAATCATGGTGGCAAGGATGTAGAAAGCATACGGCGCGTAAGCAAGTGGCCAAACGCCATATAGACCATATACAAAAGCGCCGCAGGGTCCCCAGAAGATCAGGGATGACGGTAAGGTTCCCCATGCTTCGGAAATCCGGGTAGCATTTTTGGCATGCAGCCCCCTGGTCTCAAAAGCGTGTTTATAAGACCTGCAAATTAAAACATGGGTTAAATAGTGAGAGTTTACGGTTAGAATCAGGATCAGGGTGGTTATATGAGTCATGACGTTAAGCGAACGATTTGTGGTCGCTATATCCAACAAGCTCTGGAGCATAACTTCCATCATCCTGGTATGCTCTACAATACCACCGAAAGCCAGGGCAATCAAAATCAGGGAGATGGTCCACATCATTCCCTGGAGACCGCCGGTAGTAAACAGGTCGTCAACCAATTCCACTCCGCTTTCCATAACATAACCATAGTTCATTGAAGCCAGTGTAGCGGCAAAATCCGCCCCCTGGAATGCCAGCGCCCAAAACAGACCCAACAGGATCCCGATAGAAAGAGCGGGAATGGGGGGAATCTTCATGATAATCATCACAAGTACTATCAGCATAGGTATCAGCATTGCCGGCCCAACATTGAAGGTATCAGAAATTGCACCGGTAATTTCAGCGATCCTGCCATGGTCCAGTTCTGCTCCTGCATGCTGCATACCCAGTATGGCAAACAAAACAATAGCGATCACAAATCCCGGGACTGAGACCCACATCATATGCTTGATGTGCTCATAAATGTTAACTCCCCCGGCACCGGAGGCGACTACGGTAGTGTCGGAGAGAGGAGACATCTTGTCACCGAAGTAAGCACCGGAAACAATTGCCCCTACTGTCATAACACCCGGTATTCCCAGGCCTTCACCGATACCGAACATGGCCAGTCCGACAGTGGCAAGGGAAGTCCAGGAACTGCCTGTAAATACCGATACCAGGGCACAGATAATCGCCGTTACAACCAGGAACATCTGTGGTGTAATGATCTGCAGGCCGTAATAAATTACCGTGGGTACAACCCCGCCTTCGATCCAACTACCAATTAAAATACCGACAATCGATAATATGATGACCGCATCAAGGGCAAAATTAATACCCTTAAGCATCCCGTCCTGCACTACCGACCACTTGTGACCCATCCAGAACATTGTCACTAAAGCGGCGACAATAACAGCGAAGAATAAAGAGATGTGAATGTCCGCATCAAGACCGATGGTAAGAACCGCAATTAAAACAATTAGTGCAACCATCGGTGTAAACGCTTGTAATGGTGATGGTTTCATAAACTCCTGGTTATCGTTCATCAATATCCCTCCAATAACTTTGTAGTATAAGAACTTGGTGCAATAAAACAAACCCTGCTTACGACTTCCTTACAACTTCATTCGTAAGATGAACAGCTTTCTTTGCAGTAACACCTCCTCCTAAAGCAGAAGTGGTTTTTTAGTTGCGTTTAAAAACCAGTCTTCCACCGACGAAAGTCATCTCTACATTAATATCTATTAACTCATCGTAATTTAAATCAAAGGGATTATTAGAGAGAACTACCAGGTCGGCAAGTTTACCGGTGGCGATGCTCCCCTTGATGTTCTCTTCAAAGTACTGGTAAGCGCCGTTGATCGTGTACATATCAATCGCTTCTTTTAAGGTAATTCTTTCTTTTGGGTTAAAGCCTTCGGGTGGGTTGTTTTCTAAGTTTTGCCTGGTAACAGCCGACCTGATTCCGTAAAAGGGATTAACCGGCTCTACCGGGGAATCGGAACTGGCCGCCAGCCTGATTCCCTGATCGTTCATTGTTTTCCAGGTATACAAATCGCTTACCCTGTCGCCCAGGGCATTCTCAATCCAGTTTACTTCACTTGCTACGAAGTTAGGCTGAATATCCACTGATAAATTACTTTTTCTAATACGCTCAACCAGTTCACCGGGCGACAACCCGGCATGAACAATCCTGTGCCTTAGAGGATTTTCGCCCTTTTCAGTTACCTTTTCCAAAACATCGAGGATATTAGACAGGGCTTTATCCCCTAAAGCGTGAATAGCACATTGAAAACCGTTTTGATGCGCTACCCCGGTTAACTCGTATAATTTATTTTTAGAAGTAGCTTCAATCCCATAATTAGCGGGATCATCGGCATATGGCTCATTAAGCAAAGCTGTTCTGCTCCCGTAAGAACCATCGCTGAAAAACTTAATGTAGCCCTGGTTAAAATAATCATCTCCGTCTAAAAACTTAACCTGGTCCGCCAGTAAGTCGTGCAGAATATCGGACTCTGCACCCAGTTTTACCCGGGTGGGATAATTTCCTTCTTTTAAGGCTTCCCGGTAAGCATCAATTATTTTAGAGTAATGCCGGTAATTTTTAACGCCAATGGCCATGGAGTGAGCGGTGGTAATGCCATTTTCTTTTAAATACTCAAAAGCAGCTTTAATTGCTTTTTTAATCATCCCTGTGTCGGCATAAATGATCGAATAAATCAGGTCCCCGGCATTTCTTCTTAAAATCCCGGTAGCTTGTCCCTTTTCATCTCTATCTATTTTCCCGCCTTCCGGGGCTTCTGTCTTTTCGTCGATTCCGGCTAAACTTAACGCTTTAGAGTTTGCAACCATTAAGTGAGTGCAAACCCTGATAATAAATACCGGATTATCCGGAGCCACTTCATCCAGGTCAAATTTATCAGGGACTTTGTTGTCTTTAAACTTATTGTCGTCAAAGGAAGAACCGATCACCCATTCCCCGGGCTTTTTATTTTTTACGTCCGCACTGATTAACTCTTTTAATTCTTTTATGGATCTAACAGGGGAAAGATCGAGGTTTACTTTTAAAAAACCGGTTTGGACCAGGTGGATATGACTGTCGATAAAGCCGGGGAAAACTGTTTTGCCTTCAAGATCTATAATACCACTGGCGGGGTACTTGTTTTGCAGCTCTTCTAAAGTCCCCATTTCTTTAATCGCTTCATTTTCGACAGCTAAACTGCCATAAAAGAATTCTTCCCCGATATAAAAATTGCCATTCTTTAAAATAACATTGCTGTAATCCATATCAACGGTGTCCTTTTTAATGAAGTTTTGTTAGTTTAATCTCCTATTAATTTCTCAAGTAAGCTAGTTTAAGCTATGTTGTATTGTAATTTATAAGCCCTGCAATTATAATCCCGGGAAAATCATCAACTATAGTTTACTAATCGACAGGGGAAAAATCATTGGATCTGAAGGCTAAAAATTGAAATAATTTTTTATACAGCCTGTATATAGCAGTGGGGAAATTTCCTGCAAACTGAAGATTTTTTATACCTCAGGATACTACAAGAAACAGGATACCATAAAAAAATAGAGCTAACAAGCTCTGCCATTCAAATTGAATCTAATCTGCTCTATCTGTGGGCCAATTTATTTTGATAATATCTCCCAAACTACGTTAATTTCTTTTAACAGCGATCCGTCAATCCATTCTGTCACCGGTTTACCCCGAACCATGGCCTCTACAAAGCTGCGATTGAAAGGCAGTTTGCCGGCCAAAGGCACCCTTTCCTTTAAACAATAATCCTCAATTCGCGAGGTTTGAGTTTCAGCCAGGTCATAGCGGTTAATACAAACCACAGGAGAAACCTCAAAATAGCGGCATAGAGCTACTACCCGTTCCAAATCATGAATTCCCGAAACTGAAGGTTCGGTAACGATGAGGGCCGCATCCACGCCGGCTAAAGAAGCGATAACCGGGCAACCAATTCCCGGGGGCCCATCGATAAGCAAATACTTTTTCCCTGAAACTTCCGCCAATTCCTGGGCACGATTACGGATCGTAGTCACTAATTTCCCTGAGTTCTCCTCGGCTATTCCCAGGCGGGCATGCACTAATTTTCCATAAGTCGTATTGGAAACATACCACTGCCCCGAAGTCTTATCGAGCATACTGACCGCTCCGTCAGGACAGGCATGGGCACAAAATGAACAACCTTCACAATTGATGGGATCAACCAGGTATTCTTTTGATATTGCTTCAAATCTGCACAAATCAATGCAGAGGCCACAGGCGCTGCATTTTTCCCGGTCGATCTTTGCCACCTTTGAGGCATAAAATTCGTGAGTTTCTAAGAGGTCGGATCCCGTTATCAGGCTGAGGTTAGCAGCATCGACATCACCGTCAACCAGTATTAGGTCTCCCCCGGCAAGAGAGGCAAACGCTCCAACCAAAGAAGTTTTACCGGTCCCGCCCTTACCGCTAATAACTGTCATTTTTTTCATTATAAACCGCTCCCTCAACCAAAATCCTTACTTGATCATACAGCTGCTTGAAGTTTTTTTGCCAGGCGGGAAACTTAAAAATCACCGGTTCACCGCAGGCACATAACCCGGCCACTTTCCTGTCAAAAGGAACTTTCAGAAGTACCGGCAGGTTATTTTTTCGGCAGTATTCTTCAACCCGGCCATCTCCAATATCACAACGGTTGATCACTACCCCGGAAGGAAGACCAAGCCTGGTTACTGTTTGATAAACAAGATCAAGATCATTTAATCCAAACGAAGTCGGTTCTGTTACCAGGATGCAAAAATCACTGCCTTTTATAGCACTTATGGCTGGACAGGAGGTTCCCGGCGGAGAATCAATGACCGTCATTTTATCCCGGCTTGCCATTTTTTTAACTGCATCGATTAAAGGCGGCGACATCGCTTCACCCGGATTCAAGCAGCCATGGACAAAATCAATCCGGTTAACACTTCCGCTTTCGATCACCCCGATTGTGCGATCATGCTCTGAAATAGCCTTTTGCGGACAAAAATAAGCGCAGCTACCGCACCCATGGCACAACTCCGGTAATACCATTACATGTTCTTGAAATACTGCTAAAGCATTGAAAGCACATACTTCCGCACAGCGACCGCAAAAATCACATCTGTTAAAATCGATAACCGGGTTTGGTATTCCTACTTCTTTAACGCTTTCAAATTTTGGTTTTATGAAAAGATGGGCATTGGGCTCTTCAACATCACAATCCAGGAATTCTACCTGTTCATCTTGAGATAATAACAGGGCCAGGTTAACCGCTACGGTTGTTTTGCCGGTTCCACCTTTACCGCTGGCTATAGCCAGGTTCATCATTTACCCCCCCTGCTTTTTTTCAGCTTCTGGAAAAAACAGTATTTATCGTGCGTTTGTTAATTTATGCCATTCTCCCTAACCGGCCAACCAATTAAAAGAGCAATTGTTGCGCTACAACCAGAGCCGTGCCAGGTTTTGGGCCGGGGACTTTACAAAAAACGGTAGTAATGGCCGGCGAAGCAAAAAATCCAGCCGGCGCCCGAGTAGACCTCATTAAGCTAATTTTCCCGGGTTGATCCCGGTCCGGCAAAGCCAGTATAAAAGTTTGCCGGACCGGGCCAACTCCGGCAGGAGCAACCTTTAAAACACTACTGTCTACTGTGACTCTTCCAATTCATTGATTCTTTTCTCAAGGGCGCTTAGTTCTTCTCTTAATACTTCAGCCTGTTCTTTTAAGTATGCTTTTTCCTCTTCCGGTTCGTAAAATCCAGGCCCATAATATGGCCCGGGGTAGGGAGGCCAGAAATGACAGGGCCCCCGGCCGGGACCCCAACCGCGCCGGCCGCCTCTAAAGCCGCCTGCACCCGGATTCCAGTCCGGACCTTTCCAAAAACCGGGACCATACCAGTGTCTTCCTCTGTACATATCAATCACCTCGCTTTAAATGATTTACCCTGAACCGAATAACCCACCGATGCAGCTGAAACAAGCATACTTTTAGCATTTTCTGGCTCAAGGCTATCTTCTTAAACCCGAATGAGGTCCGGCAGTTGCTTCTGTTGCTTGCGACAGCTGTCCCTCCTTAAAACTTATAATTGTGCCTTCCACGGTTCCGGCGGCCCCTGTATAAACCTTAATTTTTGCGGCCTTAAGAGCGTTTACAGCATTGGGCCCTACATTACCGGTTGCTACTGCATCAACATTATGCTTCGACAGCAATTGAGCACTTTGAGGGCCTGCTCCGCCCGCTGAATCTACATTATCATTAACGATGGTTTCAATCTCTTCTCCGCTTTCTGAGTCCAACACTACAAAATAGGGACAGCGGCCAAACCGTTGATCAACTTCGGCACCAGGCCCTTTTCCTTTCGCCGATACAGCTAATTTCACTGCTTTTCACCTCCACCAGAGTAAATGGGTATATATCTATTATATATTATAAACCATTTTTGGGTATACATCAACAATAATTTTTTGCTATAGTATTCATGGTAGAAAATATAAATAGCGGCTGGCAACTATACTGCAAGCAGAATTACGTACTTTAGGAGGATTTTATGCGCTTTCGTCACTTGTTCGGACCGGTTCCATCAAGGCGGCTTGGAATATCACTGGGTGTTGACCTGGTGCCTTTTAAAACCTGTACCCTTGACTGCATCTACTGCGAGTGCGGAAAAACCACTTTTTTAACGGTGGACAGAAAAGAATATGTGCCCCTGGAAGAAGTCATTGAAGAGCTAAACCACTATTTGCAGATGAAACCACAGCTTGACTATATCACTTTTTCCGGCTCGGGAGAGCCGACTTTGCATTCAAAAATCGAACAGGTGATCCATTACTTAATAGAAAATTATCCAGGATACAAAACTTGCCTGCTCACCAACGGAACCCTTTTTAAAGATGAGCCGGTCCGCAAGCAGGTACTGGAAGTCGACCTGATCATTCCTTCGCTGGATGCAGCCACCGAAAAAGGTTTCCAGCAAATAAACCGGCCACACCCGGGCCTTAATTGCCCGGAAATAATCAAAGGGCTGGTGAATTTGCGTCGTGAATACATTGGTGAAATTAGATTGGAAATATTCATAGCACCGGGCTTTAACGACACTGCGGAAGAACTGGCTTCATTAAAAGAAGCCATTGAAAAAATCAAACCCGACAGCATTCAACTCGGCACCCTGGACCGCCCCGGAACCGAAGAGTGGCTCGAACCGGCCGAGAGCAAAAAAATGGAGGAATTCTCCGCATACCTGAATAAAGCTGAATTAATTGGCAGTTTTACCCAGGGTAAAAAAATCACCACTTTTGATGATTCTTCAAACCGGCAAATATTGCAAATGCTGCGCAGGCGTCCCTGCACGACAAATGACCTGTGCAAGTCTTTGAACCTGCGCCCGGCGGAAATTCAAAAATACATCAACCACCTGCTGGCACAGGGTAAAATTGAACTGGAAAAAAAAGAACGGGGGATATTTTTCAAACTAAAAAAATAACGGAGTAGCATTTTTTCTTTCCCGTGAAAAGCAAGCTCAATCAGTTTAACCGGCGGCCAGGGACCTTAAAGCTACAGGGAGTCTTTTTAGTATTATAAAACACCGACTACTCCGGCTCTGCCAGGTCGGATTAGCAAAAAATTATTCCCGGCCCTTAAAAGCCCGGGTCAAGTTCTGAAAAATGTTTTTGACTGAAAGGATCT
>Ga0207421_10007893_pt1 | contig 11205 bp, 12 predicted proteins | sample SodLakKL_010_SED_4_FD_187542 | JGI IMG/M metagenome (GOLD analysis project Ga0207421, IMG submission 187542) | Alkaline sediment microbial communities from Lake Tanatar, Kulunda Steppe, Russia - 8KL_010_SED (SPAdes) (version 2) | ecosystem: Environmental > Aquatic > Non-marine Saline and...
TTGGAAGAAGATTATGACGATCTTAAAGACAGATACTTTACCGGCTTTTATCTGCAAGACACTTATAAGGCCAGAGCAGCAATCAGGGATATCGAAAGAGCTTATGAGGATTTAAAATCCGTATCAAGAAATATCAATGAAAATTCACCTTTTGAAAAAAAGGATGAAGGATTAAGTCAAGCAAAAGAATCCTTTTTGAAAATAGAATCTTCGATTGAGACCGTTATAGATGTTTCCGAAACTGACTTTTACGACCGCCGCTTTTCTACTGCTAGCAGGACAATGCTTAGAAAGAGAAAAGATGAAGTATCGGAGATGATATCTTCGATATCCGGCAAAAAGGGAGAGATAAGATCGGTCAGAAATGAAACTCGTAGCGGAGTTACCTCTGCGGAAAGCAGCTTAACTACGGCAAGAGCTCAAAAAAATGAAGTCATCGATAGATTGGATGCGGCTAAAAGAGGAGCTAGAGAAGAAGAAATTAGAGCCATGGAAGCTAATCTAAGAAGTGCGGTTTACGATTTAAGACTAGCTGAAAGAGAGATAGAAAAATCGACTATTTATAGCCCGAGAAGCGGTAAAATTTCAAAAGTTCATCTCAGAGAAAACGAACAAGCTTCACCGGGATCACCGGTAGCGACTCTGCTCACCGATGATGGTTTTTATATCGAAGTTGATATTTATGAAGGAGACATAACTTCGGTAGAAATCGGTAATCCGGTAGATATCGAGCTTGTTCCGTTTCCCGGTGAGAGATTTTCCGGAGAGGTTACCTCGATAAATCAGACCGGAAAACTTGTTGATGGAGTAGTTTACTACGAAACCGGTATTTCTTTGGACGATGAACCGGAGAGACTTATGGCTGAGATGACCGCTGATACAACTATTGAGACCAGTAGAAAAACCGTTATATCATTACCCAGAGAAGCGATAAGAAGGGACGGAGCCAGAAGATATGTAGAAATTTTGGAAGATGATGAGCGAAAAGAAGTTGATATTGAAACGGGAATTACTGACTCTTACGGATATACCGAAATAATAAGTGGAGTTTCCGAAGGTGATAAAGTTATAGTCGATTAACATGAGTAAATCTCAGATAAAGCTGGATAATGTCTGGAAGACTTATCAAGTCGGTGAAATAGAGCTGGAAGTTTTGAAGGGGGTTGATTTGGAGATTGAAGAAGGTGAATTCGTAGTTCTTTTGGGTCCAAGTGGTTCCGGTAAATCAACTTTGCTTAATGTAATGAGTTGTCTTGATGTGCCTACCAAAGGCCATGTTTATCTTGATGGTGAAGACGTTTCTTTACTTAAAGAAGATCAGCTCGCTGAAGTTCGAGGAAAAAAGATTGGATTTGTTTTTCAACAATTCAATCTACTTCCTCATTTGACGGCTATAGAAAATGTAGCTTTGCCGGCTACTTTCCAAAATACTCCCGAAGAAGAGCGCAGAGCCAGAGCTAAAGAAATCTTATCTTCAGTCGGTTTGGGTGACAGAATGACGCATGTACCGGCCAAGCTTTCCGGTGGTGAAAAGCAAAGAGTGGCAATATCCAGAAGTTTGATAAACAATCCGGAGATAATTGTTGCCGACGAACCGACCGGAGAAGTTGATACCGATACCGGAGAAAAAATTATGAAAATATTTACCGATCTTCACAAGGATGGGAAGACGATTATAGTAGTCACTCACGATTTGGAACTTGTCAATTATGCTACCAGAGTAATAAGAATAAGAGACGGCCGTTTAGAGCCGGAAAAAGATGCTTGAATATTTTCGTTTAGCTTATAGAAATATTAAAAAAAGAGCCCTGCGTAGTTGGCTTACTATTTTAGGAATAATAATAGGTGTTTTTCTGGTTGTTTCCTTAATTTCTCTATCCGAGGGGTTGAATAAAGCGGTAATGGGAGAACTTCAAGCGGTGGGAAGTAATATAGTTATGGTTATGCCCGGTGAAGGGGGGTATGATATGACCGCTCTAATTGGTGGGCAAGAATTGAAGAATGCAGAAATGGAGGCGATAAGGAGAGCCAGGGGAGTTGATGTCGCTTTGGAGATGCCCTGGCAAATAAAAACTGTTCGCTGGAGACAATCTTCGGAATCGGTTCTTTTATGGGCTTTGGATTTTCAAACCGGTACCGATGTGGCTCGTACCGATATGGGATGGGATGTTCGTGAGGGAGAATTTGCCAGACCGGGAAGAAGAGAAGTAATGGTTGGACATTTGGTGCCTAGAAACATATTCCCGGAACTGGAAGTTGGTGATGAGATAACGGTTTCGGGAAGAAAGTTTACCGTTTCCGGAATTTTAAAATCCTTGGGAAATAGAGAAGATGACAACTCAATAATTTTTGACCTTCCGGATTACAGGGCGGTTACTGACACAACCGAGGGAACTCCGATAGCTTTAGTCAGAGTCCTTGATGATTATGATATTGATTTGGCGGTTGCGAATATAGAGAGAGCTTTGGATGAAACCATGGTGAGAAGAAGAGGGGATGATTCACCCAGCTATTCGGTAATGACCAGTGAAGCGATGATCGAAATGGTCGAATCTATTTTAGGGATAATTCAAGCGGGAATTTTGGCTTTTGCCAGTATCGCTATTTTGGTAGGTGCTATCGGAATAATGAACACCATGTTTACTTCCGTAAGGGAGAGAACCAAAGAGATAGGAATACTTAAAGCCGTAGGTGCCAAGCGTAAGCATATCAATAAATTATTCTTAATCGAATCCGGAATGATCGGGCTTTTGGGAGGACTTTTGGGAACCCTTTTGGGAATGGGATTTGCCAAGTTGGGCGAGTGGGTAATAGCCCAGAATCCGGATATGCTTTTTACCATTGAAGCTTATTTTTCTATTGATATGATACTTATGACCTTGCTGTTTTCTTTCCTTCTGGGCTGTATTAGCGGATACTTGCCCGCCCAAAAGGCGGCCAAACTTAACCCCGTAGACGCCCTAATGTACGAATAAACCCCTTTTTGCAGCCCCCGGCGCTGCAAAATTCGAGGGATAACTACTCAAGAGTTATCCTTTTTATTTTTGATAGATTTCTTTGATAGTCTTTTCTTGCATCTACAAACTCTTTATATTTCTTAGGTTTAATATCTAATATATTTTCATAACTACAAAAACCGGTTTCTTCCTGGGATATATATTCATTGTATGAAGAGTAAATCCAATCTTCCGGATCTTCCACTAGCCCCGCTGTAGTTGGATTTAAGTGAATGTATCTTGTTAGATGCAATAATTGTTCATCTGTTTTAACTCGTACATTTTCAAACCTACTTTCCCAAAGAGTTCCCTTTCGGTTATTTTTATTATTAAAGTAATGACTGTGTGAATTGCTTACATCTTTCATGTAGTTTGAAATCCCTTCTTCCTTTAACTGTTTTAAAATTAAATGAAAATGTGTCGGCATAACACAGTAGGCTATTACCTGTACCAACTTCTCTTCGTCTTTCATTCTTTTTTCCATGGTTTGTTTAAAACCATAATTTTGAACCACTGTTGAATTAAAAAGTTGAGAAAACCTAATTTTATTCTGGTCAAAAGAATAAAACTGCAAGGATTTGATGAAACGATCAAAATCGCTTTCGGAGTTAAAAATTTTATATCCGGCAATACTCTTATTCATGACGTGATGAGTATCGCCCGTTTTTAATACTTCTTTTCTTTTCATATTTTTTATAATTTAAACCTATTTTGCAGCGCCGGGGGCTGCAAAATGGGGATTGTGTTGCTTTGGCCAGTTTTCGGGTGGTTTTTGATCGGAAAGCCAAGCGGCGCCGATATAAATAGAAGGTCTATCACCCTCGTCGCTTTCTATAACTGAAATAGCCATAGATATGTCTTCCGTATCTCCACTAGTTCTGCTATGTGTTATTTTTGTCCATTCATTATTCTCAAGTTCTTCATAATCACCATAACTGGATCCGGGCCCTATTATACCTACTCGTACTTTTGCGTTATCTGTGCTTTTAGCCCAAACCCTACCATAATATGTCGTATCTGGGTCGCCAACAACAGTTTGTTTTAAAATATTATGAGAGGCAATTGGCTTGAGCCATAGATTATTTTCACCGATTAACGAACCTCCTTCGCTTTTTCCTATACGGCTTAAAGTTTCGTCCCATATCCAATTCTTAGAAGTTTCATTATCTTCCCACTCTTCAAAATGCCAATTTTTTAATAAGTTTTCAGGGATTATTTCAGTCATTTTGAAGGTTATTTCAATATCTTTATCATCCAATCTAAAAGATTCTTGATAATCTTCATAATCTTCCAAAGTGGCTCTGAAATAATAAACTCCTTTTTTAATTTCTTTTTCTGATTTACCCTCGTTGTTTGTGTTTATCATTCCGCCGATTTGATTTTCCATTTCTCCGTCTTCATATATTTCTATTTTTACGTCTTCCAATTCGTTTTCTTCTATAAAAGATACGTTATGTTTTTCTATCGGAGTTTTTACCTTTAAAAGGTCTTCTTTTTCTTTTTTAACTATTTCTTCTCCTTCTTTTTTAATGTAAATGAAAAAATCCAAAAAACCTTCAGCTTCGTCTATTTTAAAAGATAGAGCTTTGGTTTTTTTGTCTTCGCTTAATTCTACGTTAGCCTCCTTTTCTTTTAGCGTATCTTCGTTCTTATCTTTTATTTTCGCTTTTAGTTCATAATTCAAGTTTTCAAAGCCCAAAAATTTAACTTCTACTTCAAAACTTTGATTCGGATATATGTTTTTGGGTGCGGTTAATATTTTTATCTCTAAATCATCCTCCTCTTTTTCTTCGTCATCATCCACCTTTTCATGAGTACAAAAACCGGCTTCGATAAATTTCAAAGCCGTAACTTCGCCGACGTAGTCAACTTCTTTTAGCTCTTCAATATAGTCAATAGGGGAGTCGGCCACAAAATCAATTATATTTTTCGCCGTTTTTTCGCCGACTCCATCAATTTTTGTTAAATCTTCCTTCTTCGCTTCGTTTATATTTACACGATAGTCAAAAAGACATCTGTCCCGCATCTTTCTGGCCTCTAAAAGCTCGGATTCAAGGTCGTTGTTTATATTCTTTTCTTTTTCTAAATCACTACTGACTTTATCCAGTCTGGATCCCAGAATTTGAATCTCTTTATCTTTTTCTTCTAACTTTTTACCAAGATCATCTTTTTCACCTTCGCTTAAATCCTCTTCTTTATCAGAATATTCTTCTTTGCAGTCCACTGTTGCCATATTTTGATTTTTTATATTATCCACTGTATTTTCTCCTATTCCCGAAACTTGAGTCAATTCACCCAAACTGCAAAACGGTCTTTGCTCCATGATTCTTTTTGCATACACCGGCCCTATTCCGTCTAATTCTTGAAGCTCCTTTTTATCTGCAGAGTTTATTTCTATTTTTTTGATTGTAGTAGTGCCATCTTTTATATCCTCTTCTTTTTCTACGGACTCCTCTTCAACTTCTTCTTTTCCTTCATAATTTTTGAGTAGTTCAACCAGCTTCAATAATTTTTCTTCATCAATTTTATCCTCTTCTTCTACCTTTACTGTTTCGACTACACTTTCATCACCCCCATCTTTTTCCGCTATTTCTTCTTCTTTTTTAATATCGTCGATTGATTTACTGCAAACGAATTCCTTAATCTTTTCAGCCGTAACTTCTCCTATACCACTTATCTCTTTTAAATCCTTTTCGGTTTTTATATCTTTTTCCACTATTTTTCCCGAATAAACCTCACCGATTCCGTCAATAAGTTGAAGCTCTTCACGATTAAGTCGGTTTATCTCTTGCAGACAGTCATCTCCCTCTTTTTCTACGGATTCTTCTTCGACATCTTCTTTTATATCTTTTTCAACTTCTTCAGCTTGTTCGACTGATCCTATAAGGTGACCTTCCTTTTGAGTCAATCTTGCTTGAAGGGGTAGTTCTTTAAGCAAAAAAAGACCTCCCGCCAGGAGGGCCACTGCTATGATGAAAGCTTTTTTCAGCATATGTGAGAGAATTTGATTTAATTAGTAAATTATACAATAAACCTCTAAAGCCTTCAAAAAATAAGCACTTTTTTTACTTAATATTTTATTTTGATATAATTTGCCAAGGAGGTGAGAAAATGAAGCGAATTATTGTTCTTTTCATTCTTATTTTTATATTGACGGCTCCCGCTCAGGCGATAGAGGAAAAGCTCGACTTCAACCCGGATTACGATAGACTTAGCTTTGATGTGGAAGGTTCTTTAACCGCAAGTTTTCTGTTTATAAACCCGACCCTTGAATTCAAAGGATACGGAAGAAGAAACGCAAGTAACTCCGACTGGCTTACCCCCGCCGTTTTAATCGAGGAAGCTTATTTTAATATACTTTTTATATCTTTCGGAAAAGATACGGCCACCGACTTAGCCGGTGACTTGATTGGCTCCGTATTGGGCGTAACCGATTCGGAAATGGAGGCTCTAAATGATTATTATTTAACTGAAAATGATGAAGCTATTTTCTTCGTCTACAAAGATTTAATTGATTACAACCCTCAGGGTTTCAGGATAATCGAACTTGTCGACGAAGATAAAATCATTGAAAAGACAGCCGAAAGAAATTTCTCCGACGGTAGAATGTATGCCGGAAAGATAACTTTTAATCAAGGACTGATAACTAATCTAATTGCTTATTCCAATGATTGGTGGGCCGACTTGGACATTTCTTGGAAAGAAGTTTCAAAAGATTATCGATTCCCCGATTATGTAACCGGAGAAGGCTACCACGACAGACCGATAACGATAGAAGTTGATTTTTATAACTACAAAGTAGAGTAACACACCTCTTTAAAAGGAGGTGTTTTTTTCGTTGATATATATTACAAGTAGGATATAATTAAAAAAACAGCAACAAAAATATGAAAAATACTTTACTTTTACTTTGCGAAGGTGCTTCCATTGATAAAAAGACGGGTCAGTGGAGCCTTTTTAATCACATAGAGACCTTTACCGTCGACGATCCCCAAAAAGAAAACTTTTCGATAAGGGGGCGCTTTACGGTAGTTAGCTTTTGGGCTAAAGAAGACGGTGACGAAAATAAATTTTTTGAAGTCAAACATCAATTCACCGGTCCGCAAGGAGAACCCTTGATAGATGATTCCGGTATTGATATAGAAGTAAAAAAAGAATCTCGAATTCTAAAGCAAAGATTCAAAACAAACAGAATCCCTTTTAAGGGAGAGGGAATATATCATCTTGAAGCGTTTGTGAGAGAAAAAGGGGATGATAAATACGAAAAAGCTGCTCGGGTTCCGATAAAATTGGCTTACAAAAAATAAGACCAAAAAAATAGAATTTAAAAAACAGCCTCAAAAGGGCTGTTTTTTAGTTTCCGACTTAATCCAAGTGAGGTTGAAAATACTCATTCATCGGAATCACTTGTTTTTCGTAGTTTAAAATTTGACCGTCTTTAACTTTTACTTCCAAAAGCAATCCTTCCATCGTCTCCTCTGAAAAACCTTGGTCAAAAACGAAGTTGCCCAAAGAGTAGGCAATTAGGCCGTCTTTATACTCCTCAACGGGCTGAATTACGTGCGGATGATGACCTATAACCAAATCTACTCCCATATCTACGGCTCTTCTGGATAGATATTTTTGATTTTGACTCGGGACTTGTTGATACTCGATTCCGTAATGAATTGAAAATATCACCAAATCCGCCTTTTGAGATTTTTCTATGGATTTCTTTAGCTTATCTTCATCATAAATGGCTATTCCCGGTTCGGTTTCCGTACCGATCCACCCGGGAGCTCCAAGTTGACTGTGGGCAATGAAGGCAAAAGTTTGGTCACCGCTTTCAATAAATACGGGCCGGTAGGGGTTTACTCCACCACCGACCGGTTTGATACCCACTTCGGCTAGTCGATTTTTCGTGTCCAAAAGTGCTTCCAGACCCCAGTCAAAAGAGTGGTTGTTGGCTATCGACATTATATCAAAATCAGCCAAAATTAAACCTTCAATCATCTTGGGAGGTGCTCTAAAAGAGTATTTTCCACCCATATCTCTTCCTTGGTCCGAAATCATGCTCTCCAAATTACCGAATAGTATATCCGGTTGATTAAGCCTGTCTTTTATTTTTCTAAAGGGGAAAGCCGGGTCATTATGTTTTTCAGCGTAATAAAGAACTCCCCGGTCCAACATAATGTCACCGACAAAAGCTAAAACGACTTCACCTTCTCTATTTCATTCTTCTCTGAATTGATCGGCAAATTCTCTTATCTGATCTCTTTCTTCTTCACTGAATTCTTCCATATCCAGTATATTTTCTTGTTTCATAGCTTGAATTATTCTTTCTTGAATCTCGTGTCTTGTCTCCAAGCGTAATTTCAGCTTTTCAATTTCTTCCATCTGTTGGTAATAAAAAAAGCCGGTAAGCAAAACGACTCCGATACAGGTTAATATGATTGCGTCACTGACTCGATCCGCCACTTTTTTATTGAATACTTTTTTCATACTTTTTTCTTGATTTTTGACCTTTTATTTTTTAACGGTAAAGACTTGATATTTATTAACTTTTAATTTATAATATACCAACGTGTGGTCTGGTGTTACGGCACCTGATTAGAATTAAAAACAATAATCAAAAAGACCTTATGAAAAAAGAAATTATTGATCCGGATTCATCTAACGGATTCAAAAATGAAAAGTTCTTTTCGATTGCTATCCTCATACTCATTATAATAGCCATCGGAGGATTTGCAATTTTAAGAAGTGACGCTGAATTGAACTTTGATTTTTTGAGAGGTGAAATTACTCCGGAGAATCAGGAAGAAGTAGAAGATGAGGAGGGAATTCAGTTGGAAGATGAGGAGGAAACCGATGTAGAAGAAGTAGATGAAGACCATGAAGAGGATGAAGACGTCGATGAGCCGGCGGAAGAAGATACCGATCTGGTTCATTACGAAGAAGAGGAAGACGACGTTGAGATCCTTGCCGAGGAAGAGGCGACCGATTATACTGGACCAACCTACAGAGCCACTGCAGAGCCGGGTGACGGCCTTACACACGTTGCAAGAAGGGCTTATCAAGGGCACATCCAGTCAAGAGGTAACGGAGACGGCCTGACCGCGGAACATGAAGTCTTTATCGAAGACTACATTCAGAAGAATCTTGATCACGATACCGGTTGGCTTCAACTGGGTGAAACCGTTGAAATCCCGGAAAGTTTGATAGATGAAGCTATAGAAGAAGCTCACGAATTAACTGAAGATCAACTCCAAAACTTAAGTCAATACACAGTATCGTCCTAAAGCGTTGAAATTATCGGGTTTTTATGGGCAGCAGGTTAAAGCTGTTGGGGTCTTTAATTGTTTTTTCGGTAATCTTTGTTAAAGTAGAAGTTAAGAGCAAATTCAATCGACCTTCCCACTTCAAAAGCTGTTTCGGAGTGGAGGTTTTTAAAAAAAGGAAGATTTGATCCTTTATCGTTTTTTAGCTTTTATTTCATATCCTTATGGATAAAAAATTTTTTGTAGAACTAACCAATGATCTGTATAGACTAACGATTCTCTTTCCCAAGGAGGAGCCTATCCGTATCAAGCTCAGAAGCTTGGCTGACGACGTTTTGGCTCATCTTATAACCATTCTGCAAGGAAGTGGAGAAGAAAAGAGAGAGGCGGCTAAGAAGGTCGAGAGAACCCTCGGAATTTTGGAATCGATGCTGGAGATAGCGGAGGATCAAAAATGGGTCGAAGAGGAAGAGTTTAAGGATGTCAAAGAAAAGTACCAATCCATAAGAGAGGAGATAGAAGAATTCAACAAATTGCAATCCGGTGACAAAAAGGAAAAGAAACCTCTCAAGAAAAAAAGAAAAAGCTCTCCCGGAAAGATTACCTCACTCAACAAAAGGCAAAAAGAGATTCTGGAAATTTTGGAAAATCGTGGAAAGGTGCAGGTCCAGGATGTCATCGACAATCTGGATGAAGACGTTACCAAAAGAACCATCAGGAGAGATTTCAAAAAATTGATGGATATGCATTTTGTCGAGAGGATCGGAAAGGCCAATATGACCCGTTACAGAATCAAAGAATGATAGGACAAGTTAGGACATTAAGTTAAAAAAAGAGTCCGAACCAAAAAATAAGCTTCTATCTTTTCCACCTTTACGAGCCAAGATTTCAGGATTAAATTTTTAAGATCTGCATGAGCAAAAAGAGAAAATTCGGAAAACTTTACGACAAACATATAGATGAGATCTATAGGTTTGTTTTTTTAAAAGTCTCTACCAGAGAAGTAGCTCAAGATATAACTTCTGAAACTTTTCGTAAGGGATGGGAAGCTTACAAGCAAAATCCCGAGATGGAAAATCCCAGAGCCTATCTTTACAGGATAGCTAGAAATTTGGTAATCGATCATTACAGAACCAAAAAGCAGCATGTATCGGATCAAGAAATAATAGATGAGCTTGAAGATGAAAGTAAGGATTTACAAGAAAGAGCGGCCGAGCACAAAGATATGGCTATGGTAAAAAAGGCGATGGAGAAGCTGAAGGACGATTACCAGGACATCATTATATACAAGTATTTGGAAGAGATGACCAACTCCGAAATAGCGCGGATAACCGGAAAGTCCGAAGGAGCCGTTCGTGTCACTGCTCACCGGGCCATAAATGCTTTGGAAAAAGAGATAGAAAAGATGAATAATTAAAAATAATCCCATATAGTAAAACAAATTGGTTTCGTCAAAACAAGGTCTTTTTAAAAATCATAATGGATAAATATGGATTTATCTTTTTTTGTTGCCGGCCTTTTCGGTGGTCTTCTCCGTGGAGGCATGGGTCTTTTTAAATATATTACTTCTTATAAGGATGTTGAGATTCGTCCTTATTATTTTGCTGGTATGGTAATACTTACCGGTATCGTAGGCTGGGTAAGTGCCTGGATTGCCGGTGATGCTTTAAGAATATTTTTAGAGCTGGAGGCGGTTCCTATATCTTTTGCCGTGGTCGCCGGATACGCCGGAGGTGACTTGATAGAAAACATATTCAAGATCGCCATGAGAGAGCCTCATCTTTTTGAGCTGGGTAAAAGAGTAAAACAAATGGAGGATACCTTTAAAGACTGACTTCACCCCCTTCTTTTATTGACAAAAATAATATTTGTTTTATAGTATACACATAATTGAAAGGGGGGATTAGGATGAAGATTGTAAATTTATCCGCAAAGGATGTAGTAATTTGTAA